>Ga0214473_10002683_pt1 | contig 21805 bp, 18 predicted proteins | sample RVTome_7_FD_203509 | JGI IMG/M metagenome (GOLD analysis project Ga0214473, IMG submission 203509) | Soil microbial communities from uranium-contaminated site in the Upper Colorado River Basin, Wyoming, United States - RVT98D197 | ecosystem: Environmental > Terrestrial > Soil > Contaminated >... | reverse complement strand
AACGCCTCCTTGCTCTGTCGTCGCGACAACGACAACATCGGCAAGGAGGCCGTTTTTTCCACGCCCGCTCCCATTTTCCTCCGCCTCGAACTCCGTAAGGTTCACGGCGTTGCATGGCACCCGGTGCGTCGGGACGCCACGCCTTGGCACCCGGCACCTGCCCTACCGGGATGTGCGTGACACTCGGCGACGCTGAGCGACACCGCGGCAACCGGCACTCGGCACGAATCGCGACGCGGCGGCTACGGCGGCTGGAGGAAGAGCATGGCCGTGCCGGCGACGGCGACGGCGGCGCCGACCACGGCCCGCGGGCTGAGGTGCTCATGATAGACGAGCACCGCGAAGGGTAGGATGAGAATCGGCGGCAGGGAGCACAGCGTCTGGGCGACGGCCAGGGGGGCTCGGTCGGAGGCCACCAGGGACATCCACACGCCCAGGAACGGGCCGGTGACCGCACCGCAGCAGGCCAGCAGAAAGCCGGCCCGGCGCGTTCCGGCGCGCAGGGAGGGGACGCCCGCGGCCGCCCGTCTTCGCCGCCATCGCCCGTACAGGGCCAGGATCGGCAGCATCGCAAGGGCGGCGAAGAACATGCGGATCAGCGTGGCGGTCTGCGGCGGCATGTGCTGCTCTTCCGGCAGCCAGCCGTGCCCCATGCCCTGCTTGCTAAGCAGCAGCCCGCCCGCCTGGCAGGCGGCACCGACGAACGCCATGATCGCCCCGCGCAGACGGTTGGGGGGGCGTTCGCCGACGGCGGTCCGCGGCCGCTCCAGCACCACCCAGGCCACCCCGGCGATGGTGAGGATCATGGCCAGCCAGGCGAGCCCGTGCAGGGTCTCGCCCAAGGCCAGCCACCCGAACAACGCGGCGAAGAGCGGCGCCGTGGTCATGATGAGCATGGCCAGCCGCGGGCCGATGTCGAGGAACGCCACGAACAACGCTTGATCGCCGATGCTCAGCCCGATCACCCCGGACAAAGCCAGCAGCACGACCTGCCGTTCGACCGCCTCCGGAAGCCATGCCCCGGAGAGGCAGCGGTGGGTCACCCCCAACAGCAGGACGGCGAAGGAGATGCGGAACGCGTTGAGCACCACGGGCCCGATGCGCCGCGCTGCCGCGGTGAAGAACAGCGACGTGGCCGTCCACAAGACCGAGGTGAGCAGGCCCGCCGCCGGACCGGTGAAGGCGTCAAGACGTTCCGGCATGAAGGGGCGGATTGTAGCGCGGAATGGAACGGCAGGAAACGTGGCCCCCGCGACAATCAAGCCGAAGGGCTGCGACGAACGTCGCACCGTGCGTTCAGGTATGGTGGGTGCAGTGCGGCCCGGCCGCCAGAGGGGGCGGCGGCGCGCTACTTCTGCGGGCCGCTACACGTGGGTGAGCTGCACGCCTGGGCGGGCCCATCCTACGCTCACGACCACTGCGGCGTAGACCTCCGCCGCGCCCGCCCGGAGCAGGACCTTGGCGCACTCCTCGATGGTGGCCCCGGTGGTTCGGACGTCGTCGATGAGCAACACGCGGGCCTGGTGAATCCGCACGCCCTCGCGGACGGCGAAGGCCCCACGGACGTTGTCGGCCCGCTCCGTGTAGCTGAGGCCAAGCTGATGCGGCCCGCCGCGGGTTCGGCGGAGGACCGGCAGGTAGGGCTTGTCCAATCGGCGAGCGGCGAGGGCGGCGATCCGGTCGGCGGCGTGAAGCGGCCGAGTGAGCCTCCTGCGCCAATGCGTCGGCACCGACACCAGCGCTTCCACCCGGTCGATCCATGGACACTCGGCGGCCGCCTCGACCAGCCAGCCGCCCAGGACCGGCTCCAATTCCTCGCGCCGGTGGAACTTGTAGGCGCGAAGGAGCTGACCGTGGGCGGGTCCGTACGGCCCACCTCGAGCGGTTCGAAGCACGTGAGACGACACTTCCCGACAACGGCGGCATCGATTCTGTTGGACTTCAAAGGGGCTGACCTGGGCGGCGCAGGAGGGGCAGGCCTCCTCGGCTCGCTCGGCGGCGAGCCGGGCGGCGCATGCCGTACAGAAGCGGCGGCGGGAATCTTCGACGATGGCGCTGCAGAGCAGGCATTGCGGCGGGTAGAGAAGATCGACCGCGGCGTGAAGCAACGCGCCCATGCGGCTCATCGCTACGCTCCGGGGAGCACGGGCCCAGCGTGCCTGTTGGCCGGGCGCCGGGCGCCGGCATCGCTACGAAAACGGGTCCGTGACAGAATCGGCGGCGGGGATGATCGGTCCTTGGCAGAATGCGATCCGGTCTCAGACCGCCCTGAAAGGGCAGAATAACTCAGCCCAGGGCAACGCCCTGCGGTTGTGCCGGCGTCCTTCCAGACCAGCCCTGAAAGGGCGTGGTAATCCATTTATCCCGCCCTTTCAGGGCTTCCATGTTGTTGCATCGATTTCATCCCCAGGCGTTGCCCTGGGCTTTTTTATCACGCCCCTTCGGGGCTGGCTGAAACCTGACCGCTCACATACCGGCGGCGAGAATGCGTGCCGCCCAAACTGTCACGGACCCTACGAAAACGGATCGTGCATGATTGGCTGGCCGCAGTACATGCACTGCGCAAAGCGCCGGGATATCGTCCGCCCGCAGGAGGGGCAGGCCACGGCGCTCTTGCGCACCTTGCCATCCAGCTTGCCGTCGGACAGATCGAGGTCGTTCATCCGGTTGAGCAGGTCCAGGTCGGTCACGCCGAGCTTGTCCTGCACCAGTAGCCACATCGCCTCGCAGGCCAACAGCGCCCGATCGAACTGAACTTGCAGGTCCTTGACCGACTGGACGGCGGGCTTCGCCTGCGGCTGGCCCGGGTCGATTCGCCAGGGTGGGAACATGGCCGACTCCTGAACTCCCCTGCCCAAACGGCAGGTCATCGTTTCATGAAGATGGTCTGCCCGGAGGCGTACCGGCACGCGGGCTGACACAAGGCGTGCACCAGTTCGGCAACGTCCGCGGGATCGAGGGTCTGGTCTTGCGGAAAGTCGGGGAAGGCCCCGCGGAGCATGCGCGTTTCCACCGCCCCCGGGGCCACCGCAAAGAGCCGGATGCCCAGGGGGCGGCCCTCCGCGGCCAAGGACTGCGTCCAGGCGTTCACCCACGCCTTAGCCGCCCCGTAGGCGCTGAAACCGGGAAACGGGTCGACCGAGGCCACGGACGAGATGTTGACGATCACGCCGGATCGCTGCGCCTTCATCACCGGCCACACCGCCCGGCAGGACCGGTACACGGCCCCGACGTTGACCGCCAGGTTGAGCTCGAAGACCTGAGGGTCAAGCTCCTCGATCCGGGCCAGGGGAGCGACGCCGGCGTTGTTAACCAGGACGTCAATGCGGCCGAACCGCTCCGCGCTCGCGGTGATCAGTCCGTCGACGTCCTCGGGTTCGGTCACGTCCGTGAGTTGAACATGGCAGCGTCCTCCGGCCTGCTCGATCGCCTGGCGAGTCTCCTCGAGTTCGGTCACTGATCGTGCCGCAGCCACGACCTGGGCGCCGTCCGCGGCAAACCGCGCGCAAATCGCCCGGCCGATCCCCCGTCCTCCGCCGGTCACAACGGCCACGCGTTCGCTCATCGGCGTTCTCCCCCCGGAAGGAACAGGTCGCGTTCCGCGATATCGTACGCACCGCGAGACGCCGGTGCTCATTTCAATCCAGTCCGGAATCTAAGCGACCGTGCGCGAACGTGCAACGGTGGTAAGTGTTTGCGATCGCGTAGATTATGGATGAGGATGGGAACTCCCGTGTGCGGCGGCCTTTCCGGGACGGACGCCCGGAGCAAGGGGAGTCCCCACGGACGGGATTCTAGCGAAGCTGCGGTCGATCGAGGAGCAGCGGCTGGTCGAGGGGAGGCGTTCCTGTCGGCAGGCGAGGCGCAAGGGGCACGTGGCCGATGACGAGGGCGAGCTCGACCTTAACCCGAATCCGAAGATCGGTCGGGACTGGATGGTGCATCGGCGCCGGCCCGGCCGGCTTGATCGTGCACGAATGACCGCCGATACCTTGGACGCTGCTCAAGCCCCGACGTTCATGCTCTAAGGGCGACCGATAGTCTGCGCCCAAGTGACCGGTAGTCTGCGCGACGAAGGGCGTACGTCGGGTGGGGGCCGCGTGCTGAGGTGATGCACGGTGCCCGAGGTTTTGCGCGGGAGCGCTGTGAATTGTTGGCGGTCGAAGCTGAGTTGAAACGCCTTCGACCGCCCGTTGTCTTGGCTCGTTTGCCGCGTCCTGCCCTTCGATTCCCGGCGTACCGGCCGTTCGGCCAGCAGCTTGACCAGGTGTCCCCCCAGGCCGGGGCATCGTCGCTCAGGTCACGCGGTCATCATTCTCCGGGCCTTGTGTGGTGCTGCTCACGTGGCGATCCCTTCGACCGCCCTCTTCCGCCGTTCGGTCGCCGCGTCCTGCTCCGCCGATTCCTGGCGGAGCCGGGCCTCGACCCAGGCCAGGTCATCGGCGGTCACCGTGACGCGGTCATCGTCGCCAAGCTGCTGACGCTTGCGGGCACGCCGCACGGCGTTCCTCAGCAGCGTCTTGCACCTCCGCAGCGATCCATGCCCGAGCTCGTTGGCCACGCCCTGAAGGTAGTTCACCGCGTCGGGCGAGAGCCGGATCGGGGCTTGCTGATAAAGCTGTCTGATCTCTTCGACGGTAAACAGCGGCTTGCCGCCGGAGTAGATGTCCTTCCCCTGGCTAAGGTGATGGATGACGTCGAAGCGGGAGTACGTCTGCCCGTGGTCCGGGCCGACGCTCCGCATGATCCGCTCGTGCAGGTCCCTCACCCCGATCAGCAGGATCGGCACCCCGGTGGAGTCGTGCAGGTCCCGCAAAAGCTCCAAGGCCGCGTCGGTGAGCTTCTGGGCTTCATCCAACAGCAGCAACCGCCCGCTGTCCCGCAGCGCCCCGATGACCCGTTCGAGGTGCGTCTGGTAATGGTCGGTGCGGGTCATCGCCCGCAGGTCACGCACGCCCAGCCGCACGGCCAGGGCATGGGTCAGGCCCGCCGGATGATGCAGCCCGTTGATGATCCGCAGATACACCGATCCGACGTAGGTGTCCGCCACCGCCTGAGCGCACCGGCTCTTGCCGATGCCGGTGGGGCCGACCACCAAGCCCATCGTGCCATTCTCCCGCACCAGCCGGGCCACGGTGAGGAACGCCTGCGCCACCCGCGTTTCTACAAAGCTGTCGTCGATCGACGCGGCCTGGCGGCGGGCGTGCTGCTCCACCCACAAGTTGAGCTTGCGGACGTGATCGTCGGAGGTCTGCCGGAAGATGCCGGCGACCAGGTCCATGATCGTCGTCTTCCGCGGAGAGCCCAACTCCCGCACGACCTGGTCAAGGGTGACCTTGTTCCGCTGGATGTAGCTCTCAAAGTTCTTCATCGCCTGGCGGCGCTGATCCTCCGAGAGCGCTCCGTCATTCGGCAGCGTCCATGCAGCCATGAGCACCTGATCCTTGGCTCGCAAGAGGTCCGTGATCTCGCCTTGCTCGCTCACAGCAGCACCTCCAGCCCGGCGGCCTCATCGTCGGCCGCGGGTTCGTCGCGAAACAAGGCCTCCATGCCGTCCAGTTCGTCCGTGTCGATCGTCAACCGGGGCGAGTCGTCAAACAGGTCGGCCAGGTCGTCCGGCTCCACCGGGCGGTATTCGACCGACGTTTGAGCCCGCGTCGAAGCTCCCTCGAAGCCGGTCCGAACCGGGACGATCGCGGGCACGCTGTCGGCCGCATCCGTACCCGTGCGGCGCAGCGCCGCCAGGGCCTCGCGGCGGTGGGCGTTGATCCGTTGCGTCGCCGTCCGCGTCCGCCTGGCGGACGATCGGGCCGCTTGGTGCATGACCTTGCGTTCCCGCATTTGCTCGGCGATCGCCTCGCGGACTTCGTCGGTGCACGTGCCCGCGTCGATCCGCTCGTTGGCCTCCAGCCGGCCGAGCGGGCGGCGCCCCTCGCGCTCCGCGGTGAACGCCCAGGCATAGGACACGTCGTCGGGGTTGACCGAGACCAGCACGTCTCGCCCCACGTAGGGCTTCAGCGCCGCCGATCGCTTGCCATAGTGCAGCCTGGCCGAGCCCACCGTCACCGTCACCCCATTGGCACCGACACGATAGATGCCCTTGGTTTCCATGAGGCAGACCAGGGCCTCGCCCACCGCCCGGCGCAGCGACGTCGCCGTCTGCCAGACCTCCAGCGGGCTCGCCCCGTGCATGTCCTCACCGCGGTGCGCCGTGCGGTGATACGCTTCGATGTACTCCCCCAGCCGCCCGCGAGATTCCTCCAGCGTGGGAATGTCCCGTTGATCCACCAGCTTGAGCAGGGCGTGCCGGCGCCATTCGTCGCCGTGCTGCTTCTTCAGCCGGCGGCGCTGTTCATCGGTGTAGCCCCGTCGGATTTGCTCAAGGCATTCGGGGCGATTCAGCGCGTCGTTGCCGCAGTAGGTGACGACGGTTTTGCCAAACCGCCCCTCCATCGTCCCGAACCATCGCTCCAGCGTGCCCTTGCTCCACGGGGCGTACGGGATCGCGTAGATCAGGTCGATGCCCAGCTCGCCGGCGATCCCCAGCCACCGCGAGTCGATCGGCGAGTCCTGCGCGGCGTTGCGGGTGATGAAGCGCTTCCAGTCCTGGCCGAGTTCCCGGCGGAACCGGTCCCCCTCCGCCTTGGTCACCCCCGTGATCGTCCGCGACGTGTAGTCCTTGCCGTTGTCGATACGCATCCGCTCCGGGATCGCCCAGTCGGTGAACGCCCGGCGCATGGCGGCCACGATCGCGTCGGTGTGCGGAGCGGGGCCAAGGTGCCAGCCCACGATGCAGCGCGATCGGCAGTCCTGGACCGCCGTTACCCAGGGCCGAATTTGCTTGTCCTTGTACGTGACCCACCAGTCGCACTCGTGGTGATCCGCCACGTACAGACCGCCCGGCCCGATGCCCGAGTAGTCCACCTCGATATGCGGCAGGAATCGCTTGGCCCAGCGCCGCTTGCCGTACCGAAGCAGGTAGGTCAAGGACACGTCGTCGCGCTCCCGCAGCCAACGTGTCGTCGCGGCGTAGCTCGCCGGCCACGCCCAGCCCTGTTTGCGGGCCTCCACCAGGGTCGCTTCGTGGCACAGCATCCGGGACGGCTTGTTGTCGCATCGGTAGATGCTGTAGAAGTGCTCGATCGCCTCCGCGCTCCGTCCCCCCCCTCGGGGGGGACCACAGGGGGGGCCACCCGGCGCCGCCCCTCGCCCGTCGATCAGGGCCTCGACCCCGCCGCGTATGTAGTCCAAATGCCACGCCTGGAGCGATCGCACGCTGATCGGGAAGCCGTCCCCCTCGACCCGTTTCGCTTCCTCCACCACCGCCGCCGCAAGGGCTGACTCGCACTCGCCCGGCCGCCGGGAGTTACAGCGGTCGCGCCAGAGGCGAAGCCAGTGCCCCTTGCGGTGGGCGCGGTCCGCCACGGAATTTGCATACGTGGCGAAGAGCCCCGGCGGCGACATGGAGGTGTCAGGCATATCCCCTGTCCCCCGCGGGCGAGCCGGCGGCCGGGGCACAGGAGACAACCCCGTCCGCCGGACTCAACCCCATGGCAGGTGAACAAACAAAGTGGGCGCTGGCGCCATCCAACGACTCACCAGGTCCGCCAGCGCCCTGGACCCGCTGCGGGGCGGGACACTTTCGGTCGGCGTTCCAGTGCCTCGCATTCCGGCCCCGTCCCATGACCAGCCAGTCCATACTCCGGCGCAGCGCGTGGCACAGCCGGATCATCTTCGTCACCTTCGTAACGTAGCTCCCGCTCTCCCAACACTTCACGGTCGGCTCTTTCACGCCCACGGCGTCGGCCAGGTCGCGTATCCGCCAGCCCCGCGACTTCCGCGCCGCCCGGATGCGCCCCCCGATCGCCACGGCATCCAGAGCCGGGGCGCTCAGCCGCTTGATCCGACGATGTTTACGCGGTCGGTTCATCGCTCTAGAAGATGCGCAGCGTCGCGGCCTCTTGCTCGGTCAACGCCGGCAACCCCTTGTCCTTCAGGGTCATGGCGACGAACGCCTTCAAGCTGGTGGCCTTCTGGTGGCCGGGGTTGTAGGAGTACTCCCGCACCGCCTCGCCGATCGCCGTTTGCCGCACCGTCATGTCCGGGTGCCCGCCCTGGTGTGGTAGGCTCATCACCCGCTGCTCAAGCACGGTCTTGCACACCTCGGGATTGAACGCCGCCAGGGCCATCATCTCCTGATAGTCCTTACGCTGGTGGGGCCAATTGCTGTCCTCCTCGATCACGCCCTTCTTCACGTAAGGGGCCAGGAACGCCCGCAATTCCGCGGTCCGCTGCTCTTCCCGCACCGCGTTCACAGACAGCTTGGAAAGGGCCACCAGCGTCGTCGGCCCGTCCGCGTCCCCCGCCACGCCAAGCGCCGCGCGAACGCTCGAAGCGATCGCCCCGGATTGACCCTCCTTTGAAACCAGGTTCTTGATCGCGTTGCGGATCGCCACCAACATCGCTGTGTAGTCGCCTTCCACTTCCAGCTTCAACAGGCCAGACAGCTCGCCCAGCAACGCCCCCATGTCCACAATCTCAGCCGCCATAGCGTTCGCCTCCATGCTCGTGTGTTGACTCGCCGCCAGCCGCTCCATTTTCGGAATCGCCGGCAGCGTCGTAATGGCCGCGCTGTGCAGCCCCACCGCCCGGCGGTTGTCCTTGCGAATCAGGAAGACCGGGCTCAGGTACCGGAAGGCGTCCTCGCGGATCAGGGCCTTGCCCTTGTCACTCCACCGCACCAGGGACAGCAACCCTCGGGTCGGCTCGGCAAAGACCTTCTCGATCCAGCCGATCGCCCCGCGCGAGCCCGAAGCCGGTGTGAACTCCGGTAAGGTTTCATGCTCCACGTCGATCGGCAGGGATGTCCCCTGCGCCTCGAAGTCCTTGAGAATCTCTGCCACCCCCTCAGCATCGATGATGAAGGTTCCGTTCTTGCTTTCCACCGTTCCCCACGGGGCCAGCGTCACCGTGCGCAGTCCGTCGCCGACCTCCGGCCTGCCAACTGACTGGCACTCAATCGCCCGGTCCTGTTGCTGTTGATCGTTCATGGTTCTTTGCTCCATCCTTGGATCGCCGCGCCGCGCCGGCCGCGGGTGAAGGAATCGAAGCCCCGCGGCCGGCGCTCAGGCGGCATCAGTCTTGCTGCTCCTGTTTCAACACAATTGTCTCGGGGCTTGCGTCGATGTCCTCGCCGGAATCGTACCGGGCGTAGAACTGCAGCACCGGCAGCCAACCATCGAGGCGATCCTGGCCCATCTGGTCGATCAGCGCGTGGACCTGGTCGCGCACACTCATCGTGGCGCAGACATCGCAGGCCACCGGCTCACAATACTCCGGCAGCCGATCAGCCCAGTAGCGCGCAGCCTCGGCCAGGTTCATCAAGTGGCCGTGGCGGATTAGATACCCTTCCTCGGGACTACGGTCAGTCAGTCGCGGTTTGATCGCTCGTTCACGTCGTTTCCTTGTCATCTCCTAGTCTCCTTCCAGTGGTCTCACGAATCGGCCGACTCGCGCGAGTCGGCGCCGCCTTCGCCCTCACGCCCCACCGCCTTCCCGTTTCCGCACCGCGGCCGACAGCGCGTCGCCCGTGGGGAAATGGACGTGGCTGCGCAGCATGTCCCGAATGTCCTCGCACAGCGTCGGCGACAGGTTCCGGCAAAGGCTTTTGATCTCGTCCAGCGATTCCTCGCTCTTCGCAAAGCGAACCACGGTTCTGTCCGGGTTCTTTGCCCCCAGCCTCGCGCACAGCCGGTTGGCGACCGGCACGAGTGCCACGAACGCCTCCACCTTGTCCACGTCGTCTCCCTCGTTGTCGATCAGACACGCCACGTCGGCCACGTCGAGCGTTTCGGAGAACTCCAACGCCCGTACCCCGAGCATGTCCGAGAACATCTCGATGACCCTCACCACCGTCGCAACGTCGATCATCTTCGGCGGCACCTCATCGCCCCCCGCCTCCACTGGCGGCGCCACCACCAAGGTCGTTTCCGCCTCGGACCCCGTTCTTGCGGCCTTCCGCCACGATTTTGTTGCCGTTGATCCCATCGTGTACCTCCTGTGTTGACCCCACGCGCCGTCCGGCCAGGCCCACCAGGACCAGGCGCCCGGACCGACCAGCTAAGGATACCACACCGATCGGGTCGTGTAAAATGATCTTAGGTTTTTCTCTTGATATGTCATCTAACACGATGTACCATTGATCGTTGGTCTTGTATCACGAGTCAGGAGGTACTACGATGCAGGCTCCACAGGGACGTCACGAAGGCAACGGAGGACCAGGGACGATGGGTAAGAAACAGCGCAGCCTACTGATCGACGAGGACCTTTGGCGGATCATCGACGCCTGGCAGGGGGCTACCGGCGCCACCATCACTCGCATCATGACCGCCGCGGTCATCGACTACTTCTTTGAGCACCTGACCGAACCGGATCAGGTTTGGATGCGGCTCGCCGTGGCCTTGGAGCGGGGCGAACTTTCAGTCCCCGACCTTGAGACAGAGGCGCTCAGGCACGAGATTAAGAGGCTTGAGCACGTTCTCAGGTATGCTCGCGCCGGCAAGATCGAACTCGCCAAGCAGGAACTCCTCAAAGAGCACGAGCGGCGTTTGAACGACGCGCGCAACTCGCTGCTGGGGTACGAACGCGAAATGGCGTACAATCGATCGATCGGAAAGCTTCCGCTCAACCTTTTGCTTAACTGGTATTCCGGCGGTCCGGGAAGCAGGAAACGCTACGACTTCGCGCGCGACTCCGACAACCAGGACCGTGCCGACCAGGGTGCTGCCCACGAGCCCGACAAGGCAACGGAGTGATAGAGCAACACAACCACCGGCACGCAAGGTAGCGTGCCCATCAGGCGACGGAGTGCCAAAACCATGACAGTCATCAACACCGGGCTGACCACCGTCGGGATTCGCGCTGAACTGTTCAGCCGGATGGACGCGGTCACCACGTACTACCAGGACCTCTGCACCCGCGTTCCCTCCACCACGGAGACGGAGCGCTACCGCTGGCTCGGGACGGTGCCGGTCATGCGCGAGTGGGGCACGGGGCGTATGGTCAAGGGACTGCGCAGCGAGTCCTACGACGTGGAAAACACCAAGTACGAAGCCACGATCGAAGTGGACCGCGACGAGATCGACGACGATCAGACCGCCCAGATTCGCATGCGCATCGGCGAGCTGGCCGTCCGCGCCGCCACCCACAAGGACAAGCTCATCAGCGACCTTCTCGCCAACGGGGCGAGCTCCGGGTTCAACAGCTACGACGGGGTGACCTTCTTCAACGCCGCCCACGTCTCCGGGGCCTCGGGCAGCCAGGACAACATCCTCAGCCCCACGGCCGTGGCTCCCGACGCCCCCACCGTGGCCGAGTTTCAGGCGGCACTCAAGGAAGCCATCGCCCGGATGATGGGCTTCCTCGACGACGTCGGCGAGCCGGCCACCAACACCGGGGCGGAAGGCTTCGTCATCGTCTGCCCGCCCATCCAGTACCTCACCGCGTTGGAAGCCATCAACACCACGATCGTGCAGAGCGTGCGGAACATCCTCGAAGGCGCCGCCCGCGTGATCGCCTTTCCGCGTCTGACCGACCTGTCCAAGTTCTTCTTGCTCAAGGTCAACGAGGCGGTGAGACCCTTCATCTTTCAGGACCGCATGCCCGTCGAGTTCCGGGCCGTCGAGGGCGGCAGTGAGGAAGAGTTCCTCCGCGAGAAGTACCTCTACGGCGTGCGGGCCAGGTACAACATCACCTACGGGTACTGGCAGTACGCTTGCAGCGTGGACTTCACCGAACCGACCTAAGCGGCAACGTCCACCGTCGTGACGTGCAGGCGATAGCCAATGGCAGGCGAGCTTCACACCAAGCTAGCAATGGACGTTGTGCTCACCGGCGCCGAGGCCGGGGCCGCACAGCTACGTAACCTGGCCGATGCCCAGGAGCGCGTCGCCGGCTTCACCAAACAGAGTTCGGGCCTCTATGTCCCCAGCGACCTGGCCACCGAAATCGAGGCAACCGCGACCGCGCAGGACAAGCTCAACGTCAGCACCGAGCGTTACGTCAGCATCCTTTCGCGCATCCATCCGGCCCTTGGCGCCATGGCCTCGGTGACGGTGAACACCGTTAAGGTCGCCGGGGACCTGGCCAATCAGCAGATCAGGCTTCGGGACGTGACCGACCTTGCCGCCTCCGCGCTCCGACGATCCGCCGATGCGATCAAGCTGCTTGGCGCCGGGGCCATCGCCTATCTTGGAATCTCCAAGCTCATCGAAGTCATCCGGCTCATGCGGGAAGAGGCGGCTCGGGCGCGGGAGCAGGTCGAGGCCCTGACCGCTGCTAACACAAAGCTTGGCCAACAGTCCGCGGAAGCGGCCGAGCAGGTGGCGGCAGGTCGTGACCAGGCCGGGCGGCGGCGCCCCATGACCGCGGGGCAACTGGAGTCGATCGCCCAGACGCTTGCGGCGGCGCCGGAAGCGGCCCGCGACAAGCTCGGACCGATCCTGCAAGCCCTCGGGGGCGCTGCCGGGTTCGGCCCGGCAGCGGGGGCGATGACCGGCCGCGAGCTCGAAATGCTCGCCCGGCTGGGCTTCGAGCCGTCACCGGGCGCCAGCATGGAGCGCGAGACCGGACGGGCGCGGCGGTTCCTGGACAGGCGGGCTGACGACGTCGGGGCCATCGAAGATCGCGATCGCGAACAGCGGACGATGCGCGGGCGGGCGGCGCTGGACGAAGTGCTCCAACGTGGCACGGGGCCGCGTGGGTTCGCCAACCTGCGGGCGCTGACCGATGAGATCGCCCGCGAGTACGCCCTTGACTTGGACGACTTCTTTGAAGCCACCAAGAACAAGCTCACCGAAGAAATCAGGATTCAACGCCGGCTACCCGCGAACGTACGGAGGGCTCGGGCGGAGGCCCTGGGCGAGTTCGCCCTGGACCCGATGAACCAGGCCCTCAATCCCGATCAGGGCTTCTTTACCAGCCCGATGCCGTTCATTCATGGAGAGCGTCCCGGCTTCAACACCCGGCCGGCCACGGCGACTGAGTTGACCGCCCTTCGGGAGCTTTTCGAGGGGCTTCGTAACGACCTTCGGCGGATCATCGAAGCGCCGCCTGGTGGTGCAGAGTCCAATCGCGGTCGGCCGGGCATCGGCGAGCGGATTTTGCCGCCGCGGGGGGAAAGGGTGACCGCGCCTGTGGATGAGTACAGAAATTGGAACGGGGAGGTTGGGCCCTACGATTTTTGGGCGGAGATGCAACAGAGAACTGAACAGTCGCGGATTAATAGGGAGAGACGGGAGCTAGCCGAGCGGGTGACGATCGTCCAAAACAACGGCCGATACTACGGGCCGGACGGCGACGCCCAGCGCCGGCGGACGCGGAACGGGGAGACCCGCGCGGCCGACATCGAAGGGATGATGCACGGCTTCTGACCATGCTTCCAAAACAATTCACAGCCCCGATTCTCGCACAACTCACAGCCAGCCGATTCCGTTCACGCTGTATAATCTTCACTCGCCAATCCGCCGGCCGGTTTCCGTCCTATAACCGAATCGGCCTTCCCGCCACCGCCAGGGCCGATTCTCCGCGCAGGATACGGTAGTATTTCGCCCCGGCGAACCTGCGCCGCGCAGAATGCGATTTCCTCGCAAACCGCCGTAACCTACACAACCACAAGCACTTGTGACGATTTTGCTTCTGCGCAGGACCTGGGTTGTTCGGAGACATGCGCTCGCACATCATGGCGCCTGGCCGCGACGCGGGGACATTGCGATACGCCGAATCCGAACGCGCGCCGCCGGCCGCCCTCGGCGACGACCGGCAGGTCCTCCTTTCCCCGATCGTTGCACTCGGGCGGCGCCGCCCCGCAAACCTGCTGCCTCCGACCAGGCCATTCACTCATTCAGGCACAGTGAAGCCGTCGGAGAGCGTCTTGAGGAACGCTACAATGGCCGCTTCCTCTTCCGCGCTGAGTCCCAGGTTGCCCAGCTCATCGCTGTTGACGTTGGCCGACACCTCGGGGGGCGGCCAATCCTCCACATCGCGGGTGTTGTAGAAGTGGACGATGTCCTCCAAGCTCTTGAAGACGCCATTGTGACCATACGCTTTGACGAACCCCTCGTATGGGCGGAGGTCGACGTTCCGCAATGTTGGCACCTTCTGCTTGCCGTGCTCGGCCTCATACTCCTCTGGTGTGTAGCCTGCGGATTCCAGAAACCCTCCCAGACCCAGATCTACCCAATCCAAACCGAGTGGATTCCATTTGCGCGGCGCGGCGTAGAAGGGGTTTTGCGGATTCCTGGGGACGCCTAGATTGTCGTAGGTGAAATCCGTAAACAGCGGCGGCTCTCCGTTGGAACCGAGTTGGCTGGGATGGCAGGCGGCGCAGTTGCCCTTATCCGCCCGGTCGAAAAGCTCCAGTCCCCAAGCCTCCTGCTCGGTCAGAGCAACCGTGCCGGCCAGGAAGGAGTCGTACTTCGAGGTAAAGGGATTCACCTCACTCGATTGTTCATAGGCCGAGATGGAACGGCCGACCCGCTCGTAGGTTTCGCCCAGCCCCTCGCCACAGTCCAGCGACCCGGCACCCCAGACCTCCTCGAACAGGCCGGCATAGTCGGACCCGGCGATTCTGATACACACGAGCCGCGGGTTCGGGTTGTTCTGCTCGAGCGTGTTGAGGAATGGACCCTGGGCCTGCTCGGCGAGCGGATCACCCAACCTCCAGCCGGTCGCCCGTCCGTCCCAGAACATTCCGCCGATCCACACCTCTTCGGATTCGTCGTAGGACAAGACCGGACTGTCGCCGCCGTACGCGGCGGTCGGCGGCTTGCGGTTGCCGAATCGTTGATGGACGGCGCCGGGATAGACCGAACCGGCTGCGTTAATCTCCGAAATCGGGCCGGTGAATCCCGTGTCGGGCGAGTGGCAGGCGGCACAGGATTGCCCGGGCGGGGTGGAGAGGCTCTCGTCAAAGAACAGACGTTTGCCGAGTTGCTCCTCCGGGGTCAGCGGCCCACCTCCTGCTCGAGCCTCGGCGACCATACTCAACGTTGCCAACGTTCCCATCATACCCAGCACTAATCTAGCAAACATCTCTCCAACTCCTTCCTTTCTTGACCTCGGAAACGAACCATACTCGACCGTCGGACCGATTCTCTACGAAACGAATACATCGACGTCTGCGATGCGATCGTCGGCTCCACGACCGACGGTCAGCGGAATGCTACAGAAGAAAGTTCGATAAAGCCCATCCGAGACTTCGGACACATCGCTAATAATTACCGTCGCACACGCCGCCGTCGCTTTCGGGCGGCTCCGGGACGCCGTTCCCGCAGCAATACCGGCTGGCCGGCTGGCCGGCGGTCACACCCATGCAGTCATTGGGGCAGTTCAGGCAGTCCTCGCCCGGCTCGCAGGTCCCGTTGCCGTTGCATCCGACACGCTCGCAGCCCGGACCGCAGTCGACGGCGCAAGTACAAGGATCTTCGGCGCCACCGCACACGCCGTCTCCGCAGCAGTACGGATCGAGGGGCGCCGCACTGCACGCGAACCCCACCGTGGTGCAGCGCGGGTCGGCGCATCCCACCGGGTTGGTCCCGCCGCCCGCACCGCAGCAGAATTGGTTCTTGCCCTTTTGCTGACCGTTGCAGTCGGACCGACAGTTGAGACAATCCTCGCCCGCGAAGGGTTCGCATAACCCGTTGCCGCAGGCCGCGTCGCCGCCGCCGCTGATGCAGTCGCTCGGGCAGTTGATGCAGTCCTCGCCCGCATCGCACGCGCCGTTGTCGTTGCACAGGGGGGCGGGCGGCGTGCCCCAGGCCGTCGAAGCCATGGTGTGCGGCCGGGCCATGCCCGTGCTCAGCCACGCTTCGAGCAGGTAGGCTCCCTCGTTCGCCAGGAAGGCATTTGCCCCGGTGTTGGCCAGATAGAGGAACTGAATGTATTCCCAACTCGTCGGCTGGTACAGCAGGTCGATCATCGCGTATACCGCACCCGCCGGCGGATTGAGCTCGAAGTCGTCCCAGTGGTCGTACCACGCGCCCGCGGGGATCGGCTCCGGGGGAACTCCATACTGATTGGCAGGCACCGGCAGGGCGTTCCGCTTTTTGGCCTCGTCGTAGCTCATGCGGTAGGGCGGGATGCGGTTGTCCTTGTCCACGTGGTTGTTGAGCACGAAGTGGAACGTCTTTTCATTCGACCCGGGTGCCCCCGCAGCCAACTGGCTCAACCAGTGCGTCACCGCTCCGGTTTCGCGGTCGTACGACAGAGGCAGATCGGCGGGGAACAACGGCAGGAGACCGGCCGCCCACTCCTGGGTAATGGCGTAGTGGGCCTCGTAGATCTTAGTGTTGGGGTCTTCCTGATCGAGGATCGTCTCGACCTGACTCACGGTCGTGGGCAGGCCGTTGACCACCGCGGTAAACGGCGCGACCGCCATCGGCCCGTACGCTCCGTCCTCACGGAGGAGCACGTCGTTCCCGTCGTACCACCGGATGTTGAGCCACATGCGCCGGCCTTCGGGGTAGCCGGAGATGAGCTTGTGCCCGGTCAGGTTTACGACCCGCAGGGTGTTCCCGGTAACGGCAAGCGACGCCGCCCGACTGAGGGTCTCCAGGGCCCGGGATTTCCCAATATTGAGAGCGTCAATCTCAATCGTGGTAAGTCCGCCGCCCAGGCGCAGCTTGCCCTGCAGGTCGAGATACTGGATGGCGTCGGGCATCCAGTAGTTGCCGCCGGTCATGTCGTGAAGCGGCAGGTCGGTCCGAGTGGGAGCGCCGGCCTTATTGCAGCCCAAGCCGGTGACGGGCGGCATGTGGCAGCTCTGGCAGGAGAAATACCGCGGGGTATGGTCCGCGTAATCGCCTCCTGCGCCGGTGGCCATGGCCTGTTCATAGGCGAAGCGGATGGCGCCCGCCTGAAGCTCGACCGGGAGTGTCGCGTAGGCGGACACGAGCGTCCGCGACAGCAGCCCGGCCTTGTACTCGCTGAACGTCCGCTCGACGACGCCGTACTGATAGGGGAAGTTGTTGAAGGCCGCCTTCTGCTCGACGGGGCCGCCGAGCACGCCGCTGTAGGTTCCCGGGGCGAGGGGCACCTGCGCCCCGTGGTTCGGCGCCAGGTCGCCGACGGCCGGGTTGGATACATCGTGGCACGTACCGCAGAGGTCGATCGACCGGTGAAACCGCGACTGCCTGAACTGGTGGCGCGCCTCCGCGTCGGGATAGGGACCCAGCTTGTCCGCGGCGCCCCACAGCACGTACATACCGCTGCCGTAGTATCCGGTCGCGGGTATCTGTTCATCGTTGGCGACGAACGGCGGGAACTGCTCGCCGAGCAACTCGGAATCGTCCGGGTTGGTCAGCTTGTGGCAGAGGTCGCAGGCCACGCCGCTGGCGTCGTTCTGCCCGAGACCGGATCCATCGGTCGGTACGGAGCGGCCGTTGATCCAGCCGTCCGCGCTGTGGCAGCGGATGCACAGGTCGCCGGCGCCGTCGAAGTCCTGTTCGGCGACGGCCACCGTCGCCCAGAAGATGGGGTCGCGGGTGGCTTGAGCCATCATGCTCCCGCGCCAGTTGAACGCCGGCTCGACGGTTCGGTTGTAGCCGCCGTGGCAGTTGTCGCACTTGTCCGGTGATTCGATATTGCTGACCTCCCCCGGTTGGGTGCCCGGCTGTTGAATGTCGGTGGGGACGACCACCGCCCCGAACACGACTGCCGCAGTTGTCAGAGTGAACACAACCAAATACCGCTTCATGGCACAGCTCCTGTGGTTTCCGAGGGTCACTTCGCCCCGGTTGAACGAGCAATGAGGCTCCTTTGCTGGAATCCTGCGGTGCGCTTCAACTTCTAGCAGATCGCATGCCACACACGGACACCGGCTCGACCGGAGGGGCTTTGACGGCGTCCAACAGGTCGCCGCCAACGACGGCGGCGCAGGCGCACATCCCGCCCCTCTCAATTATCCCTCGTGTAAGGGTTCGCCAGCCATCGGCCCGCCGCTGACTCCTCGGTAGGACCTTGGAGTGCCAGCATGTAGGACTACGACATCGCGGGGTAGGACAGACTCCTATACTCTGGGAGCAGCGACCCTGCTCAGGGCGCGTGGAAGGCGACGGAGGCGATGACCACCTCATTGAGAGTTGGTCCGAGGTGGTCGAATGGATCGGTCCGGCGCCGGACTTAATGCGCGACGGCAGGGTTGGGACAAGCCGATCGACGAAGCCCGGTCACTCGACGAGGCCATGGGCCAGGGCGTAACGCATGAGTTCCGCGTTATGCCTTAGCCCCAGTTTGCCCAGGATCCGGCCCCGGTAGGTGCTCACGGTCTTGATGCTGAGGGATAGTTCTTCGGCGATATCGCCCACGCTCTTGCCGGAGGCGATCAGGCACAGCACCTCGTACTCGCGATTGGACAGGCTCTCGTGTGGCAGCTTGGACGTGTCGGTGAGGAGATGGGCCGCGAGGCTCTCCGCGACATCCGGGCTGATGTAGTGGCGGCCGGCGGCGACGGTACGAATGGCGGCCAGCAGCTCCTTCGGCGGTCGCCCCTTGTTGATGTAGCCGGCCGCCCCCGCCTTGATCGCCCGGACGGCATACTGGTCGGCGGCGTGCATGCTGACAACCAGCACGGCCAGACGCGGCTTCCGCTGGTGGATCTGCTGGATGACCTCCAGCCCTCCCATGCCGGGCATGGCCAGATCGAGCAGCACGACGTCGACGCCGTCGCCCGCGACCAGGGCCAGCAGCTCTGGGCCGTCCGCGGCTTCGCCTGCCACGCACATGTCATCTGCATCGGAGATGATCCTCTTGACCCCCTCCCGTACGATGGCATGGTCGTCGGCGATGAATACGCGAATCACGGCTGCGTCTCGCTCGTTTCCGTGGGGCGTTTGACCGGCATGCGCAGGACGACTTCGGTCCCCCCGGCGGGGGCGCGGCGGATGCGCACCTGCCCGCCCCAGGAAATGGCCCGCTCGCGCATGCCCACCAGGCCGAGGGAGCGCGGATCGCGGTCACGCTCGGGACTCATCCCGACCCCGTCGTCCCGAACCGCCAGCACCATCGAGTCGCGCCGGACCGCCAGGCGCACGGAGACGGCCGTTGCCTCGGCGTGACGGGCCACGTTGGTCAGACTCTCCTGAAAGATGCGGAAGACGGCCAGGGCCTGATCGGTGGGCAACGTCGGCGCCGGCCGCGGCAGGGCCAGCCGGCAGGGGATGCCGGTGCGCTCCGTAAAACCGCGGACGTGCCACTCCATGGCGGCCACAAGCCCGCAGTCATCCAGAATCGCCGGGCGGAGGTCGGAGCAGATTCGCCGTACGGTGTCGAGCGTCTTGCTGACCAGCTCGGCCATGTCGGAGATCCGGCTGCCGATGGCCTCGGATGTGCCGCGCACCCTCACCTGCAGCCAGTGCAGGTCCATGTGCAGCACGGTGAGCGACTGGCCCAGCTCATCGTGGAGTTCTCGGGCGATCCGGGCCCGCTCCTCATCCCGAACGTCGTGCAGATGGGACGCCAGCCGCCGCAACTCTTCCGCCAGACCGCGGTAGCGCCGCTCGCTGGCCCGCAGGGCTTCCTCCGCCTGCTTGCGTTCGGTGATGTCGATCATGTTGCCGTGGAGCACGGTTCCCGCACCGCTCTCGCCGGGAACGAGGCTGACGTTTTCCAGCACGTAGATCGGCGATCCATCCTTCCGCCGCAGACGGCACTCCGCGTTGGTGAGACGGCCCGTTTGGCGCAGGCGCTCCAGAAACGCCCCGCGATCCGCATCCGAGTCGTACAACTCGCCCGCGTGCCGCGACATGAGCTCCTCCCGCGACGCATATCCCAGCATCGTCGCCATGGAGGCGTTGCAATCGAGGAACCGGCCGTCCAGGGTGGTCCGGTAGATGCCGGCCAGGCTCTGCTCGAACAACAGGCAGAAACGCTGTTCCGGCGTCGACAGACCCAGATCCGCCGGCGGCGCTGCCGATGGCGACGGCCCCACCGCGGCGGTCCTCCGATTGGCCCCTGCGTTCTTCGTCTCTTTTCGGTGGTGTGCCCGCTCCACGGGAATCCCTCCGGCCGAGGGTGCGCTGCCAACGAACGGGATGCTGCCTGTCTGGCCCATGGTAACGCCTCCCGCGAACCTCGAACAGACCAGGGGGTGAGAGGTAGCGGCGCGTCCCGCGCAGCCCGCGACCGGCCATGCAGACGACACGACCTGCGGATGGTGGATTCGAACCGCGCCACCGGGCACTCGATTGGCCGCATCGGGAACGGGCAAGGCCGGTCGGGCCATCAGCCGCCTGCCGGGCAGCGCAGCCCGCGTGCCAAGGCGAAGCGCACGCCGATCGCCCGGCGGATGCCGCGTCCTCCGCCGGTCGCCACGGCCACGCAGGCGCTCATCGGCGTGCTCCCGCGATAGGCGCCGTGCGGGGCCTCGCGCGATCGTACCCGCCGTGGGCGGAGGGTGCCCGGTCCGAATCGATCTGGTGTTTGGTAGCCGGACGGCGCGTCCAGGGCGCGCTTACTTGGGAACCGGTGAGAAGGGCAGCGGCGCGACCGTCGCCGCGGCCCGGCGGCCGTCCGCCGCGGCGATCAACCTGGTGCCCGCCGCGACCGCGGCCGTCTTCACGTACCCCAGCCCGAGCCCCGGCCCCGTCACCGCAGTATGACAGAAACTTGTCACTTGACCCACGGCCGAGCCGTCTTCGGCGGCCAGGGCGGCGCCGGCGGCCCAGGCGGCGTCGCCCTCGAAGCCCAGGCCGACAAGTTGCCGCGCCACCACGCCGCGGGAGCGCATCCGCTCGACCACTTCCTGGCCGAGATAGCATCCCTTGTTGAAGCTCACGGCGCGGGCGAGCTGCCGCGTCTCCGCGGGAAGGTACTCGCTGGTGATCTCGTGCCCCGGCCAGGGAATGCCCGCCTCGATCCGCCGGATCTGCACGGCCTCGTCGCCGACGGGAACCGCGCCGGCCGAATCGACCAGCCAGCGCCACAGGTCCGCCGCCGAGCCGGCCGGCACGTACAGCTCGACGGCGGGCGGACCGCAGAAATCATGCCGCACCAGGGTGATCGAAACGCCCTGCCAGTGTGTGACCGCATGACCGAGCTGCGGCATCCGCCCGGCCTGCGGAATGCCGAGCGTTTCCGCGACTTCGAAGGCCCTCGTCCCGGCCACGCCGACGCGGACCAGCTCGTCGGAGCGATCGCCCACGGTCACGTCCTCGATGATCTTGTACTTTTCGAAGTGGGCCTGCGCCGTGGCCAGAAACCTGCGGTCCAGATCGACCCAGATGGCCTCTGCGCTCACGAGCAGGTTCAGATCGAACAGAATGCGTCCCTGGAGGTTGGTGCAAAACGCGTAGTTGCCGTCGCCCGCGGCCACGTTGGCGACCTGGTTGGTGGTGAGGTTGTGCAACCAGGACGCCCGGTCGGCGCCGGCGACCGCCAGCAGCCCGCGATCCCACCGGTCGACCAGGGCCGGGCCGTCTGCCAGCGCCAGGTACTCCGACGCTACGTCGCCGAAGTGGGCGATGACCGGCCCATGCACTTGCCCATCCTCCGCGGCCCGGGGGCCCGTCAGCTCCTGCCGGAATCGTCTCCAGTCCTGCACAGAATTCGCCCCGCGCGCCGCCGCTTTAAGGGACCGCATCCGCAAAAGGGCAGGATAGCCACGGGCAGGAGCGGTATCAACGCGAGTGAAGGTGAATAGTCCGCCGCGTTCTCACGTCCGCGGCGGCCCTGGGGACGCCCGGTCACGGCGGCGGCAGACGAGTCTTGCGGAACATGTCGGCGAGGCGGCGGAGAATGGGCACCCGCCGCC
>Ga0214473_10002682_pt1 | contig 21807 bp, 14 predicted proteins | sample RVTome_7_FD_203509 | JGI IMG/M metagenome (GOLD analysis project Ga0214473, IMG submission 203509) | Soil microbial communities from uranium-contaminated site in the Upper Colorado River Basin, Wyoming, United States - RVT98D197 | ecosystem: Environmental > Terrestrial > Soil > Contaminated >... | reverse complement strand
GCGTGGTATCCTCGCCGATCGGCAAAACACGGATTTGTAGCCATTTTCGTTCCATGCCTATTCTGTCGGCATGGCCTGTGGTCAAACTTGAACTATTTCCGAATCTATTGCCTTACGAGTACTTAGTAGGAGAACGTCGCAGGGCAAAATCGAGGACAATAGTATGAAAGCAACAGGTTATACACGTCGGCGTTTTATAAAAATGGCAGCTTTCGGCGCAATTTTACCGCTTACAGAGCACCTGACGGCCCTCGGCCGTGACAAAAGTCAAAAGCGGCCCAACATCGTCTTTATTCTGATTGATGACCTGAGATACGACGCCATGAGCTATGTGGGCCACCCTTTTCTGAAAACGCCGCACATCGACCGTCTTGCCAAAGAGGGAGTCCTGTTCAGAAATGCGTTCGCGACAACGTCGCTGTGCAGCCCTTCCCGCGGGAGCTTTCTGACGGGCTGTTACGCGCACACCCACGAAGTGTTTTCCAACGCAGGCAAAGACCCGAACCCGGCCTTCGTGACGTTTCCGCAGCTTCTGCAAAAAGCCGGCTACGAAACGGCGTTCATGGGAAAATGGCACATGGCGCCCAGCAACTCTCCCCGTCCCGGATTCGACCATTGGGTCGGCTTCAGCGGCCAGGGTAACTACAACAAAAACAAGCTCAATGTCGACGGCAAGATGGTCGGGTCTGAGAACTATGTTACAGATGAGTTGACGGACTACGCGGCCGCTTTCCTGAAAAAGAAACACGACAAACCCTTCATGCTTTATTTGAGCCACAAAGCCGTTCATGGGCCGTTCACTCCCGCAAAACGCCATGCGAATCTTTATTCAGGTGTGGAAATCGAGTCGCGGAACAACCCGAAAGATAACCTCGCGACCAAGCCCCCGTGGGGCAGACAGATGGACAAGGACTGGAAAAGCCAGATTCTCAGTTACTTCCAGACCCTGGCCGCGGTAGATGAAAGCGTCGGGCGAGTTCTCGATGCGCTCGAAGAAATCAACGCGATGGATAACACCGCCGTCATCTTTGCGGGCGACAATGGCTATTTCCACGGCGAGCACGGCGGCATGTGGGATAAGCGCGCCGCCTACGAACCTGCCATGCGGATACCCCTGCTCATGCGATACCCGACTCTCGCCGGGCCGGGCACAGACTGCAAAGAGCTGGTCCTGAACATAGACCTGGCGCCCACGCTTCTCGAACTGGTGGGAGTCCCGATTCCCGGCATGATGCAGGGCCAAAGCTGGCTCGGCGCACTACAGGGCCGGCCGGGGCGGGAGAGTTTTCTCTACGAGTATTTTCAGGAAAGGGGTGACAAGTTCAAGAGGCCCACGGTGCTGGCCGTCCGGACCAAACTCTGGAAGTATGTCACGTACCCGCTCGACAGCAGTTTGACCGGAGAGTTGTACGACCTGCAGGCCGACCCCGATGAGCTCAACAACCTCGTCGGCGATGCGAAGCACGCCGGGACGCTGAACCAGCTCAAAAACGAGCTGGAAAAGCTCAAGCAGCAAACAGGCTTCAGGTTCCCAGACGCGAGCCGTCAACGGAGAGTACGCTGAAGGGATTCATCTCTCAAAAAGCTCTTCATAGACTTTGTACGAGGTCTCTCCCATCCCAACCTGACTGTACGTGTTTTGAGCAGTGAGGTTGGCTCCTTCGACGTAGAGGCGAAAGCCGCACACGTTCGGTTCCCGCGACGCCTTGTCTTTCAGGAAGCCGTAGAGCGTGCTGAACACCTTCTGCCTGCGAAATTCGGGCTTTACATAAACGCTTTGAATCCACCAGAATAAGCCGCACCGCCAGTCACTCCACTCATAGGTGACCATGACACAGCCTACAACGTCCCCCGCCATCTCGGCAACGGTATAGAAACCGTGATGAGGGTTTTTCAGCAGCGTTCTTAGTCCCCTGCTTACAACCGGCAATTCAAGCTTCTTGCGTTCCGTTTCCCAAGCCAGCGACATGTTAAACTGTGCGAGCGTCTGCACATCTTTGTCTTCGGCGACTCTGACCAGCAATTCATTCGACACTGTATATCTCCCGTCAATCGTGAGTTTCCGCTACCGAGAAGCCGAAGGATAGCGATCAAAGGGCATAGCAGACCGGTTACTTTCGTCCGCACACATGGCTGCTAAGGCGCTGTCATCGCGTGCTGGATCGCTTCGACGTAGGCTTGATGAGTCTTCTTGAGATAATCCTGGTCCGCCGTCAGTGCCTCGCCCAAAACGGGCGGGGCCGGCTCGGTCGCCGGCTTCTTGAGCAACGGCAAATTGTCCGCCAGTTCCTTGAACTTGCGGCCCCATGCCTTGACGCTCAGATCGGGCTTGACGAGCCCCGCATATAGACTGATGTCGCCTGACGAGGGCGTATCGGCGAACGGCCAGGAGAGCCATCCATCGGCCAACGGACGGGTAGCCTCGACTTCTTCGCCGATCCAGCGGGCCTGCTGCTCCTCGCTCAAGAACGGATGCTTCTGCGGCGCGCCGCCGCCATACCAGCCGTATTCGCCCAGAAGCACCGGCTTGCCAGCACGGCTGTAGGCCAAGACCGCCTGCAGGTAGCTTATGTTGTTGCGCCAATTCTCCTCCGATTGAAACGGACTGCCGGCTGTCGGATAGAAATGAATCGTTGTAAAGTCAAGCCAGCGCGCCTGGCGGTGAGGATTGAACGCCGCGTAGCGGCCCGGACTTCCCGGACGAACGAACGGGTAGGACCACTGAATATACCCAACAGTGATTAAATGGGTCGGATCGGCCCGCCGAATCGCCTCGACTTGGCCGCGCACCCATTCGTCGGCTAAATGCTCCCGAAAAAGCTGCCAGTCGCGTAATCTCGGATTCCCTGCATCCGGACGGTCGGCAGGTGCAGCGACGTTGTCCCACGTGTCGGCTTCCGTCAACTCTTGGCCCCAGGCGGCTTTCAACGCACTGCGGTCCGCGTACGTCTCGTGAAGCCAAGCATGCCACTTGGGGGTCCACTCCGCGGAAGACCAAGGCAGATGCGGCTCGTTCAGAAGATCCCAGGCGAAGATCGCCGGCTCGCCCCGGTAGCGTCTGCCGACAACGTCCCAAAAGCGATCGAGCACCTCCAATGCAGCGTCGCCGGCGAAGCGGTCCGGCTTCCAGTACGCCGGCTGCCCTTCCCAGTGGTCGGGGCCCGTGGGAATCAGACGAATGCCAGCTTCGCGGGCGATTTCAATCATTTTGTCAAGCTTGGCAAGGGCCTGCTGGTCAACGGCGTCGGCGGTGGGTTGAAAACTACCGGCTGTCAGAAAAACCCTGGCGCAATTGACACCCAGCGCGTTCATCACTCGAAAATGCTCGCGCACCTTATCAGCATCAAACTGCCGCCAGAGTTTCGGCGCCCAGCCTGTATGAGGATCGTAATAGTTCGTGCCGAAGGGAATATAAGGGCGCCCGGAGTTGTGCTCTACGAAACCCCGGCCGTCGCGGGCCACCTCGACCAGCTCCATTTTGGGGCGTTCCGCCGCGATGGACGTCACGCAAATCAGGAAGGCTGCTGCAAGCGCAAAGACGCGAGACCTATTATTCATGCTCTGATATCCCCCTCCCTCCTGGTCAGTACGCGCTCCAGAGATACAGTACCTCGGGTGTGCCCAATTCGTACAGCAGGTTTCTGTCCAGCTTTGGCAGGCTGGCTTTGCGGTAGCTCAGGAAGTCCGACAACGAGAAGGCCTTTCGGTACTCCACGACCTCGGCTTCCTCAATCCCCGCCATGGATTTAACCATGTCAATCGCTCTGTCGAGATAGCCGATCTCGTCGATAAGCTTGGTCTCGAGCGCCTCCTGGGCGCCATAAATACTGCCGTCGGACAACTGCCTGACTGCCTCCGGGCTGAGCGTTTCTTTTCTGCCTTCGGCTACAATCTCCACGAACCTCTCGTAGGCAGGGGTGATCAGCTTGTCCTGCATGTACGCAAGCTCCTCCGGCGCCGGTTCTCGAAACGAGCTGGGCCAATCCTTCTTCTGACCCGACTTGATTGTGACCGGCAGCACGCCGAGCTTGTCTTCGAGCAGCTTCTGGACGACAAACCACCCGCTTATAACGCCGATAGAGCCGGTTATAGTCGTCGGCTCAGCGACGATTTTTTCGCACGCGACGGAGGTGTAATACCCCCCCGAAGCCGCAACACCCTGCATAAAGGCAACAACGGGCTTCTTCACCTCTTCGCGGTACTTGCGGATCTCTCTATAGATTTGGTCGCTGGCTGAAATTGTCCCGCCCGGCGAGTTTACGCGCACAATGATACCTCTTACCCGCCGATCCTCCCGGGCGGCCTTCAGTTGCCTGTACACGTCGTCGGCCAACTGGCCGTGAATGATCCCCTGAACCGTCACCATCGCGATTCGGTTCCTCGATGGTCCTTCTCGGACGACCCCTTCGGCCAACGTGCTTCGTTGTCCTGTCGCAAATATGGCGACGATCCCGATAAGCATCAGGAACATCGCGACATTCGCCATGACCGAGAACACCAACAGAATGCTCAGGAAGATTCTCCAGCCACTTGACCTGCCCGGCGGTCTGGCCGGGGGTTGGCTTGCATTGAAACCGGATAGCGGCCCGCCCGGCGGTGACGGCGGGACCGGGATACTATTGTCCTGACCAAAATCCATGATAGCCCCTTTCAAAACTTGTGGGCGAGATTATAAATCCCTGCCTGCGCAAGGTCAATCCCAAAAGCCTGCATTGCCCGCCCATACCTCTATTCGGCAACCAGAGCGTCCAAGCGACCTACGGCTTTCCTGATACAATCAGTGAATTGAGGAACGTACTTGCACGTCTGGTCCTTCCATAGCCATTTCAGAAACCTGCCCAATTGGGCCGCATCCAATCTGCGCCAATCGCCAAAACGCATATCTTCGGGCAGCCCGTACTGCTCAGCTTGCTCGATAAGCACGGCCAAACCCGCCAGTGCCCCTACAGCCAAATTTCTCGGCTCAATGCCATACTCGAGGGCAAGCTGCATGGCGCCGAATATCCGGCCGTCAATTTCGAGCTTGCGCACAATATCGCGAGTCACACGTGCGACGGTATCACCCAAATAGGGATTTGTCATCCTCTCAAGCAAGTCTTCGGCGTACGCTGTGAAACCGGCTTGCGTGAACAACTCGTCGTCGAGATGAGAATACTTTCGCACGAGCGCCGCGCCTGACTCCTGCAAAAAGGCATCCCGGCCGATTTGCATCACGCTGTCGTGATCCCGCAAATCCGTCATGGAAGTAACGCCCATCACGGCGCCGATGAAGCCGAGCACCGAATGAATTGCATTGTGGCCGTACAGTTTCGCCTCCTCGAAGGGCAGCAAGTCATCCTTTTCAATAAACACGTCAATGCCGGGCCGCAAACCGGCAATCTGCGCCCGGCTTACCAGAATCCGGTTGAACTGTTCCACCAGGAAGGCCCGTTCGATACCGGGAGCGACGGTTTTGAGTTTGAGCTTTGCGATTTCCGACGAATCGGTCACAACTCGGCTCATCTTGCCGATGACGGTGTTGAGAAACTGCACGCCTTTCGGTAGTGAAACGCCGGCCCTGCGCAGGACAGCATCTTGCAGGATTTCGGCCGCATGGTTGTTGTTCTCCGCCGCGTAGATGATTGCGGCCCCGGCATGGCTCTTCTTTAATCCTTCCGCTATCAATGAAGCAACGCTGCCTGGGCCGCCGGACTCATAGAAATTCACAGACGGAAGGCACGTAGCCATCTCCGTGGACTGCGACAAGACTTCAATAAGTGCGCCACGGTCTTTGGCATCCGTGGGATTCAGCATCTCAACTTTGTCAATCCGCAGCGATTCGATCCCGTCGGACCGGGCAACGTTGACGTAATAGCTTCCCCCGTTGCTTCTAACCGCGTCAACCAGCTCCGCATCGATTTCGGCAACAGCAAGCCCTGAGAAGTTTCCGCTTTGAAATGCTTCCTTGGCAAACAGCCCACCCTGGATCGGCCCGAATCCAAAACCGGTAAACACGTGCTCTGGCATGGCTACTGACCCGCGGCCTTCACGAACTCGGCGATTTGTCCTTTATCCGTCAGGATGGTCATTTCCAAATCGTACGTTCTGCTTTTTCCCGGGGCGATGTGAATGAGCTTCTTCTGCTCTCTGGCTTTGGCCTGGCCAATGGGCGGATTGGTGCCGGGCTCGAGGGCCGTCACATACTCACCCGGCCCCCAATGCTGCCAATTGCTCAGCCAGGGCAACTGTTTTTTGCTGTATCTCAGAACGAGCGCCAGGCCGAGCCTGCGATTGTGAAGTCCCGCCGTGCACGTCCCTTTCCTGTCGGCGGCCAGGTCAATGAACGCGCAGCCTTCGCCGCCGCCTCTGTGGCTCTGGAGTGGCCGAGAGCACATTCGGTAATTGCGTTTGTCATTGAACACAGCGTTGTCCATATCCAGTCCGCGCGACGCCCAGTTGCCTCTGCACAGAATTTCGGTGCCCTCATCGACCAGGGGCCAGCCGTAGTTGCAGTGATACAGTATCATGTGCGGCGCAGGCGTATTTCCCATGTTGGTCACGACATCGTGGATTCGGACCGTCGGCTCGCCCAGCGTGCTCGAGATGGTGCGCCGAAGCTCCAGGCTCGGCCCGAACACGCGAGATTCCTTGACCACTGCCGTGATGCTCATCGCAAGTTTGCCCTCGCGCAGGTCGGGTTGAATAATTGACTCGACTGAGGCCGGCAGGTTGCTGATGCGTCCGTGCAGTCCGCGCTCGCCGAATTGGTCGCTTTCGGGGCCTCCGACATGCGTCAGGCCACAGGTCGTCAGCAAACCGCCGCCAAATGAATACAACCATTCAAGCCCACGATTAGCATCCGGCCGGGGCACCGTCACGCCGGCATGGCTCAGCCACGCAAGGCTGTACTGGCCGCAGAAGGCATCGACAATATCCAGCCCCCTGTCAATCACCACCTTGTATCGCAGACCCACACCGGTATTTACCCAGGCAATGCGGTTCCCCCGGCCCGGGCCATTATCCAGGACTGACGTTTCGATGCCCCCAATCTGGGCGACGTTACCCACCTTGTCCTGCCAGTTGAGCTGGCGCGTTTTCTTGGCCATTGGTATTCCTTTCCTCTCGGAAGTATCTAACGCAAAGCGTTCCGCAGTGCATCAAAGCTTGGATAGGCCGCTCCGCTGCGCACGCCTTTGAGCATTTTATCGTATGGCTTGATATTGCCGTACCGGTCCCCAAGAGGAGCCTTGATAAAAAGGGACGCGAACAAGTTGCCCATCTGGACCGCCTCGGCGAAGTCTATAGAGCCGTTTCTGAACTCACTCAGATGCACGGCAATATGTGTAATCAGTCCCGCCCGGAAAGAGTCGCCCGCGCCGACGAGATCAACCACCTCCCCTGCCATGAACCGCGAAGTGATTCTATTGGGGCCATCCACTGTTCCATCCGCGCAGGCGTGCCTCTCGTATGCGCCATCACTGACGGTCACGCCGAACAGCCTCGTTCTGCCGTCCTTTCTCCAGAATCTCTCTGTGAGAAACTCCAGAAAATGCACGTTATTTTCATGCTCGCTGAACTTGCTCCAGACCCGCCCCGGCGAAAGCGTGTTCTCGATCAGTTTCGCCTCGTCGGATGACGTGAAGAACAAATCAACCTCCGGCAGCAGCGGCTCAAGAAGCCGGTATTCCTCGACAGCTTTGCCTGCCTCTATCAGCGCGTGCGGGTTGCCCGTCAGGGTATGACTATCGACGATGGTAACGGCTCCTTTGCTGCGGCACCATTTTATGAATTCGGCCAAGTCCCGGCCCCCGTTGGCGTCGCCCTTGTCGGACAAGCCCGAATACATATAATGAATAACGCTGGGCTTGAGCTTCTCGACCGCCCGCCTGAATCGCCCGAAGTCAAAATCGTTGTTGGCGTTGGGAAAATAGGCTATGCCGCCTCGGTCATCGCCAGAGGTACTGTGGATGAACGTCGTTCCCGTCGGCAAACGAGGGTGAACGCGCGTTTGTGACATGTCGATAGCGTTGGCCGTCATCACGTCGTGAAAAAACCTGCCCTGGGCGTCCAGACCGCCGTAGGCGCCTTTTCCAAGGTTGACGCCAACGGCAACTCTCAAGCCCGTTCGGGCGATCAGCGGCGCCGAGTTGCCGGGCCCGCCCGCGGTGGCAAAGCCCTGCTCGATCCACTCTTTCAGTTGCTGCTGAGAATAGTCCGGCATATCCCCAGTCTTGCACTTGGCCAAACCGCCTTTGCCAACCAACTCATCGGCAAAACTAAAATCGGGCCGTCTCAAGTCCGTCACCGCCGTATTTAGCATCAAGACATCTGTAGCCATACTTCCAACTTCAAAGCAACTGTGGCGTCGGTAGGTTAGTGCATCTCGGCTTCGCACGTGCCGATTGCGGGCCTGTAGAAGTTGAACTGCACATTCGGATGGCCCGCCAGAAGCGACATGGGAACCGCACTGTCGGCGATCTTCTTGCCTATCATCAGGGTGGTCAGCCTCATGCCAAAAGGATTGTCGTGTGTGCCCGCCTGCCAGATAGAGACTTTCTCCGCCTGCCAAGTCTCCACAGGCCCGACGCTAATCGCCTTGGTCGGCACTCCGGTCACGACGCCCCCTCCGCTGGTCCGCGCATTCTGCATGACCGTCACCGGGTGCAGGTCCACCACGCGTGTGGTCAGTCTGCCATATTCCTGGGGCGTGGGCGGCTGGTCCTTGTACTTGCCCTGGCGCTTGAGCGGATCGTTGAAGGCCCAGTGTTTTATGTCACCCTGGCCGCCCTGCATGACCACGCAGCGAACGCCTTGCCAGCTCTTGATGTATTCTGCCGTATCAGCTTTCGGAAAATGGATGTTGGACTTGGGCATCTTCAGCGCGTTGTCTATGCGGTCAAAGCAGAGCTCCATATCCGCCTTTGCAAAGGATAGCGGATGCGGTGGAGGGACCTCCCTGCCATCCTTGTACCATTCATCCATTCCCCAGAAATGGGCGTTCGAGAGGTCCAGCTTCAATTCGTTGACGAGCCTTGCCACAAGTGGAAGCTGCTCCGTCGGTCCAATCGGCCCGCAAACGCCCGCGGGGTTGTCGGCCGTGGCTTGCTTCCAGGCCGTGATGTACTCCAGCGCCTCGGCCAAGTAAAAGTCCTCAAGCGTGTCGTAGAATACGACCCTGAAGCCATCCCTGCTCAAGCCGGCCATGTCCTCAGCCGTAAGCCTAGCCGCGTCGTTGAGAATATCGTCGTGGAGTGTGGTGTAATCCCACCATTCCGGCGCCAACATGCTGACCTTTCGTGCCATGGACGGCCTCCTTATAACTCGTGCACCAGATCACCCAGCTCCGCCTTGAGGATATTGCCCTGCGGATACGCGTGACCTAAGTGCTGCCTGAATCCTTCGGCAAACCGGGAGCCTATTTCCCGCCCTCTCTTTTGGTCGGACTTCTTCATCATATTGACGTATTCATCCATGCCGTGATGCGTCATCAGCCAATGCCGCTGGCTTTCATGGCAGCAGAGCATCTTTTCCTTGGTGTCCATGACGCTGCTAATATCAACGATCATGCCGGGCTTGATCTCAGCGCCGAAGTTGTCCTTGTGCTCGACCGCGTCCATGTAGTACAGGTGCGGTATCGGCTCGAACGGCTCGGCGCCGGGCGTCTCAACGTTCACGACGCCACAGGCAAAGCAGGCCGTCTGCGCGAGCTTGCTTGCCATCTCGTGGTCAACCATATAATCCGAAGGACTCGTCGTAAAGACAATCGTGGGCTTGACCTTTCGTACCAGCTCAATCGCCTTGAGCAGCGACGGCCTGTCGTAGAGAATGAAGATATCGCCGCACTCACAGCAGTGGTAGGTCCCGTCCAGCAAGCTCACCGACTTGGCGGCTTCGGCCTTGCGAATCCGGCTGATTTCCTCCCTGCTGTACTGGACTGTCCCGCAATCGCCCGGCGCCATCGTGGCGATGTGTATCTCCCAGCCTTTTTGATGCAGCAGCGCAAGGGTCCCGGCACAGAGAAACTCCGCGTCATCGGGGTGTGCCCCTAAACTCAAAACGGTCTTTCCGCTTGTCGCAGCCATACTGTGGTGTACCTCCCTGTGGTCCTATTTGCCCATCAAGTGATTGACGATCAACAGGTCCAATTCTTCGTAATCCCGCTCGCCGATCAGTTTCTGTACCTTCTTTTTGTCGAGACTTCGCACAAGCTCAAGCAGCCGCAGAAAAATCGCCCTGCTGTTGGACAAATGTTTGGTGGCGACATCCTGCTTTTGGGTCCGCATGGCTTTGACATCGAGGCCGACAAACTCGCCCCGCTTGCCGTAATCGTACTGATCCAGGATGCGCACCTGATTGAATGCCCTTCGCAGATCAACGGAGCCGAAGGACTTATCCTCATCGAATTTGAGGCCGTTCTGGTCATTCAGATGAACGGTGAGGAGTTTGTCATAAGCAAGGGCAAAGCCCATCTCGTCCGAAGGGTCGAGGCCAGCCAGAATCACATGGGCGGTTTCAATATTGACTCCGACGCGGTCGGGCGCGTTGGTCAGATAGCTGACAGCGACGGCGTGCCCAGTGGTCGGAATGTAGGCCTGGTCCATCGGCTCGTTGGGCTTAGGCTCGACGGCAATCTTGACGTCGGAATTGTATGCAAGCATATCATTTATGGCTTCGACGATCCGTTCGACGGCGACCTTACTATCCTTGGCCTCGCGGATATACGTCCCTTCGCGGGCGAGCCAGAGAACGACCAGCTTGCAATCCAGCGCAGCGGTGATATCGAGCATCCGCCGACTGCGATCCTTGGCGTACTTCCGACAAGCCGGATCGTTGGAGGTGTAGGTGCCGTCGATCGTTTTGGCGCCCTCCCACAGCCGCGGCGCAACAAACTCGGCAGCCAGACCTTCACCCTCAAGCATCGAATGCACTTCCTGGGCCTTCTTGATAATCTGCTTCGGGCTCAGATCGTCCATGCCCGGCACGGCGTCATCATCGTGAAACTGTACGCCGTCAAAGCCGAGCTTCTTGTACAGTTTGAGCTTCTTGGCGAAATCGACATTGTTTCGGACGGTCGGCCCGAACGGGTCCGCCCCTTCGTGAATGTTCCAGGGTCCGAATGAAAAACGATATTCTCCAGCCATTGTTGTCACTCCTTCAGTACTTGTAAAAACACAGCTTCTACACAATCGTGGCGAGATCCCATTCAAACGGCCCGACAAGAGCCTTCTTTAGCAACATTCAGCGAGTCTGTCAAGCCTTTGCTGCTCGCGGGCTATTCCTGCAACACCTCGCGCGCGTGACGGGCGTAGTGCGCCCGAAGGTCACTGGCGTATTGTTTGAGGATTTCTTCACCGAGCCGGTTGCAATCGCCGCAACGGTATAAGGCCCGCGCCAGAACCAGCTCGCGCAGCGACTCGTTTCTTGTGCTGGTGTCGGTAGCGCTTGGCGGCGTCTTGCGTCCGGCCTCCTCGATGTTGGTAAAGGCATGGCCCTTCACCCCGGGCTTGCCCAGGACTTCGGCCAAGGGACGAGCCGCCGACGCATCGCGGAGCGTCTCAAGGGCCATCGCCACAGCCCGGCAATGGGAGAACTCGCTGCTCGCGTCAAGCTGCGCGAGCTTCTCCAGAATCGGCTGCAGCGCCCTCTTGTCGCGGGTCCGGCCCAGGGCAATGATAAGACTGTCAAGCTCGCTTATGCTCGCCCCGTATTGGCCCATCCCCGTGTAATTCCATCCTTTGTCCCAGTCGCGCGAGCGCACGGCCTCGGCCAAAACCTCCGCGCCGGCGGATTCGCCCAACATGCCGAGCACGTGGGCGTAAACAAGCTTGCTCTTTGGAGTCTCGGCACGTTCGTATGCCTTTTTCAGAAGCGGCAGCGAATCGTGCAGGTGCGAGAGGATAATTTCGAGCCTCTCAAAGTCGTTGGCGACGCGGTCGACGGCTTCTTCGATAACGTGCCTGGGCAACGGGAAGGAGTCCTCGTCTGTCAGGACTTTGTCAGGCAGGTTGCCCTTCTGGACAAGATGCTGCTGGAGGGCCTTGATATCAATATCGCGGAGGGACCTGCCGCTTTGAGCCGCCGTTGCCGCCGCCATGCCGGCAGCGTAACCCTGATTCTGAACATCCGCCTGCATACGTATGACCGGCATCGCGTCGCGGTGAGCACTGACGCCGAGTCCCGTGACCAGAATGCCGTCGAGGCCCTTGGGCAACAGGCAGCGGTAAGGCACGCTTACCAGCATCTCCTGCCTGTCCGGCGGCCGCAGAAGGAAAACCGGATGAATCGTAAATCCGTGCGAGTCGAAGTTGCTTCGGGCAAGCGCGATAGTATCCGGGTAGGTACGCCCGAGCAGGATGTCCATCGGGGACATCGTGAAATCACCGACGATGCGCCGTCGCTCTCGCGTGTCCACTAATTGACCCAGATCGTAGGCATCCTTGTATTTCTGCTTGGCGACCACGAACGCACGCCAGACGTCGATGACGTCAGCGTCGTCGATGAATGTCCAATCGGTATTGGTGTAGCCGGCTCCGAGCTGCCGCGGGGGAAGGCCTGCGCCCTGGACGGCGACGCTTGTGCCGTCAGTGTAAGCACATTGGGCACCCGCCGCCGCGGCGATGTCGGCGTTACCCGTCGAATCGATGACGACTTTGGCAAGTACCACTCCGCGTCCCTCGGGGGTGGCCACGACGACGCCTTTGACGCGCCCATCCTGCACGAAGGCACCGCAGCCGAGCACCCCGAACCAGATGTCCGCGCCTGCATCGCGCAACTGCTTGCGGTACCACTCTTTCTTCCACTCGACGTTCCATCCGCCACGTCTGGGCTTGCCGTCTCCGCCAAGAGCCGCGACGCCATCGTCAACTTCTTTAGTGAATCCTTTGATGTAGCCGTAATAGTAGTTGCTGATATAGCCGGTTGTTCCAACGCCGCCGAGTCCGTGGAGATATTCCAATACGAGTGTGTTGGCCCCCCGCCCCGCTGCTGCGATGCCCGCTGGTGCACCCCCGGTCCCGCCCCCAACCACCACGACGTCGTATTCACCCAGAACAGCAACACCACGCCGCTCTGCGGGAACACTCGTCGCCTCGCCCTGCTGTGGACGTATTCCGCTCAAATTTTCGTGCACGTCGCCCGAATCGACCGCCCCGGCCGGCTTGCCGCGGAGTCTCACGCCTCGCGGTGCCGGCGTTTTTTTCGCCTCCGAAGCCGCGAGAATGCCGATGCGATGACCCACGGTCATCAGCTCTAAAGGTCGAAGCAATTCTTCGGCGGCACCGCGAGGTACGTCTGCACAGCCCCCGACCGCAAACAAACGCGAGACGTTCTTCGGCCGGAACGCCTCCAAATCGACATTCTCGGCACCCGGCCAATCACCGGTCAGCCTCTTGTTGCCTTCGATCGGGTCGGGCGGAACTTGAAAAAGCACATCCGACGTATCCGCAAGCTCAGGCTGCCAGGTCTTGTCACGAGCAATCTGTTCGGCCCTCGCAAAAGATGCAAACGAGCCGTTTTCCAGGTGTATCCCAACTGTATATTCAACCGCCCGGCGGCTCGGACCGCTTGCCGGCTGTATCGGTGTCGGCATTTCGCGCGACACAGGAGATGGGTCGTTCAGCACATTGCCGCCGACTGTAATGTACTTGAAGGTTTGCGGCCCCGCTGGATAGCGCGCAAATGCAGCGCCGGCCATCCTCGCCACACTCGCTCTCGGCGTCGCGTCAACAATGAGCTTTGCTTTGACCACTTGCCTGCCTGACCGATTAGCCATGACGATCCCGGCCGGTTGCCCATCGCCATCGGTGAGCACATCGGTTGCATAGCACCCATACAAGAACTGCACGCCCGCCTCCAGCAGTGCTTCGTCGAGCGTTCTTTTGACCTGCATAGGCGTAGGAGGCATTCGCAACCGCTCGTCGCGCTTCGGCTGGGGCCGATCATCTTCTATCACGATCTCACCCAGGAGCACTCGGCTCACGTCGGGACTCTTGCTGATGTCAAATTTCACATGGGCACCTTTGCTATTGAGTGCCGCCGAAAGCACTACCGGTCCCCATGGTTCGGGCAGAGCCTCCCCCAACCTTTGGTTGTCGATGGCAGCGACTTGCTTCCATTGTTGCCTATCGTCGCTGATAGAGACCGCCACGCTCTTGACTCCAAAGTCGTTGCCAAGCGAGGCGCTGCGCCGCTGATACGCCATGACATGGACTTTCCTGAGCGGGCGCTGCCCGCCGAGGTCGGCGATAATAGTCACGTCGCCATCGTATTGGACGCTTTGACTTGACGCGCTGTGCCACTTGCCATCAGTGAGCAGTGACGCCGGCTGAGTGTCTCTGTGAACGGCCGCTGAGGGTTTGTCGGCTTCGTATGTGAATGCGATCCCATTGCCAAACAGCAGAGAGCCGGACGGCTCGGCAAAGACCTTTTTCGCAAGCGCAAGCGCCGGGACTTCTCCCGGCTCCAGCCAGAGCCGATACGTTCCGCAAATGTCCTCGCCGAGATACGGATGCTCGGCCGCAAGAAAAACCTTCGCCCCCTCCTGCGCCGCCGCCACAGCCGCCGCTACACCACCCGATGTTCCACCAACAACCACCACATCGACATCGTATGCAACGGGAATGTCTCTTGCCGATTCGTTCACCGCCTTCTCGCCGCCTGCGTGGACGGTTGCTTGTCGCTCGTCGCTCGAGACACGCAAAGGAAGTGCTAAAATCAAAAGGCAAAATGCAAAATTAAGGAAGTCGTGCCCGCTTGTGGGCACTCGGCAATTTTGATACTTGAGTCTTGATTTTTGATTTTTCATGCTCGGTTCTCCAGACTCCAGCTTTGAGACTTGGCTCTTGCGTCATAGTGCCGATATTATCGTCACTATTCGTTGATGTGCAAATAGAATCCTCACAAAGTCTCTGCATCAGGCCTTTGCGCGCAAAACGGCCGGGGCCCCTACCGAACAAAATCGATAGGGACCCCGGCTCTATCGCAAATCACTCAACAGGTCAAACAATTGTACGTCGCTATGGAGCGGGCCACAGTTGCCTATCCAGCCAACCCGCCATCAGGACGGCAAAGTCCTTGAAGTTGACTATCCTGGACCCTGGTTCCTCCTGGTCGTCTATATTCGCGAAGGAGGCTACCGGAACATACAATTGACCATCCTGAGGTGTTGCGTCGGCCAGATATGCGATTTCAGCGGCAGACAAAGCATGGCTATAGATTCGGACATCGTCCAAATCCCCGTCATAATAGCCGGTCGCGTTGGAACGACCATTGAACTCGGTGGCCTCCGAGCCTATTCCGAGGAAGCCGAAGCGGGTCGTGCCTGTCCCGAAAGTCGGACCGCCATAAACGGGTCTCTCCGAACCGCCGTCGATGTAGATCGTAAGTGTGCCGTTATCGAAGACTCCGGCTACGTGGTGCCACTGCCCGTCATCGACCCGCCTGGCGCTGCCGTAGTCCACCTGGCCGGAGCTTGTCATCACCGACCAACCGACCAGGCCGGGTCCGCCGGCTTCGCCGGCAATTTGCAGCCGCCAGTACTCGTTGCGGTCGAAAGCGGCGATGTGCTGGTTGGCCGTGCTGCTGGTGCGAACCCATGCACAAACGCTTACCTCTGTGTTCCCGGCACCCGCGTAGTGCATATTGTCAATCGCGATGTAGTCGTCCACACCGTCAAGGCGAATGGCTTGGTCGAACATGCCGGGCACGTAGGTCGGGTTCCCTTTTTCGGCGCCGTGGTTGTTGTTGCCCGAGCTATCTGTGGCGTTGCCGTCAAACTTGTAATGCGCCACCAGAGCAGCCGGATTTGGAGCCGCTGTTGCGGTCGTGGAATCACTCTTGAGCCAGTCAGCCGCCATTAGATCAAGGTCCACGTAATTGACGACACAGTCATTGTTGAAATCAGCGATTGATTTGCGAAGCAACGGAATACATCTGGACCGATACAACCGAATGTCGTCGAAGTACATCTTTCCCGAACCGCCGGGCTGTGGACTTTGCCGGTTACCCAGCCCGATGGCAAAGCTGTTGACGTCCGCCAGGTTCACGCCCTGATCTGCAAACTCTTTCAACTCGATATTCCATTCCGTCCAGGCGCCTATCCTTGCAGCATCAGGATCATTATGGTAAACCGCCGCCGCGGTGCCATTTCTGTTGGCCAGAGCCACATACAGCGGCTCTGCGGCGTTGCTGAGTATGCCAATGTCCTGGTGGCTCCACTGTTGACTGACCGCGCCGGTAATTTGCACATTGGAAAATGTAACTTCACCCGTCATCGAAGGATTATGAGACGTCAGCGCCAAACCGATATACATGGGCGAATTCATACTGATCACCTGGCCGCCAATCGGCGTCCAGGTCACATTGTCACTGGAGTAGGAAGCCGTGATAAAGCCGCCGAGGTCCCGTTCTATCTTCACCCACTGCGGAGCCGTGATTCCGGCCTCCGTTGTGCCGTCACTGGTGTTGCCTGCCTCGGTGCGACGCTGGAATGCGACGCCCTGAGCCGGGCTCACAACCATCATCCCGTGCGCCGAGCCGGGCTCAAGCGCATCTCGAATCATCACCCCGGCCTTGGCCCAGTTGTTCGTGTTACGAACGCTCTCGACCTTCGCAACGATCGCCCCCGCGCCGGAAAGCTCCTTGAAGGCGAAGTGGAACTCGTCGGATGTCCCCCAGATGTCTGCACCTCGGGCGGTCATGGTGTACGTGCCCGCCGGCCCTTCTGTGAAACCGCCGACCGATTCCGGATAACCCCGGAACCACAACGACAGCGCCTTGACGCCTTGAGCGGTCCAGTCCCGCTGCGAACGCAGCGTGAGGACCGCTTCAGATTTCCCGACGCCATTGTCATAAAAGTACGGCATCGACTGAGCGCCGCCGTGAACAATCGCAGTTTCCACATAGTGCTCGCCCGCCGCAAAATCCGGATTGGAATAGCCTACGGTGGAGCCGTTTGCGGGATCGAAAAATCCGTCCGTCCATGTGCTGAATATCTCGTCGGGTGGGAAGTCGCTGTAGCCCTCAAAATCATCCACGACGATGTAGTTGGCTGTGGTGAAGCTCCAGATTCGGCCTCTGTGCACCGTTGCGCCGCCGGCTTGCACTTCGTCGATTCGCCAGTAATAGGTCCGGTCATACTCAAGGACATCGGGCGGGCTGTAGCCGTTGGCATCCTGGCGGCCGCGGTACACACCGGTCGTGTCCAGTGCATCTGCATCTCTGACGGCCTGCTCGTCCATGCCAAAATACACGTCGTGGCTGACGGCACCTTCTCCGGCAGTCCAGCCAAGCGGCTTTGAAGCTAAAACATTGGGGGTCGAGCCGTTCTCAGGATGAGGTTCCCGGGCAAGTCGCGGATCCCCCGTCATCGTTTTTTGGATCTCCTCCGGCGTCAGCACCTTATCGTATATCCGCAGGTCATCGATGAACCCAACAAACCATCTCGAGCTGCTCAAGTCATACATCTGGCCTATCTTGACGTCGAAGTTAGCCGAAATATTGAACACATCCGTGTCCGCACTGGTTCTCGTGTTATCCTGACCGTCAAGGTAAAAGGTAACGTCCCCGCTGGAAACGGTGGCATTCTGTTTGACGGTAACCGCCACATGGTGCCATTGGTCATCAAGCACATTCGTGTCGCCCTGAACGTCACCACCGTTGGTCTCACACCGGAGCCTGCCGCCATTGACGCGAAACTCCACTCTTTGGCCTGTGCCAGTATTGCCCCAGCCCACAATCTGACCATTGGTGTCTGTCCTGATCCATGCCGTTATGGTAAGCGGATTTGTGCCGAGGACGCCCTTGTAACCGTCCACGAGAACAAAATCTCCAGACGGGTCGAGCTCCAGGGCCTCGCCGTCGTAGCCGGGTACATACTGCGGGTCGCCGTGAAGGGTGCCGTGATGGCCGTACCCCGAAGAATCCACGACAAGACCCGAGCCGTCATCGTCCAGTTTCCACCATGCAACAAGACGAGGATCGTAGATGCCTATATTCGGTCTGGTTCGGAAGCTCCAGACGTCGCCTTTGTGAGTCGCGACGCCGTCAAATCCATCTACTCGCCAATAATAGCGCCTGTCCGATGCAAGCGAGCCAGGCTTGAAGGTTGTGCCGGAGGGGATGCCTTTGTACGTATCGGCAGTTCCGGCCTCAACATCGCCTGCGTTCTCTCCGAAGTACACGTGGTGCATTTTCTCGCCATAACCGGCCTGCCAGCCAAGCGCAACATCCGTTTTTATGAAAGTGGCGGCGATGGGCGGATTCGGCCGGCTCGCCTTCACGGGAGGAACGCTGAAACTCCAGACCAAGCCCTTGTTGATTGTCCCGTCGGCGCGCTTCTCATCAATGCGCCAGTGGTATGTCACGCCTGGTGTCAGACCCTGTGGGAAAAGATAACCCGGAAAACCGACGAGAAAACCTATTGTCGTCTGGCTGCCCCGGAATGTCCCTGCGGTGCCGGAAGTCACATCCTGTAAGTTGTCACCGAAATAGACATCATGCGAGACAGCGTCGGCAGCGGCGGCCCAGTTTAGGCTCGCCCACGCGCTTAAATGTACGGAACCGTCGGCGGGCGAGGGGCCGTGGGCCCACGGAAGAGCGGCTAACTGCCTGACTTCTTCCGCTGAGAGTACCCGGTCATAGAGACGCACGTCGTCAACCGAGCCGATGAACCATCTGTTGGCACCGTTATACTGACGAGCTATCGTCAGATCGAAGTTCGAAACGATATTGAAGGCATCCGTGTCTGTCCCGGCTCTTGTGTCATCTTTGCCGTCAACGTAGATCTTCACCTGGGGGTACGAGATCGTCGCGTTCTGTTCCACCGTTAGCGCAACATGGTGCCATTCATTGTCGCTCACGACGGTGTTGCCTTGTCTGTTGCCGGCCCCATGCTCCACCCGCAGCCGGTACTCACAAACCCGAAATTCCACTCTTTCGGTTGCGACATTGTTGCCCCAGCCGACGATTTCACCGTTACCTTCGGTCCTGATCCACGCCGTCACGGTGAAAGCAACTCCGCCGAGCAGGCCCTTGTAACCGTCGATGCTCACATAGTCAGGGTCGCCGCCAAACTCCAGGGCCTGTCCATACACACCGGGCACAGACTGCGGGCTGCCCTGGATCGTTCCGTTGTGGGCATTGCCTGAGTAATCAGGCACGGTGCCGCTGCCCTCACTGTCAAGCTTCCACCAGCCGATAAGGCTTGGATCCGCAGTCTGAGCAGTCCCGGCTACAGCCAGGCTCAGCACCACAACAAGAGAAACCCAAAGGAACTGTCCTCTACGCATAATTCATCCTCCTTCACATGCCTTCCCCGCACACGTATCCAGAATCCGCAGATGTGTATTCACATTATTCGCAGCGCCTCAGACCCGGCGCAGAACAAGCCTCGGCCACTTCGTTTATACCAGATTCACCCCCTTCGTTTCAAGGAAAATCTATGCAGAATTGAAGCGCCCCGGACTCCGGTTCCTCCATTGCGGCTTCACTGCCCTCGCGGCCTGTGCTTCCAGCGGCGGTGCAGCCACCAGTACTGGCTCGGCTCCTCGCGGACGAACTGCTCAATCGCCCTGGTGTATTCGGCCGTAACCCATCTCAGCGGATCCTCCCTGTCGGCCCATTCCTCCGGCATTATAAGCCGATTCACGCCAATCTCAAAATGAAAGCGATTGCCCACCCTTCTGCTGTAGCCGACCGCTATCGGGACGTTCCTGGTGATGGCCAGCAGGCCGATGCTCTTGTAGGTGCTGGCCGGGCGCCCGAAGAAATCCACGAATATCCCTTTTCTGCCGGCGTCCTGATCGGCAATGAAACAGAGCGTCGCTCGCCCCGTGAGAGAAAATCCCTCAGCCGGCTGGCCCGCCTGACCAACGGTTCTCTCATGGGGCAAGCCGGCGGTGAGCTTCTCCATAAGCTCAGCCGCACCCTTCTTGTCGATGATTCGCTGGCCCGCTCTTCTGCGCACGCCATACAAGTACCTGTTGATAAACTTGTTGTCCAGCGGTCGGGCGATACTATAGATGTTGAAGCCGAACAGCCCCAGCAGATAGCCGGCGATCTCGAAATTGCCGTAGTGGGCGCCGACCAATAGCAGGCCCCGGCCCTCCTGCATCAGCCATTTGGCCCTCTCGGTATTCTTGTACCGGGAGTATTGCCGCCAGTTATACTTTTTCACCAGCCGGGGCGTGAACAGCACGTCGATCGCCAGCATCGCAAGGTGCTCGAAGCTTCGCCTGCCGGTTTGCCATATCCACTGCTCGCTCTTTTCCGGGAAGCTCGCACGAAGATTGTCCAACGCCCTGTTTCTGCCCCGATGATAGTGTTTCCACAACATCCGGCCGAGAAAGCACGCCGTCTCAAGATTCGTCTCGACATCGAACAGGTAAAGAAACACGATCAGGACCCGAAGCGCGAGGTACGTGAGCCAATCGACAACTGGATTGTGTTTCTTCATAGCGTACAGCGTACAGCGGATAGCGTATAGCATAGGCGCTGCACGCTGCACGCTCCACGCTGCACGCTTCTCCTGACCGCGATTGTAGGCCCCCAGGACAGCCGTTGTCAAGCGCCGAGCACGCCCCAGCACTTATCTGCCGGGCTATCGTTTGTCGTTACCGGCACGAGCTTGCCCAGGGCGCGTACAGCGTACAGCGGATAGCATAGGCGATGCACGCTGCACGCTCCACGCTGCACGCTTCTCCGGGCCGCCACTTTTTCCCCCGGCGCAGGCGAACAGATAAGTGCTGGGTCCCTTCGACAAGCTCAGGGCGGGCTCTGAGCGCAGCCGAAGGACCCACTTCAGAAGAGCCCCTGTCGATACTCGATTCTCGATTCTCGTCGAGCATCGAGCCTAATTACCTTGCCAGGACCACCCAGACAGAAAATTTCGACAATTTTCAAGGTAAAGCCTTTTTTCTCTTGAAATCGGGGCGTTTGATTTGGTATAAAGAAAGAAAGATGGAGTATGCTCTGTACCGTGTGGGAAGGAGCGGCGTGAGGTCCGTACTCGACGGCTATGTTGTCTCCTTCCGGTGAGTGTGGTGATTAAAGTGGAGGCGCTGAGGGTGGGAGGTTATGTCGGATCGCGGCGGATCTCTGCTGCGGATTGCGTATGCAATCAGGGTTCGGGTAAGTTCGGCGAGTGAATCGCTGCGTGCACGTCCTATGCGGGTATCTGCGATCACCCCTTCATACACCCAATGCCAAATTGAATTCTCAGCTATGAAAAGTGGTGGTGTCTTTTGACGACAATAGGTTTCCTGGTGTGTAGCCGGGAAGAATTCATCGATACATCTTTCTCAACCTTTTCTTAAGGAGGACTGTTATGTCTAAGAATCTGATTTGTCTAACCCTTCTGGTGCTGGCGATGGCGGCCGTCTCAGCTCAGGCGGCGGTCACGCCGATTACCAGCATCACCTACACCAGAGTGGAGGCCGGTGCTGCACCTAATTTCCTGCTGCAGAGCATAACCGTTGGAAGCTACACCATAGCCGTGAATCGACTGGTGACCGGGACATCCGAAGGCGCAGCCACCGCACAGCCGGCTCCTTACAACGACATCAAGAATGCCGACAGCTTCGACCTGAATTTGTTTGCGGGCCGGAGCGGCGAGAATCCACCTACGCACAGGATTACGCAACTCGGCGGCAAGTCGGCTTGGGTGGATACGAATGGGAACAATCCGGACTTCTTTCTTTTCGAGACTAAGGACTTGTAAATAAGTAACGTTTTAGTCTTTCAATTGCCGATACCGGCAGTATGAGTACTGCAAGGAAGCGCAAAGCGCCCATCCCCCACGGGGATAAGTTGAAACGTTCGGTTCAAAGCAAG
>Ga0214473_10002681_pt1 | contig 21812 bp, 25 predicted proteins | sample RVTome_7_FD_203509 | JGI IMG/M metagenome (GOLD analysis project Ga0214473, IMG submission 203509) | Soil microbial communities from uranium-contaminated site in the Upper Colorado River Basin, Wyoming, United States - RVT98D197 | ecosystem: Environmental > Terrestrial > Soil > Contaminated >... | reverse complement strand
CGCTTTCTATTTTAGGAGCAGAACCCGCTCTTAACCACCTGTCCAAATTTCGGGGACCACCTCAAAGTGCCCAATCCTGGCGTCATCTTTGGAAGGAGGGAGTTCTACCTCCCGCTCAGCCACCGCGCTTGATACCCGATGAATCACTCGAGAGGAAGAGCAGCTTTCAAGAAGCTGATGACCTACTTAAGGACCTCCTTGACCATTTTGATACATACGTCCCGCGCTGGTCACGTAGGTTGTTACAAAGCGCGCGTGATATGACGGCTTTGCATGAGCTGAATTCGCACGATTCACTTATGGTTTCAATCTGTGCGAGCACAACTAACGATTGGGTGGCCTTAGACAAAGACTTCCAGAATGTGCCAGAGCTGAACTTGTGGAATAACAACATCCCTAACAGACGCAAGGAAATGCACTGAGCGATCCCTCGCTTTTTCACCTCCCGGTCCCCTAGGGTCTCACACAGAATAGCCCCTCTGTGACCTTGGTCGCAGAAAAGGCCCCTCCGCGGACGTAAAATCCCTCTGGAGGGTTAAGAACATGACAATCACCAAGCTGGACGTGACACAGGCCCTGATGGACGAGCACCGGATAATCGAGCGGATGCTCCGGGTGCTGATCGGGGCTGCGGGGAGAGTAGAGAGGGGGGAGGAGGTGTCGCCCTCGGTCTTCGCGCGTGGCCTGGACTTCATCCGCAACTTCGCCGACCGCTGGCACCATGGCAAGGAGGAGGACTTACTCTTCGCCGCCCTGGAAAAGCACGGCCTTCCCCGCGTCGGAGGGCCTCTTGCGGTGATGCTCCTCGAGCACGAAGAAGGCAGGAAGTACGTCCGGGGCATGGCCGGGGCCCTTGAGCTGTGGCAAGAGGGGGATAAGTCGGCGGCCAAAACGGTTGCCAGGAACGCCCGCGGGTACTGCGACGTGCTTTCCAGGCACATCCCCAAGGAGGACCAGATTCTCTACCCCATGGGTGAGGATATGCTCCCCGAAGGGGAGAAGAAGGAGCTCCTTGCGGCCTATGCCGGGGCGGAGAGACAGCAGGGGGAGGGCAAGGGCCGGGAGTACCTCGGCCTGGTTGAAGAGCTCGAAAAGGAACTGGCGGGCTAACCCCCCGAATCTGAGGGGCGGGGAAGCCCGAATATTCTCCGGTTCCTCTTCTCCGGATGCTGGAGCTTGTCGTGGACGCAGGCGGCCACCTTTTCCAGAATCCAGCGGTAGTGCTCGTCGGGGAGGCTTTCCCTCTTTATCTCGGGCACCTCGTTGAAGGCGTCGATGAGCCAGGGCTGGCCCTCCCTGTCAATGCACCATTCCAGCGCGTTGATGTCCAGGTCCAGGGCACGGTTCAGCTCGGTGGTAAGGAGGGTGAGCCTGTCCCTGAGGCCTTCTATTGGCCCGGGGTCGGCGAGGTACTCGCCCGCGCCAAGCGGCCGGGGCACCCACTGGATGAAAAGCACTTCACTCTGGCCGATGCAGAACACCCGGTAATAGACGCCGTACGGAATAAGCTGCTGGGCGAGGAAGATGCGCCGTGAGGTCATGGACCCGTAGCGGTCCTTCATCTCCTCCAGGCTGTTGACCACAAAGACATCGGTCCAGCCGTAGCCGTCAAACGGCTTGAGGACGCAGGGGAAGCCCACCTCCCGGGCCACCCTCTCCCAGAGGGGCTCCCGGACCATCTCCGGGAAATGTCCCCTAACGCCCAGGTCGGGCAGGACCATGGTGCGGGGGACGGGGATTCCCAGCTGGGCGGAAAGACGGATATCCATCAGCTTGTTGGTGGCCGAAGCCGCGAACGGGTTGTTGATGACATAGCAGCCATCCAGGGACAGGCCCTTCATCATCTCCGTGAGGTATGCATCGCAGTAGCTGGCGCGGTCAATGGCCACCCTGTAGGCACGCGAAGGGGCCACCACCTCCTCCCCGAAGCTGAGGAACTCCGACTCCACCCCCAGCCGGGCTACGAGGTCGCGGATAAACGGGTCATCCCGGTCCTCCAAGATGCCCACCTTCAGGCTTTCCACTGGCTGCGCTACGACCGCATTGGGCAGGTCAGACATCTTTTTCAGGGCGGAAGGATTCCTTCAGGATGCGGGCCACCTCCAGGGGGTCGGAGGCGACCACACTGGAGGCGAAGAGCTCCATGGAGCCGATGTCCGAGGCGGTGGTGCGGGGGTCCCCCCGGTCCACGATCCGGGCCACGACAGGGAAGTCCTCCCATCCGGCCTCCTCCACCAGCGGCCGGGTGGCCAGCCCCAGGTTGAAGGCGGTGACATTCATCCTGTCCCGTAGGGAGGCCAGGACATCGTAGAGGGCATCCTTGAATGCGGGACCAAGGTCTGCCCCCAGGAGCATGACTTCTTTGTCCTTGATGGGGGCAAGACATGAGATGACCCTCACCCCGTCCCTTTCCATGCCGCAGCCGACGGCGCGGTGGGCACGGTAGAGGTCATCAAAGTAGCTGGAGCCGTACTGGGCCTTATAGGCCAGGGCCGCCCGCCTGAGCGCGTCAACCTTCCCATAATGGTAGTCGCGGCTGAGCATCACCTGGGCATGGCCGTGGGCCAATGTGGCACCTGCCTTCCACAAACAGTTCCACATGAAGAAGAAATACCTGGCCTGCGGGTCATGCTTGTGGGCCTTCTGTCCCCAGGCCCACGCCGTATCAATGTAGTCGTGCAATGACTCGCGGGTGAACGCCAGGGGGTTGTGATGATTGAAAATGACGATGGCGTGGAGGGCATCGTATTTTGCCACATTGCTGGCGGTGATGGAGAACTTCCCCTTCACCCTCCCGAAGACGTCCTCCGGGGTGTGCCTGGTCGGGTCGTCCAGGGGGTCGTCTTTGCCCGTATCTATGATGAGGCTCTCCACGTTCATCCGGGTCTTGATGTCGATAGGGCGGGAGGCCCTAAGGCGGTTGAAGAGGGTCGCCTCAAGCGTGACCAGGTTGGTTATCTTCACTATCTCCTGGCAGGTGATGCTCTCCAGGGAGCCAAACTGTTTCTCCAGCCAGGGATGCATCTCCTTCGGGTGGTCCAGGCAGCCCGTGGCCTTGCTTATCCGGAAGATACGGTTGAAGACCTCCTGCTCCTCCCGGGGGGAGCAGTTGAGGACCGTGTCTACATCAGTGATGCCGGGATGGGTCTTCATCCTCTAACATGGTCTAGTGCCGGAAATGGCGGACCCCGGTGAAGACCATCGCCATGTTGTAGGAATCGGCCATCTCTACGGCTTCTGCGTCCCTCATGGACCCCCCCGGCTGCATGATGGCGGTGACGCCCGCCTTCCCCGCCAGCTCCACCCCGTCGGGAAAGGGGAAGAAGGCATCGGAGCCCAGGACGCTTCCCTTGGCCCTCTCCCCCGCCTTCTTCAGCGCAATCTCCACACTCACCACCCGGCTGGGCTGGCCCGCCCCCATCCCCGTCACGGAGCGGTCCCGTGCCAGCACAATGGCGTTAGACTTGATGTGTTTCACCACCCTCCAGGCAAAAAAGAGGTCATCCTGCTCCTGGGGCGTCGGCGCGCGGCGGGTCACCGTCCGCGGCCGGAACTCCTCGGGCAGGAAAATGTCCGGGCCCTGTACCAGGAGGCCCCCCGCCACCTTCCTCAACCCAAGGCCCGCGCCATCCGGGGCAACAGGCCCCACGGCGAGGATGATGAGGTCCTTCTTCCGGCCCAGGAGCGCCAGGGCCTGGGGGTCCAACTCCGGGGCAAGGAGGCCGTCATAGTGGGTCCTGTCGATTTCCCTGGCGGTGGCCAGGTCCAGGGGCCGGTTCAGGGCCACCACTCCCCCAAAAGCGGACACCGGGTCGCCGGAAAGTGCCCTCCTATAGGCCTCGGCGAGGTCGGCGTGGACGGCCAGGCCGCAGGCATTGTTGTGCTTGATGATGGCGCAGGCCGGCTCGGAGAACTCCTTCACCGCAGCCAGGGCCGAGTCCAGGTCCAGGATGTTGTTATAGGAAAGGTCCTTTCCACCCAGCTTCTTGGCCAGTGCGAGCGAGGGGGAAAGGGGCTTCTCGTCGGCATAGAAGGCCGCCTTCTGGTGCGGGTTCTCCCCGTAGCGCAGGTCGGCTATCTTGTGGAAGGACAACACGAGGTCACGCGGAAAACCCGCCTCCCCCGTGAGATAGGCAGCGACGGCCGCATCGTAGTAGGCCACATACTGGAAGGCCTTCCCGGCCAGGCGGCGCCTTGTCTCTGCGGGGACCTCGCCCCGCCCCAGCAGCGCCAGCACTTCCTCGTAGTCGGCCGGGTCCACCACCACCAGCACAGAAGGATAATTCTTGGCCGCCGCCCGGAGCATTGTCGGGCCCCCGATGTCGATGTTCTCCAGGACCTCCTCAAGCTCTGCCCCCCGGGCCACTGTCTCGCGGAAGGGGTAGAGGTTGACCGCCACCAGGTCGATGGGCTCTATGCCCTGCTTTTTCATCTCCTCGCGGTGGCGGGGAAGGTCCCGGCGGCCCAGGATTCCACCGTGCACCTTGGGGTGGAGGGTCTTCACCCGCCCATCCAGTATTTCGGGGAATCCGGTGATGTCGGAGATGGACCTCACCTTCACCCCCGCCTCCTCCAGGGCCTTCTTTGTCCCCCCGGTGCTGAAGACCTCCCAGCGCAGCCCCTCCAGGCCCCTGGCAAACGGGCCGACGCCTGCCTTGTTGTGGACCGAGACTATGGCTCTCAAGTTATCTTAACCCCCTCAACAGCGGTTACTTCTCCTATGCCCTTGGCCCCCGGAAGGGAGCGGAGGAGCGCGGGACCCGCCTCGGGCGAGACCACGACCACCATGCCCACCCCCATATTGAAGACCCGGTACATCTCCGCCTGGGGCACCCGGCCCTCTTTCTGGATAAGGTCAAAGATGGCCGGCTCCTGCCAGCTCCCCCTTATTATCCTGGCTCCCAGTCCCCGGGGCAATACCCTGGGGATGTTCCCCTCAAAACCGCCCCCGGTGATGTGCGCCAGGGCCTTCACCCTGGGGAGAAAAGGCTTTAGGCTCTCATAATAGCAGCGATGGGGCTCCAGCAACGCCTCCCCCAGGGTCCGCCCCAGCGCGGGGAAGACCTTCTTCAGGACCGCAGGCTGTTCCTCAAGCCGGAAGACCTTCCGGGCAAGGGAGTAGCCGTTGGTATGGAGGCCCGAGGAAGGCAGGCCGAGCAGCCAGTCCCCGGCACGGATGTCCCGGCCGGAGATGACTCTGTCCTTCTCCACCACGCCCAGGATGAAGCCCACCAGGTCCAGCTCCCCGCTGCGGTAGACGCCCGGCATCTCGGCGGTCTCCCCGCCGAGGAGGGCCACGCCCACGCCCTTGCAGGCCGCCACCAGGCCCTGAAAGAGCCTCTCGATCTTTGCCGGCTCCAGCTTGTCCATGGCGATGTAGTCCAGGAAGAAGAGGGGCTCTGCCCCCAGGGTGAGGATATCGTTTACAGAGTGGTGCACGAGGTCGTGGCCGAGGGTCTCGTAGCTGTCCATCAGCGAGGCTACCTTGACCTTGGTCCCCACCCCGTCGCAACTAGCGACGAGGACCGGGTCAGTGAAGCCTCTGAGGGCGAAGAGGCCGGCGAAAGGCCCCGGGCCAGCGAGCACCCGGGGGCCAAATGTAGAGGGGGCCATCCCGGCCATGAACTTCTTCAGCCTGTCGGCCACCGGGATGTCCACCCCGGCCGAGGCGTAGCTCTCGCTCAACGCCTTCCCGTCTCCAGACTCTCCAGGGCCAGCTTGTCCATCTCCATCTGGACGGGGATGGGGTACTCGCCGGTGAAACAGGCCAGGCAGAACATATCGCGGGGCAGGTCCACCGCCTTGAGCAGGCCCTCGATGGAGAGGTATCCCAGGGAGTCGGCCCCTACCTGCTGACATATCTGCGGGATTGTCTTCTGCGCCGCGATGAGCTCATATCGGCGTGCCATGTCCACGCCGAAGAAGCAGGGGTAGCGGATGGGCGGGGCGCAGATGCGCAGGTGCACCTCTTTGACTCCCGCCCGGCGGAGCAGGGCCACCACCCGGGGGGTGGTGGTCCCGCGGACAATGCTGTCGTCTACCACTACCAGCTTCTTTCCCTCCAGGACCTCGGGGAGAGGGTTGAACTTCAGCTTCACCCCAAGCTCCCTCAGGCGCTGGTCGGGCTCGATGAAAGTGCGGCCCACGTAGCGGTTCTTGAGGAGGCCCTCGGTGAAGGGTATCCCGGCCTCACGGGAATAGCCGATGGCAGCGGCAATAGACGAGTCGGGCACCCCCATTACAAGGTCGGCATCTACGGGATGCTCCCGGGCCAGCCCCGCCCCCATGCGCTGACGGGCCAGGTGGAGGAGCCTGCCCTGAATAATGCTGTCGGGCCGGGCGAAGTAGATGAACTCGAATATGCACAGGCCCCGGTGAGTGGAGGGCTCTTTGTAGCTCTCCAACTGCCCGTCCCGGATGAGAACGATTTCTCCCGGTTCGACCTCGCGGATGAAGCGGCCCCCGATGTGGTCAAGGGCACAGGACTCGGAGGCCACCGCCCAGCCGCCGTTCACCTTCCCCAGGCACAGTGGCCTCACCCCCAGTGGGTCCCTCACCGCCATCAGGCAGTCCCGGGTCAGAAGCACCAACGAATATGCTCCCTCCAGCCGCCGCATGGCATGGCGGACCTTTCCGGGCCAGGTAACCTCCGGGGCCGACTGGATAAGATGGGCGATGACCTCGGAATCTGTAGAGGTGCGGAAGGCGCGACCCGCCGCCTCCAGTTCCTGGCGCAGGTACTCCGCGTTGACCAGATTGCCGTTGTGTCCCAGGGCCAAGGGACCCATCGGCCCCTCCACGACAAGGGGCTGGGCATTGTCGGGGCGGCAGGAACCTGTGGTGGAATACCGCGTGTGGCCGATGGCCATACGCCCCTTCAGCTTGGCCAGGGACTCCTCTCTGAAGACCTGAGAGACCAGCCCCATGCCGGTGGCCAACATTATCTCCTGCCCGTCAGTGGTGGCGACCCCCGCCGATTCCTGTCCCCGGTGCTGGAGGGCGAAAAGTGCGAAATATGCCAGCCTGGCTACATCCTCCCCGGGGGCGAAGATGCCGAACACACCGCAGGCTTCGTGCAGCGGTTCCAATTCACCCTATTATAACCTTTCCCCTACCCAAAGACAATCGCCCCTCATTGACACCCATCGCAGCACACTCTATAATTCAATACAAAGTTGAGTAGTATGATAAACAAACTAAGGGGTAGAGCATGAAAGTAAGCATGCGCGTGGACTACGGGATAAGAGTGCTTGTGGACCTGTCCCAGGCGGAAGGGGTGGTCCAGACCAGTGAGATTGCCCAGCGCCAGGGCATCCCCGAGCCCTACCTCGACCAGATACTGACCGTCCTCCGAAAGGCAGGGTTCATCGCCTCCAAGAGGGGGCCTCAGGGTGGCCATGCGCTGGCCCGCGACCCCTCCCAGATCTCTGTGGCCGAGGTCATGGCGGCATTGGGCAACCCTGCGTCCCTGCGCTGCCTGGAGCAGCCCGCCGACTGCGTCCGTTCCACCCTTTGCGTGCAGCGGGACGTCTGGCGCCAGATTGAGGAGGCCACGCAGAAGCTGCTGGCCGCCACGTCTATCGGGGAGCTGGCCCACCAGCAGGAGCGCCGCGAGGAAGGGGGAATGTACTATATCTAGCCCGTCAGGCCATTCCCTCTCCGCCGCGATGGTCTGCCGCGAATGAGAACCAGGCCCGGCCTCCTCGACCTTATCGGCTCGACGCCCCTCCTGCGCCTCTCCCGCCTGGCACCCAAGAACGCTATCCTGGCCAAGCTGGAGTGCCGCAACCCCAGCGGCAGCATCAAGGACCGGGTAGCAAGGTTCATCCTGGAGGATGCGATAGCCCGGGGCCGGTTGCGCCCAGGCGACGCCGCCGTGGAAGCCACCGCGGGGAACCTGGGCCTTTCGCTGGCACTTGTCGCCGGGGCCAGGGGCCTGCGCGCAATAATCGTCATGCCCGAGGGGGCCAACCCCTACCTGCGCCGCCTCCTCCTCCACCTGGGCGGAGAGGTGGTCCTCACTCCCGCCGCCGATGGGATGGCTGGGGCGGCGAGGGTGGCCGCAGAGATACTGGACCATAACCCCAGCTACTTCGGGATAAAGGCCTTTGAAAACCCCCTCAACCCCCAGGCCCACCACGCCACCGCCAGGGAAATTCTGAAGGCCACCGCGGGGGAGATCGACGCCTTCGTGGCCGGCATCGGCACCGGCGGCACCATCACCGGGGTGGGCCAGGTGCTTAGGAAGGAGCTGAAGGGGGTGCGGATAGTCGGGGTGGAGCCCGCCCGCTCCCCGCTCCTGTCCAAGGGAAGGGCCGGCCCGCACGGCATCCCAGGCCTTGGGGCCAGCTTCGTCCCGCCTATCCTTGACCGGACCATCCTGGACGAGGTCATTGCCGTGGGCGACGAGGAGGCCCAGGAGACGGCTTCCTCCCTGGCCAGGAAGGAGGGCCTGCTGGTAGGCCCATCCTCCGGAGCCAATGTCTTCGCCTCCCTCCAGGTGGCCCAGAGGCTCGGCCCGAGGAAAAGGGTGGTCACCATCCTCCCCGATAGCGGCGAGAGGTATTTCGCCCTGGCGGAAACGCCGGAGCACAGAAGGAAATAGCCATGCCATACCGCGACATCCTTGACGCCATCGGCCACACCCCGCTCGTGGAGCTCACCCGCTTTCCGTTGAAGAAGGGCGTGAGGCTCTTCGCCAAACTGGAGGGCAACAACCCCACGGGAAGCGTCAAGGACCGGATTGCCAAGTACATGGTGGAGGAGGCAGAACTGCAGGGGAAGCTCGCCCCGGGTGGGACCATTCTCGAGGCTACCAGCGGCAATACCGGCATCTCCCTCGCCTTCCTCGCCCGGAGGAAGGGCTACAAGCTCACGGTGGTGCTGCCGGAGAACGTGAGCCAGGAGAGGATAGAGATCCTCCGCCTCTTCGGGACGGAGATCATCTTCTCCCCGGCCGATAAGGGGACCAACGGGGCGATAGAGATTGCCGAGGAGATGGCCCGCGACCCCAAATACTTCATGCCCTACCAGTTCGGCAACCCGGCCAACCCCCGCGCACACTACGAGACCACGGCTGTGGAGATACTGGACGACCTCCCCCAGGTCGATGTCTTTGTTGCCGGACTGGGCACCGCCGGCACCCTCATGGGGGTAGGGAGAAGGCTCAAGGAGCACAACCCCAGGGCCAGGGTGATAGCCGTGGCCCCGCACCCCGGGGATAGCATCGAGGGGCTGAGAAGCCTGGAGGAGGGCTTCGTTCCCCCCATCCTGGACATAACACTCCTCGACACCAGGATAATCGTGGACTCCCGGGAGGCCATCAAGGGGACCCGGGAGCTCACCGAGAGAGAGGGCATCTTCGCCGGCATCTCCTCGGGGGCCGTCATCTCCTGCGCCCTGAAGATGGCCGATAAGATGGAGAGCGGCAACATAGTGGCACTCCTGGCCGACGGCGGCTGGAAATACCTCTCCACCCAGCTGTGGACCCGCCCCCTGGAAGAAACGGAGCGCCAGGTGGGGTCGCAGCCCTGGTGGTAAGGCCTCAGCCCGAGAGAAAGGGGACAAGATTGGCCCAGCTAACGCCCGAGGACCTTCTGCGCTATGACCGGCAGATGAGGATTCCGGGTTGGGGGGAAGAGGGACAGAAGAAGGTGAAATCGGCCACGGTAGTGGTGGCCGGGGTAGGCGGACTGGGCTGCCCGATGTCCGTCTATCTGGCGGCGGCCGGGGTCGGCACGCTCATCGTCATTGACAGGGACAAGGTGGAGCCGAGCAATCTCAACCGGCAGGTCCTGCACTGGGACAAGGATGTCGGCAGATACAAGGTTGAATCGGCCGTGGAGAAACTGCGTCAGCTGAACCCGACGATCCAGATCAAGGGCCTTACAACGGAGATAACGGAGGCAAACGCAAAGGAGCTGGTGGGCGGCTCGAATGTAGTCATGGACGGGATGGACAACTTCGCCACCCGGTTTGCCCTGAACGGGGCCTGCGTCGAGCTCGATATTCCCTTCGTTCACGCCGCCATCTACGGGCTTGAGGCCAGGCTGATGACCATTATTCCCCACAAGACAGCCTGCCTGCGATGCCTCCTGCCCTCGCTGCCCCCCGAGGTAAAGCCCTTCCCCGTCCTGGGTGCCACACCTGGCACGGTGGCCTGTCTGCAGGCCATGGAGGCCCTGAAGCTCATCACAGGCGTGGGGGAACCAACCAATGGCAATCTGGTGCACATCGACGGCCAGTTCCTGAGGTTCCGGCGGCTGAAAGTGCGCCGAAACCCGGACTGTCCTGTCTGCGGGAATACCGGAGGGAGGCAAGAATGATAGAAGTCCATGTGGCCACCCCCCTCAGACCGCTGGTGCGAGGCGCCAGGACTGTAAATGCAGAGGGCAAAGACCTGCGGCACCTGCTGAACAACCTGGAAGCCAGCTACCCCGGTTTCAGAGAGAAGGTCCTGGAGCCCGACGGCAGCCTGAAGCTCTTTGTTAACGTCTTTGTCAATGACGAGGACGTCGCCTTCCTGAAGGGCCTGGAGACCACACTCAAAGACGGGGACGTGGTGTCCATACTGCCAGCCGTCTCCGGCGGCGCGAAGGCCTAGCTTCGGCGAGAGCACACCGGGGCAAGAAACAGGCCCTCAGGCCCCCCGGTCTTGTAACAAATCTGCAACAATTCCCCACTTGACAAGCCCCCTCCTCATCCCTACAATGTTTGTTTAGTAACCCACTAAACAATTTTACAAGGAGGGGACATGGCCAAGCTCAAGCTGGGGGAGCGCTGGCTGGCTCCGGGCCGTCAGCGGAGTGGGGCGGCCATCCTTAGGGCGGGCGCAGCTACAAACAGGAGCGGAAGTCCAGTCTGATGACAGGAGTGCTTGTCTTTCTTGGAGTGGCCGGTATCGGGGGGGTGGCTCAACTGGTGGATGGCAGCCTGGGGATGGGGTTCGGGGTCTTCTCCGCTTCCCTTATGGTAGCCACCGGCTTTGCTCCGGCCGTCGCGGTGGCAACGGTCAACGCTGCAAAGATCGTCACCGGGCTGGCCTCGGGATTGTCGCACTGGGGCCTGGGCAACGTGCGGCGGGATTGGCTTCTGCCTCTGGCCGTGAGCGGGGTGGCAGGCGGTTTTCTGGGGGGCTATCTGCTGACCTCCATATCGTCGGCAACAGCCAAGCCCCTGGTGAGCGTCCTCTTACTGGTCATGGGCCTGCTCATTGTGTGGCGCGCCCTGCGCTGGCGGGTCCCATGCGCTGTCGAGGCCCAGGGTGAAAAATGCAAACAGTGCCCCAGGGGGAAATGGCAGTTGCTTGCGGAGAACGCCAAGGGCAATTCCAAGGCAAAGCTGGGCGCCCTGGGGTTCGTGGCTGCCCTCATCAACGGCCTCACCGGCGCCTATGGCCCCGTAGCCACGTCCGGCGTCCTGCTCCTCGAGAAAGGGCAACCCCGCCATGCCATAGGCACGGTAAACATGGCCGAGTTCTTCGTGGCGGTTACAGTGGCGGCAACGATCCTATTTCGTATGGGGTTGGGCCAGTTCCCCATCGGCCTGGTCCTGGCCCTGGCTATCGGGGGCATCATCGTGGCACCGCTGGCGGCCTATGTCTGCCGCGGCCTGTCACCCAAAGCTCTCGCTTTCATGGTGGGCTCGCTCCTCATAGCCCTGAATGTGAGAGTGGTAGGCCTGCTTTTGGCCTGAAGATTACCTGGCAAGGAGGAGAGAGAAGTTGGAGAAGCAGAACCTGAGCTCGGAAGAGATTTGGACCCTGGTGGACGGTCTGAATTTTGCCCAGAAAGTGGACCGCTCCCTGGGCCTTATCAGGGAGGCCTACCAGGAATACGGCGATCGCCTGGTCGTGGCCAACAGCCTGGGGAAGGACTCCGTAGCCGTGTGGCACCTGGCCAAGCGTGTTTCACCGGACATCCGCGGGTTCATTATTACCACTCGTTTCAAGCCTCCGGAGACCGTCAGGTTTATGGAGGAGGAAGTGGCCCGGTTCCCCGAGCTCCGGGTCTTCCGCAACAACGAGCCCATCCCCGATGAGTTGTACAAGTTCGACCCGGACCGCTGCTGCGAGGTCCTCAAGGTGAAGCCGACCCAGTGGGCACTGGAGGAGATGAATACGGCCTGCTGGGTAACCGGCCTGCGCTGCACGGAAGGGCGCACCCGCACTGACTACCGGGAGATAGAGGAGCGGGACAAGGGCCTCATCAAGCTCAATCCCATCCTCCTCTGGCATGAGCGGGAGGTGTGGCAGTATCTCGCCCTCAACCAGGTGCCGGTGAACCCGCTCTACGCTATGGGCTATCGTTCCCTGGGCTGCGTGGTGTGCACCCGGATTACCGCCGGTGCCAGTGAACGGGCCGGCCGCTGGGCGGGCACCAGCAAGTGCGGCGGGGAGTGCGGGATCCATACACGACCCTTGAAGGCCTCCTCCTCAGCCCCGTCCCCGGCACACGGGAACTGAAGGGGAGAAGGAGAAAGGCTTGAAGGCGCATGACGTCCAGGCCCTGAAGGCCACCGGGATTATCCGCCAGAGCGAGCGGGAATACTTCGTTATCAGGCTCAGGGTCCCCGGGGGAAACCTTGAAGCAGACAAGCTCGCCAGGGCAGCGGAGCTGGCCAAAAAGTACGGCCGGGGATACTGCCACTTCACATTCCAGCAGTCGGTGGAGATACCAGGGGTAAAGCGGGAGGACCTGGACCGCATAAAAGGGGAAATAGAGGCCTCGGGCCTGAGGCTGGCCAACTGCGGCCCCAGGGTGAGGGCCGTCACCGCCTGCCAGGGCTGCAAGGTCAACCCGTATGGCGTCGTGGATGCCCCCGCCCTGGCGCGGGAAGCCGATGAGAAGTACTTCGGGCTCCAGTGCCCGGCCAAGTTCAAGATAGCCTACTCCGGCTGCTCCATCGCCTGCCCCAACCCGCAGAATAACGACCTGGGCTTCCACGGAATGGTGGAGCCTCGGCTCATCCCCGAGCTGTGCAACGGCTGCACACTCTGCGTCCAGCTCTGCCGTTCCCGGGCCGGGGAGGCACTCACGATGGACGAGGGCACCAAGCTGCCCATAAAGGAGCGCAGTCGGTGCATCTTCTGCGGGGAGTGCATTTTCTGCTGTCCCACCCGGGCCTGGGTGGCGGGGAGGGTGGGCCATGCTGTCTACGTGGGAGGAAAGCACGGCCGCTTCCCACGCTGGGGCAACCGGGTGGCCGACTTCGTCAGCGACGAGGACACCTTCAAGGTCATACAGCGCTCTGTGGCCTGGTACCAGCAGAACGCCAGGAAAGGGGAACGCTTCGGCACGGCAATAGACCGGCTGGGCCTGGAGCGCTTCAAGGAGGAGGCCCTCCCCGAGTTCACCACCACCCATGACTGGGACCGCACCGGCTCCCGGCCCCGGGGCATCGAATACCGGGTGCTCCACAGTTGGGACCCGGAGGAGAGACCTTGAAGGTCCTGGACTTGAGGGGAACCATCTGCCCCATAAACTGGGTGAAAACAAAGCTGGCCCTGGAGGAGATGGAGCCCGGGGAGCCCTTGGAGGTCTGGCTGGATGACGGGGAGCCCATCCGCAACGTCCCGCGCTCCGCCGCCGACGAGGGCCACAAAGTCATCCGGGTGGCACCCGAAGACAGCTTTTTCCGCGTCCTCATCCAGCGGTGCGGCGAGTGACTGGGAGGTGAAGGCAAGCGGAAGGCGCTCTTTGTAGCACGACCCCGTTCTCCAAAAAAAGAAGGAGGCAGAAGAAGTGGCGAAACAGGTACAAACCGTGGCGAAACTGGATGCTATTGCACAGCTGAAGGCCGACCACAGCAAGGTGAGGGACATACTCCTGGACATCATGGTGGCGGCGGGCCGCCGTGATGCTGCAAAGGCACTGGAACTGCTGCTGAAGCTCGACAAGCTGGGCGGACCCCATTTCCAGTGGGAGGAGGAGAGCTTCTACCCAACACTGGAGAGGTTCTATGGCCCGGAATACAAGGAATACCTTCTCGGCGTCCACGACCGCATCGTTCGCGCCGCCAGGAAGATGGCAGAGATCCTGGGCAAGGGGGAGCTGACAGAAGAGGACTCCAACAAAGTCGTGGCTCTCGTCCGCAGCGAAATCCTGCCTCACCCCATCGAGTGCGAGGGGCTTACCCTGTTCTCGGAGAGGCTTACGAGCAAGGAGCTCGAGGCGATGGGCAAGCACTTCGAGGCCGTCCGGAAGACCGGGCTCCCCTTGCTGGAATGGGCGCAGACAGTGAGGGCCCGGAAAGCCTAACACATAACCAGACGGGCATCATGACGAAACCCGGGGTAAAGCTGGCGTTTATCCTCAACACCGCGTCGTATGAGCGCGTTGCCTTCGCCCTGGGCGTGGCCGCCGCCGCCGCGGCCGTGGGCAAGGACGTCTGCCTCCTTTTCGGCAACGGCGCAGCTGCCCGCCTGAAGAAGGGCCTTACCGACGAAGTCGGCGAGGAAACCGGAGGCTGGATAAGAGGACGGATAAAGTCGGGGATCGGGAAGGGCAGTGTCTCCCGCATCTCAGAGATGCTGGCCGACCTGAAGAAGCTGGGAGCTAAGGTCTACGCCTGCCCTGCGGCCATGGACCTCCACAACATCGTTTTTGATGAACTGGTGGAGGAGGTGGACGAGGTCCGCAGCCTGGTGAGGTTCGTCTCGGAAGACATCGAGAACGGCGCGGTCATCTATGTGTGAAGGAGGTCATCAATAATGGAAGAAGGGTTTCTCTTCCTATCGCCGGAGTGGGTGCATGAGGTAGCCAGGACTATCCAGAGTGCCAGAAGCGCCGACAAGGACCTCGGCAAGCTGGCGCAGGACTTCAGCCTGACCCTGGTGTACGTGGTCACGGAGCTTCCCCAGGGCCTCAGAGAGCTGCACGGCGGCCAGCAGGTGGTGGTCCTCGTCCAGCTGGACAAGGGGACCGTGAGGAGGCTGTTGCTGGGCACGGAGGTCCCGGAGGAGAAGCATGACTTCCTGGTCTCCAGCAGCTACAACCTGGCGAGGCAGATATTCCTCGGGGAAGTTAATCCGGCCACCGCCTTCATAGACCGTCAGTTCAAGGTGGAGCCCCTCAGCAGGGTCTACCGCAGCCCCAGGTTCACGGCCAGGGCCATCGTCACCGGCAACGCGATGCTCAAGATAGGAAGGCGGGTAGCGACCGTTTTCCCAGGGGAGGGAGCGCACAAGACGGCGGTCTGCGCGCTATAATTGGGCGGGGTAGCTGGCTTGTTCCTCTTGGAGAAGGCCCTGGCCCAGGAGATGATAGACCATGCGAGCCGGGAGGCTCCGGACGAATGCTGCGGCCTCCTGGCAGGGACGGACAACAAGGTCCTCATGGTCTATCCGGCTCGCAATGCCCTGAAGAGCCCCGTCCGCTACAGCCTGGACCCCAAAGAGCTCTACCACCTCCTCAAAGAGATAGACCGGCAGGGGTGGGAGCTTCTAGGCATCTACCATTCCCACACCCATTCTGAGGCCTACCCCTCCGCCACCGACATCAGACTGGCCTTCTGGCCAGATTCCCTCTACTTCATCGTCTCCCTCCAGGACCCCGCTTCTCCCCGCCTCCGCGCCTTTCATATCCGGGAGGGCCGCCCCACCGAGGAAGAGCTGACCATCCGCTAGGCCCAAAACCAGCACTTGCCCCCCCGCCGAGACTATGTTACACTTGTTAACAAAGTGCGGGTTTTGATAACTTCCATTGAATCAAGCGCTTCTGGGAGTGTAGAATGAAGCAAAAGAAGAAGCTGACGCTGGGAAAGGCCAGCCTGTTTCTGGGGGTCAGCGGGACCACCCTTCGTCACTGGACAGACGAGGGCAGGGTGAGGGCTTACGTCACCCCTGGTGGCCACCGGCGCTACGAGGAATCGGACCTGGATGCCTTTATGCGAAGCCGCCGGCAGGCACGGGGGGTGAAGGAGCTGGTAGCGCGGATAGAGGAGAGGGCCCTTGAGCAGGGGGCGGCCCGTCAGCACTTCTCGTCCATGCCCTGGTACGGGGGCCTCACAGAACAGCACCGCCTGCAGTTCCGGGAGAGGGGGCGGAAGCTGGTGGAGCTTATTGTCCTGCATACTGCCCATCCCTCCCGCCAGGACGCCCTTCTGGAAGAGGCCCGGGCGCTGGGGGGGGAATACGGCCGCCACCTGAGGGAGCTGGGCCTTCCCCTTACTGAGGCCCTGGAGGCGTTCACATTCCAGCGCAGCGGGATTGTGGATGCCGCCCTTGAGGTGCTCGAGGACCGCCAGCCCGTGAACAGGCGGGCCCTCGAGGCCTTTCCCAGGGTGATAGGGCTCATGGACCGGGTCCTGCTTTCCCTGGTAGAGGCCTACCAGAAGGAGGGACGCTGATGCTGGCTGTAACCCGTCTGCTTATGGGGGTCCCCACGCCAGGCGACTCCCTGCGCTACGGACCCGGACGGCACCGCAGGCCGGTGGTGGTATGGAACGTCACCCGCCGCTGTAACCTCCGCTGCCTGCACTGCTATGCCACCGCCGGGAACGGGGCGGAGGGGGAGCTGGATACAAAGGAGGGCAAGGCCCTGCTGGACGACCTTGCCGGCTACGGCGTCCCGGTGGTCCTCTTCTCAGGAGGCGAGCCCACCATGAGGGAGGACCTCCTGGAGCTTGTGGCCTATGCCAGCCGGAAAGGCATCAAGCCTGTCCTTTCCACAAACGGCACCCTCATCACCCCCGGGATGGCGTCGGCACTCAAGGAGGCGGGGATATCCTATGTGGGTGTGAGCCTGGACGGGATGGAGGAGGCCCACGACCACTTCCGGGCGAAGAAGGGCGCCTTCCGGGAGGCCGTCCGCGGGCTGAGACTTTCACGGGATGCGGGGATAAGGACGGGGATCCGCCTCACCCTCACCCGCTTCAATGCTCGCCACGTCCCAGCGATCTTCGACCTTGTCAGAGATGAAGGGCTGGACCGCGTATGTTTCTACCACCTGGTTTATTCCGGCCGAGGCTCGAAGCTGCGGGACTGGGACCTGGGCCCGGCTGAGACCCGGGACCTCATGGACCTCATCTTCCAGCGCACCCGGGAGCTGAACACCAACGGGTTGAGAGAGGTGCTGACAGTGGACAACCACGCCGACGGCGCCTATCTCCACCTCAAGCTCCGGGAGCCGGAGCCGGCCAGGGCGGAGGATATCTACAGGGAGCTTCTCGGGAACGGAGGAAACAGCTCCGGCCTGGGCATCGGGGCCATAGACGAGTTGGGGGAGGTCCACCCCGACCAGTTCTGGCGGCATGCTTCCGTGGGGAACGTGAGGAACAGGCCCTTCTCGCAGATATGGGAGGATTCCTCCCAGCCCCTTCTCCATGACCTCAGGGAGCGGAGAAAGCACCTTACGGGGCGCTGCGCCGTCTGCCGCTTCCAGGAGCTCTGCGGGGGCAATTTCCGCGTCAGGGCGGAGGCGGTCCACGGGGACATCTGGGCTCCGGACCCCGCCTGCTACCTTACCGACCAGGAGATAGGCCTTAGCTGAGATGGACTCGCCTGTCCTCGTCTTCTGGGAGATGACGAAGGCCTGCCCTCTGGCCTGCCGCCACTGCCGCGCGGTGGCCCAGCCCCAGCGCCACCCCCAGGAGCTTACGACCGGGGAGGGCAGGGACCTCATAGACCAGGTGAAGGCCATGGGCACACCTCTGCTCATCCTGACCGGCGGTGACGCCATGGCCCGCCCCGACCTCCTGGAGCTAATCGCGTACGGGGTGGGGCGGGGCTTGAGGGTATCCCTGGCTCCCAGCGCCACATCCCGCCTGAGCGATGCTTTTCTGGAAGAGGCAAGGGCCGCCGGGGTGGGGCGGCTGTCGCTAAGCCTGGACGGCTCGTCCCCCGAGGTCCACGATGGCTTCCGGGGGGTGACCGGCTCCTTCCAGCAGAGCCTCAAGGCCATGGACAGGGTGAAGCAAGCGGGCCTCCCCTTCCAGATAAATACCACGGTCACCAGCCACAACATCCATGACCTGCCCGGCCTGGCCAAGTTTGTGGCCGGCTCCGGCGCCGTGCTGTGGGACCTCTTTTTCCTGGTCCCCACGGGCCGCGCGCAAAGAGATGGCATGATTTCGCCCCAAGAGCACGAGGAGGCCTATCTCTGGCTCTTCAAGCTCTCCAGGGAGGCCGCGTTTGAGATAAAGACCACCGCCGCCGAGGCCTACCGCCGGGTGGTCCTTCAGCAGGGAGGGAAAAGCCGTGCCCGGGTGAACGATGGCCGGGGCTGCCTCTTCATCTCCCACATCGGGGAGGTCAACCCCTCCGGTTTCCTCCCCCTGCCAGCGGGGAACGTTCGCCAGTCGCCGCTGGCCGATCTCTACCGGCATTCGCCCCTGTTCCGGGAACTGAGAGACCCCGACAGACTCAAGGGAAAGTGCGGGGTCTGCCAGTACCGTACCATCTGCGGCGGCTCCCGGGCAAGGGCCTATGCCCTTACCGGCGACTATCTGGAAGCCGACCCGAGCTGCATCTATCAACAGGAGGCGGCATGAATCTGGACGCCATAGACCAGGCCCTTCTGGAACGCCTGCAACTGGGTGTGCCACTCGTGCGAAGGCCTTTCCAGGCCCTCAATCGGGAGCTGGGGATAGGCGATGCCCTGGACAGGGTGCGCCGTCTCAAGGCGGAGGGGCTGATCCGGGAAATAGCCGGCGTCTTCCAGGCCCGCGTCCTCGGCTATGGTACGGCCCTGGTGGCGCTCAAGGTCCCCGCGGCGGGGCTGGAGGCAGCGGCCCTGGCCATCAACCCCCACCCCGGGGTCAGCCACAACTACGAACGGGAACACGAATACAATCTCTGGTTCACCCTTGCCCTGCCCCCGGAAAAAGACCTGCACGCCGAGGCCCTCCGCCTGGGAGAAGCCGCCGGCGCGGAGGACACCCTCTTCCTGCCTACATTACAGGTATTCAAGATAGGCGTAATCTATTCCCCCTCGGGCCATGACCAGCCCCAGGGGAACGCCAGCGCGGCCCTGCCGCTCCGCCTCTCCGAGCAGGCAAAACTGGCGGTGCGGGTGCTCCAGGAGGACCTGCCCCTCGAGGAGGAGCCTTTCGCCAGACTGGCACAGCGAGCAGGCCTGCAGGAGAAGACCCTCCTGGGCCAGGCCCGGAGGCTCAAGGAAAAGGGGGCCATGCGCCGCTACGCGGCGCTGCTCCGGCACCGCAAGATGGGCTTTTCCGCCAACGCCCTCGGCTGCTGGCCGGTCCCGGAGAGGGAAGTGGGGCTGGTGGGGAGGCGCTTTGCCGCCTTCCGGGAGGTGAGCCACTGCTACCAGCGCCCTACCTACCCCCACTGGCCGTATAGCCTCTTCACAATGACCCATGCCCCCTCACGCGAGGAGTGCTTTGAACTGGCCCGACGGCTCTCAAGGGAAGCCGGGACGGAGCAGTACCTTGTCCTGTTCAGCACGAGGGAGTTCAAGAAGGAGAACGCGAGGTATTTCTGGTAGACATGTCCTACTATCCGATTGTGCTCAAGGTGGATGGCCGGCCCTGCCTGGTGGTGGGGGGTGGAGCGGTGGCCGAAAGGAAGGCCGTCTCCCTCCTGGAAGCGGGGGCCCTGGTGAGGGTGGTAGCCCCCCGCTTCACTCCCAGACTTCAGACTATGGGAAGAGAAGGAGCACTTGAGCTGGTCCACAGGGAATACGAGGGGAATGACCTAAACAGCGTTGCGCTGGTAATCTCCGCCGCGTCGCGGCGGGAAGTAAATGCCAGGGTGGCACGGGAGGCGGAGGAACGAGGCCTGCTGGTGAATGTGGTGGATAGCCCCCGGGAGTGCAGCTTCATCGTCCCCTCGGTGGTCCGCCGCGGGGGCCTCATCCTGGCGATCTCCACAAGCGGCCTGAGCCCGGCCCTGGCCCGCCACCTGCGGGAGGAGTTGGAGCAGGAGTTCGGCGAGGAGTTCGGCCCCCTGCTGGAGCTTCTGGCCGAGCTGCGGCCCGCAGCACAGGGGCGCACCCTGGAGGCCCTGCGCAGCTCTCTTCGGCCCGCCCTGGAGGTACTACGACTGGGAAAGAGGGAGGAGGCCCGGGACATCCTCTTCCGGGCCATGAGGAAATAGCCTTGCACCTGCTTGCCGTGGGCCTCAACCACAAGACGGCACCCCTGGAGGTGCGGGAGAAGGCAGCCCTCACCCCCGAGGCGGTGAAGCAGGCCCTCCGTTCCCTGCCGCGGCACATCCTGGGAGGGAGCATCCTCTCCACCTGCAACCGCTGCGAGGTCTACGCCCTGTGGGCGGATTCAGCCTCCTCCCCGCAGGAACTGGAGAGCTTCCTCAGCGCCCAACTCGGGCTAGAACCCGGAGATCTCTCCCCATACCTGTATGTCTATGAGCAGGAGGAGACCATGCGCCACCTCTTCCGCGTGACGGCCGGGGTGGACTCGATGGTCCTGGGGGAAGACCAGATACAGGGGCAGGTACGCCAGGCACTGGAACTCTCCCTGGAGGCCCACTCCTGTCCCCGGCCCCTCTCCCGCCTTTTCCGCCACGCCCTGATGGTGGGCAAGAGGGCCCGGCGGGAGACCTTTATCTCCCGTCACCCCGTATCGGTGAGCCACGTGGCTGTCCTTCTGGCCCGCAAGCTGCTGGGGGACCTGACCCCCTGCACCATAACCATAATCAGCGCGGGAGAGACGGGTAAGCTCACCGGCAAGATAGTCAAAGCGTGCGGTGCCCGCCAGGTAATCGTCACCAACCGGACCTATGCCCGCGCCCAGGCCCTTGCCCTCACCCTGGACGGCCAGGCCGTTCCCTTCTCCCAGCTTCCCAAGGCCATGGCCGAGTCGGATATCGTCATCAGCTGCACCGGTGCCCCCGGCTTCATCCTGGACACCCCTCTGGTCCAGAAGGCGATGGCCGGAAGGCCCGAACGGCCCCTCCTGCTCATCGATATCGCGGTGCCCCGGGATATTGACCCCGCGGTGAAGGACATACCCGGTGTTTCCCTGTATGACATCGATGACCTCCAGGCAATCTCCCAGGTCGGCATAGAGGAGCGGCAAAGCGAGGTCACCAAAGTGGAGGCCATCGTCGATGAGGAGGTGCGGAGGGCCAAGCGCTGGTGGGGGGCACAGGAGGCCGTTCCCATCATCATCGCCCTGAGAGAAAAAGCCGAGGCCATCCGCCTGAGGGAGACCGACAAGACGCTCAAGGCCCTGGGCCTGCCGCCCCACGGCCGGCAGAGGATGGACCATCTCACGAAAGCGATCCTGAATAAGCTTCTCCACCCGACCATAACCGGGCTCAAGCGGGACCCCGGCCTGCGCCAGGCCGCGGTGGAGCTATTCGGCCTTGAGCAGAAGCAGGCCTGATGAGAAGGCTTCCGTGGGGCAAGGCTGGTTTTGCGTGGGGCTTGCCAGCAGCGAGCAGCGCTCCTGGCGGCAAAGAGCAGGGGCCGGCCGTATCGCCGGCCTTTTCATGCCACGCGACAGGAGGGGCAGGAACCTCGGGTTCCTGCCGGGGTCTGGGGTGTCCCCAAAACTATATGTTCTCCCCCCTCTCCCTCCAGGGAGAGGGGGCCAGGGGGTGAGGGTCGCCAGGCCCATCGTCCTGGGCTCCAGGGGGAGCCTGCTGGCCCTTACCCAGGCGCAGGAGGTGCTGGAGCGCCTACGGGCACTGCACCCCTCCCGGGCATTCAGCATCAGAAAGATAGAGACCAGGGGCGACGTCATCCAGAACGTGCCTCTGCCCCAGATAGGGGGAAGGGGTGTCTTCGTGAGGGAGGTCCAGGAGGCCCTCCTGAGGGGAGAGGTGGACATCGCGGTCCACAGCTTCAAGGACCTGCCCACCCAGCCGAACCCCGGCCTTGCACTGGCCG
>Ga0214473_10002680_pt1 | contig 21823 bp, 15 predicted proteins | sample RVTome_7_FD_203509 | JGI IMG/M metagenome (GOLD analysis project Ga0214473, IMG submission 203509) | Soil microbial communities from uranium-contaminated site in the Upper Colorado River Basin, Wyoming, United States - RVT98D197 | ecosystem: Environmental > Terrestrial > Soil > Contaminated >... | reverse complement strand
AAGCTCCTCCGCACCGGTTCTGTTCCACAGCCGGCGAGAGTCCAGAACACGACCATCGGCGTCGTGGCGACGAACGCGCGCCTCAATAAGGCTCAGGCCAACAAAGTAGCGCAGATGGCGCATGACGGCCTGGCCCGTGCCATCAGTCCCGCTCACACGATCGGGGACGGTGACACGCTCTTCGCCTTGGCCACCGGAACCTGGGAAGGAGAGGTGAACCTCACCACCGTCGGTGCGCTCGCCGCCGAGGCGACTGCCGACGCCATCGTTCGGGCAGCGCTCACCGCGAAAGGGATCCCGGGCTACCCGGCGGCAGTGGACATCGCCTCCGATCCTCGCTGACCCCAAGTGACCCTCCAGCTGGCCTTCCTCGTCGGCTACTCCGTTTTTCTCATCGCTCTCGGGTTGGCCATCGGCCGACTCGTCAAGAGCACCGGTATGTTCTTCGTCGCCGATCGGAAGCTGGGTCCGGTGTTGCTCTTCGCGACGCTGCTGGCGGCCAACATCGGCGCCGGCTCGACCGTCGGTGCGGCGGGTCTCGGTTACCGCGATGGCCTCAGCGCTTGGTGGTGGGTGGGCTCGGCCGGCATTGGCTCGCTGTTGCTCGCCTTCTGGGTTGGCCCGAGGATCTGGCAGATCGCGGCCCGCCACGACCTGAGAACGGTCGGCGATTTTCTCGAGCTGCGGTACGGCCCCTCGGTGCGGGGTGTGGTGGCGACCCTTCTCTGGTTGGGGACGCTCGCCATACTCGCCGGACAGCTGATCGCCGTCTCCATCATCTTGAATGTTGTCGCGGGAGTCCCCAGATACGTGGGCTGTCTCATCGGCGGCATTGTCATGACCAGCTACTTTGCGGCGGGAGGATTGCTGACCTCCGCCTGGGTGAATGCGGTGCAGCTGGTGGTGCTCTTGGTTGGCTTCGGGATCGCCTTGCCGATGTCTCTCTCCGCCGCCGGGGGATGGAGCGCGGTCATGGCGACCGACGCCGCCGCCGCGCCGGGATACTTGAATCTCTGGCAAGGGGGAAGCTCCGGCTGGATCTACGCCGCCATGCTGGTGCCCGCCTTCATCGTCTCGCCGGGCCTTCTGCAGAAGATCTATGGGGCGCGTGACGAGAAGGCAGTCCGGATAGGAGTCGCTGCCAACGCCCTCGTCCTCCTCGTTTTCGCCTGCATCCCGCCCCTTCTGGGAATGATTGCCCGAGTTCATCATCCAGAGCTGGCGAACCACGAGCTGGCTCTTCCCGCGCTCCTGGTTCACGAGCTTCCGCTGGCGGTGGGAACGCTAGGGCTGGCGGCGGTCTTCTCCGCCGAGGTAAGCACCTGCGATGCCATCCTCTTCATGTTGGCCACCTCGCTGTCCCAAGATCTCTATCGGCGTTTCCTGAACCCCCAGGCCAGCGACGCGCGGGTGTTGAGGGTCGCACGTCTGGCTGCGGTCGGCGGGGGAGCTCTGGGCGTGGCCCTGGCCATCGTCGTCCCCACGGTCATTGGGGCCTTGACCGTCTTTTACTCCCTTCTGAGCGTGTCTCTTTGCGTGCCGATCGTGGCCGGGCTTCATTATCGGCGGGCGGGAACTCCGGAAGCGCTGGTGGCGATCGGGGCGGGAGTCTCGATCCTGGTCCTTGTTCACCTGGGAACCGGAGGGCAGGGGATCGGGGGGTGGACGCCGGCCCTGATAGGACTCATCGCCTCCGGGCTAGGTTTCGCGATGGTGGCCCTGGCTCGAGCCAAGGCAGGGAAGCGCCCGGCGGAGACTTGATCAAACGTAGAGCAACACACCGCGCGCTTCCATCCCGCTGGCGCGGGCCAGGGCTTGGGTGTAGAGCGCGACTTGGCGTCGATAGACCTCCTGTCCGATGTCGATCCGGATATCGGTCTTGAAATCCACCACCGTCCACTGATCGCCCTCACGGAAGGCAAGGTCCATCACGCCTTCCACCAAGGAGCCGTCTTTCGCTTGGAGCATGATGGGGCTCTCGCGATGGCAGAGCCCTTCTTTCCGAGAGGCAGAGGCCGCTCGGCGTAGAAGCGGATGAGCGAGGGCACGTAGAGTGGCTTCGCTGGCGGTGGCAATCTCTTCCTCGCTATTGCCAAGAACTCGTCCCAGCGCTTTGGCCCGAGCGCGGACATGCTCCTCATCCGCGTCCAGTTCGGTGGTGGCCAGTACTTCGTGCACCAGGATTCCGAACGCCTTTCCGGTGGGTCTCCGGGGAACGCGTTCCACCAACTCGACGGTCACCCCCCCCTCCAGCTCCGCCATCGGCAAGGCCGTCTCCGCCGCTCGGGTGGCGGTCGTGACGTCGAGGGATGGGCGGGTTCCCTCTTCTAGGAGAGCGTCTCGACGCTGTCGCCAGGACTGGTGACGTTCGGTCCCGGGATCTTTCCCGCTCCCTTCTCCCGCCTGAAGGATCGAGTGGCGCCGAATACTCGGTTTGCCTGGGGAGGGCTCTTCCAGGAGACGGGGATCCCACCAGACGACACGGTGACGTCCTTTGCGGGGCTTGTGAAGTCCCGGCTTGATGCCCTCTCCCGGTGGAACCGACGCACCCATCGGTCGTTCCAAAACCGTATCGTCGCTGATGAACCGAGGGGTATTGGGAGCCACCACCGGAAGACGGTAGGTCTTCCCTTGCGGATAGAGGGTGGGAGTCAGAGCCGCCACCCAGCTTCGGTATCTCGCCTCATCGGCCACCACCGGAACCACCAGAAGGTCCCGAGCCCGGGTGGCGGCCACATAGAGAAGTCTCTGGCTTTCCGCTGCCTCCCGCTGGCCTTCGACCGTTTCGTGATCGAGGAGCTCCCAGGGAGCGCCCCCCGCCAGACGCACCGCGAAGAGACGGCGGTCGGGATCGATGTGACGGGACGCGCTATCGCTGAGAGAACAGGTGATGTCGCAAAGAATCACTACCGGAAACTCCAGGCCCTTGGCGCGATGCACGGTCATCAAACGAACGCCTTGAACACCTTCCTCGATGAGAGGCTGCTCGGTAACCTCACCCTGCTCGGCCAGCTCCTCGAGGTGCTGGACGAAACCTCGAAACGACAGGCCTCCCGTGGTCTCGAAGTTCCTCGCCAGTTGGAGGAGGCGGAGCACGTTGGCGAGAACCTGATCTCCCGCTTGCCAGAGGGCAAAGCCAGCCTGGGCCCGCGTCTCGTCCAACAACTGGCGAATGGTCAGTGCGATCGGTCGATGGTTTCTGCCCCGGTGGAGGCGGGCGAGAACTTCCAGGGCCGACACGACCTCGGCCTCGGATTCCGGCAAGTCTCCCTGCGGCTCACGGAAGGGATGCAACGGTCCGTGGCGCGAACGGAACAAGAACAAAGCGTCGTCCGACAAACTGAACAGAGGTCCGCGCAGGGCGGAGAAGACGGCCAGCTCGTCGTCGGGTCTCTCTATGGCCGTCAAAGCGTTCCGCATCGCCTCGATCTCTTCGCGCTGGTGAAAGCCACGACCTCCCACCAAGACATGGGGGATGTCCCGTGCCTGGAGCCCTTCCACGTAGGGGTCGGTGATAGGGCGGCGGCCGGAAACGAACCGGCGGAAGAGGAGACAGATGTCCGAGGGGCGGATCTCGTGAGGCTCGGGCAGGTACCGGGAAGTGACCTTCCAGCCGCTTTCTTCGATCAACCATTTAGTCCAAGCGGCGACCGCGCCCGGTTCCGACTTCTCGATGGCGTAATTGGCCAGGTTGCCATAGGCGCTGTAGGGCCTGGGAATAGGCAGTGCGATCACCGCCGGCTGCGTGGCAATGGGATCCCGGTAGTGGTCGAGCCCAACGTAGGACGCCTGATGGATCTCCTCGGAGCCGGTCATCACCTCGGACATCGCCGCGTTGATCATCTCCTGAATCTCCGGGACGTTGCGAAAGCTCACGCTGAGGAAGATCCGCTGCGCGCCGGAATCGATGAGGCGTCGCTTGATCTGTTGATAAAGAGAGACGTCGGCACGGCGAAACCGATAAATCGATTGCTTGGGATCGGCCACCACGAAGAGTTTGCCGCGTCGTGGCCGCACCTTCCGCCAGTCGTCCGCGCCGGGGTCGTCGGAAGCGAGCAAGAGAAGGATCTCGGCTTGCAAGGGGTCGGTATCCTGAAACTCGTCGACGAAGATATGGGTGAAGCGATTCTGCAGCTCTTCGCGAAGCGGACGGTTATCACGGAGGAGATCACGGGCCTTGACCAGTAGATCCAGGAAGTCCAGTCGGCCCGCCTTGGTCTTGATCTGCTGGTAGCGCTCGACCAGCTCGGTCAGTTCATCGCGAAGGTGGGCGGCCCGATCGGCTCCGCTCGCCTTGCGGAACTCGCGCAGGGATTCCTGGAGCGCCTCCCGCTCGTCCAGCAGCTCCTGCCGGGATACGCCCTCGGCGTAGGAGCCTCGCCCCCTGTTCTTTCCCAGGTCGATCTTCAGCAAGCGATGCTCGAGGAAATCGTAGTCGCGTTTGCCGCTGGCTGCCTCCTGCCGGTTGAGCTCGAGCGCGAAGGAGCGCAGACCGGCGAGCTCCTTGTAAAGCGTGTCGCGGGGGTTGGCGCACTCGCTGCTCAGCTTCGCCATGCGGAGGAATCTTTCGGTGAGCTCGTCGATCTCTGCCTCGCGGGCGAAGGGTCGAATCTCCCAAGAGGCGGGGAAGTCGCGACGCTCGATGAGGGCCCAGCCCGCCTGCTGGAGCCGCTCCACCGGCCCCAGGTCGTTCTCCACCGGTTGCCGTAACAGTCTTCGGATGCCGGGAGGGGGATCGTCCAGCTTTTCCTGCAGCCAGGGAAGGAAGACCCGCTGGTAGAGCCGTTGTGCCTCGTCTTCGGTGGCGACTTCGAAGAAGGGATCGACGCTCGCTTGCAGCGGTCTTTCCTTCAGCAAGTCGGCACAGAAACCGTGAATGGTTCCGATGTGAGCTTCTTCGAGCTGGGCCAAGCCTTCTTCGAGGTGATCGAGCACGGCTCGATCGCTCGCCGCCTCCCGCCGGGCGTTCTCCAGCTCGCTCCTGAGCCGCAGCTTGAGCTCTCCCGCTGCCTTCTCGGTGAAAGTGACCGCTACCAAGTTGGAAAGACTCCCGCGGCCGCTCTGGATCACCGCGATGATGCGTTTCACCAGCTCGGTGGTCTTTCCCGTTCCCGCCGCGGCCTCCACCACCAGGGTCTCCTCGAGGTGGGTGCGGATGAGGTCGCGCGCCGGTTGATCGGCCAGGTTGTTCATGGCTCTCTCACCTCAAATTCCTCAGCCAGTTGAGCGAAGACAACCGCGGATCGGTCTCCTTGCGTTTGGCATAGACCTCGGCAGACGGACCGCACACCGGGAGGTAGTCGCAGTAGGCACATCCCTGCCGCGGTGAAGCGGGAAAGAAGCCCTCTTCGATGGCCTTGTCTACCCGACGCTGAAACTCGGAAACGACCTCCAGGGCCTCTTCATTGGGCTCTACCTGTCTTTCCGTATATCCGGAGCGCTCGGTGCAGTAATAAAGACGCGCGGCGACCACCTCGTCGCCGGTCAGAGCTTGGTAGGCGAGCGAATAGAGAATAGGCTGGAGGCTTTCCCCGCCCAAAAGGACCGCACCTTCCGGTACCCGCACCCGGCCACTCTTGTAGTCGGTGATCCGGACCTTGCCGTCGTCTCTTTTTTCCACCAAGTCAATCGCGCCCCGCAGTCGCAGGCCGCTCCTCAGCACGGCTTCGTCGAGAACGCTGGTGGGATCGGCGGGCCCCTGAGGTTTCATGCCGAAGGTGAACTCATAGCGATGCGGGACCCACCCTCCGGGTGCTTCCGACTCCTGACGGAGCCATCCTCGCAGATCGGTGCGGACCCGGGCCAGCTCGTCCCGCCAGATACGCTCGATGGCCGGAGCAAGGTCTTCCCCGAACTGCTCGGCCACTTGGCCGAACACGTGCTCGCAGACCTCGAGCGCCGCCGCCAGATTGTGGGAACGGACGGGCAAGAGCCTCTCTTCTTGGAGCTTCTGGAGAATCTGATACTGGGCGACGTGTAAGATGCGTCCATAGGTCAGGGGATCCAAATGGGTGATTTGTTCCACCGTCTCCCGAGGCCGCAGCCTGAGAATGGCGTGCAAGAAGAAGCGATAGGGACAGGCTGCGAAGCGTTCCAGGGCGGTCACCGAAAAGGCTCGCGAGCCGAATCGTTGTTCGAAAAGGACTCTCTTGGCGTCCGACGAGGGGTCGAGGTATCCGTCCACCGAAGTGAAACGGTTCAGACCTCGCTGGTACCGAGCGCGCAGCGATCGCGCCAGCGCGGCGTTCACGTTCATGAGGTACCTGCCCGTCCCCTTCGCCTGCTCTTCCGGTGTGTCTTGGCGCAAGGCATCGGACAGGAAAGCCAAATCGTGCTCCGTCTCGTCGATGGCGGCAGAAGGGTCCCGGGGGGCGGGCCATCCCAGTCGTGCCCCGGAGGAATCGGCCGCATCGCGCTCGAGCGATTCGAAGTCAGGAAGCCTGCCCTCACTGGCCCGCATGACCTCGAGCAGATAAAAGGACGGAACCTTGGAGCGACCCTTCTGGAGGTCGATGGATGGATAGCTGAAGACGATTTTGCGGCGAGCCGCCCCGGCCGCCAGGCGGAGCGCCAGCCGCTCCTCGGCGATCCGGTCCTCTTGGAGGGGAAGGCTCGCACCGAGCTTCCGTCGGTCTCCATCCAATAGGAGCGGATCTTCGACGATCTTCCTCGGAAACATGCGCTCGGCCAGGCCGGGTACCAACACCACATCGAAGCTCAGGCCACGGACCGCGTGGATGGGGGCGATCCAGACGCGTCCGTATCGATACTGGGGAGGATCTTGAGAAAGGAAGGTTAGCCGATCGTTCAGGACCTCGCGCACTTCGAAGAGATCGACAGGCCCCACCGAGGCCATCGGCCGCAGCTCTTTCAAAAGGCTCAGCACGCCTTCCGGTGAGCTGAGAACGCGCGCCGCTAACCGTTCGAGAACGTCCAGCCACCCTCCCCACCTGGCCTTGGACGGGAGGCCGGCCAGCATTTCTATGACGGGAAGTGCATAAGCTCTCAGATGCTCCAAATCCTCGAGTCGACGTCCGAGCGCCGCCGCCTCGCTGCCCTCGGGATCATCCAGTTCGCGGAGCCGTTCTTGGAGCTCTCGAGCCAGACCGGTGAGTCGCCTTTCCCAGCGGTCACGCCCTCCGATCACGGCCGCGTCCACCAGCAATCTTTCCCAGCGCCAGGGGGCGCGGAGTGTGCCTTCGATCGAGGGTTGCTTCTCCGGTGCGGGAACTTTCGGCGGCGGGGCGAACAGATCGAGCTGCACCGGCTTGCTGTACTCACCGGATGGTGGCGGGGCGAGCTCGTGCCGGGGAGGGAACCAAGGCTCTTCCACGGGTGGCGCGGGAGCTCCCTTCTCGTCCAGGCTTGGCACCTGTCCCAGCGAAAGGTACTCCGCGAAACGACTGGCGCTCAGCTCCTCGGCGGCACAGTCGAGAAGAGCGAGGAAGGCGCGTCCCCCCGGAGCGGGCCGGAGCGTTCCGGTCTCGAAGTAGGCAGGAACGCCGGCACGGGCCAAGGCATCTTCAATAAGGGGCGTGTAGGCCTCGGGAGAGCGGAGCAGGATGGACATCGAGTCGAAACGAACGCCGCTCGCCGCTTCCGATTGGATGCATCGCGCCAGCTCTACCGCCTCCTGGGCCTCGCCGGGCGCAGAGAGTACGATCACGTCCTGCGTTGCGGCGGGGCGGGAAGGGGCGGAACCGCTGAAAACGTAACGCTGCAGCTGGCTCACCGCCGCAGAGGCATCCTCCCCGGTCAAGACGATCTGGGAAGCGACATCGAGGGCTTCCTGGAGCGCACGAAGCGTGGTCTCGTCACCTTCGGGTACGGTAGCCAGAACGTTAGCGGCACTCCGGACCACGGACGCGATGAATCGCTTCTCGACCGGCGTTCTGATGGGGACGTCGAGCAGTAGTGTAGAAGGAGCCAGCGGAGGGCGATCCGTGGACTCCGCGGCGCGGGTGGCGGCCCGCAGCACTTCCGTGCGATCCGCGACACCCGCCGATGACGACGTTTCCTGGTAGCGCCGCAGTAATTCGGAGAGGGTCGGGCCCGTCCCCCCGATGGCGGTCAGCTGGTCGATCCCGATCTCGTGAAGACGGAGCTCATCCAACGTCGAAGCTAAGGCGCGAGCGAAGCCCGGTCCATGAACGACCGCCGAGAAAGCACCCAGAGCCCCTTCCGTTTTCGCCTCGTGAGCGACGCGGGCGGCTAGGGCCTGCTGCCCGAGCGGACTATGGGTTGCCAGCCCGGCTTGCACCAGCTCCGGAAGGGCGAGCTGGTAGGCGAGCGCGTTCAGCGTGAGACGACGTATCCCGAAAAGGGCGCCCCGACGCGCCGCCAAGGTTCGGGCCAGATGATTACCGGCTTCCAGGTGGGAACAGACAACGAGTACCTCTCCCCCCTGGGCATGTTGATCGAGCCACGCCTCCGCTTCCGCGAGGCGACGGGCCGCAGAAGGGGATCGAACAATGCGTCCTTCTGGCATGCGACGAGTGAATGTTATCAGGAGGAGGTCCGATTCGCACTGCTGATTATCTGCTATGATGCCCCTCTGCATCCCGTCTCTAAGAGGAGGGCGTGGCCGTGACGAATGGACAAAGGGGAGTGCCGGGTAAGAAGGGCTTGAGCCCCTGGGCCTGGATCGCCATAGGTTGCGCGGGGGTCTTGGTTCTGGTGGGGATTGCGACGTTTCTGGGAGGACTCTTCATATTCAACAAGGCGAGAGACGTCGTCCAGGAAATGGAGGAGGATCCGGTACTCGCCACCGCGAAATTGATCGATGCCACCAACCCCGATATTGAGCTGGTGGAAACCGACCAAGAGAACCGAACCGTGACCTTTCGCAACAGCGAGACGGGCGAGGAGTTCACTTTCGGCTATCAGGACATCGAGGAGGGTAAGTTCAGCTTCAGTTCCGATGAAGGCTCGGTGACCTACGACATCGATGCCCAGGAGGGACAAGAGGGTCGTTTGACCGTTACCACCGACGAAGGAACGGCGATGCTGGGGGGTGGCGTCAGCCTGGAGAGATTTCCGGATTGGTTGCCGGTCTATCCGGGCACTTCTCCCCAGGGCACTTTCTTCACCGAGAGTCCGGAGGCCGACATGGGTGCCTACGTTGTTCAGACGGCAGACGACCTGGAGACGGTTTTCGATTACTACGCCACGGAGCTGGAGAAGGCAGGACTGGCGGTGGTTCAGAGAACGACCACTCCCTCGGGCATCGTTCTCATCGCCAACTCGCCGGAGAGCGTCCGGACCGTCTCGGTCACTGGCTCCCTGGAGGCCGGAGAGGTGAAGGCGATGGTCAACTTCACCGAGAAAAAGGAGTAATCGAGCTCAGGTTTGCCTCCGCTCGACAAGCGTCGCTGCGGCCGGCGGCGACTGCGCATCGGCTCACGGCTGTCCGCGCGTGAGAGCAGCGCGCATTGGACCCCATCTGTTGGTACCGAGCGATCGAAGCACTTCCATGCGCGTACTGGTGATGGCCAGTGGCAGCTATGGGGACATCAACCCCTTCCTCGCCATCGGCCGCGAAATGAAACGAAGAGGTCACGACGTTCTTTTCTTCGCCAGTGCCTATTTCGCGTCCGCGGCGCGTGAGGCGGGACTGCCATTCGTGCCGGTGGGCCCGGTCGAGGCGTACGAAGTCGTCATCCGAAATCCAGATCTGGTGCGTCCCGGGAAAGGTTTCAAGCTCGTCGCCGGCGCGACCATGGAGTACCTGCCGGAAGCCCACCGTTTGCTGGAGGAGCGCGTACAGCCGGGCCAGACAATTCTCATTGGCTCGACGCTCGCTTTCGCCACCCGTTTGGTTCAGGAGAGGCGGGGCGTTCCCACCGTGACCGCTCATCTGGCACCCTCCATCTTCCGATCGGCCTATGTCTCGCCACGGATGACCGAGTCCGGCATCTTCGAGCGGTTTCCTCCCGCGCTCAAGAGAATGGCGTGGCGCGTGGTGGACGCTTTGATCGTCGATCCGGTCTTCTGCCGGGAGTTCAACCGTTATCGAACCGAGCTCGGCCTCCGTCCGGTGAAACGCATGTTTCATGACTGGATTCACCAGGCCGATCTGACTCTCGGCTTGTTCCCGGCGTGGTTCGCCTCCCCCCAACCCGACTGGCCCGCCGGCGTTCATTTGACGGATTTTCCGCTCTATGACCAAGCCGGGACGAACGGACTCGCCGCCGACGTCCAGGATTTCCTCGAATCGGGCGCCCCACCCGTCGTCTTCACCACCGGCACGGCGACCACCACCGAAACGCGCTTCTTCAGCGAGTCCGCCGAAGCCTGCGTTTTTGCGAACAAGAGAGGAATGCTGCTGACGCCGTTCGCGGAGCAGGTTCCGGACCGGCTTCCGCCCACCGTTCGGCGATTCGACCACGTGCCCTTTTCGCAGCTCTTGCCGCGGGTCGGGGCCGTCGTGCACCACGGCGGCATTGGCACGTCGAGTCAGGCGCTGGCGGCGGGGGTGGCGCAGCTCCTCCGGCCCATGGCCTTCGATCAGTTCGACAACGCTTGGCGGCTCGAGACGCTGGGAGTGGCTCGCTCGCTGACACCCAAGCGTTATCGTGCCCACGCCGTCGCCGCTGCACTCGACGAGCTCATGAGCTCTCAATCGGTCCAAGCGTCCTGCCGACAAGCAGCGGAACGGCTTGCCGGCCGCCAGGGCGTATCGAGAACCTGTGACATCATCCTCGAGAAGGCCGCTCGCCAGAGCATTTGAACACCGATCGGCGGTGGATTAGAATCCGCACGGCAGAGGCCTCATAAGAAAACACGCCTAAGGGGGCACAGCGGGCATCCCCAAAGGAGGAAGTCATGAGATTTCGTCCGAGATCCATAGCGAGCACGTTCGCGGCTGCACTGGTGCTCTTCATTCTTTTTCAACCCTTCGTTCAATCTCAGACGCAAGAAAGCGACGCACAAACGAAGAGGGATGCCGCGGAGAGCATGCGCCAGGCAGATCAACTGGTCAAGGAAGGCAAACTCGCGGAGGCGGCCAAGATTTATTACAACATCACGGTCGACTATCCCGACAACGCGGAGGCGCATCTCAAGCTGGCCAGAATCTACGCGGGTAACGAAGAGTGGGAGAACGCCGTCGGTGCTTACCGGATGGCGGCGGAAAACGGTGAGGGTGCCGAGCGCCTGGAGGCCTACACCGGCTTGACGGATGCATTATTCAAGTTAGGCAGGTACCAAGCGGCTGCCGAAGCCTCGCCCAAGCTCATAGAGCTCGATCCTTCCAACACCGACGCTCATATCTATCTGGCAATGAGCCTGGCCAAGATCGGCAAGCTGGATGAAGCAGTAGGAGCGGCGCAGAAGGCCGTCGAGCTCGCTCCCCAGAGTGCCATGGCGCACGCCTCCTTGGGCATGGCGCAGTTCGGTTTAGGAAACCAAGAGGAGGCCAAAGGCTCGTTCGCCAAGGCCCTCGAGCTGGACGCGTCGATTTCGGAAGCGCACGCGGGCATGGCCAACATCATGCTGGCGAACAAAGACTACGACGGAGCGATCGCCGCCGCGACCAAGGCCATCGAGCTCGACAACCAGCTCACCCAGGCTTATTCCATCCGAGGCATCGCCCACAACGCCAAGGGAGACGTTGCCGCGGCCTTTTCCGATCTGTCCATGGCGGTGACGGTGAATCCCAACGATTTCGAGGCGCAGCTCGCCTTCGGTCAGATGCACGAGGCGCAAGGCAATCCCCACTTGGCTATCGGCTACTATCGGACCGCCGCCCAGCTAAACCCCAGCTCGACGGAAGCCGTCGTCTCTCTGGCCAGGGTCATGGCGAACCAGGGCGACGCGGCGGCAGCCATCGACTTCTTGAAGAGCTCCCTCCAGCAGTACCCCGAGTCCGCGGAGCTTCATTATCATCTCGGACGCGCCCTGGGAACGACGGGAGACGTGGAAGCTGCGGTTTCTGCCTTGGATGCCGCTCTCGCCATCGATTCCAACTTCGCGGCGGCGCACTACGAGCGAGGCAAGCTTCTGCTGAACAAGAAGCAGGATGTGGCGGGGGCCCTTCCCTCGCTCAAGAAGGCGGTCGATTTGGAGCCGGACAACCCGGATTACTTGTCGGAGTACGGAAGCGGACTCCTTGCCAGCCAACAGGTGGACGCCGCTCTTGCCGCTCTTTCGAAGGCCGCCAGCACTCCCGGCTACGCCAACCCGGTGGGCCTCTATAACCTCGGTAGAGCGCAGCTCGCGAAGTCTAATTTCAGCAGCGCCGTCGAGACCCTGCAGCGGGCCGTTGAAGCGGCCCCGCCCAACTGGGGAGCGCCCTATTTGGCTCTTGCCTGGGCCCACTTCGGGTCGATCAAAAAAGGCTGCCCTTGTCCGGGAGACGAGGCGTTGGTTGCCGCCGTGCAGGAGAACTACCGGAAGGCGGTCCAGTTGGGAGTGAACGACCCGAGCCTTCAAACGCGCGTCGAGGCGCTGGCCCGAGGCGAGAAAGTCAACTAGGGGCGCCCGGCGCGGGTCGCTACCAGCCCGGTCCCGGGTTGGGCGCCTTGGGCGCTTCGATGCGGCCATCCGGGTCGACCAGCTCGAGGATGACCGAGCGCAGCCTGGCGTTGTAGTCGGTGGGCCCGTAGCTGTGGGTGCGTATGTTGATCTTGCCGTGAGCGAGATCCCACCAGTCGAGATGCCAGTCGAACTTTCCCACGCCGCCCAGGAAGGCTACCTTGACCTCGTCGAGGGTCTCTTCTTTCCCGCGGTCCGATCGTAACGTGATCTCGTTCTTGAGCGTCAACCACTGCACCCAGTTGCCGCTCTTCATCTTGACGACGTCTTTCCAATAGATGATGGCGGCGGGCTCGAGATCGGACGGGACGTGTCCGGCGTGCGCTTCCCAGTAGAGCGTATTCGTTTCGTCCGGTAGCTCCGTCATCGTCTCCACCCCGAACTGGCCGTAGCGGTAAATGTAGATCCCTTCTTTTCGAATGTGGCTCATGAAATAGCGCTTGTCGTCGACGTCGTAATACAGGGACGGGAAGCTGATCCCCCCGCCGTTCTCGAAAGAAAGCTTCCAATTCTCTCTCGCGGAGTCCAAGGTGTCGGCAGGCATGAGGTAGGAGCGAGCCAACAAAGCCCGTGCGAAGGCGTTTTTCGAGTCCAGGCGTGTCGCTTCTTCCGCTGCCCGAAGGGAGGCGATGGATTTCTTCTCTAGGATGTCGAAGGCCTGTGTCGGCCAAACGATGAAGCGAGGGAAACTGTCCTTGGCCCAAATGAGCGCCTGCTGCTCGACGGACAGTCGATAGCTTTCTGGATCGATCTGCGTCTTGTCACTGGTGAGCGACCCGTTCTCCAGAGCTAGACCGAGACCGGTGCTCCAGACAGTCACCGCCAACAGGGCGAGGAGCTTTCTGCTCATAGTACAGCCTCTCAGGTTTGGATTTTCTGTTGAGATTGGGTTCTCTTTATTATGCGGGGCGGTTGCGGGTTTTACAAGCTCTTGGTCGCATAACCCACATAGCTTCCCACGGTGCAATCGCCGATCCGAAAGGGAGGCATGCGGTCTCTGCCTTTTCGGTGCCGGAGCAGGTGAAGCCCAAACCGCAGAGGCTGGGCCGGGAAGAGTCCCCGCGTCTCCACCGGGTGGAGTCCTTCGGCGCGCAGGGTGGCGCCGAGCTCGCTGGGTTTCACGAACTGGCGCCAGTCGTGGGTGCGCGGTGGAACCAGCTTTCTCCATTCTTGGAGGATGCCGATATGAAAGAGGAGAGTCAGCCAAGTCCGATTGATCGTGTCGTAAAGGAATAGCCCGCCCGGCTCCAGCAGACGTGCACCCTCTCGCACCAGCTCCTGCACGTCATCCACGTGCTCCAAGAAGTCGGAGCTCACGACCGCGGAGAAAGTGGCATCGGCGAAAGGAAGTCGCTCGCCTCTGGCGCGAACGTAGATCGGCTTCAAGGAACCGGCGCGCGCGTGGGAGGCAGCGCAGCGGAGGGCCTTCTCCGCAACGTCCACGCCGGTAGCAAACACCCCCAGTCGTAGAAAATCCTCGGTGAGAATGCCTGCCCCGCACCCCACGTCCAAGAGGCGCAGCCCACGAAGGTCCGGTCCGAAGCGGCCTTCCAGCACGCCGCGGAAGTATCCGACTCGAGCTGGATTCATGGCATGGATGCCGGCAAGCGAGCCGGTGGGATCCCACCAGTCATCGAGGGTCTGGTAGATCGAGTTGTCGGCCGGCACGGCGGGAGCGTGTCGCACCCGGTTTGTGATGTCAAAGGCGGCAGTAGGGGCGGGGGGTGGTAGCGTCTACTTTCGAACTATGCCGGACATCTGAAGCAGTCGTAGACGGGCGCGGGCTCCGAGACGCGGCCACCGTTCGCCCGATACCTGTTCATCACCTCTTTCCCGTACTCCCGCTCGGCTAGGTAGGCGTTGTGCCGCCTGCACATGAGGCTCATCTTCGCTGGGTCGTGGTCGCCTCCACGGCCGAAAGGATCCTCGTGGTGGAACTCGAGCCATCGTCGCTCGGTGCAGCGCCTACCCTGCTCGTTCACGAATCGGCACTGGCCCTCGTCGCGCTTGCGTACTAAGCGCCTCACCGCGGCAGGGATGTAGCGCGACTTCGGCGAAGTATCCGTCTGTTGGAGTGTTTTTCGCGGGGACTTCGTCTCGGCATATCGTTTCGCTTCAAGCCTTTCGAGTTTCTCCGTCACGGCAGCTTCGATGACCGCTGCCAGGTCGCTGTGCATGAGCGCCTGGAGTCGCTCGAGTTTGTCGCGGAGCTCCCCGCTGGCCGTGAACTGGATCTTGTACCGCGACGGGGCGAGGGGCTCCACCACCGGTCGCACCGGCGGCGGTGCCGGCGGCTTCAAAAAACCCGAGCCCGGCGTGAGTAAAGAAGTAACTCGGTCCGGGCCGAGTTCCCCGACCGGCATCCCAGGTGAAGTCTTCGTCGAGCGGTCGGGTAGTTTGCGTATGACCGAGGGCACATCGGGCTTGGGCGAAAGCTCGACCAGCAGCTCTTCGATTTGGCGCTTGGTCTTGTAGGCGGCGCGAGCGAGAAGCATCTCGCAGTTTTGTTCCGTGAGGTGCGGAGCCAGCTTGCCGATGCCGGACAAGTGAAGACGTCCATCGCGCAGCATTTCCAGAAGCAGCGGGTATTTCCGGGACGCCCGCGCTGCCGTGATGCGCTCGTAGGCCTCGTGCTCCGAGAGGTGCAGAACCTCGGTGGAGTAGGCGAACATGGAGGATGATGCCTTGCGCGCATAGAGCCTGCGCTCGTCTACTTCCGCGATGTGCGCAATCAGATCGGACTCGACCCGCCGCGACTGCGAAATGAGATCTGACAGTCGTCGAAGGAGTTCGTCGTCCGAAAGCGTCTGAAGCTCGTGTGTAGAAGTCATTCTTCTATATAGCACACACCTTTTCTTGCCCTCTGGCACCGCTTTCACGGGGCGAGTACCGAGTGTCATGACTTTCGCGGCTCCCTGGCCGGTTCGCGTTCGTGGAATCGAATTCAGACGCTTACAACGCGCATTCTGGGGAGCATCTGCAAGTTTCCTCGAAATCAATCGCAAAAGTTGTCAAGAGAAAAATGACCTCTCGAACACTTTTTTTCGTCTCAAACGTGACGAACCCTTCGCAAGAGGCGCAAGAGGCATGCTCAGCGTCGGAGAGGGGCCACACACTGAATGAGGTGCTCCGGCGCAGGCAAGGTGTCGCGGCCACTAGTCATGACTCTTGGAACGTGACACTAGCCGGCGCGGCGCGCCGAGCACAGGAGGGAGACACCGAAGGGAAGCACGATGCGAGCGATGGCATGGCGCTCCGAGGCGAGTGCGTTTTCCAACAAGCGTTCCACCGGATGGGGCAGCCGCATATCGAAGTCCGTCCTTCCTTCCCCGTCGGGAAGCCTGAGCCAACGTCTCGCCACCCGTATGGCGGCGATGGGTGGGAAAAGAAGAGTATTGAAGTACGAGCAGTACTGAACCTCCAAGCCTAGCCTCTCCACCAGACGCATGAGGTCCCGGCGACTATAGCGGCGCTTGTGCTCGCTCATTCGATCCTGTCGCCCGTACATGAACATGAAGGCGGGAACGGTGATCAAGAGCGACCCTCCCGGACGCAGGACCCGCCGGATTTCCTGAAGCACGACATCGTCCTCCTCTATATGCTCGAGGACGTCGAGGATGAAGGCGGCGTCGAAGGCGCCGTCGGAAAAAGGTAGCGCGGCGGCATCGCTCTGAACGGCAAGGGCCAGCTCCGCACAGCGCTTACTGATCTGCGCCTTGTCGATGGCCACCAGATGGGTGCGCCGCGACAGCCATTCCGCCTCGCGAACCGCCCCCACTCCGATGGCAAGGGAACGCTCGGGATGACCCACCAGCCGGTCGATGGCCCGCTCCAGTATCAGTTGGCGAGCTCGGTACCACCAGTGCTCGTCCTCTATTCGATCGAGCCGGTCCCGGAAGGATTTTTCCATACGCGGCGAGTCATCGTATTCCGGCCTTGCTGGACCGGGCAAGCACCATGAGCCCAGCAAGCCTCTTGTGTCTCTCACCGACTCTGGCCTAACATGAAGCCCATCCATATTGAGAGCTGATGAGGACCGCCTCTTCGTTCTTGCTCATACTGGCCTTGGCCGCGCCAGCGGTACACGCCGGCCCCGCCGAGATCGATAGGCTTCGCGCCGCGGTGGAACAGGTCATAGCGAGCTCCCCGGGCGAGATGGGCGTCTCCATCAAGCATCTGGAATCAGGCCAAGAGCTGGCGGTGAACGGCCACTCCCCGTTCCCCATGGCCAGTACCTACAAGGTTGCCATCCTGGTCGAGCTGTTCAATCAGGTGGACGCGGGAACCATTCGTCTGGATGAGATGGTTTCTCTCCATCCCCTCGACCCTAAATTGGGGAGCGGCCAGCTCAAAGATTACATCGTGCCCGGAGTCTCCTTGTCGATGGAGAATCTCGCCTGGCTGATGATGCGGATCAGCGACAACACCGCCACCGACATCATCCTCGGCCGGGTAGGGATTGCCAACGTCAACCATCGCCTCGCTTCTCTGGGCGTTACCGGTATCGCGGTGAATCGGAGCACCCAGGATCTGATCCTGGATCAAATGGGATTCGAGGATTGGAACACGGACGGGAAAACCGAAGACGAGATCGTGGCGATGCTGAACGAGTACCAGGTCGCTCCCGGCGAGCTCGAAATGGCGGCGGCCCGTTTCGATGTCGATCAGCAAGACACCGCCACGCCGGTGGCCATGACGCAGTTGCTGGAGAAGATCTTCCTCGGTCAGGCGGCGAGCCCATCGTCCTGTGCGAAGATCGTGGACATCATGCTCAAGTGCGAGACGGGTCTGGATCGCATCAGAGGGCTTCTTCCCGAGTCCGTTCCGGTCGCTCACAAGACGGGAAGCATCGGGGGCACGGTGAACGACGTGGGGATCATCTATCTCCCGGAGGGGCGGGGGCATGTCCTGCTGTCGGTGCTCAGCAAGGGATGCCTGGACCAGGACAAAGCGGCGCGCGCCATCGCCGATATCGCCCGCTACGCCTACGACTATTTTCTCTTTACCGTGCCGGAATCGGCGGAAACCGACAGTGAAGCAGCGGGTTCGCTACTATCTGTTCCCTAGGGACGCCTACTTCGTCCCATCGTCTCGGCGGTTGGTCGACCTTCTGGAAACGATGGACCGCGACATGGATCTAGGCCTGCAAGTGGGAGGCACCTTTGAGGGCTCATTCCGAGAAAGGGCCTCGGAAGAATCCGAGGAGGAGAGGGTCTTGGAAGTGACGAGCTTCCAGGAGTTCGTCATGGAGTCGGGAGACCTCTCCGGCGAGCTCCGGGAGATCCATGTGAGCTTGGGCCGGCCCGGCCGCGAGCTCCTGCGCGATCTGGAGACCGAGAAGATAGAGATTCGAGGCCACCGCAGTCTTGTCATGGTCGATCTGACGGGGGTAGAGCAAGCCCGCTTGGTGTGCCCTTCTTGCGGAGAACGGCACGTTGTGGAAGGCTCGGCTCAGCCGGATCCTCGCTTCTATTGCTTTCAGTGTGGTGGGCTGACACCGCTCCCCGACACGCAGCTCGCCGTGGAAGGAACGGACGAGCCTCTCTCCTTCCCGTGCTACCGGTTCACCATCCTTTTTCACGGGGAGCAGGAGGCGGGTCTGGCCGAGCACGCCCTGGCCCCCTCCTCATCCTTCATGGGGATGGAGGCGCTGGAAGGCTCGCTCGGCTGCGGCCTCCGCGCGATTCTGGTAAGGTCCGCCGGGCCGTGATAGATTAACCGTCAATTCCCATGTACGAAGGCTTCTTCGGTTTTCGCGAAAAGCCGTTCAACCTGACGCCCGACCCCCGTTTTCTCTACCTCTCCGCCAAGCACAGCGAGGCCTTCGCTCACCTGGAGTTCGGGCTCAAGCAGCGGGGGGGATTCGTGGCGGTCACCGGCGAGGTGGGTACCGGAAAGACCACGCTCTGTCGCTATTTCATGGAGCAGCTGGACGAGAGCACGGTCAGCGCTTTCATTCTCTATCCGGCCCTCAACGCCATCGAGCTCCTTCGCTCCATCAACGACGATCTGGGGGTCGTTTCTAAGGGAGATCAAGGCAAGGATCTGATCGACGCCCTCCACCGTTTCCTCTTGGAAGCCAAGGCGGCGGGTAAGAACATCGTGCTGGTCATCGACGAGGCGCAAAACCTCTCCCCCGAGGTACTGGAGCAAATCCGACTCATTTCCAATCTCGAGACGTCCACCGAGAAGCTCATCCACATCGTTCTTATCGGGCAGTCGGAGCTGAACACGATGCTGGCTCAGAAGAACCTACGGCAGCTCGCGCAGCGGGTGACGGCACGCTATCACCTCAATCCCATGAGCCGGGAGGAGACGATCTCTTACGTCCGTCATCGTCTGGAAGTCGCGGGAGGCGTGGGCAAGGTGTCGTTCACCCAAGGAGCCCTCCGGCGCATCCATCGGTTCTCCAATGGCCTCCCGCGGCTCATCAATTTGCTATGCGATCGCGTGCTGCTGGCGGGGTTCGTGCTGGGTCGCCGCGACATCGATGCCTCGCTCACCAAGAGGGCGATCGGCGAGCTGGACCTCGGGCAACTGAAAGGAAGGCGGTGGTATCACTCTTGGGGTTTCCGGGGAGCCTTGGCCTCGATTCTCCTGGGCGGCCTGGCGCTCACCCTCTGGCTGGGCAGCACGCCGCTTGTTCCGGGCGCCAAGGAATCGGTGGCAGCGGCGGAAGCGGAGGCTGAGCCGCCCCCGGCCGATTCTCTCGCCGGAACGGTCTCGGCGGAAGCCTTCGATCGGCGTGTCGCCACCCTGTCCGGACCGCTCTCCCGACGGGGAGCGGCGGCGGTGTTGTTGGATCTATGGGATGCCTCGGTCGATGGAACCGACGCTCTGTCTCCCGAGGAGACTCTACCCGCCATCGCGGCGCGAGGGGGTTTGCGCTCCATCGAGCTCAACACCCACTTCGATCAGGTGCGGCAGCTCAATCTGCCCGTGGTGATGGAGCTTTTTCACACCACTCGTGATGACACCGTCTACGCCGCGCTCGCCGGGTTGGAAGGAGACACGGCGGTCGTCTTCTTCGCTCCCGACGACTCGGTCCGCGTCCCGGTGTCGGTGCTCGATCGCTTCTGGGTGAGAAGGGGGTTCGTCTTTTGGAGGGACTTCGAGGAGAGCGATGAGTCCGGTGCCAATAGTGCCTGGGTGACGGAGAGCCTGCAAGAGCTAGGGTATCTCACACCCGATTCTGGCTCCCGCCCCGCGCTGCAGGACGCGGTGGGTAAGTTCCAAAGCTCCAACTACCTCGTTCCCGATCGCATTCTGGGGCTCAAGACGCGCATGGCGCTCTATGCTCGCTCGGGGCGCTACCCCGTTCCCCGGCTTTTCTAGCCTATGAGCTTCATCCTAGACGCCCTCAAGAAGGTTGAGCGCAAGACGGACGAGAACGCGCAAAACGCGGTGGTCATGCAGGGCGGCCGTCGCTGGGGCGACAGACGGTTCCCCTGGGCACTGGGAGCGGTAGTGCTGCTGGCGATCTCGGCCTTGGCGCTCGCTACGGTGTCTTTCCTACGATCGTTCCCAAGCGGGTCAGTCGAGTCGGAGAGGCCGGAGGTCTCGATCCGCGAGCCATCGACCGAGACCGTCACCTCTCCACCGTCTCGAGAAGTCCCGCCTCCGGAGCGTAGTGAGCGCGCTGAGACAGTCGCACCTTCGGCGACCGTCGAGGATGAAGGACCGGCTGTGATCGCCGAGAGTGAAGAGCCCCAGGCCGTTCCACCGATCACGCTGGTCGGCCGCTCGGCGGACGGTCCGGGAGCGGCTGCGCTTAGCACCACCGGAGACGGACAGCCACCCAGCGAGCTTCCGCCGCTGGTTCTGCAAGGGACGTCGATGATCGATGGCAGGCCGGTGGCGGTGGTGAATTATCAGCGTGTGTTCGAAGGCGATTTCATCGAGGGCGCCCGCGTCGTCAAGATCTTGGATCGGGCGGTCGATCTCGAGTTCCAGGGAACTCAATTCACCATACGCCTCTAATGAGCCGCGACCTCTTAACCTGGTCAGAGGGTCAAGCCGATTCCATGGTGGCGCTCCTGCAGCGCCTGGTGGAATTGGAGTCGCCCAGCACCGACAAGGCCTCGGTCGACCGTCTCGGCAAAGTCTTGGCCGATGAGCTGGCGGCGAGCGGAGCGAAGGTGGCTCCGATTCCATCCGACCGCTACGGGGATCACATTCGGGCCGTGGTGGGAGCTTCTTCGAAGGATGGGCAACTGCTGGTGCTCGGCCATCTGGACACGGTCTGGGAGCTCGGCACGCTGCAAGGGATGCCCTTTCGGGTGGCGGACGGTCTGGCCCACGGTCCCGGCACATTCGACATGAAAGCCGGTCTGGTCCAGCTCGTTTTCGCCTTGCGAGCCTTACGAGAATCGGGTCGGAGTTCCCAGGGAATCACCGTCCTTATCAATTCGGACGAAGAAATAGGAAGCCCCAGCTCGCGTGCGGACATCGAAGAGGAGGCTCGCCGCAGCCGGGCGGCGCTGGTGCTCGAGCCGTCCCTCCCCCCACGGGGAAGCGTCAAGACGTTTCGCAAGGGAGTCGGCATCTTCGAGCTCAAGGTGAAGGGCCGGCCGGCGCATGCCGGACTCGATCCCGAAAAGGGTGTCAGTGCCATCGAGGAAATAGCCCGCCAAGTGCAGTTTCTCCACAAGCTGACCGATCGCGAGAAAGGCATCACGGTCAGCGTGGGGACGATACGCGGCGGCTCCCGGGTCAACGTGGTTGCCGCGGAAGCGCACGCCGAAATCGATCTGCGGGTTTCGACGGCGGCCGATGTCAAGGAGATTGAAAAAAAGATCCTTGGGCTTCGACCTTTTCTGAAAGGAGCGGAGGTGCGAGTGACGGGCGGCATCGATCGGCCGCCTCTCGAACGCTCCCCCGGCGTGGTCGCCCTCTATGAGAAAGCCCGCGCCATCGCCGCGGATCTGGGATTCGAGCTGGGAGAAGGCTCGGCGGGAGGCAGCTCCGACGGAAATCTCACCGCCGCCCAGGGCGTTCCGACGCTGGATGGGTTGGGCCCGATGGGCGATGGAGCCCACGCCGACTCGGAGCACATTGTTGTCTCCGATCTCCCGCGCCGGACTGCTTTGTTGGCGCGGCTGCTGGAAACGCTGTAGGCCACCAGGGCATTTCCACCGCCCTCTCTACTCACGTTGTGAGTAGAGGACACCTGGCCGTATGAAGCCTCCTCGACTTACTCATTGAAAATCCAGAGCCTTCCCCGTACAATTGGGGAAAGGAGTCCGAGAGCACGGTCCCGCAGCCATTATTAGCTATCACAGGTACGCTC
>Ga0214473_10002679_pt1 | contig 21826 bp, 20 predicted proteins | sample RVTome_7_FD_203509 | JGI IMG/M metagenome (GOLD analysis project Ga0214473, IMG submission 203509) | Soil microbial communities from uranium-contaminated site in the Upper Colorado River Basin, Wyoming, United States - RVT98D197 | ecosystem: Environmental > Terrestrial > Soil > Contaminated >... | reverse complement strand
CCCAAATGCTGCGACAAGGATCGCTCGCTCGCCGCGTGGGACTATCTCAAGAAGCGGCTGAAGGAGCTTGGGCTATCCGAGCAGGGAGGCATCGCCCGGACCAAGGCCAACTGCTTTCGTATATGCGAGGGCGGGCCCATCGCCGTCGTCTATCCCGAGGGCGCCTGGTACTCTGGTTGCGACGCTCCGGTGCTCGAGGAGATCATCCAGCGGCATCTCCTGAACGGCGAGGTAGTCGAGGAGCACCTGATCGTCCGGCAGCCTCTCGAGCCGTAGTCTCGCCTACCAGCCTACCAGCCTACCAGGATGCGCCGACGGCTCGGCTCAAGAAGCCGAGAATGGGTTTCATGGTCACGCATGCCGTGCCGAATCGCTTCATGAAGTCCTTCGAGCAGGCTTCGATCTCGGTGAACGGGATATAGACGATGAAGTCCTTTCGCTTCAGATCGGACGCGAACGGGTGATCCGGGTCGTAGCCTCTCGGGATCTTCTTGAGCGACTCGCCTCCGAGCGTGCACTTCCCCCGCAGAGACTGCGAGGTCGCCCGCTTCCAGCCCGACGAGTCCGCGACGATCGCGTCGCGCACCTTCTTGAGCGTCACGGGGTCGGGATGCCAGATGCCGGCTGCCGCGAATACCGTTCCCGGCTCCAGGTGAAGGTAGTAGCCGGGCGCGTGGACGGTCTTCGTCTGCTCGTGCGGGAACCGAACTCCTGCGTGGGTCTTGTAGGGGCTCTTGTCGGAAGAAAACCGTACGTCGCGGTGGATCCTGAAGAGGGACCCGCCCACGGACCTCGGATCGGCGACGAGGTGGGGGTTGATGCGCCGCAGGTGGGGACCAAAATCGGAGATGAATTGAAGAAGCGGTTCTTTGACGTCCCGCTCGTAGCGCGGCTTGTTCCTTTGGAACCAGTTGCGGTCGTTGTTCTTCGTCAGGTCCCGAAAAAACTTGAACAAATCCTTCTGGATGTAGCTCACTCGCCGATGTCCTCCGCCCACAAATCGGGTTTTTCCCGCTTCAGTCGCTCCATCCAGGCTATGGCGCGCGGGTCGTCGAGAACGTGAATCTCGATTCCGTGGCGCTTCATCCACTCTTCTTCGCCCTGGAAGGTTCGATTCTCTCCGATGACCACGACCGGGATGCGATAGAGGATCGATGTCCCGGAGCACATCGAGCAGGGGCTGAGCGTCGAGACCAGAGTCAGCTCGCGCCAGTCGCGGCGTCTTCCCGCTCGTCGAATCGCCACCATCTCCGCGTGCGCCGTCGGATCCCCGGTTTGAACGCGTTCGTTGTGGCCTGCGGCGACGATCTTCCCGGAAGAGTCGACAAGGACGGACCCGATGGGAATGCCGCCTTCGTTCCAGGACTTCTCCGCCTGGGCGAGCGCCGCCGTCAGATACTCCTTCATGGCCCTCGGCATTCTATGCCGAACGCCGGGTCGGGGTGGGCCCTCAGAGCAGGTTGGCGCGGGTCAGAGTCTCTTCGACGAGCTCGCAGACGTAGTCCTTGAGCTGCGCGCGAGAGCGCGGGCCGCAATTCGTGAACTGGACTCCGGCGCCCTCGCGAAGCGCGTGCTTGCGGACGCCGCCGGGATTGCTCCACGCGATGCGGGCTTCGAGCTCGAGGGGAACGCGATCCCGGAACGTGCAGAACGTCAGTCGAACGGGGCAATCCACACGGAACGGAACCATGGAGTGAACGTAGGCGCCGCCGACGCTGATGTCCTGGAGCTTTCCCGAGAAGAAATTGTCGCGGGTCTCGCAGAGCACGTCGGCGTCCGCGGGAACTCGAAGAAAGTCCACGGAGATCTTCTCGCGGAGTCGCCGCGGAGGAGGTGTCGCGCCCTCGATTGGCCGCGCGTCCGGACGGTAGAGCCCGGAGAAAATGCTGTCCAGGGTGAAGGTGACTTCAACCCATTCCTTCTGGAGCTCCGGGCTCAAGGCCCCGCCGGTCTCGTTGCGCATCTTGTAGAGCCGCGTGTACTGCTGGAAGACGTCGACGATGTGCGATTGCGTAGCGGACATGGCACCCCCACTCCTTTGTTCAGACTTCCGGTGCCATGAACATCATACAAGAAGCGTTCCAGCTGCGGGCTCAGACCCTAAACGCTTGTCCAGGTGGGGTTTCTAGCGAGAGACGAACGGTAGGGCACGGGGGGACGCCGTGGGGTTTCTCCTTCGGCCTCACATTTCATTTTGCGATGCCTCGCGCTGGATCCGGAAGCGGCGGGCTTTCAGCTCGAAGCGTGGAAGACTTCCCGCCGGGACGAGCGCGACCTCGGCACGGAGACCAAGCCGGAGGCGCAGCTCCTTTTCGAGCCGCGCTCTCACCTCTTCGGGCTCCGAGCCCTCGCTCACCTCGATCTCGGCCCGCATCTCCCACATTAGGCGCCGCTCGAAGATCTCGATCTGAAACTCGGTGATCGCGCTCTCTTCGCGGACGATGCTTTCGACGGCAGAGGGGTAGACGTTCACGCCTCTGACCTGAACCATCTCGTCGGCCCGCCCGAGAACGCCTCCTGGGAATCGCAGAAAAGCGCTCCCGCAAGCGCAAGGAGTCGAGCGAAGCCGAACCAGGTCGCCGGTGCGGTAGCGGACGGCGGGCGCCGCCCATCGTCCCAGGTTCGCCAGCACGAGCTCACCCGTCTCGTCTTCGCCGACGGGGGAGTCGCCGTCGACCTCGAGCACCTCGGCGACGAACTCGGATTCGAGCACGTGCATCCCACCGCCCGCGGGGCACTCGTAACCCCACGCTCCCACTTCGCTCAGTCCTGCGTGATCCCACGCGCGCGCTCCCCACGCTGACTCGATAAGGCTCCGCGTCGCCAGGATGCTCGCTCCCGGCTCACCGGCGTGGATCGTCGTCCGGACGGCGCTCCCCGCGATATCGATTCCGTTCTCTCGCGCCACCTCCGCGAGCCTCAGAGCGTAGGTTGGGGTCGAGAGCAGAACCGTTGCGCGGCAATCGAGGATCGCGTCGAGCCGCTGCAGCGAGCTCTGGGCGCCGCCGGGGATCGCTTGAGCTCCGATCTGATGTGCGGCTTCGAACCCCGCCCAGAAGCCGACGAAGGGGCCGAACCCGAAGGCGGCGAAAACGCGATCGCCCGGGCCGACGCCGAATACGCGATAGATCTCCTGCCAGCAGCGGGTGAACCACGCCCAGCTCTCCTCGGTATCGAGGACTTTGAGGCGCCGCCCCGTCGTTCCCGACGTCGAGTGAATCCGCGTGTATTCCGAGGGGGCATAGGTGAGGTTCGATCCGTAGGGCGGATTGGCCGCCTGGTCAAAGGCGAGCTCGTTCTTGGTGGTGAACGGAAGGCGATGAAAGTCGCCCATCGAAGCCAGCGGAAGCCGAATGCCCTCGAGCTTTCGACGATAGAAGGCGTTCTGATGCGCGAGGAGCGCGAGGCCCTGGTTCAGGAGACCGAGCTGACGTTCGAGTATTGGAGCGCGGCCTTTGAGCATCGACCGGTAGTATATTCTCGCCATGTTCTGGAACGAGATACGGACGCCCGCCGCTCTCATCGACCTCGATCGGCTCGAAGCCAACACTTCGCGCATTTCCGAGCGCGTCCGCAAGCTGGGTGCGACGCTCCGGCCGCACGTCAAGACGCACAAGTGCGTCGAGGCGGCGCGCCTCCAGATTCGGGGGCACTTCGGCGGCATCACGGTCTCGACTCTCGCCGAGGCGCGCTTTTTCGCCCGCGCGGGATTCCGGGACATCACCTACGCCGTCCCCATCGCCACCTCCCGTCTCGAGGAGGCGGTCGAGATCGGCCGCTCCATCGACGCCCTTCATCTTCTTCTCGACCACCAAGCGACGTTCGAGGCGATGTCCGCCTGCGCCCGCGCGAAGGCCGCGCGTCTGTCCTCGTTCCTGAAAGTCGACTGCGGCTACCATCGCGCCGGCGTCGACCCGGAGAGCGACGCGAGCGTCGCTCTCGCTCTCCGCATGGCGAGGTCGGCGGACGTCGATTTCCGCGGGATCTTGACCCACGCGGGACACTCGTACCACGCGACTAATGCCGCCGAGATCAGAGCCGTCGCCGAGACCGAGAGAAGCGTGATGGCGCGCTTCGCCGAGAAGCTGATCCGCGCCGGGGCGCCGCCGAAGGCGGTGAGCGTCGGCTCGACCCCGACCATCTCTCTCGGCGATTCCCTCGAGGGGGTAACCGAAGCGCGGCCCGGCAACTACGTCTTCTACGACCGCTTCCAGGCGGCCGTCGGGAGCTGCGGTATAGCGAACGCGGCCTTCAGCGTGCTCGCGACGGTTCTCTCCCACTATCCCGAGAGAAACGAGATCCTGATCGACGCCGGCGGGCTCGCGCTCTCGCGGGACGAGGGGCCGACGCATCTCGACGCGGACTGCGGTTACGGAGAGGTGTTCTCCGCCGATGGCAGGGCCCATCTGGCTTCGCTTCGAGTGCGGTCTCTCTCTCAGGAGCATGGAAAGATCCAGGGCGTGACTCCCATCGACTACTCGGCCCTTCCCGTGGGAACGAAGCTTCGCGTCGTGCCCAACCACTCCTGCCTCTCCGCAGCGCTTTTCGACCGCTACCACGTGTTTCGGGGAGATGCCGCCGTGGACGAGTGGCGGCCGGTCCGCGGGTGGTGAAAGCGTAAGAACGCGGAGAGATGCTGGTGTAAGAAGGGGGATAAGGGGGACGGGAGGGGATAGGGAGATAAAGACCCAAAAGGGTTAGATTTCATCCCTTATCTCCTCTTATCTCCACATCCCCCTTCTTACACTCCTCCATATCTCGAGTGAGGCTCACGTGGGTGAGTAGCTCTGGATGAGCTCCCAGGGGCGCGCACGTGGCGCTCCTCCGTGTGGGTTTGACCGATGGACATTCGGAGGGTGTAGCGGGAGTCGAGCTTGATCACCCACGCGCTGGTGGTGGCGGGGCTCTTCTGGTACCTCCAGCGGGAGGGGCGCATTCGTTGAGCCCCCGGCGACTTGCCTCGCCACCCCAAGAAGCGTACTCTTTAGAGTACTGGGAAAAGTATCGGAGGAGGTTCCATGACTCTCAGCTTGACGGAAGACATCAAAACGGTTTCGGAGCTCAAGAAAGGCCTTCGTGCGGTGCTGGACCAGATTCGCGAAACGGGCCGACCGGTGGTGGTAACTGTAAATGGAAAGCCGGATGCGGTTCTCATCGACGTTGAAACCTACGAAAGGAAGCTGAAGGTCCTGAACCTCGTCTCGCTTCTCGCCGAGGGAGAGGAAGACGTGCGCCGGGGTCGCACCCGTCCGGCGACGGCGTTTCTGAAAGAATGGCGGCGTGCCAAGAAGATACCGGGTTGAGATCGCTCGCGCCGCCGAGCGAGACCTCCTCGGGATCTACGACTACATCGAGCGAGACTCGCAGCAGCGAGCGGTGAAATGGTTCCTGGAGATCGAGCGCCAGATCCGAGCCCTGGCGCGCTCACCGAAACGCTGTCCCGTGATCCCCGAGAGCGAAGAGATCGGCCGCGAATACCGCCACCTGATTCACGGAAGCTATCGCACGATATTTCGCATTGAGGGCGAGGCGGTTTACGTCCTACGTGTCGTGCACGGCGCGCGGCTTCTCGACACCTCTGCTTTGGAGTAGGCAGAAATGCTGGTGTAAGAAGGGGGATAAGGGGGACGGGAGGGGATAGGGAGATAAAGACCCAAAAGGGTTAGATTTCATCCCCTTATCTTCTTTTATCTCCACATCCCCCTTCTTACACTCCTCCATATCTCGAGTGAGGCTCACGCCGGGGAGCAGCTCTGGATCATCTCCCAGGCCGCGCGCACGTGGCGCTCCTCGGTGTGGGTTTGACCGATGGACATTCGGAGCGTGTAGCGGGAGCCGAGCTTGGTGTGGGTGAGGTAGAGCTTTCCGCTTGCGTTCAGCTTCTTCAGAAGCTCCTCGTTCGCGGCGTCGCCTCCGCGGTGGCGGAAGCAGACGAGGTTGAAGGGGACGGGAGCGGCGAGCTCGAACCGGGCGTCTTCCCGAACCCAGGAAGCGAACATCCGCGTGAGCTCCACGTGTCGGCGTATGTGATGTCTGAGCCCCTCGACTCCGTAGTGGCGAATCACGAACCAGAGCTTGAGCGCGCGGAAGCGACGCCCCAGGGGAACGTGCCAGTCGCGGTAGTCGATGACCGCGCCGGAGCTCGTGGCCTCGTTCCGGAGGTACTCGGGAAGAATGCTGAGGGCGTCGATGAGCTCCTTCCTCTTGCTCACCCAGAAGCAGTCGCAATCGAAATTGGTGAACATCCATTTGTGGGGGTTGAAGGAGTAGCTGTCCGCGTGCTCGACTCCGTCCTGGATGTGGCGGAGCTCGGGGCATAGGGCCGCCGTTCCCGACATCGCGGCATCCACGTGGAGCCAGAGGTCGTACTCGCGGCAGATCCGTCCGATCGCGGGGAGCGGGTCGATGGCGTTCGAGGAAGTCGTCCCCACGGTCGCGGTGACGAAGAAGGGCTTCCGGCCCGCGTCTCGGTCCGCCCGGATCCGCTCCTCGAGAGCGGGTGCCCACATCGCGAAGCGCTCATCGACGGCTATGAGCCGCAGGTTCGCGCTTCCGATCCCCGCGATCTTTGCCGCCTTCTCGATCGACGAATGGGCCTGGGTCGAGGTGTACGCGACGAGGTCGCCGCGGCAGCCCTCCTGATTCGACCGGTTCGAAGTCGCCCGCTCGCGCGCGGCGAGAAGAGCGCAGAGCGCGGCGCTCGAGGCCGTGTCCTGGATGACGCCTCCACCCTCAGACGTGGACTTGAAGAACTCCGGGAGGCCGAGCATGTCGACGAGCCAGTCGAGGATGTGGGTCTCGAGCTCGGTCGCGGCGGGGCTCGTGGCCCAAATCATCCCTTGAATACCGAGGCCGGCCGAGAGGAGCTCTCCCAGGATCGAGGGCCCCGAGGAGTTCGACGGGAAGTACGCGAAAAAGCTCGGCGACTGCCAGTGGGTGATCCCGGGAAGAACGATCTCCTCGACGTCCCTCATCATTGCGTCGAACCTCTCGCCCGTTTCCGGAGGATCCGGGGGGAGGCGCTTTCGGATCTCTCCCGGCGCTACGCGAGAGAGCACGGGGAAGGTCTCGATTTTCTCGTGGTAATCGGCGATCCAGTCGACCAGTTCTTTTCCATAGCGCCGGAACTCGTCCGGCGTCATGTGATGTGAAGGCATTTATTTAGCGCGCCCTCGCCTCTTCGGCTCGCGCGCTCCCCTCGCTCCTCGCTCGGGGAGGACGGCCGGATTCCCGCGGCCCTGCTGCCTTCGGCAGCGGCCGCTTCCTCCCGGCCGGGCTCGCTCCGCTCGCGGCGGCTGCAGGGGGTATTCCATCAGCCGCCTATTTGAGCAGATACTTGGCGATGGTCTGGAGCTGAAGGTTGCTGGTGCCTTCGTAGATGGTCCCGATCTTGGCGTCGCGCCAGTACTTCTCGACCGGGAAATCCTTGGTGTAGCCGTAGCCGCCGTAGAGCTCGATCGCTTGCGACGTCACTCGCTCCGCGACCTGGGAGGAGAAGAGCTTCGCCATCGCCGCCTCGACGAGAAACGGCTGGCCGGCGTCGCGGAGCCTCGCGGCGTTGTACACCAGAAGCCGCGCCGCCTCGAGCTCCGTAGCCGCCTGCGCCAATTGGAACTGCACGCCCTGGAACTCCGCGATCGGCTGACCGAAGGCCTTCCGCTCCTTGGTATAGCCCATCGCGTGCTCGAGGGCGCCGGAGGCGGTCCCGATCATCTGGGCGCCGATGCCGATGCGGCCCTCGTTTAGGGTCTCGATCGCGATCTTGTATCCCTTGCCGACCTCGCCGAGCACGTTCGCGCGGGGAACCCGAGCGCCCGACAGGATGAGCTCCGTGGTGCTCGAGGCGCGGATGCCGAGCTTGTCCTCTTTCTTCCCGACGGTGAAGCCCTCGAAGTCGCGCTCGACCAGAAACGCGGTGATGCCCTTGTAGCCGAGGTCGGGGTCGACCGTCGCGAAGACGATGAACAGCCCGGCCTCGCTCCCGTTGGTGATCCAGAGCTTCGTGCCCGTCAGCCGGTAAACGTCCCCCTCGAGGACGGCGCGGCAGGAAAGGGCGAAGGCGTCGCTTCCCGAATCGGGCTCCGAAAGCGCGTAGGCGCCGACGGTGTCCTTCGCGAGCCTCGAGAGGCACCGGGCTTTCTGGTCCTCGGTCCCCCAGCGAAGGAGCGCGTTGTTCACGAGCGTGTTCTGCACGTCCACCATCACTCCAACGGAGGGGTCGACGCGCGAGAGCTCCTCCACCGCGAGAACCGACATGAAGAAGCTCGAGCCCGCGCCCCCGAGGCTCTCGGGAATCTCGATCCCCATGAGGCCGAGCTCGAAGAGCTTCTTCACCAGGGTGAGGTCCATCTTCATCTCGCGGTCCATGCGCGAGACGTGAGGCTGGATCTCGTTCCGGGCGAACTCCCGCACCGAGCTGCGGAAGATGCCCTCTTCCGCGGAAAGCTTCGTGAGGATTGCCGTCGACGACATGGCTCAGTAGCGCGCGAGCTCCAGGATCGCTTTCTCGAGGTCCGCGACCTGCGGAAGGATCGCGTCCTCGAGATCCGGGTTGTAGGCCACCCAGCAGTCATTCGCCGCGATCCGGCGGACGGGAGCGTCGAGGAAATCGAAGAGCTCGTCCGCGATCCGCGCCGCGATCTCGGCGCCGTAGCCGAAGCTTCGCATGTCCTCGTAGGCGACGAGGACTCGGCTGGTCTTCTTCGTCGACTCGGCGATCGCGTTCCAGTCGTACGGCGCGAGCGAGCGCAGGTCGAGGATCTCGACCGATATGCCGTGAGCCTCGGCCTTCTGCGCGGCGACGAGGCTTCGGTTCACCAGCGCTCCGTAGGTCACCACGGTGAGGGTGCTGCCCTCGCGGACCCTGCGCGCTTTGCCCAAGGGGACGCGGTAGTCGGGGCCGGGGTACGGCGCCCTGTTGTAGGTCTGCCGGTAGAGGTGCTTGTGCTCGAGAAAGAGGACGGGGTCGTCGGAGTGAATCGCCGTTCGAAGAAGACCGTTTGCGTCGAGGGCGTTCGAGGGCATGACCACCCGGAGCCCCGGGCTGTGAGTGAAGAAAACCTCACCCGACTGGCTGTGATAGATGCCGCCGCCCCGCAAGTAGCCGCCGACGGGGACCCGGATCACCATCGGCGCGGCGAAGGCTCCGTTCGAGCGCCAGCGAAAGGTCGCGAGCTCGTTTCGAATCTGCATGAACGCGGGCCAGATGTAGTCGAGGAACTGAATCTCCACCACCGGCTTCAGCCCGCGGACCGCGGCCCCGATAGCGATACCGACGATGCTCGCCTCGGCGAGGGTGCTGTTCCAGACGCGAACGCTTCCGAACTCCCGCTGCAGCCCGAGGGTCACCTTGAAGACCCCACCCTTGCCCCTGACCTCGGCGAGGTTCTCCTCGCGGCTCGCGTCGGCGACGTCCTGTCCGAAAATCACGATGCGAGGATCGCGTCTCATCTCGTCCCGCAGGCAGGCGTTGAGGAGGTCCACCATCGTGCCGTCTTGCGCGGGGGCTTCGGCTCGCTCAGGGGGCTTCGGCTCGCTCTCGAACTCCTTGGCCGTGGGATCCACCGAGGGGCTGTACATGTGGACGTTCCAGCTCTCCTTCGCCGGCCAGCGCATGGAGAGGGCCTGATCCGCGGCCTCCACGACCTCCTGATGCACCGCTTCCTCGAGGGCGACGAGAGCGGGCTCGCCGATGAGGCCTTCGGAGAGGAGCAAGTGCCGCATCCGCACGATGGGATCGCGCTTCGCTTCCTCCTCCCGCTCTTTCGCTGTCTTGTACAACCGCTCGTCATCGGAGAGCGAGTGGGAGTAAGGCCGAACGACGTGAGCGTGGGCGAGCGCGGGACCGCGCCCCGCCCGCAGATAGGCGACGGCGTCCTTCAGCCGGGAGTAGCTCTCGACGAAGTTGCAGCCGTCGAACTCGGTGACGAACAGGTCAGGAAAGCTCCGCACCAGGCGCGAGATACTCCCTCCCGCGGTCTGTTTCTCGACCGGGACGGAGATCGCGTAGTTGTTGTCCTCGATGAGGAAGAGCACGGGGACTTTGTGGAGGCAGGCGTTGTTGAGCGACTCCCAGAACTCGCCCTCGCTGGTCGAGCCGTCGCCGCCCGAAACGTAGACGATGTCGTCGCGCGAGAGATTGGGCCCGGCGGTGGCGAGGGCTGCCTGGTTCAAGTGGCGTCCGGCGATCGCCGCCCCAACCGCGTGAAGAAACTGAGTCGCGACGCAGCTCGACTGAGTCACCAGATTCAAGTTCTTGTGGCCCCAGTGGGACGGCATCTGCCGCCCGCCGGAAGCGGGATCGGCGCCGGCGCCGACGCTCGCGAGGAGCTGTTCGAAAGCCGTCATTCCCAGAGCGAGGGTGAGGGCGCGGTCGCGGTAGTAGGCGAAGCACCAGTCGCGGCCCGGCCGAAGGTGCATGGCGGCGGCGACGAGCACCGCTTCGTGGCCCACGCCGTTGATCTGGAAGAAGGCTTTGTTCTGCCGCTTGAGCTGGATCTCGCGGTCGTCGATCTTTCGCGAGAGCATCATGAGGCGGTACGCTTCGACGAGGTTCTCGGTGGTGAGGCCATGGAATCGTCCGGCCACTTCGCGATCGTTTCGAATCGCAGGCTCGAGCTGCGGCTTCGACGCTCCCTCCATGCACACCTCCGATGCGATTATATATGAAACGCGGAAAGCGCCTGCCGGGTTCGACTTACCGGACGGTCAGGCAATTCATCAAGTCAAGTGCCGATGAGATCCGCGCGGGTGAGATTGCGAAAGGAGAGCAGCCGCTCGATCGATTCGTCGACCTTGACGTCGGGAGTCGAGGCGCCGGCGGTGACTCCGATCTTGAGCGAACCCGCCGGAAACCAGTCCCGGCTCTCGACCTCCTTCTCGGAGTGGATGGGCTTGTGCCGGATGAGGGCGGGAGAGACGAGGCGGTCCGAATCGCAGACGTGAAACGTGGGGAATTGCTGATCGCAGATCTCCGCAAGGTGAGTGGTGTTGCTGCTGTTGTAGCCTCCGATGACGAGCATCAGGTCGACGCCCTCGCGACAGAGCTCGACCACCGCGTCCTGTCGCTCCTGGGTGGCGCTGCAAATGGTGTCGAAGCTCCGGAATCGATCCTCGGTCTCGCGCGCACCGTGCCGGCGGAGCATCGCCTGGCGCAGCGCGTCGGCGATGGCCAGGGACTCGCTGCTGAGCATCGTCGTCTGGTTGGCGAGCCCGATGCGCTCCAGGTCACGGTCGGGTTCGAAACCCGGGGACATCGCTTTCTCGAAGCGGGCGAGGAAGACCTCCCGACGGCCCTGCCCTTCGATGTACCGGCAGACGGCCTCCGTCTCCTCCATGTCGCGCACCACCAGGTAGTGGCCGCTGCGCGAGACCGTCGCCTTCGTCTCCTCGTGCCAGTACTTCCCGTGGACCACCGAGGTAAATCCCGTCCGCGCGTAGCGCTCGACGTTCTTCCAGACGTTCATCACGGACCCGCAGGTGGTGTCGACGAGGACGGCTTGCCGCTCCTTGAGGATGTCGAGCTCCCCGGTAGAGACCCCGAACGCGGGGAGCAGAACCACGTCTTCGGCGGTGACCGGGATGAACTTTTCCGTCGTTCCGTATGCGCCCTCGAGGAACTCGATCCCCATCTCCTCGAGCCTTCGGTTCACGTAGGGGTTGTGGATGATCTCGCCAGTAATAAAGATGCGTCTTCCGGGGAAGCGGCTCCGCGCCTCGTAGGCGTACTCCACCGCGCGGTCGACGCCGTAGCAGAAGCCGAACTCCTTCGCCAACCGGAAGGTGAGCTCGCCCGCGGTAAAGGCGAAGCCGTGGGCGCGCGCGAAATCGACGATGAGTCCTTTGTAGTCCTTGCGCAGCGGCTCTCGAACCTCTTCCTTGAGCCCGAGGCCCTTGCGGAAGATCTTGCTTTCGGCTTCGACCTGTCCCATTTCAGCCCAAGTATAGCGAAGTATAGCGGAATGGTCGCCGTTTCCGGATTTTGGATATAATGTGCGCAACGAACAGCGGGGTCCGGCCCGCCTTCGCATTGCTTCGGCGGGTCCGCCGAAGCCCGCAGGGCGTAGGCGGAAGGGTTCCGGGAGACCCACAAATGCAAGACGTGCTCATCACCGGGCTGCGCAAGAAGAAGCCGAAGCTTCTGGCCTACGTCGACAAGGGCAAGTGCTTCGGCCGCGGGTGCGAGATGTGCATTCACGTTTGCCCGGTCAAGGATTGCATCTACCTCGTTCCCGATCCCGAGCCGGGGGCGATGGGTGAGGTCTGCGAGATAAACATCGATACCTGCATCGGGTGCCAGCTCTGCGCCAAGTTCTGCCCGCCCGACTACGATGCCGTCCATATGTTTCCCTTCGACGAGGGCGTTCGCCTCGCCGAAGCAGAGGAGCGCAGCTTCGAGTACCGGATCTACGACAAGAAGGACGGCGGAGCCATTCCCGCATGAGGCAGCAGGCCTCGTCCGGGGCCTGACCCATGTCTACCTACCCGTTGCCCACGAGGCGAGCGGGCGCCTTTCGCGTAGCCGCGAGCTTCGAGCCCAGTGGAGATCAACCGGCAGCCATCCGCGAGCTCGCGAGCAGCCTCGAAGCTGGGGCTCGCGACCAGGTGCTCCTGGGAGTGACGGGCTCGGGGAAGACGTTCACCGTAGCGAAAGTGATCGAGGCGGTGAACCGCCCGACTCTGGTCATCGCCCACAACAAGACGCTCGCGGCGCAGCTCTACCAGGAGTTCAAGGAGTTCTTTCCCGACAACGCCGTCGAGTATTTCGTCAGCTACTACGACTACTACCAGCCGGAGGCCTACGTCCCCGCAAGCGACACCTACATCGAGAAGGAAGCCACCATCAACGACGAGATCGATCGCATGCGCCTGTCGGCGACCCGATCGCTCTTCGAGCGCGAGGACGTGCTCATCGTGGCGAGCGTCTCCTGCATCTACGGTCTCGGCTCTCCCGAGGCCTACTACGGGATGCTGGTGCACGTGGATCAAGGGACCGAGGTGGATCGCTCGGAGATGCTGCGGAAGCTGGTCGAGATCCAGTACGAGCGCAACGACTACGACTTGAAGCGGGGCACGTTCCGCGTCCGCGGGGACGTCATCGAGATCGTGCCCGGGTACGACGACCTCGGGGTCAGGATCGAGCTCTTCGGCGAACGGGTGGAAGGCATCTCCCAGTTCGACCCCCTTACCGGCAAGAAGCTCTGGCCCATGCGGAAGGTGACGATCTTCCCCAAGACCCATTACGTCTCTTCCCGCGAGCGCACGCTCAAGGCCATCCAGTCGGTCCGCGAGGAGCTCGACTGGTTCCACCGGCAGCTGGTCTCGGAGGGGAAGCTCCTCGAGGCTCAGAGGCTTCAGCAGCGCACTCTGTTCGATCTGGAGATGCTCCAGGAAGTGGGCTACTGCCACGGTATCGAGAACTACTCGCGCCACTTCACCGGCAGGAAGCCGGGCGAGCCTCCGCCGACGTTGATGGACTATCTGTCCAAGGACACGGTGGTGGTGATCGACGAGTCGCACCAGACCATCCCCCAGGTGCGGGGCATGTACCACGGCGACCGGTCGCGAAAGGAAACCCTGGTGCAGTACGGCTTCCGCATGCCCTCGGCTCTCGACAACCGGCCCCTCAACTTCTCCGAGTTCGTGAGCCGCGTGGGACAGACGATCTACGTGTCTGCCACTCCGGGACCTTACGAGCTCGAGCGCAGCGAAGGCGTGGTGGTGGAGCAGATCATCCGCCCCACGGGGCTCACCGACCCCGAGGTCGAAGTCCGGCCGGTGACGGGCCAGGTGGACGACCTGCTCCACGAGATCCGAGAGCGGGTGGCGAGGAACGAACGGGTGCTGGTCACGACGCTTACCAAGAGGATGGCGGAGGACCTGACGGAGTACTACGCCGAGATCGGCGTGCGATGCCGCTATCTCCACTCCGACATCGATACCCTGGAGCGGGTCAAGATCCTTCGGGAGCTGCGGCTCGGCGAGTTCGACGTGCTCATCGGCATCAACCTGCTGCGCGAGGGGCTGGACCTACCCGAGGTCTCTCTGGTCGCCATCCTCGACGCCGACAAGGAGGGCTTTCTACGGTCCGGCGGATCTTTGATTCAGACCATTGGCCGCGCCGCCCGCAACGTGAGCGGGAAGGCGATCCTCTACGCCGACGTCGAGACCGACTCGATGAGGTACGCGACCTCCGAGACGAGGCGACGGCGTCGCCTCCAGGAGGACCACAACCGGAAGCATGGAATCACGCCGGAGTCCATCGTGAAGTCCATCCGCGGCGGCATGGGCGCGTCGGGCGCGGTCGATGGCCCGACGGATGCCCGCCGGGTGGCGGAGGAGTCGCCTCTGTTCGAAAGCCCCCAGGAGATCGAGCGCGAGGTGGAACGACTGACGAAACAAATGAAAAAGGCCTCGAAGGAGCTCGAGTTCGAGAAAGCGGCCGAGCTTCGGGACCGCATCCGGGAGCTCAAACAGCTCGAGCTCTTCGAAAGCTGATCCGGGCGGGGACGTGATCGATTCTTTCTCATTGCGATTGAAGCTCGCGATCCTGAGCATTCAGGAGTTCTCGAAGCTTTCGTACCAGGCGTTCACCAGCCTCCTGTCGCGGCCGCGATACTGGCGCGACACGTTCGATCAGATGGACTCTATCGGCGTGGGCTCGCTCACCATCGTCTGTCTCACGGGTCTGTTCACGGGCATGGTGCTGACCGTCCAGACGTCGGCCACCCTCGACGCGTTCGGCGCGAGGCCCTACGTGGGGAGGATGGTGTCGCTCTCCATGATCCGGGAGCTCGGCCCGGTGCTGACGGCGCTCATGGTGTCGGGCCGGGTGGGCTCGGGAATGGCGGCGGAGCTGGGCTCGATGATGGTGACGCAGCAGATCGACGCCATGCGATCGCTCGGCACCGACCCCATCCGCAAGCTGGTGGCTCCGCGGCTCATCGCCGGCCTGGTGATGGTGCCGGCCCTCACGATTCTCAGCAACGCCGTGGGTCTGGTCGGGGGCTACATGGTCGCGAAGTTGACTCTCCGGCTCGCGACCGGCCTCTACTGGCACTCGGCCCTCGACGCCATTCGGGTGCACGACTTGTTCATGGGTATGGTGAAGCCCATCGTCTTCGGCTACATCATCGTCTCGGTGGGTTGCTACCAGGGACTCACCACCACCGGGGGAACGCGCGGGGTAGGGGAATCCACCACCCAGTCGGTGGTAACGGCCTCGATCCTGATTCTTGCGTCCGACTACTTCCTCAACCTGCTCATCCTCAAGTTCGTCTATCCCTGACCATGCCCTTTCCCGTAATCTCATTCCGAGACGTCTACTACGCATATCCCGGCACCGACGACTACGCCTTGAAAGGGACGACCTTCGAGGTGACGGCCGGGTCGACGGAGATCATCCTCGGAGGGAGCGGATCGGGAAAGTCCACGATCCTCAAGCTGATTCTCGGACTCATCAAGCCCGAGTCCGGCACCATCGAGGTGGACGGGGTGGACATCAGCCGCATGGAGGAGCCCGACCTGATGAAGGTCCGGGCGGGGATGGGAATGGTGTTCCAGGAAGGCGCTCTCTTCGATTCTCTCACCGTGGCCGAGAACGTCGGCTTCTGGCTGCGCGAGCACGAGGAGCTGACGGAAGAAGAGTTCGAGAGCCGGGTGCGGAGCGTCCTGGGGTTCGTCGACCTGGAGGAGTTCTACGGGCGGATGCCGTCCGATCTTTCCGGAGGGCAGCGGCGCCGGGTGGCGCTCGCCCGCGCGATCGTGCACCGGCCGCAGCTCATCCTCTACGACGAGCCCACCACCGGGCTCGATCCCATCATCGGCTCCACCATCTGCGATCTGATCGTGAAGCTCCGGGACCTCGAGGGCGTGACGTCGGTCCTGGTTACCCACCAGCTTCGGGACGCGTTTCAGGTGGCCCAGAGCTTCATCATGGTCAAGGACGGACGCACGGTGTACAACCGCATCGATAACCTCGACGTCCTGGTGGGGACGGAGTTCGTCGTCTTGAATCGGGGCGAGGTCGTCTTCCGTGGCCTCCAGCGCGAGCTCTGGGCGACGGACGAGCCCTACGTGCGAGAGTTTCTGGAAGGTCTTCTGATACCCGTCGCGAGGAGGTAGAAACGAAATGCCAGCGAGAAAGACGCTCACCTATGCCGAGCTCCGTGTGGGAGTGGTGGTGGCCATCGCCCTCATGGTGGCCATGGCCGCGACGATTTACATCACGAGGGAGGGCGGACTGCCGTTCTTCGGCGGCCAGTACACCGTCTACAGCTACCTGAAGGACGTGAACGGCCTCAAAGCGGGGGCGCCGATCCATCTCTCCGGCGTCGAGGTGGGCTCGGTGCGCGGGGTCGAGTTCGCGGGACCGGACGCGCCGGCGCCGGTGAGGGTGACGCTCACTCTCCGCACCGATGTGCAGGACCGCGTCACCACGAACTCCCTGGTGACCGTGGGAAGTCTCGGGGTCCTGGGAGAGAAGATGCTCGACGTCGATCCCGGTCCGCCCGGAGGGGTTCCCATCGAAGATCAGGGGATGGTGCCGGGAGAGGCGGAGGGCGATCCCATCAAAGGCATCGTCACCGACGCCTCGGCCACGATGAAGGACATTCGGGACCTGGCCCACGAGCTCCAGGAGGGGGAGGGGACGCTCGGCGCGCTCTTGAAGCGCGAGGACGTTCACGATCGTCTCAAGGGCCTCATCGAGAAGGCCGATCAGATTTTCGTGAGCCTCGACAATAGCGAGGGAACGTTCGGAAAGCTCGTCCATGACCCCGCGATCTACGACAACCTCAACGAGCTCACGGTGAGCATGAAGGACCTGATGGCGCGAATCGAGGAGGGCGACGGCGCCATCGGACGACTGGTCCACGACCAGGAGATGGGCCGCTCCGTCGCTCGGGTCGTCGAGAACCTCGCCCGGGTGACGGATCGCGTCGACGGCGGTGAAGGTACGCTCGGCGCCCTGGTCCGGGAGAGGGAGCTTTACGATCGTCTGGATGCTCTGTCCGCCAACATCGCCTCGGTGACCGCGAAACTCGATCGCGGAGACGGCACCGCCGGCCAGCTCCTCCACGACCGCGCGCTCTACGACAACCTGAACAAGACCGCGAACGAGCTCCAGGGGCTCATCGGAGACATCCGCAAGGACCCGAGCAAATATCTCCGGGTCAAAGTCAGCCTGTTCTAAGACGGGGAAATTCGAACGCAAAGACGCAAAGACGCGAGGAGTGTAAAAAGGGGGATGTGGAGATAGAGGAGATGGGGGGATAAATCAGGAATCTTGATCCTTGTCTTCTATCTCCCTATCTCCTCCTGTCTCCTTCCCCCTTCTTACACCAGAAGGAGAGCTTGCGTTACGAAGCGGGGAGCTTCGCCTTCTCGTCGTGGCGGCGGAGCGCTTCCATCATGAACTCCGTGGTCGAGCGCACGTTCTGAATGTTGCTCCGGATGTTCGACCGGACGAAGTGGAATCGGCCGTTGCGGACGGGAATCAATCGATAGGCCGCCTCTTCGCCCTTGTGGCTTTCGGCGAAACAGCCGCAGATGTAGCCGTCGAGGAGGTGGATCTCTCCTTTGAACTCGCCGTCGATGTGGAGCACTCCCGTCGCCTGGTTGGCCTCGAGGAGCTGCAACACGTCGGTGCTCTTGAACCGGGCGAGGTCGCCCGAGAGCTCTCCGAGCTCGCTCTTGCGCTGGTGGACGATGAGCCGTTCGCATCGGTAGACGAGCTCTTTCATGGTGAAAGGCTTCAGGAGGTAGTCCTCCGCGCCCGAGCTCAGCGAATCGAGACGCTCCTCGGGTGTGACGGCTCCCGACAGGAGAAGCACCGGAACGGAGACCAGGTCGGCTTCCGTCGCGAGCGCCCGCGAGAGCTCGAGGCCGCTCGCCCCACCCGAAAGCTCCGCCTCGGAGACGATGAGGTCTGGGCGTTCCCGCCGCGCGAGCTCCAACGCCGAGCCGGCGTCGAAGGCCGACAATACGTCGAGGTCCGACCGGCGAAGGTACTCCTGGAGGATCCCGCCCAGATCGCGATTCGGCTCTACGAGGAGAACGCGATAGCGTGACATTCGGGTTCGGGTAGGCCCTGTATCCTTTTGGGACGGCGCGAGACTTCTATTGTAGGTTCACTCCGGAGGCACTGTCAATCTCAGGGCTCGCCTCGCTCTTCGCTCGGCTCGCTCCCCTCGCTCCTCCATCGATGCCGCGGGGCCCCACCCCCGCGGCTGTCGCTTCGCGCTTCGCGCTGCGCTCCGGCTGACGGCTCCGCTCGGGGAGGATGGGGCCCTCCGGGCCCCCCCGCTCGCGATGTGCTCGCAATGGCCTTGAAATCCCCGGAAAAGCAGTGTTATCCTGAGTTACAGACTCCCGCCTGATACACGACGATGATTGAAAGCTACGGTGCTACCGATGTAGGTTTGAGGCGCAAGCTGAACGAAGACAGCTTGATCCTCGACAACGACCTCGGCCTGTTCATCGTCGCCGACGGCATGGGAGGCCACAACGCCGGCGAGATCGCTTCGCGTCTCGCGGTGGAAACGGTCTTCAACTTCGTCCAGCGCTCCGGCGCGGAAGAAGAGATTACGTGGCCCTACGGTGTGGACCCGAAGCTCTCGCTCAACGCCAACCGGCTCCTGACCGCGGTCATGCTCGCCAACAAGCGCGTTTGGAAAGAGGCGGATCAGCGGCAGGACTACACCGGCATGGGAACCACCATCGTGGCGGTTCTCGCCGACCAGGAAGTCCTCAGCGTCGTGAGCGCGGGCGACAGCCGCGCCTACCGTCTGCGGGACGACACCTTCCAGCAGATCACCGTCGACGACTCCTGGGTCCAGGCGGCGGTGGACGAAGGCGTGCTCCTCCCCGAGGAAGCCGACAGCCACCCGATGAAGAACATCATCACCAAGGCCATCGGGGCGAAGGAGAACATCGACATCAGCGTCCAGGAGCATCCACTCGAGGATCAGGACCTCTTCCTTCTCTGTTCCGACGGTCTGCATGGCATGGTTCCGGAGCCGCGCCTCATGGAGATCGTGAAGTCCTCGGTCGGCTCTCTCGAACGACTGGTGCGACAACTCATCGAGGCCGCGAACCAGAACGGCGGCAAGGACAACATCACCGCCCTCGCCCTTCGATATTTGCGATAAGCTCTGTAGCCTTGGGACATGGGTAGAGAGCTTCTCCTTTCCGGCGTCACCGTTCTCGACTTCTCCCGAATCCTCGCCGGCCCGTACTGCACCATGCTCCTCGGGGACCTCGGCGCCGAGGTCCTCAAGATCGAGCCGCCGAAGGGAGACGACAGCCGCTACTGGGGGCCGCCCTTCGTCGACGGCGAGAGCGCCTACTTCCTCGCGGTGAATCGAAACAAGAAGAGCCTCACCCTCGATCTCAAGACCCCGGAAGCCCTCGAGATCGTGCTCCGGCTCCTCGATCGCACCGACGTCGTCGTCGAGAACTTCCGGCCCGGCACCATGGATCGCCTGGGGCTCGGATACGAAGCCCTTCGCACTCGCAACCCGCGGCTCGTGTACTGCTCGATCTCGGGATACGGCCAGAGCGGTCCTCTCCGCGAGCGCCCGGGGTATGACGCGGTGATGCAGGGGGAGGGAGGCTGGATGGGGCTGACCGGCGAGCCTCGGGGAATGCCGATGAAAGTCGGGGCCTCGCTCGCCGATATCTTCACCGGAATGATGGCGGGGGAGGGCATCCTCGCCGCCCTCTATCGGCGGGAGAAGACCGGAGAGGGCGATTTCATCGACGTCGCGCTCTTCGACAGCGTGGTCTCGACCCTCTGCTACCAGGCGCAGGGCTTCCTGATGACGGGGGAGACTCCGAGACGACTCGGGAACCGGCATTCCTCCCTCACGCCTTACGAGACGTTCGCCACCGCGGACGGCCACGTCATCGTCGGCGTCGGAAACGACAGCTTGTGGAAACGCTTCGCTCGCGCGGTCGAGGATCCGGCTCTCGACGACCCGCGCTACGAGGTCAACGCCACCCGCGTCGCGCACTATGACGAGCTCAAAGCGCGGCTCGATCCCCTGTTCGCCTCTCGGACCACCGGCGAGTGGGTTGCGCTCCTCGAGGACGCTGGCATTCCCGTCGGCCGCGTCCGGGACGTTCGCGAGGTCTTTTCCAATCCCCAGATCGAGCCCCGGGAGATGCGCATCGAGGTCGACCACCCGAAACTGGGGAAGCTCCCGTTGACCGGAAACCCCATCAAGATCGGCGAGCCTGGCCGGCGGCGGAAGGGCGAAGGCTGGCGACACGAGCCGCCCCCGATGCTCGGCGAGCATACCGAGTCCGTCCTCGGCCAGTGGCTCGGCATGGACAAAGAGACCCTTCGCATGCTGCGCGCGAAGGGAGTCTTCGGCTCATGATCGTCAACAACGCCAACCTCGTCACCCACTGGCCCTCGCAACCGTCGGTCTCCGGCGCGCTCCTCGCGATCGAAGGCAAGAGCATCGTCGACTTCGGCCTGGTGGGAAAGCTCGTCGATCGCTACGACGACGACACCGAGATCCTGGACGTCTCGGGACGGCTCGTGGTTCCGGGAATGATCGACGCCCGAAGCCGCCTCTACCGGAGCCTGACTCCCGGGCTTCCCATTCCGTGGCGGGAGAGTCATCGCATCGAGAGCGCCCTCGACGAGGAGTGTCTCTACTGGAGCGCCCTCGCCGGCCTCCTCGACGCCTTGCGCTCCGGGGTCACGACGTCGTTCGCCGTCGTGTCGAGCCCGGCGTCCGTCGAGGGAAGCCTGACGGCGGTAGCGCGGGCGTTCAGCGAAACGAAGGTGAGAGGCGCTTTGGCCTATGTGGTCTCGCCTCGGTTGGACACCGCGGCGGCGATTCGAGAGAACGCGCGGCATCTCGCTAGCTGCCGCGGGTCGAGCTCGGATCGAATGCAGGGCCTCTTCGGGCTCGACGGGAGCTCAGGCATCGAGGACGAGCCGCTGACACAGTTCGCGAGAGCGGTCGAGGACGAAGGAGCGGGCGTTCACGTTCTCCTCGAAGACCAGGGCGACGAGGCGGACGTGGTGAACCGCCTCGAGCGCCTCGGAGTCTGGAACCGCGGTGGGGTAGCGTTCTATCGCGGCCCCATCGATCCCGAGGACGAGGTGGTGTTCCGCGAGCGCGAAGTCTGGATCGCCCACGGAGCGCAGTCGGACATCCTCTCCGGCGTGGGAGCGCCGGATCTCGCGCGGTCGGCGTCGTCGGGGCTGAGGCTCGCGCTCGCGACCGACGGCTGCGGTCCGAGCCTGAGCGAGGAGCTTCGCGTCGCCGCCTATCGCCAGCGGGCTCGAGGTCGGGAGCTGAAAGACGCGATCCGGCTCGCCTGCCGCGCGGCTTTCGCCGGAAACGCCGACCTGGCGACCCGGGTATTCGGACCGGAGCTCGGCCGCATCAAGCCGGGAGCGCGGGCGGATCTCGTGGTCCTCGACTACCGGGCGCCGACGCCGATCGAGGAAGAGAACTTGCCGGAGCATCTGTTCTGGGGCGCGTCGCGAGCTCCGGTGCATTCGGTGATTGTGAACGGTAGACTCCTGTATCAAAATGGAGAGTTCAAAGACCTCGACGAGGAGCGCATCCGCGCTCGAGCGCGCGAGGCCGCGAGAAAGCTACGAGAACGGATTTGAATAGAATCGGAGTCGCGCTCCTTGCGACCCTCGGCGTCGTGGGCTGCGGAAGCTCGACCTCTCCCACGGACTCGTCTCCCGACCTCCAGCGAACACTGGCGCAGGAACCGTCCTCCTCATCCGAGGCGATCGTAGCGGACGTCCCATTCCGAAGGATTCTCTGCTTCGGCGACAGCCTGACCTATGGAG
>Ga0214473_10002678_pt1 | contig 21828 bp, 16 predicted proteins | sample RVTome_7_FD_203509 | JGI IMG/M metagenome (GOLD analysis project Ga0214473, IMG submission 203509) | Soil microbial communities from uranium-contaminated site in the Upper Colorado River Basin, Wyoming, United States - RVT98D197 | ecosystem: Environmental > Terrestrial > Soil > Contaminated >... | reverse complement strand
CACCGAGAGGCGCCCTTGTCGGACGAGCGCGATTCCCGCGAGCTCGCGACAGGCCTTGATCGCCGCCAGAGGGACCGGGCGGCGAAGCGCGCGCAGCGGAACCAGGTCCACCGCGACCCAGCGGGGATCGTCCGCTCCGGGCTCCGGATACGCGCTGCGCGCGACCTTCGCCACGCCGACGACCTGCTTCGCGTCCCCGGAGTGGTAGAAGAGCACGAGGTCGCCCCGGCCCATCTCCGCGAGGGAGTTGCGCGCCTGGGCGTTGCGAACGCCGTCCCACACGGCCCGGCCCTCGCGCACGAAGCGCTCCCAGGAAAAGCTGCCTGGCTCCGACTTCACGAGCCAGTGACGGCGCGCCACGACGATCCTTTCCCGGGCCTCGCGCTCGCTTTTCGCTCCCGCTCGGGCTCCGGGCTTCGCTCGCCTTCGGCTCGCTGCGCGCTTCGCTTGCCTTTCCCGGGCCTCGCGCTCGCTTTTCGCTCCCGCTCGGGCTCCGGGCTTCGCTCGCCTTCGGCTCGCTGCGCGCTTCGCTTGCTCAGGCGACCTCGCGGGGCGTCTGCCGGGCCATCACGTCGCGCGCAACCCAGGCGACGAGCGGGCGCGGAGCGAGGCGCGACGCCGCGTTGGCGCGCACCCAGTTCCACCAGCCCGAGACCACGGAGGGCTGACGGCCGAGGGCGTCGAGCGCCACCTCGACCACCCGCGCGGCGGACTCGCCCGGATGGCCGATCTCGCCGGCCACCTGCTGGAACTCGGTCTCCGTCGAGCCCGGCTCGAGCACGAGGACGTCGATCCCGCGCTCGCGCAGCTCGACGGCGAGCGCCTCGCCGAAGAGCAGGTCGAAGGCCTTGGTAGCGCTGTAGACGCCGTGCAGAGGCAGCGGCTGTCGCCCGGCCACCGAACCCGTGATCACGATCGCGCCTCGCCCGCGCTCGAGCAGGCGCGGCAGGAGCTTCGAGGTGAGCACCACCGGCGCCACGCAGTTCACTTGTACCATGTCGCGCAGGCGCTGCGGATCGCAGCGGTCGAAGCGGCCGGCGTGGCCGAAGCCGGCGTTGTTCACCAGGATCGCGAGGTCGAGATCCGCCACGGCGGCCGCGAGGTGATCCGCCCCGTCCGGGGCGGCGAGGTCGGCGGCGACGACGCGCGTCGCGACGTGGTGGCTCTTCTCGAGCTCGGAGGCCAGCTCGCGCAGGCGGTCCTCGCGGCGCGCGGAGAGCACGCAGGAAACGCCCTCGCGCGCGAAGGCCCGCGCGAACTCGGCGCCGATGCCGGACGAGGCACCCGTGATCAGCGCCCACTCGCCGTAGCGCTCGCCAAGGCTCGGGCGCTCGGCCTCGAAGACGGGCCGCGCCTCCCAGAGAGCCCAGGCGATGCCGAGGAAGGGCACGAAGGAGACGAGCCCGAGCAGCAGGCCCACGAAGCCACCGACGTAGATGCCGTTCCACACCAGCATGCCGACGGCGACCTGGGCCGCGTAGAACGAGGCCCAGGGCCACAGCCACGGCCGCATCTTCCGGAAGCCGTAGGCGCCCAGGGCGTACACGGCCCAGTGCGGGACGGCGAGGAGCTTCGCGGTCGCGCCATGGAAACGGATCCCGAACCACACCTCCTCGTCGATGGCTGCCGGCTTCATGAAGAGGTCCCACGGAACGTAGACGAAGGCCATGTACCCGCAGAAGACCATCAGCACGTTCATCCACCACGGGCGTCCGTCGAAGAGTACGCGCAGCCAGTCACGCATGGATGGGATCTCCGCTCTGGCGCGAGAAGCTACGCTCCATGCTCGGCGGGTGCAAACGCTCCCGCGGCGAGGCTCAGGGCTTGCGGTGCGGCGTCTGCGGGCGCACAACGCCGCGCTCGCGCAGGCCGGTGATCGATTCGATGCGACCGGTGAAGGCGAGCGGCTGGTCGAGGAGCCAGAGCACCGCGTCGCTCACCACGACGGCGTCCTCGTAGCCGGACCAGTCGGGCGGGAGCGTGGCCTCAAAGCCCTCGCTGTAGATCGGGACGTCGATGCGCAGGCAGTTCACGGCGACGCGGCCGCGCAGGTCGTGGGCGAGCGACTCCGTCATGGCCTCGAGCGCGCGCTTCGTCGTCGTGTAGCTCGCGCGACCGAAGCTCGGCATCACCGCCGCGACCGACGAGACGTTGATCACCCGGCCGCCGTCCATGCGCGGGCACAGGTGGTACATGAACCAGAAGGGCGCATTCAGGTTCACGTCCACCGCGAGCCGCCAACGCTTGGGGGACTCCTCGAGGGCGGGCAAGGGCGGTGCGATGGCGGCGTTGTTCACCAGCAGGTCGCAGCGGCCCCACTCCTCGTAGACGCGCGTCGCGAGAGCGGCCACGGCCGCCTCGTCGCGAACGTCCATCGCCACGGCCCAGGCCTTCTGACCGCGTTTCTCCACCGCTTCGGCCGCATCCTCGACCGTACCCGGCAGGCGCGACGGGTGCGCGCGGCTCGAGCGCGCGACGCAGACCACGTCGAAGCCGCGCCCGGCCAGGTCCTCCACGAGCCGCCGGCCGATGCCCCGGCTCGATCCCGTCACCACCGCCACCCGTGCGCTCACCGAAGGCCCTCCTCCCGGCGCTCCGCCTCGCCGGTCATCGGCACAAAGCGCACGCCGAGGAGGCGCTCCTGCCGGACTCCTTCCTCCCCGCGCGTCACGAGCACGAGGTCCTGGAACACGTCGCCCACCGGGAGCACCATGCGCCCTCCGAGGGCCAGCTGCTCGACGAGCGGTTCCGGTACGTGGCCGGGCGCCGCGGTCACGATGATCGCGTCGAAGGGCGCGTGCTCGGGCCAGCCCCGGTAGCCGTCGCCGTGGCGCACGTGCACGTTCGCGTAGCCGAGCCGCTTTAGATCCGCCTCGGCCCGGAGCGCGAGCTCCGGCACGATCTCGATGCTGTAGACCTCGCGTGCGAGCTTCCCGAGCACCGCCGCCTGGTACCCCGAGCCGGTGCCGACCTCGAGCACCGTCTCGCTGCCGTCGAGCTCGAGGAGCTCGGTCATCACGGCGACGATGTAGGGCTGCGAGATGGTCTGACCCTCCCCGATCGGGAGCGGACGGTCCTCGTAGGCATGGATCCGCTGCTCGGGAGGCACGAACTCGTGGCGGGGAATCGCGCGGAGCGCGGCCAGCACGCGTGGGTCGCGCACGCCGCGCGCCTCGATCTGGCCCTCCAGCATGCGTTCGCGATCTTCTGCGAAGTCCTCGTCCGTCCCGCGCTCGGCATTGTTCATCGTGCATCCCAAGAGTGCGAGGATCGCCGTCGCCGCTCGCCGCCGCCGGCCGCCTCCCGCGCATTTCTCGATCGCCCTCACCTCGCAGCGTCCGCGGCGAGCTCCAGCGGAAAGCCGCGCACGGCGAACAGCCGCCGGGCCAGGATGGAGGGGCTGCCAGGCAGACTACAACAGTAGGCCATGAACCCGGGTAGCGTCGCGAAGGTGCGCGCTGCGGCCGCGAAGACCGGATCGGCGCGCAGCGTCTGGTCGCGGCGCAGCAGGGCCGGCGTCGCCGGGTCGAGCCGGTAGCGCCGCACGTAGTCGAGGAGCCTCTCGTGGTAGTCGGGCTCCTCCACGATCGCCGCGATCGTGTCGTGCCTCGGGTGGGTCCCGGCCACCATCTGCTCCACCTGCCGCTCGAGATCCTCGAGGCCGTCCGGGAAGATCTGGATCAGCTGGAGATCGTAGATCGGATCGAGATGAACCACCTGCATCACGTGCCCCACGATGGTATCGCGATCCGAGAGCAGGCCCGTCGGGTCGATCATCGACATCGGGTCGTCGAGGATGCGCAGGAGCTGGTGGAAGCCGAAGGAGATGCCCTTCTGGCGGTAGTAGTCCCGCGCGGCCGGGGTGATGACGAAGCGCAGCATGTCGAGACCGCCGAAGAAGATCTGGGCGCGGCTCGGCCCGGCCGAGAGGAAGCCGCGCGCCGCGAGCGCGGCCATGCGGCGCTCGATCTCGCCGCGGTCGAGCCAGAGTCGCAGCGTGCGGCCGATGCGGGCGAGCTTGGCGGCCAGCGCGCGCCGGCCCCCGATCGCACGACGCAGCAGGCGCAGGGGCCGCTCCGTCCGCCGGGGAGTCGCAGCCGCCGACGCCGGCGGCCTCAGCGAAGGTCCCGGAAGAAGGCGCGGATCTCGAAGCGCGAGGTAGCCTCGGACACGTCGCGACTCCAGAAGGGAAGGGGCCGCGGCGCCACCCGGCGACCCGGCCCCTTCGGATGCAGGCGCGGCTCGAGGCCTAGCGCCCCTTGGTGAGGCGACCGACGTCGATGTAGCGACGGATCTTGCCCTTGCTCTTCATCGGCGATCCCTCCGCGTCCCAGAACTCGATGCGGTTGCCGGTACCCGTCTGGACGTTGATGATGATGTCGCTCACGTAGCGCAGGTTCATCGGCTTCGGCACGCCGTCCCAGCCGGGGTACCACTCGCCGGTGAGCGCGGTGTCCTCGCTCCAGCGCTTGTTGTGCCAGATGATCTTCCAGAGCTCCTCCTTCCCGTCGTAGGCGAAGGAGTAGAGCGCCGTCAGCGTCTGCTTGTCGATGTAGATGTCCTTGTGATGGTAGGGGTGGTCCGTGTTCTTCGGGATGAAGCGGATCACCACGGCGTCTCGCAGCTCCCAGCGATCATCGGCGAAGGACAGCCCGTAGGGCCCGAAGTTGTGGTCCTTCTCGTAGGGGTAGGCCTTCACCTTCGTGTTCATCGGCGCAAGGATCTTGGTGTCGGCGAGGCACTGCCACTCGTACTGCGGCACGATCCCCGCGAAGCTGCTCAGGTCGTCGAAGGTGAAGTCCGTGCCGGAGACGGCGTCGGTGCGCTGCGCGGTCGAGATGCGGCGCACGCGGCGGAGCGTCGGCACGTAGACCCAGGTGTCGTCGTTCTTGGCCTCGCTGCGCGGCAGGTCCGAAGACTTGTAGCGGTACGACATCAGCATGATGCCGCGCGCATCGAAGGGCGCGTCCACCTGCACGCCGAAGGCGTTCTTGCGCTTCTCGCCGCGGAAGAGGTCGCCTCCGTTCGAGTCGAGGTACTCCTTCTCGACGCGTCTCGCGAGCTTGATCGTCTTGGACGTCCCCTCGTAGTAGAGGGGGAGCTGCTCGCCGCGATCCCAGTAGGAGTAGAAGAAGCTGGCGCGCGAGCCGTCGCCGTCCCACCGGTTGTCGAAGTTGTACATCCACTTGACGCCCGCCTGGGGATCGCCCTTGCAGTCGATCTGCGCGGGGTCGAAGGGCTGCCCGGCGACGTAGTTCTCGAGGCTGTTGTCCGGCCCGATGCGCGGCTGGCCCTTGAACTTCGCGGTGGCCGCGTCGTACTCGGGAGGCGTGGCGTAGTTGCCCGCCGATCCGATCTCGAGCTTCATCCCCTCGTAGAAGAAGAAGTCGCGGTTGTTCCAGAACTCCTCCGGCAGGAAGGGCCGGAGCTTCTCGAGCTGGTCGAAGCTGATCACGTCACCGGGCTTGAAGGACGGGGTGAGGGCGCCGGCGTCCTCCGCGGCGAGCACCCCGGCGGGAGCACCCGCCACGAGCGCGACCGCGACGGCGGAGGCGAGGAGCATGCGGAGGGTCATCGGGGGGGGTCTCCTGTGGGCGAAGGGCGGCCGCGGGGCCCGTCGGACCTGCAAGGTGCCACCACGCTACACCACGGGCCGGCCGGAGTTCTAGCCTAGCGAGCGCGTCGTCCCGGTCGCCCCCCGGATGGGTGAGGCTCCTCACGCGAGGCGGCGGTGGGCCTCGATCACCTGCTGCGGCGCCTGGACGAGCTCGATCAGCACGCCTTCGCCACCGACGGGCAGCGCGTCGCTCCCCTTGGGATGGATGAAGCAGACGTCGTGTCCGGCCGCGCCCTTGCGGATGCCTCCCGGCGTGAAGCGGACCCCCTGGCGGCCCAGCCACTCGACCGCCGCCGCGAGATCGTCGACCCAGAGTCCGACGTGATTGAGCGCCGGCTCGTGCACCCGGGGCCGGCCCTCGGGATCGATCGGCTGCATCAGGTCCACCTCGACGGCGAAGGGCCCGCGTCCGGCGAGCGCGATGTCCTCGTCCACGTTCTCCGACTCGCTGCGGAAGCTGCCGCGCGGCGCGAGGCCGAGCAGGTCGATCCACAGCCGGCGCAGACCCTCCTTCGAGGTGGCCCCGACCGCGATCTGCTGGACGCCGAGGACCTGGAAGGGGCGCTCGTTCATCGGACCTCCGGGCTGCGACGCAGCGGCTGCGCGCGTCGAGCGCGAGCGTAGCGGCGGCCGCGCAGCACGAGCGAATTCCCGAACGAATGAGGGGCGTTCGATATTTGCGAACGTGTTCTCTAATAGACTTTGGGGTCTCTTGCCCCTTCGTCTCGCAGGCCCCGCGCGAGCAGGTATCGCTCGCTGCTCCCCTGCCGGCTCGCCGCGGGGCGCAGCGCCTTGGCGCGCTCGAAGCGCGCCCCGAGGCGGCGCTCGACCGCGCGCGCCTCGGGGCTCTCGAGGACCTTCACGAGCAGGTCGCCCCCGGGACGCAGCAGCCGGGTCACGAGCCCCTCGACGGCGAGCAGCAGCTCTTCCTCCTGGGCGCGGTCGCGATCGCGAATCCCGGTGAGCTTCGGCGCCGCGTCGCACAGCACCACGTCGGCCGGCCCGCCGAGTGCCTCGAGGATCCGCTCCGCGACCCCCGGCTCGGAGAGATCGGCCTCGAGGACCACCACCTGCGGGTCGGCGAGCGCCTCGAGCGCGGCGCGATCCACGCCGACTACGCGTCCCCCCGGGCCCACCGCGGCGGCGGCCACCTGGAGCCAGCCGCCGGGCCAGCAGCCGAGATCGACGACGCGAGCCCCGCGCCGGAGCAGGCGATGGCGTTCGTCGATCTCCTGGAGCTTGTAGGCGGCGCGCGAGCGGAAGCCCTCGCGCTTGGCGCGGCGGTGGAAGCTGTCCTTTCGCTCGTAGTGACTCAGATCCGAGATTTGACCGTCGGGCGAACGCTCACGATGCCGTTGCGGTGGCCCGGAACCGCCCCCTTCACGAAGAGGAGGTTCTTCTCGGCGTCGACGCGCACGACCTCGACGTTGAGCTGGGTCACGCGCTCGTTGCCCATGCGGCCCGGCATCCGGAGCCCTTTGATCACGCGGCCCGGGTAGCTGCCGGGGCCGATGGAGCCCGTGTGGCGGCGGTTCTCGTGGGTGCCGTGCGTGTTGTGCTTCATGGTGAACTTGTGCCGCTTCACCACGCCGGCCGTCCCGCGGCCCTTCGAGACGCCGATCACGTCGACGCGCTGTCCGGGCGCGAAGACGTCGCAGCGGACCTCGCTGCCGACCTCGCGCAGGGCCGCCTCCGCCTCCGTGACGCGGGACTCCTGGAGGTGGCGCTTCGGGGCGACGTTGGCCTTCTGGCAGTGCCCGACCAGGGCCTTCGGCGCCCGCGAGGGCCGCAGCTCGCCGAACCCGAGCTGGAGTGCTGTGTAGCCGTCCCGCTCCGGCGTCTTCTTCTGGACGACCGTGTTGGGGCCGGCCTCGAGGACGGTCACCGGGATACACTCCCCGGTCTCAGCGAAGATCTGGGTCGTGCCGATCTTCCGGCACAAGAGATGAATGGACACGGCACTCTCCGGGCGCAGGGGACCCCATGGGGGTCCCGAGGGCCACGGAATGTAGGAGGAAGCGCGGCCTATGTCGAGTCGGGTCCCGGCGTCCCCCGAGCCTCACAGGGTCGTGCTGATCCCCGGCGACGGGATCGGCCCCGAGGTCACTTCCGCGGCCGTCCGCTGCGTGGAGGCGCTCGGCGTCGCGATCGCCTGGGAGGTGGTCGAGGCGGGGGGCGAGGTGATCGCCAAGTACGGCTCGCCGGTCCCCGAGGACGTCCTGAACGCCGTCCGGGCCACCGGGGTGGCCCTCAAGGGCCCCATCACCACGCCGATCGCCGGGGGCTTCAAGAGCGCCAACGTGTTGCTGCGCCAGTCGCTCGACCTGTACGCCTGCGTGCGCCCCGTGAAGTCGATCCCGGGCCTCGTCACGCGCTTCGAGGGAGTGGACCTCGTGCTGGTGCGCGAGAACACGGAGGGCCTGTACTCGGGCCTCGAGCACCGGGTCGCGCCGGGCATCGTCGAGAGCATCAAGGTGGTGACCGAGCGCGCCTGCACCCGCATCTCCCGCTTCGCCTTCGACCTCGCGCGACGCCTCGGCCGCAGCAAGGTCACGGCCGTGCACAAGGCCAACATCATGAAGCTCTCGGACGGCCTCTTCCTCGAGTGCGCGCGCAAGCTGGCGCGCGACTGGCCCGACCTCGAGTACGACGAGATCATCGTCGACAACTGCGCGATGCAGCTCGTGCGGGACCCGGGGCGCTTCGACGTGCTGCTGATGGAGAACCTCTACGGCGACATCCTCTCGGATCTCTGCGCCGGCCTCGTCGGAGGCCTCGGCGTGGTCCCGGGCAGCAACGTCGGGGAACGCTGCGCGGTGTTCGAGGCGGTGCACGGGAGCGCACCCGACATCGCGGGCAAGCGGCTCGCGAATCCCTCGGCGATCCTGCTCTCGACGGTCGAGATGCTGCGGCACCTCGGCGAGACCGCGGCGGGCGCCGCTCTCGAGCGGGCCGTCCACGCGGCGATCGCCAACCCGGCGACCCGGACCCGGGACCTCGGAGGCAGCGCCGGCCTCGACCGCTTCACGGAAGCCGTGATCGAGCAGCTGCGTTGAGCGCGCGCGCCCTGCACCCCCTGCTGGTGCTGGGCCTCGACGGGGCGACCTTCGACGTGATCGATCCGCTGGCCCGCGCCGGGCGGCTCCCGACGCTCGGGGCGTGGCGCGGGCGCGGCGTGGCAACGCCGCTCGCGAGCACGACCCCCCCGATGAGCTTCCCGGCGTGGTCGACCTTCGCAACGGGCCTCGCGCCGGGCGGTCACGGGCTCTTCGACTTCACCCAGAAGGTCGCCGGCGCGTACCGGATCCGCTTCGCGAACGCGACCCACCGCCGTGGCGAGACCCTCTGGGGGCGCGCGAGCCGCGCCGGGGGTCGCGTGCTCGTGCTCGGGGTGCCGGCGACCTTCCCGCCCGAGCCGGTGCGCGGGCTCCTCGTCTCCGGCTTCGACGCCCCCGTCTCGACCGGAACGGACGCGCGCCAGGCGAGCGACCCCGCCCTCTACCGCCGGATCGCCGCGCGCGCGGGCCCGTGGATGCGCCCCGACCTCGACGAGGGGGCGCACGCGCAGGGCTGGCACGAGCAGGCCGTCGCGGTGCTCCTGCGCCGCATCGAGCGCAAGACCGCCTTCGCCCTCGCCGCGCTCGACGAGCTCCGCCGCGCCGAGGGCGCCCGCCCGGATCTCGTCGTGGTCGTCTTCTCCGAGAGCGACACCGTGGCGCACCACTTCTGGCGCGATCACGACCCAGGATCGCCCCGCCACGACCCGACGGCGAGCGAGGCCCGCCGCGGTGCGGTCGCCGCCGTGTACGCCCGGCTCGACGCCGCCTGCGCGGAGCTTCGCGCGGCGTACGGAGAGGACGCGCCGTGCGTCGTGCTCTCGGACCACGGGTGCGGCGGCTCCGCGCGTCGCGTGGTGCACCTCGGGCGCCGCCTCGCGGAGGCCGGGCTGCTGCGACGCTCGCGCCCCGGCGGCGCGGGTCTCGACCGCTTCGCGCGCGGGACCCGCGACCTGGCCCTGCGCACCCTCCCGCCGCGAGCCGCCCAGGCGATCTTCCGACGCGCGCGGCCCGCCGCCGCGCGCCTCGAGAGCCAGGTGCGCTTCGGCGGGATCGACTGGCGGCGCACGGCGGCCTTCACCGAGGACGTGAACACGCAGCCCGGGATCTGGATCAACCTCTGCCACCGCGAGGCGCAGGGCTGCGTCGCCGCCTCCGACACCGAGCGCGTGCTTCGCGACGCGATCGACTGCCTGCTCGACTGGAAGCTCCCGGACGGCGGCCCCGTCGTGGCGCGGGCGCTCCCGCGCGAGGAGCTGCACCTCGGTCCGCTCGCCCTGCGCGCGCCCGACGTGGTGGTCGAGCTGGCCGAAGACGCGGGCTACCCGCTCGTCGCCGTCCCGACTCCCTGGTCCGATCCCGCCGCGCCGTCCGTGCGGCTCCTCGGGGCCGGCGAGCTCGCGGGCGGGCGCGGGCGCGGCACGAACGGGACCCACCGGCGGCACGGAATCTGGATCGCGGACGCGCCCGGACCGGCGGCGTGGGCCCGCCTCCCGGAGCCGGCGCGCCTCGTCTCCGCGGCGCCGGCGCTCGCGGCGGCGATGGGGCTCGCCTGGGAGCCCTGCAACGGGAGCGCCGCGGGAATGGAATCCGGCCGGCGGCTCGACTACACACCCGACGAGGAGGAGGCGGTGGCGAACCGGCTGCGCGCGCTCGGGTACCTGGAGTGAGAGCGGACTCGCCCCCCACGCTCTCGCTCGTCTTCCCGGTCTTCGACGAAGAGCGCAACCTCCGGGCGCTGCTCGACCAGGCGCTCGACCTCGCACCCCGCCTCGCCCCCGACTTCGAGATCATCGTGGTTGACGACGGGAGCCGCGACGGGAGCGCGCGCATCGCCGAGGAGCGGCACCTCGCCGAGCCGCGCGTGCGCCTGATCCGCCACCCCTCGAACCGCGGCTACGGAGCCGCGCTGCGCTCGGGCCTTCGCGAGGCTCGCGGCGAGCTCGTCTTCTTCAGCGACGCCGACCTCCAGTTCGATCTCGAGGAGCTCGCGACGCTGCTCGCCCACGCCCGCGACTTCGACATCGTCGCGGGCCATCGCGAGCCGCGTCGCGATCCCTGGGGGCGTCGCGCGATGGCCGCCGTGTGGGGTGCGCTCGTGCGCCGGCTCTTCGACGTGCGGGTGCGCGACATCGACTGCGCGTTCAAGGTCTTCCGCCGCCACGTGCTCGAGGCGATCCCGATCGCATCGGTGGGCGCGTTCGTGAACACCGAGATCCTGGTACGCGCCGCGCAGGCCGGCTTTCGCATCCATCAGGTGCCGGTGTCGCACCGCCGCCGGCGCTTCGGGCGCCAGACGGGCGCGCGCCCGCGCGTGATCCTGCGCGCGCTCGTCGAGCTCGCGACGCTCAGCCGCGAGCTGCGCCGGCCGCTTGGGCGCACCGCGTTAGGCCCAGACGGCTCGGCCATCGCCGGAGACGGATGACGCCGGGCCCGATGAGCTTCGCTCGCCCACCTGATGAGCTTTGCTCGGCTCTCGCCTCGCCGCGCGCTTCGCTTGCGCTCGCTGCGCGGAGACCGACTCTCGAGTCGGCCTCCTTGCCGGGGCGCCTGCTGAGGCTCGCCGTCGTCGCAGCGTTCCCGTTCCCGGTTCCCCAGGGATCGCAGGTCTACGTGCGCGAGCAGCTCCTGGCGCTCGCGCGAGCCGGCTCGGAGCCGACGCTCCTGTGCTACGGCAACGGCTCGGGGCCGCTGCCCGAAGGCATCGCGTGCCTTCGGGTCCCGGCCGCGCTCTCACCGCGGCGAACGCGCGCCGGCCCGAGCGCGGCGAAGCTCCTCGCCGATCCGGCGCTCGCCGGGCTGCTGGCGACGGCCCACCGCCGCCGGCCCTTCGACGCGGTGCTCGCGCACAACGCCGAGGCGGCGCTCGCGACGCTCGCCGTGCGGTCGATCGTGCGCCGTCCGGTCGTGTACGTGGTGCACACGCTCTGGGGCGAGGAGCTCGCTTGCTACGTGCCGGCGCCGCTCGCGCGCGCCGCGGTGGCCGTCGGAACGCGCCTCGATCGCGCGCTCGCCGCGCGCGCCGACGGCGTGCTCGCGCTGTGCGAAGCGGCGGCCCGACGCCTCGCACCCTTCGCGCGCGGACCCCTTCGCGTGATCCCGCCGGGCCTCGAGCCGCAGCCACCGCCCGCGCAGGAGGAGTGCCTGCGCGCCTGCGCTCGCGCCGGGGTGAGGCCGGGAGGCTTCGCGCTCTACGCGGGAAACCTCGATCGCTATCAGGATCTCGGCGACCTCGAGCGCGCGGCGCGCGCCGTCCCCGAGCTCCCGCTCCTCGTCGCGACCCACGCGGAGCCGCCGCGCAGCCGCGGCGCGCTGCGCTTCGTGCGCGTCGCCGACGCCAGCGAGGCGCGGGCGCTGCTCTTCGCCGCCGCGGTCGCCGTCCTCCCTCGCCGCCGACCCGGTGGCTTCCCGATCAAGCTCCTCAACTACATGGAGGCAGCGCGCCCGATCGTGGCCCATCGCGACGTGGCCGACGGGCTCCTGCACGGCGTCTCCGCCTGGCTCCTCGCGCCCGACGCCGGGCCCGAGGCGCTCGCCGCGGCGCTCCGCGGCCTCGCCGCCGACCCGGCGCTCGCGGGCCGCCTCGCTGCCGGAGCGCGTGCCGTGCTCGCGGCGCGCCACGCGTGGCCCGAGCTCGCGCGCCGGACGCTCGAGCTCGTGGCGGAGGTCCTGCCGGCTGTACCGCTGCGCCCGGCGCGTCGATAAGCTCCGGGCGTGACCTCGCCAACCCCCATGCCGGAGGGGCGGCGGGGCCTTCGTGCGTGCGGAGGACGCCCCAGCGACGCCATGGCCGAGCGCGCCCGGCTCGAGACCCTCGACGACGTGGTCGCTCGGGTGATGGAGCGGACGGGACCCGTGCGCCTGCTGGGTCTTCGCGGCGCGGCGCGCGCCATCGCCACGGCCCATCTCGTCCGCGCCCACGCCGAGCGTCCGGTCCTCGTGCTGGTGCCGACGGCAAAATCCTCCGACGCCTTCGTCGCGGACCTGCGCGCCGCCCTCGGCGAGGGCCCTGCGAACGGCCGCGTGCGCGTCTTCCCGCGCCACGACACGCAGCCCTACGAGCGCTTCTCGCCGCAGCCCTTCCTCGTCGCGCAGCGCATGGACGTGCTCTACCGCTGGCTCGCGACTCCACGCATCCCGACGAAGTCACTCGAGCCGGGTCCGATCGTGGTGGCGCCGTGGACGGCGCTGGCGCTGCGGGTTCCGAGCCGCGACGACGTGCGCGCGCGCTCGGTCCACCTCGAGGTCGGCCAGACGATCGACCGCGACGCGCTCATCGAGATTCTGCTTGGCTCCGGCTACGCCCGGATGCCGCTCGTCGAGGAGCGCGGCGAGCTCGCCGTCCGCGGCGGCATCCTCGACGTCTTCCCCCCGCAGCGCCCACGCCCGGTGCGCATCGAACTCCTCGGCGACGAGGTGGAGTCGATCCGCGAGTTCGACGCCGCGAGCCAGCGCTCGCTCGGGGCGCTCGGCGCCGTCGTCGCCCCGCCCCCGCGCGAGATCCTGGTCGAGCGCAGCCGCGTGATCGAGCGCTCCGAGGCGATCCGCGCGCTCGCCGCGTCGCAGAAGGTGACGGCACGCGCGGTGGACCAGCTCCTCGACTCGCTGCTGCGTGGAAACGTCCCGCCGGGCGCCGAGGCGCTGGCCCCCTTCCTCCAGCCGCACCAGGAGAGCGTGCTCGACTTCCTTCCCGAGGACACGCTCGTCGTCGTCGACGATCCGGAGGCGGGCCGCGAGCGCCTCGTCCGCCATGCGCTCGAGATGATCGAGAACTACGACGTTGCGGTCGCGAGCGGGCGGGTGGTCTCGCCGCCGACCGATCTCGCGCTCTCCGCGGATGCGCTCGTAGCGGCGATCGACGCGCGCCGCCCGGTTTTTCTGGACCGCCTGGAGATGCTCGACGCGCCGGGCGAGTGCTACCAGCTTCGCGCCGTCGCGCAGGACGAGCTCCGCCGCGAGCTCGCCCGCGCCCGCAGCGGCGAGCGCGCGCTAGGTCCCCTCGCGCGCAGCGTCCTGGCGTGGCGCGCGGAGCGCTGGCGCACGCTGCTCACGGCCTCCTCGCTCTCGCACGCCGAGCGCCTGCGAGCGCTCCTCGCCGAGTACGGCGTGCCCGCGCGCGTCGAGACCGAGCCCCGGCCGGCGTGGCGCTGGTCGCGGCCCGGCGCGGTCGAGATCCGCACTGCGGAGCTCTCCGAGGGCTTCGTCTTCCCGATCGAGAAGCTCGCCGTCGTGACGGAGGAGGAGATCTTTGGTCCGCGCGAGAAGAAGCAGCGCGCCCGCGCCCACTGGCCCGACGCGGCCGCGGTCGAGTCGCTCGGCCACCTCGCCGTCGGCGACTACCTCGTCCACGCCGAGCACGGGATCGGGGTCTACCGCGGTCTCGTGGGGCTCGAGCTGCGCGGCATCGCCGGCGAGTTCCTGCGCATCGACTACGCGGAGGACGCGCGGCTCCTCGTCCCCGTCCACCGCCTGAACCTGATCCAGCGCTACGCGGGCTCCGACGGGCACGCTCCGCGCCTCGACAAACTCGGCGGCGCCACCTGGGAGCGCACCAAGCGCGGCGTGCGCAAGTCGCTGCGCAGCATGGCGCAGGAGCTCCTCTCCGTGCACGCGGCCCGCGAGCTCGCACCCGGACACGCCTTCTCCGGCCGCGACCACCTGATGGAGGAGTTCGAGGCGCGCTTCCCGCACGAGGAGACGCCCGACCAGGACGCGGCGATCGAGGACGTGCTCGGCGACCTCCAGCGCCCGAAGCCCTCGGATCGCCTCGTCTGCGGCGACGTCGGCTACGGGAAGACGGAGGTCGCGGTGCGCGCCGCCTTCCGGGTCGCGATGGACGGGAAGCAGGTCGCCGTGCTGGTGCCCACGACGATCCTCTGCCAGCAGCACGAGGAAACCTTCCGCAAGCGTTTCGAGGGCTACCCGGTGCGCATCGAGTCGCTCTCTCGCTTCACGAGGCCGCCGCACGCGCGCGAGGTCCTCGCGGGGCTCGCGGACGGAAGGATCGACATCGTGATCGGAACTCACCGGCTGCTCCAGAGCAACGTGCGCTTCCGCGACCTCGGGCTGCTCGTGATCGACGAGGAGCACCGCTTCGGGGTGCGCCACAAGGAGCGCATCAAGCAGATCAAGAAGACGGTCGACGTGCTGACGCTCACCGCGACGCCGATCCCGCGGACCCTCCAGCTCGCCTTCACGGGGCTGCGCGACCTCTCGGTGATCGAGACGCCGCCGGTCGACCGTCTCGCCATCCGGACGCACGTCTGCCGCTTCTCGGAGTCGCTGGTCCGCGAGGCGATCCTGCGCGAGCTGCGGCGCGGCGGACAGGTCTTCTACGTGCACAACCGCGTTCATTCGATCGAGGCGGTGCACGAGATGCTCGCGCGCAACGCGCCGGGGGCGCGCGTGCTCGTCGCGCACGGCCAGATGCGCGAGCGCGAGCTCGAGGACCGGATGCTCCGTTTCATGCACGGAGAGGCCGACGTGCTGCTGTGCACGACGATCATCGAGAGCGGGCTCGACATCCCGCGCGCCAACACGATCCTCATCGACCGCGCCGACGCCCTCGGCCTCGCGCAGCTCTACCAGCTGCGCGGGCGCGTCGGCCGCAGCAAGCAGCGCGCCTACGCCTACCTGATGACGCCGCCCGAGGAGGCGCTCTCGCCGGAGGCGAACAAGCGCCTCGCGGCGATCCAGGAGCTCTCCCTGCTCGGGAGCGGGTTCCGCCTCGCGAACATGGACCTAGAGATCCGCGGCGCCGGGAACCTGATCGGCCCGCAGCAGTCGGGAAACCTCGCAGCCCTGGGCTTCGACACCTACATGGAGATGCTCCAGGACACGATCGACGAGCTGCGCGGTACGCTGCGCGAGGCGGAGATCGATCCGGAGATCCGCCTGCCGGTGGCCGCACGCCTCCCCGAGGTCTACGTGCCCGATGTGAGCCAGCGCCTGATCCTGTACAAGCGGCTCGCAAGCTGCCGCGACGACGCCGAGGTCGCGAGGATCCGCGACGAGCTGCTCGACCGCTTCGGCACCCTCCCGGCCGAGGCGGAGAACCTCCTGGACGTGATCCGCGTGAAGATCCGCGCGCGCCGCCTCGGCGTGGTCTCGATCGACGCCGGCCGCGGCGAGATCGTGATCACCGCCGGCGACAAGACCCGCGTCGATCCCCGCCGCCTCGTGAACCTGCTGACCCAGGCGAACGGCGGCCTGCGCGTGACCCCGGGGCACAAGATCCACGCCCGCGCCCCGCTCGACGACCCGCCCCGCCTCTTCGAGGCCACGCGCCGATTGCTCGATAACCTCGCCCCGACGTAGGAGAGCGACCCGGTCATGAGCCCCACCAGCCAGGGCGAAGCCCGAAGCGGTGCCGACTTCCCGATTGCGATCATCGGCGCGGGCTTCGCCGGGATCGGGACCGCGATCCGCCTGCTGCAGTCCGGCATCGAGTCGTTCACGATCTTCGAGCGCGCCGACGAGATCGGCGGAACCTGGCGCGACAACACCTACCCCGGCGCCGCCTGCGACGTCCCTTCCCACGCCTACTCCTTGTCCTTCGAGCAGAACCCGGGCTGGACGCAGCGCTTCTCGCCGGCCGCGGAGATCCAGGCCTACCTGCTCCGGATCGTCGAGAAGTGGCGGCTGCGCTCCCACCTCCGCACGGGCACCGCGATCGTCGGCGCCCGCTTCGACGAGAACCAGGGCCTCTGGACGCTCGAAACCAGCCGCGGCGAGAGCGCAACGGCGCGCGTCGTGGTCTCCTGCGTCGGCGGGCTCGTCGATCCCGCGCTCCCCGACATCGACGGAATCGAGAGCTTCTCCGGCGAGATCTTCCACACCGCGCGCTGGAACCACGCCACCGATCTCGCGGGAAGGCGGGTCGCCGTGATCGGCACCGGAGCGAGCGCCGTGCAGGTGGTGCCAGAGCTGGCGCCGCGCGTCGCCCGGCTCGCCGTCTTCCAGCGCACGCCCGCGTGGGTCGTTCCCAAGCTCGACAAGCGCTACTCGCAGCGCGCCCGGCGCCTCTTCGCGCGCTTCCCCATCCTGCTCCACGCGAGCCGCTTTCTCCAGCACGCGGCGAGCGAGATCCGGGGGCCGATGATCTTCCTGGACGCACCGCGCCTCTCGGCGCTCGGCGAGCGCATGTCGCTGCGGCACCTGCACGCGCAGGTCAGGGACCCGGTGCTGCGCGAGAAGCTCCGGCCCCGCTTCCAGTTCGGCTGCAAGCGGATCCTGATCTCTGACGACTACTGGGCGTCCTTCGAGCGCGAGAACGTGGACCTCGTGAGCGAGCCGATCGAGCGGATCGTGCCCGCAGGGATCGAGACGAAGGGCGGCGCCGTCCACGCTCTCGACGCCATCGTGCTCGCGACGGGCTTCGCGCTGGGGCTCGCCACGGCACCCTTCCGGGTGCAGGGCCGGGGTGGACGGTCCCTCGACGACGCCTGGAGGCGCGGGGCGGTCGCCTACAAGGGGATGACCGTTTCGGGATTCCCGAACTGGTTCATCCTGATGGGCCCGAACACCGGCCCGGGACACACGTCGGTGCTGGTCTACACCGAGGCGCAGATCGAGCACGTGCTCGGGGCGATCCGCAAGCTCAGGGGCGAGGGGCAGAAGTACGTGGACGTCCGGCAGGAGGTCCAGGACCGCTACGACGCCGGCATCCAGGGGCGCATGAAGCACATGGTCTGGTCATCCGGCTGCAACAGCTGGTATCTATCGAAGGACGGCAGCAACCACTCCCTGTATCCGGGCTTCGCGGCCGAGTACGTTCTGCGCGCCCGCCACTTCAAGCCGTCGGACTACGAGCTGGCGGCATTCTGAGGGTGGTGTCGGGCGGAGATACTCGACCCGGAGCTCGTCCGGGAAGCTCAAGTGCGCCCGAGCCCGCGGAGGATGATCTCGGTGATCGCGTCCGCGGTCTCCTTGGGGGTGTCGGCGACCGCGGTCGCGGCCAGCTCCGGGCGCGAGAGCTCGCGGCCGAGACCGCCGAGCACGTGGGCGAGGGCACCGCTGTCGACGGGCGCGATGTCGCCGTCCGCGACGGCGCGTTCGAGCAGGCTCCGGGTCACGGCCACCACGTAGCCCTCGTGCGCGTCGAGCAGTCGCTGCGCGCCCGGGACGTCCGCGAACTCGCGGGCAAAGGCGACGGTCGTCGGCTGGACGGCCTCGTTCGCCGTGTGCAGATAGGCGCGCAGCGCCGCGAGCGGCGGCAGGCGGGCGTCGAGGGCCGCGATGGCCCGTCGCCCGATGCGTCGCAGCCGCCGGTCGACGACGACGAGCACGAGCTCGTCCTTGCTGGGCAAGATGCCGTAGAGGGTGCGCAGCGAGCAGTTCAGGCGCGCCGCGATCTCCGCCATGGTGAGCTCGGCGAAGCCCCCGCGTACAACGAGGTCCTCGAGCTCGTCGAGCACCTCGCGCTGCCGCGGCGTCAGACGGCGCTCCGCCTCGGGAGCGAGCAGCGGCTTCGGCGCGCGCACGCCGGGCATCGGCGGGTGCGCCGACTCCGCCTCCGGCGCGCTCACGACAGCAGCGCCTGCGGCATCTCGACGAGGCGTGCCCGCAGCCACTCGCCGAGACCCTTGGCCTGCGGATCCTGGCGTGTGGAGGCCGCGACGCCCTCTTCGAGCAGGCCGTGGATCACGAAGTTGAGCGAGCGCAGCGCCGGCAGGCGGTGGCGTTCGATCTCGAGCCCGGCCACCTCGGGCAGCAGCGCGCGCAGCCGGTCCGTGTCGAGGAAGGCGTCGAGCCACGCCCACGCCTCGTCGCTGCGCGCAAAGATCCCGAGGTTCGCGTTGCCACCCTTGTCGCCCGAGCGCGTGCCGAAGACGGCGCCAAGCGGTGCGCGCGCAGTCGGTCCGCCAGGAGCCTTCGCGGTCGGGCCCGGGGCCGGCAGGGCGGAGAAGGGCGCCGGCGGGATCACCGAGTCCACCCGCCGGACCTCGCCCCCGGGAAGCACCACCTCCTGCGGCACGGCCGCCGCAGGGATGAGCGCGGGCTCGTACACGCCGTAGGGCCTGCCCTCGCCGGGCCCGCCGGAGAGCCCGAAGAAGCCCGGGATCGAGGCGAGCGCCGTCTCGATCATCGCGTTCGAGAAGGCGCGGCCCACCTTCTTCGGGTCGGCGTCCTTGACACCGAGGTACCAGATCGCGACCGCCTGCTCGTTCGTCTCGGGATCCGGCCGGTCGGTCCGGGTGAGGCGCGTCGTCACCTGCGCGAAGTCCTCGGGAGCGTAGGGGCAAGCCTCCCAGAAGGTCTGCTCGATCAGCCGGGCCTTGGCCTCGATGTCGAGGCCCGTGAGACCCATCCGGAGGTCGTTGCGGAAGCCGCCGTGGCGATTGAGGCAGACCTTGAGGGTGGGAGGCGGCGGCTCGCCCTGGATCCCGTGCATGCGAACGCGGTCGGGCGCCACCTGCTCGAGCCGGATCGTGTCGAAGCGCGTGGTGACGTCGGGACCGAGGTAGCGCGGTCCGCCGATCTCGTAGAGCAGCTGCGAGGTCACGGTGCCGATCGAGACCTCGCCGCCCGTCCCGTCGTGCTTTCCGATCAGCGAGGACCCATCCGCGGCGATCTCGGCCCAGGGGAAGCCGGCGCGCGCCATGTCGGCGACCTCGGTGAAGAAGGAGTAGTTGCCTCCGGTCGCCTGGCAGCCGCACTCGATCACGTGACCGGCGGCGACGGCCCCGGCCAGCGCGTTCCAGTCCGTCCGGCTCCAGCCGTGGTGCCAGGCGGCGGGGCCGCAGACCACGGCGGCGTCGGTGGTGCGCCCCGCGATCACGATGTCCGCACCCTGCGCCAGCGCCTCGACGATCCCCCAGCACCCGAAGTACGCGTTGGCGGTGAGGAAGGCGGAGGCGTCCTTGATCGGATCGCCGGTCTCGAAGTGGCGCAGCGCCCCCTCGGCGATCAGCTCGGGGATCCGGGGCACGAGGTCGTCGCCGCGGACGGTGGCGATCTTCGGGTGCAGGCCTAGCTCGTGCGCCACCCCGGCGACGGCCTCGGCGCAGCCGTCGGGATCGAGGCCGCCCGCGTTCGAGACGACCTTGATGCCGCGATCGAGGCAGGTGCCCATCACCTGCTCCATCTGCGTGACGAAGCTGCGCGCGTAACCGCCGCCCGGGTGCTTCACGCGCGTGCGCGCGAGGATCAGCATCGTGAGCTCGGCGAGCCAGTCTCCGGTCAGCACGTCGATGGGTCCGCCCTCCACCATCTCCTTCGCGGCGGAGAGCCGGTCTCCGAAGAAGCCCGAGCAGTTCGCGATCCGGATCGGGTCGGCCATCACGAGTCTCCCATTCCGTCGTTGGATTCTGCGCCGCCGGCGGGCTCGACGACGAGCATCAGCGCGCCGTTCTCCACCTGCTCGCCGAGGCTCACGCGCACCTCGACGACGACCCCGTCCTCGGGCGCCCGCATCGGGTGCTCCATCTTCATCGCCTCGAGGACGAGCAGCGTCTCGCCGGCGCGCACGGACTGGCCCGCCCGAACGCGCAGGTCGATCACCTTGCCGGGCATCGGGGCTTTGAGCCCCCCCGATGGCCCCTCGGATCCCGGCACCACGAAGCGCGGCTGGATCGCGAGCTCCACGTCGCCGCGGGAGCTCTGGACGGCGATCCGGTCGCGCGTCCGGGTGACGCGGGAGCGCTGGCGCCGTCCGTCGATCTCGACGTCGATCGCCTCGGCGCTCCAGGCGTGGATGCGCGCCACGCTGCCGTCGCCGAGCCGGAAGCTTCCGTCGCGCAGCGCCCGGTAGGAGATCTGGATCTCGCGCCCGCCGCAGCCGAAGCCCGTGCGCTGGTCCGGGAGCCGCGCGTTGCGCCAGCCGCTCGGAGCCGTGCCCAGCACCTTGGCATCGGCGCGGTTCGCGCCCTGGATCCAGAGCGCGGCGGTGCGGGCCACGCGCAGGAGCTCGTCGTCGCCGAGCGCGAGGGAGCGCGGCGGGGCCACGCGCTCGATGAAGTCCGTCGTGGTGTCGCCGGCCAGGAAACCCGGCGTGCGCAGCGTCGCCACCAGGAAGTCGCGATTCGTGACGACGCCGACGAGGTGGCTGCGCTCGAGCGCGAGTGCCAAGCGCCCCGCCGCCTCGGCACGCGTCGGTGCAAAGGCGATCACCTTGGCGAGCATCGGATCGAAGCGGGTGCCGATCACCGAGCCCGCGCGCACTCCGGAGTCCCAGCGCACGGCCGGAGAGGCGGCCGGCTCGAAGGCAGCCAGGGTTCCGGTCGCCGGCAGGAAATCCGCCGCGGGGTTCTCGGCGTAGAGCCGCGCCTCGATGGCCGATCCGCTCCAGCCGACGTCACCCTGGCTGAAGCCGAGCGGCTCGCCGGCCGCGATCCGCAGCTGCTCCCGGACCAGGTCGATGCCGGTCACCGCCTCGGTGACGGGATGCTCGACCTGGAGGCGCGTGTTCACCTCGAGGAAGAAGAACTCGCCGGTCGCGTCGTCGAGCAGGAACTCGACCGTTCCCGCCGACCGGTAGCCGAGCGCGCGGGCGAGGCGGATCGCCGCCCCGCCCATCGCATCGCGCAGCGCCGCATCGACGCGCGGGGACGGGCACTCCTCGATGATCTTCTGGTGGCGGCGCTGGATCGAGCACTCGCGCTCGCCGAGGTGGACGAGAACCCCGTGGGCGTCGCCGAGGATCTGGATCTCGACGTGGCGACAACGCGGGAGGTAGCGCTCGAGGAACACCCGCTCGTCGCCGAAGCCGCTCGCGGCCTCGCGACGCGCGGCGGCGACGGCCGGGGCGAGCTGCGCCGGTGTCTCCACGATCCGCATGCCCTTGCCGCCGCCTCCCGCGGCGGCCTTCACGAGCAGCGGATAGCCGATGGCCGCGGCCCCCGCCGGGTCCTCGGCGCCGGGCAGGGTCGGCAGGCCCACTTCCCGGGCCAGCGCCTTCGCGGCCAGCTTGTCGCCCATCCGCGAGATCGCATCGGGAGAGGGGCCCACCCAGACGAGGCCCTCCGCGATCACGTCGGCCGCGAAGCCCGCGTTCTCGGAGAGGAAGCCGTAGCCCGGGTGGATCGCCTGCGCGCCGGCGGCGCGCGCCGCCTCGAGGATCGCCTTGCCGTCGAGGTACGAGTCCGGGAGCCGCACCGCCTCGTCGGCCTCCGTCACGAAGGGCGCGTCCGCGTCCGCATCGACGTAGACGGCCAC
>Ga0214473_10002677_pt1 | contig 21834 bp, 19 predicted proteins | sample RVTome_7_FD_203509 | JGI IMG/M metagenome (GOLD analysis project Ga0214473, IMG submission 203509) | Soil microbial communities from uranium-contaminated site in the Upper Colorado River Basin, Wyoming, United States - RVT98D197 | ecosystem: Environmental > Terrestrial > Soil > Contaminated >... | reverse complement strand
TCGAAGCGGCGGGCCAGATCCTGATTCGGGAGGATCGGGACGCCGCCGAGCGCGTGGAGAAAGCGCTGCGGCGCGACGGAGTCCGGATTGTCTCGAGCTGCAAGATCCTCCGCATCTGGAGAGAGGGCGGGGAGAAGCACGTCGAGCTCGAGTGCGGGGGCGAGTGCCACACCCTCATCGTCGACGAGATCCTCGTGGGCGTCGGCCGGGCGCCGAACGTCGAGGGCATCGGGCTAGAAGCCGCGGGCGTCGAGTACGACCCGAGAGTAGGCGTGAGGGTCGATGACTACCTGCGCACGACGAATCGGCGCATCTATGCCGCTGGAGACTGCTGCTTCCCCTACAAGTTCACCCACACCGCCGACGCTCTCGCGCGCATCGTCATCCAAAACGCCCTCTTCGGCCTTCCATTCATGAGGAAGAAGGCGAGCGCCCTCACCATTCCCTGGTGCACCTACACCGATCCGGAGATCGCCCACGTGGGCATGTACGAGAAAGACGCCAAGGAGAAGGGGATTTCCGTCCGTACTTTCGTCCAGGAGCTCGAGGACGTCGACCGGGCGATCCTCGACGGGGAGGTCGAGGGTTTCGTCAAGGTGCACGTCAAGGACGGGACCGACGAGATCCTGGGCGCCACCATCGTGGCTTCGCACGCGGGGGACATGCTGAGCGAGCTCACCCTCGCCATCCGCGCGGGCGCCGGGCTCGGGACGATCGCGGGGACGATCCACCCCTATCCCACCCAGGCCGAGGCCATCCGCAAGACCGGCGACCTCTTCAACCGCACCAAGCTCACGCCAAAGATCAAGCGTCTCTTCGAGAGATGGCTCGCCTGGTCTCGCTGACGCACTCTCGGAAGCAGACGATCGACCGAACCCTCATCGATCCTCGTAAGTGCGGGATCGGGTCGGCTGGGGCCCACCGGGCGTCCGGGCTCTGCGGGGGCGGACGCGAAGAGCCTTGAGCGCGAGGGCGATGGCCGCGAGCGGGGGCGCCACGCGCCACATGTCCCCCCAGGCGCCGCAGCCCGCCCGGTCGAGAACGGGTGCGAGGTTTCGCAGCATGCGAAGCGTGGGCTTGACCACACCGCCGCTCTCGGAGCGATGCGGCGATTCGCCGGCGACGACAGCATCCAGGGCGGCCGCCAGAGCTTTCGTGTCGTTCGCCCACTGCGCGCGGAAGAGAATCGTCCCGCCGGCCCCGAGAACGTAGGCCGAGTTGGGCTTGGGGCTCAGGGCGCGGTGGAGCGTGCCGTCGATGTCGTCCACCGCCACTTCGAACTCGAAGCCGTAGAGGTCACGCAGCCGCACCGCGTGCGCCATCTTCGCGTCGAGCGTTCCGGGCTGCGGAAATGCCTTCCCCGGATGCGCCTCACGCACGTTCACCATTACGAAGCGGACCCGGTCTCCGAACCGGAGGTACAGCTCGTTCAGCCCGGGGGCGGCGTTGTCCGTCACCGGGCAGGTGCTGGAGCCGAAGATCATGAGTGCCGGGCCGGTCACGGCGAGGTCGTTCGACCGGAAGCGGCCACCGCCCACGGTCGAAAGATCGAAATCGGGCACGCGGTCGCCTGGACCGGGGTCCTCTTCGCGGAAGTAAAGATCTTTCATCACGATCGGCAAGGACAGATGATCGAAGCGGTAGCGTCGTCCCGCGTCCCTGGGGTCTTCGGTTCGCTCATGGCTCGAAACGTCAACTTGGCACTCGCTGGTTACATGCGTGATTCTCATTTCCAATCTCCTATTGTGAAAGCGCGTCGTGCCATTTGCGGCACGACAGCACGTCAACCAGGAACGGTCGTTCCAGATCAAGACAAAAAAAGTCAGTCCAGGTGCCGGACCGCATCATCGACGATGCTATGCAATAGCGTCCGCTCGGGCCGGCTGCGAGCCAGCACGGAGAGCCCGATCAGCGAAGCCAGGAGCGCGCCGGCCGCTTCCGCGGGTTTCACGTGCGCTGCGACTTCACCTTCCACCTTCCCCTTCCGGATCATGCGGGCGAACCAGGCTTCGGTTTGCTTCTGTGCCTGAGCGACGATCCTTCCGGCACCCGGATCATGCGCCGCGAGCTCTAGGGCTGTATTCGTCAAGAAACAGCCTCGGTTGCCTCCCTTCTCCGATGCTTGCGAGATGAACGCCAGAAACGACTGGCGGATGGCTTCGCGCGGGCCATAGCGGGATTCGAGGTCCGAAAGACGCTTGAGGTGAATCGTCTCCGCGTACATGCGCAACGAGGCGAGAAAGAGCGCGTGCTTGTCGCGATAGGTCGCGTAAAGGCTGCCGCGATTGATGCCCGTGCGGTCGACGAGATCCTGCATGGACGTCGCCTCGTAGCCCCGGTTCCAGAAGGTCTGCATGGCCTTACCCAGGACTTCATTGACGTCGAACTGTTTTTCCCAGGGCATGTCCTGCAACATAGCGTATTTGGAACGTTCGGTCAAGACTCTCTTGAAAGTGCTGCTGAATAGGGAATTCAAGCGATCGGCTCAATAGGCCTTCAACGGTGTTCGCGCCCTGACGAGGCGCTCGAGGCAGGGGAGAGCGAGCGCGGTCCAGCCGGTCTGATGGCTCGCCCCGAGGCCCTGTCCGCTGTCTCCATGGAAGTACTCGTAGAAGAGAACGAGATTCCGCCAGTGCGGATCGCCTCGGTAGCGGGCGTCATTTCCGTGGCAGGGCCTCCGGCCGCTCGCATCGGGAAGAAAAATGCGCGCGAGACGGGAAGCGAGGTCTCGAGCCACGTGCTTCAAGCTCACCCGCCGCCCCGAGCCCGTCGGACACTCGACGCGCAGTCCCTCCCCGAAGAAATGGTGGTAGCGCTCGAGCGCTTCGATGAGGAGATAGTTGAGAGGAAACCAGACCGGCCCCCTCCAGTTGGAGTTGCCGCCGAAAAGGCCGCTCCCGGACTCGCCCGGCTCGTACTCCACTCGGTGCGCTTCTCCCTGGAGGTGGAGCGCGTAGGGGTGGTCCTTGTGAGCCCGCGATAGGGAGCGAATCCCGAAGGGGGAGAGAAACTCGTTCTCGTCGAGAAGGTAGCGAAGCGTCCGCTCGAGCCGCTCGCAGGAGGGAATGGCCAGCATGCGGTGGCGGTGCCCGCGAATCGTACCCGGCTGAAGGAAACAGATGTCCCGGGTGAGGTCCTCTCGATTCTTCAAGAACCACTGCATGCGCCGGGAGAAGCCCGGAAGACGATCGATGACGTCCTGCTCGAGGATGCCGCAGGCGAGCAGGGGAACGAGCCCGGCGATGGAGCGCACGCGAAGCGGAAGGGTTGTTCCATCGACGTGGAGCTGATCGTAATAGAAGCCGTCCGCTTCGTCCCAGAGTCCGGTTCCACCGATGGAATTCATGGCGTCGGTGATGGCCATGAAGTGCTCGAAGAACTTCGAGGCCACGTCCTCGTAGGCCGGATCCTCGGAGGCGAGCTCGAGCGCCATGGTGAGCATGGTGACGCAGTAGAACGCCATCCACGCCGTGCCGTCGGCCTGGTCCAGGTGTCCGCCGGTGGGAAGGGGACGGGAGCGGTCGAAAACGCCCACGTTGTCGAGGCCCAGGAACCCTCCGGCGAAAAGGTTCCTTCCGTCGACGTCCTTCCGGTTGACCCACCAGGTGAAGTTGAGCATGAGCTTCTGGAAGACCCGGGCGAGGAAGACGCGATCGCGTCGTCCCCTCGGTCCCGTCATCTCGTAGACGCGCCATGCCGCCCAGGCGTGGACGGGCGGGTTCACGTCGGAGAAAGCGAACTCGTAGGCGGGAATCTGTCCGTTCGGGTGCATGTACCATTCGCGAAGAAAGAGCTCGAGCTGCTGCTTGGCGAAGTCCAGATCGACCCGTGCGAAGGGGATCATGTGGAAGGCGAGGTCCCAGGCCGCGTACCAGGGGTACTCCCACTTGTCGGGCATGGAGATGACGTCGTAGTTGTAGAGATGCCTCCACTCGTGATTGCGGCTCCGCGCCCGGCTCGCCGCCACCGGCGGCTGTCCGGGATCTCCCTCGAGCCAGTCGCGAACCACGTAGTGGTAGAACTGCTTGGACCAGAGAAGGCCCGCGTAGCCCTGCCGGAGGACGTTTCGCTCTTCCTCGGACGCGCCCTCCGGGAGACGGCTAGCGTAGAAGGCATCGGCTTCCTCGATCCGCCGGTCGAAAACACCGTCGAAGGCGGGGGAGAAGGGGTCGGCCGGCTCTTCCTCGGTCGAGAACAGACGAAGCTTCACGACCCGTTCGGCGCCGGCGGGGACCGTCAGACGGTAATAGGCCGCCGCTTTCGTACCCACGCCATCCGGGTTGAGCGCCTCGGTGCGTCTAAGAACGACGTATTCGTGGAAGGCATCCTTGACGTGGGCGCCGGAATCGAGCCCATAGAGCCTTCGAGCGTTGGTTTCGTTGTCGGTGAAGAGAATCTCGGGCCTCTCGCCATCCGGTCCACCGTTCACCGCCAGGAGGAAATCCCCGAGCGAGGCGTGCCTGGCCCGGATCGCTTCCTCTCCCGCCCGCTCGAGGCGCGGTTTCGGCCAGTAGCCTTCGCCGGTCCGGCCCCAGGACCAGCTGTTACGGAACCAGAGTGTAGGAAGAAGGTGGAGGGCGGCGTCGTCGGGGCCGCGATTTGCGACCCGTATCCGGATCAGGACGTCGTTCGGAGACGCCTTCGCGTATTCAGCGAAGACGTCGAAATAGCGGCCTTCGTCGAAGATGCCGGTATCGACGATCTCGAGCTCGGGAGCGCCTCTGCCACGGCGGCGGTTCTCCTCGAGGAGGAATCCATAGGGGAACTCGCGCTGCGGATACTTGTAGAGCGCCCGCACATAAGAGTGCGTGGGCGTCGATTCCAGGTAGAAGTAGCACTCCTTGACGTCTTCACCGTGGTTTCCCTCCGGACCGGATAGGCCGAAAAGGCGCTCCTTGAGAATCGGATCGCGGCCGTTCCAGAGGGCGAGAGCGAAGCAGAGCCGCCCCTGCCGGTCGGAGATTCCGAGCAGACCGTCTTCCCCCCAGCGATACGCGCGGCTGCGCGCGTGGTCGTGCGGGAAATAGTTCCAAACGTTGCCGTCCGCCGAGTAGTCCTCACGGACCGTCCCCCATTGCCGTTCGGAAAGATAGGGCCCCCAGCGCTTCCAGTTCTTCTCGCGCCGGGCGTCCTCGACGAGGCGAAGCGACTCGGCATCCATCGGGCCCCGCCCGTCGACCACGCTCAATCGACGAGACCTGCTTCGGTTGCTTGATCCAACGTGAGAAGAAAGTGACGCACCGTGTGGCCGCACGTAGTACATGCCTTGTAGAAGTACGGACCCGAGGGGCTCGACTGAATTTCACCGAGCTGTCGCATTTCCGCGACGCAGCAGGGACCAGCCGACACCGGCGAGACGATCCGTTCGGGATAGCCGTTGAATGCCGCCTTGCTAGCGGAATACTCCACGATCGTCTCTATCTTATCTAGTATGACGTTCACCGCAACCTCCTGAGTTTTTTGGGCGGCTTTCCGTCAACGAAATCGCTTGGCGGCCTACCGTCCCTTACCTTGTTGAGTGACCGGTGAAGGGGGTTTGTTACACGTTCATGGATTCCTGTTGCAAGGGTTACGACAATTCGCCGCAAGAGGCCATCCGCGGTGGTGGAGCGGGTCGTCTATCTCCCCAGGCGGGAGCGAAAAAAGCGCGCGCAGGCAGGGTCGACGGCGATCGCAGACTGCAGCAAGGCGGCTTGCGACAGAGAAGGGTTCATGAGCCCCTCGTCGGCGTGAGGGTGGCCGGGGGCGACGGCGTGGACGATCTCGTGGGCGATGACCCGGGCCAGGGCGCGCCCGACCTGGGCTTGCACGCGAACGGCTTCGCAGTTTCCCCGCTTGACAGGGTGGCCCGCCGCCTGAATCACGTTTGGAGTGAAGATGAAGACGACGTCCCGAGGGCCGTTCTCGCCCTTCGACGCGCCGAGCGTATGGGGGGCGAGTCCCCAGGCTGCGGGCTCCACATCCATCATCACGACGCTGAGTCTCGGCCGCCCGCTGGCGAAGGCGTCCTCGATCTTCATCCATTCGGCCTGAACCCCCAGGTCCGAAAGAATCCGCTTCACCTCCTCGGTTGCGCCGCGGACCACGAGCGGGCAGAGGCCCCACGCGTCGAACCACGTCAACGACAACCGGTCGTTCGTCGAGGGGGCGATGGCGTCTCCGGCCGCTATTTCGAGACCGGATGCGCTCGAGGCGAGAACGAGGGCGAGGCTCAGTGCCGAAGCCGAGCGGCGCGCGAAGCGGAGTGTCAACGGAAGTCTCATCTACCCTTGCTGGCCATGCTGGGGCGCGGTCCCGCTTGGGACCAATGAAGAACGTCACTCCAGCTCGGAAACACATCAAGTAACAGTGCGGTGCTTCATAACAAAGCCACGTGACAGGAGGTAGCATCGCCAGTCGCCGCGGCGTGACGATCTCGACGCTTGCGGTATTCAACCAGGAGTCCGTTGAGTGAGGACGTGCTGAGAGAGCCGAAGAGAATGGAATGATGCTTCCCCCGCTTCCGATCGACGAGGTCTCCATCGCGACCATTCGCACGCTTTCCATGGATGCGGTCCAGAAGGCGGGCTCCGGGCATCCGGGAACGCCGATGGCGATGGCGCCCGTCGCCTACTGCCTCTGGCAGCGGCACTTGCGGTTCGATCCCGAGGACCCTATCTGGCCGAACCGCGACCGCTTCGTTCTCTCGATCGGACACGCGTCGATGCTGCTTTATTCGCTGCTGCACCTCGCAGGGGTTCGGGCGGTGAACCCGAAGTACGAGAGGCTCGGAGAGTTCTCGGTGACCCTCGACGACATCCGGCACTTCCGGCAGCTCGACAGCCGCTGCCCCGGGCATCCGGAGTACCGATGGACGTCGGGCGTCGAGACGACGACGGGTCCGCTCGGACAGGGGGTCGCGACCAGCGTCGGCCTGGCCATCGGGTCGCCATGGATGGCGAGCTACTTCAACCGCCCCGGTTTCGAGATGTTCGGCTACGACGTCTACGCCCTTTGCGGGGACGGCTGCATGATGGAGGGGGTCACGAGCGAGGCCGCCTCTCTCGCGGGGCACCTCAGGCTTTCGAACCTCTGCTGGATCTACGACAACAACCACATCACCATCGAGGGCCACACCGGCTTGGCTTTCAGCGAGGACGTGGCGACGCGCTTTATCGGCTACGGCTGGAACGTGACCCGGGTCGGGGACGCCAATGACCTCGAGACGCTGTCGCGGGCGTTCGAGACGTTCCGGGCGACCACCGACCGGCCGACCCTCATCATCGTCGATAGCCACATCGCCTACGGCTCCCCCCACAAACAGGACACCGAGGCCGCTCACGGCTCTCCTCTGGGAGACGAGGAGATTCGGCTGACGAAGCGCAACTACCGCTGGCCCGAGGAGGAGACGTTTCTGGTGCCCGAGGAAGTCCGAAAGCATTTCGGCGACCACCTGGGCCGGCGCGGCCACGAGCTTCGACAAGCGTGGATGGAGCGGTTCGCGTCCTACGAGAAAGCGCACACGAAGCTCGCCAAAGAGCTCTTCCAGATGCAGCATCGAGAGCTGCCGGAAGGCTGGGACCGGGAGATCCCGAGCTTTCCCGCCGACCCCAAGGGGCTCGCGGGGCGCGCAGCCTCGGCCCAGGTCCTGAACGCGGTGGCGAGGAACCTCCCCTGGCTCGTCGGAGGCTCGGCCGACCTAGCCCCCTCGACGCTCACCCGGCTCACGTTCGAAGGCGCGGGCGACTTCGCCGCATCGACCCCGGGAGGCAGAAACTTCCACTTCGGCGTGCGGGAGCACGCCATGAGCTCGATCTTGAACGGTCTGTCGCTCGCGAAGATCCGGCCCTACGGCTCGGGATTTCTGATCTTCAGCGATTACGCGAAGCCCGCGATCCGGCTCTCGGCCCTCATGGAGCTGCCAGCGATCTACATCTTCACTCACGACTCCATCGGCGTCGGTGAGGACGGACCCACCCACCAGCCGGTCGAGCAGCTCGCCTCCCTTCGCGCCGTTCCCGGGCTCATCACCCTGAGGCCTGCAGACGCCAACGAGATCGCGGAAGCCTGGCGGGTCATCATCGAAAGCCGCAGGGCGCCGGTCGCGCTCGTGCTCTCCAGGCAATCGCTTCCGACGCTCGACCGGTCCCGCTTCGCGCCTGCCTCCGGGCTCGCGCGGGGCGGCTACGTTCTCTGCGATCCCGAGGACGGCTCGCCCGAGGTAATCTTGATGGGGAGCGGGAGCGAGGTCGCGCTCGCGGTCGAGGCCTACGAGAAGCTCACCGCCGAGGGGATCCGCGCCCGGGTCGTGAGCTTGCCTTCGTGGGAGCTCTTCGAGCGGCAGGAGCGTTCCTACCGCGAAGAGGTGCTGCCGCCTCGAATCCGCGCCCGGGTCGCCGTCGAGCAGGCGTCGACTCTGGGTTGGGAGCGTTACGTGGGGACCGATGGCGAGATCCTGGGAATGGAGACCTTCGGCGCCTCCGCGCCCCTGGCTGCGCTCCAGAAGAAGTTTGGCTTCACGCCCGACCGTGTGGTGGTGGCGGCCAAGAACCAATTGAGGTCGAAATCATGACGAACCCGTTGAGCCCGTTGAGGAAGCTGGGAGAGCTCGGACAGTCTCCCTGGCTCGACTATATCCGCCGGAGCCTGGTGACGAGCGGCGAGCTCGAAACGCTCATCGAGAGGGACGGTCTCAAAGGGATCACTTCGAATCCCGCCATCTTCGAAAAAGCCATCCGGGGAAGCCACGACTATGATGAAGCGCTCGGGAAGCTTCGCTCCGAGGGGCTCTCTCCCTCGGAGATCTACGAGCGGCTGGCGGTCGAGGACATCCGGGCCGCGGCCGACGTTTTCAGGAGCGTCTACGATGAGACGAGCGCCGCCGACGGCTACGTGAGCTTCGAAGTCTCCCCTTATCTCGCGAACGACACCGAACGCACGCTCGAGGAAGCCCGCCGGCTGTGGAAGGCCGTGGACCGCCCGAATCTGATGATCAAGGTGCCGGGGACCGAAGCCGGGATTCCCGCCATCGAGCGGCTCATCGCCGAGGGAATCAACGTCAACGTGACCCTGCTTTTCGCGCGGCCGGTCTACGAGCGCGTCGTCGAGGCCTACTTTCGGGGGCTTCAGGCAAGGCTCGAGACGAATCAGGACCTCTCGAGGATCGCGAGCGTCGCGAGCTTCTTCGTGAGCCGCATCGACGCCGCCGTCGAGGCGCTTTTGCGGGACAAGCCCGAGGCCGCCCGCCGCGCCCTCGCCGGAAAAGTCGCCATCGCCAACGCCAAGCTCGCCTACCAGACGTTCAAGCGGTCGTTCGATGGCGAGCGGTGGCGAAAGCTCGAGTCGAAGGGCGCCCAAAAGCAGCGCCTCCTTTGGGCCAGCACCAGCACGAAGGACCCGGAGCTTCCCGACACCCTCTACGTCGAGGAGCTCATCGGCCCGGAGACGGTCAATACGCTGCCGATGGCGACCCTCGACGCGTACCGGGACCACGGCGATCCCGCCCCTCGTCTCGACAAACGCGTCTCCCTGGCCAAGGGAACTCTTGCGATTCTCGAGGACGCCGGAATCTCTCTCGATGCCATCACCGACGAGCTGTCCGAGAAGGGAGTGCGCGCTTTCGCGGAGGCCTTCGACAACCTCCTGAACGCGCTCGACGCGCGCTGCCGCCCGGGCGTGAAAGGGGAAGGCCCGCCCGCTCGTTACTCGCTTCCCCCGGCTCTCGAAGAGAAGGTGCGGGAAACGCTCGACGAGTGGGGCGCTTCGGGGAAGATGCGCCGTCTCTGGGAGTGGGACGCTTCTCTTTGGACCGGAAAGGACGAGGGGGAATGGCTCGGCTGGCTCTCCCTCACCCAGGCCTCGGAGGAGCGCGGTGAAGAATTCTCGGAGCTGCAGTCGTGGGTGCGCTCGCAGGGATTCCAGCACGCGGTCGTCCTCGGCATGGGAGGCTCGAGCCTCTGTCCGGAAGTCCTGCGCATGACCTTCGGGAAGATCGACGGCTTTCCCGAGCTTCTGGTGCTCGACTCCACCGACCCGGCGCAGATCCGCGCGGTCGAGGGCCGCATCGACGTCGGAAAGACGCTCTTCATCGTCTCGAGCAAGTCGGGTACGACTCTCGAGCCGAACGCCTTCGCGGAGTATTTCATCGAGCGGGTGAAAGAGAGGCTCGGGGCCGGCGAGTCGGGCAACCGTTTTCAGGCCATCACCGATCCCGGCTCTCAGCTCGAAGACCTGGCGCTCGAGGAGCGCTTCGCTCGCGTGTACCACGGGGTCCCGAGCGTGGGGGGACGCTACTCGGCGCTCTCGAACTTCGGCATGGTTCCCGCCGCGGTGATGGGCCTCGACGCTTCCGAGTTTCTCCGAAGAGCGGACGTGATGGCCGTCGCGACCTCATCGTGCGTTCCCATCGGCTCCAATCCCGGGGCGAAGCTCGGCGCGGTTCTGGGACTCGCGGCGAGCCATGGGAGGGACAAGCTCACCCTCATCGCATCGCCCGGGATTTCCGGCCTCGGCGCCTGGCTGGAGCAGCTCATCGCCGAGTCCACGGGAAAGCAGGGGAAAGGCATCATCCCCGTCGACGGGGAAAGCCTCGGGCCGCCGTCGGTCTACGGAGGCGACCGCCTCTTCGTCTACGTCCGTCTCGGGAGCCAGCCCGACCAGGCCCAGGACGAGGCTGTCGATGAGCTCGAGAAAGCGGGGCAGCCGGTGGTTCGGATTCCCCTGACGGAAATCGAGGACCTCGGACAGGAGTTCTTCCGCTGGGAGATCGCGACCGCGGTGGCCGGGGCCATCCTCGGGATCCACCCTTTCGACCAGCCCGACGTGGAGGCGTCGAAGCGCGCGACGCGAACGCTCACCGAAGCGTTCGAACGAAGCGGAAATCTCCCCTCCGAAACGCCGTTCTTCGAGGAGGACGGGGTCGCGCTCTTCGGTGACGAGAAGAACGTCTCCGCTCTCGGAAAACGTTCTTCTCTCGCCGAATACCTGCGGGCGCACCTCGAAAGGCTGATCTTCGGCGACTACTTCGCCCTTCTCGCCTACATCGAGAAGAACACCGCTCACGAGAGTGCCTTGCAGTCCATCAGGCACGAAGTCCGGAACAAGAAGCGCGTCGCGACCTGCCTCGGGTTCGGCCCTCGTTTCCTCCACTCGACGGGGCAGGCTTACAAGGGGGGGCCTGAGAGCGGGGTCTTCCTTCAAGTCACGTGCGACGACGCGGAGGACTTGCCGGTGCCCGGGCACGACTACACGTTCGGCGTGGTGAAGGCGGCCCAGGCCCGGGGCGACCTTTCGGTCCTCGCCGAGAGAGGCCGCCGGGCGCTTCGCGTCCACCTGGGGCCCGACGTCGAAGGCGGACTCCGAAGGCTCGAGTGGGCGCTCCGAAAAGCGCTCTCCTGAGATGATCCTCGCGGGAGACGTCGGCGGCACGAATACCCGGCTCGCCTGGTGCGAGGTATCGGGATCGAAGGTGGAATTGAAGCTCGTACGCTCGTTCAAGAGCCGCGAGCACGCTTCCCTCCGCGATATCGTAAAGGGCTTCGTCGAAGAGAGCGCGCACGAGGTCGAGCGCGCTTGTTTCGGCGTCGCCGGCCCGGTGCGTCATGGGCGCGCCAGGATCTCGAACCTCACGTGGGAGGTTCGCGCCGAGCGTCTCGGCGAGCTTCTCGGCCTCGACGAGGTCCTTCTCGCGAACGACCTCGAGGCTTGCGCCTACGGCATCGCCTCTCTCGAGCCTTCGGACTTCGCGGTCCTGAACGAGGGGAGCCCCGATCGCGAGGGCAACGAGGCCCTCATCTCGGCGGGGACCGGGCTCGGCGAGGCGGGACTTCACTGGGAAGGAGACTGTCACCGGCCCTTTCCCTCGGAAGGCGGACACGCCGACTTCGCCCCTTCGAACGAAACCGAGGCGGACCTCCTTGCCTTCCTTTGGAAGGAGCACGAGCACGTGAGCTATGAGAGGGTCGTCTCGGGCCCCGGGCTCTACAATATATACAGGTTTCTCCGGGATACCGGCCGGGGCGACGAGCCGGGGTGGCTGACCGAAGAGCTCCGGGACAATGACCCGTCCCCCATCCTCTCCGAGCACGGTCTCTCGGGACGCTCGAAGCTCTGCTCGGACGCCCTCGAGACGTTCGTTTCCATCTATGGAGCCGAGGCGGGGAACCTGGCGCTCAAGCTCATGGCCACCGCCGGGGTTTTCGTCGGGGGCGGCATCGCGCCCAAGATCCTGCCCAAGCTCCAGGACGGACGCTTCTTCCGGAGCTTCGCCGCCAAGGGGAGGATGTCCTCACTTCTCGAGCGGATTCCGGTGCGGGCGATCTTGAACGATCGGTGCGCCCTTCTCGGCGCGGCCCGCCTCGCGGCGCTCACCCCTGGGAGCTGTTAGGTGTATCGGGCCGTCGTCTTCGATCTGGATGGCACGCTGGTGCAGACGGAGAAGCTCAAGGCGATCTCCTACGCCCAGGCGGCTTCGGAGCTTTCCCGCGGAGAGGTGGACGAGGCGGCCGTGGTCGAGGAGTTCAAGAGCGTCGTCGGGCTCTCGCGGCAGGAAGTCGCGACCCACCTGATGAAGGTGTTCGACCTGGAAGAGCGGGCGCGGGCTTGGATGGAAGACCTCGAAGCCGGGCGGCCCTGGCAGGCATTCGCCCGCATGCGCCTCGCGATTTACGAGAAGATGATCGCCGACGTCAACGTGCTGAAAGAGCACCGCTGGCCGAAGAACATCGCGCTTCTCGATAGGGTCCGAAAGAACGGTTTCAAGACCGCTCTCGCCACGATGTCTCACTGCCGGGAGGCATCGCGCGTCCTCGAAGCGCTCTCTCTTCGGGACTCGTTCGACTTCATCGCCACTCGCGACGACGTCGAGAGGGGAAAGCCCGATCCCGAGATCTACGTGCTCTGCTCGTCGGAGCTCGCGGTCCCGCCGCACGAGTGCCTGGTGATCGAAGACTCGCCGGCCGGAGTGCGGGCGGCGCAGGCGGCGGGGATGGACGTCCTCGCGGTGACGACGCCCTTCACGAAAGAAGCGTTTCAACGAGAGAGTCTCCTCGACCGGCGCTGGGTCGTGGACGACCCCGAGGAGCTTCCCACGGTGATGTGGGAGCGTCTCCTGGCGCACCAGCGAGACAGTCACGGAGGTTGAATCATGGAGCTGGGAATGGTCGGTCTCGGGAAGATGGGCGCCAACATGACGTCGCGCCTCCTTCGGGCGGGACATCGTCTGGTCGTCTCCGACCGGGATGCGAAAGCGGTGGCTGCCGCCGAGGGGAAAGGTGCTTCGGCCTCGGTATCTCTGGTCGATTTAACCTCGAAGCTCGAGGCGCCGCGCGCCGTCTGGGTCATGGTGCCCGCGGGAGATCCGACGGAGAGCGTCGTCGGATCCCTCGCTGATTGTCTGGAGCCGGGCGACGTCGTCGTCGATGGCGGCAACAGCAACTACAAGGACACCGTACGGCGAGCCGAGACCTTGAAGGCGAAGAAAATCTCCTTCGTCGACGTGGGGACGAGCGGCGGCATCTGGGGGCTCGAGGAAGGCTACAGCATGATGGTGGGAGGCGACGAAAGTGCCGTATCCCGCCTGCGCCCCGTGCTGGAGTCGCTCGCCCCGGGATCGGATCGAGGCTGGGGCCGCGTGGGCCCGGCGGGCGCCGGTCATTTCGTCAAGATGATCCACAACGGGATCGAGTACGGCATGATGCAGGCCTACGCCGAAGGCTTCGAGATCCTCAAGAAGAAGGCCGACTTCGCTCTGGACCTCCATCAGGTAGCGGAGATCTGGCGCCACGGGAGCGTCGTTCGTTCCTGGCTCCTCGACCTCACGGCTCGCGCGCTCGAAGGCGACCCCGAGCTCTCCGAGATCGAAGGCTTCGTCGCCGACAGCGGCGAGGGACGCTGGACGGTGGCCGAGGCCATCGACCTCGACGTCCCCGCTCCCGTCATCACCGCGTCCCTGCTGATGCGCTTCGTGAGCCGGCAGCAGGAGAGCTATGCCGCGAAGCTCCTCGCCGCGATGAGAAACCAGTTCGGAGGACACGCGGTCGAAAGGAAGAAGCGGTGAGGACGAGCGTCGTCCTCTTCGGCGCCTCGGGGGATCTCACCGCGCGCAAGCTCGTTCCCGGCCTCTTCAGCCTCTATCGGAAGAAGCGTCTTTCCGACGGTACGAGCGTCGTCGGCTTCGCCCGGCGGGAGCATACCGACGAGAGCTTCCGGGACCTGATGAAGGCGGCCGTCCAGGAGTTCGCGCCCGACCGCTTCGACCGGGCGGCCTGGAACGAGTTCGCCCGAGACCTCCACTACGTCCGAGGAGATCTCGATCGCCACGAGGATTTCGCTTCTCTCGATCGAAGGCTCCGGGAGCTCGAGGCTGGCCCCGCGAACCGCCTGTACTTCTTTGCCGTCGCCCCGCGCTATTACGAGCCCATCGTCGCGCACCTCGGAGAGGAGGGCATGACCCATGAGGAGGAGGGCTACCGGCGGGCGGTCATCGAGAAGCCGTTTGGAAGCGACCGGGAGTCAGCGAAGAAGCTGAACGAGGCGGTCCACGCCGTTTTTCGAGAGCGCCAGGTCTATCGCATCGATCACTATCTCGGGAAGGAAACGTCTCAGAACATCCTCTTCTTTCGTTTCGGGAACACGGTCTTCGAGCCCCTGTGGAACCGCAACTACGTGGACCACGTCCAGTTGACGGTCGCCGAGACGGTGGACGTAGAGCATCGCGCCAGGTTCTACGACGGGACCGGCGTCCTTCGAGACATGTTCCAGAACCACTTGCTGCAGCTCCTGGCCCTCATCGCCATGGAGCCCCCGGCCTCCTTCGAGGCCGACGCGATCCGGAACGAGAAGGTGAAGGTCCTCTCGGCGATCCGTCCGCTCGCCCCGACGCGTCTCGCTCGTGACACCGTTCGAGGGCAGTACCGGGGCTACCGCGAGGCCGAGGGAGTCGCCGAGGGCTCCGACACTCCTACCTACGCCGCCCTGAAGCTCCAGATCGACAACTGGCGGTGGCAAGGCGTGCCTTTCTACTTGCGCTCGGGAAAGGCCTTGAAAAGGAAGGTTTCGGAGATTCTGATCCAGTTCCGCTGCCCCCCTCACGTCATGTTCCCCCTCGCTCCCGGCGCCCGGATCCGGAACAACTTTCTCGCGATCTGCGTCCAGCCCGATGAGGGGATGCACCTCCGCTTCGAGGCCAAAGTCCCCGATACCGTGGCCGAGCTGCGCTCGGTGGATATGGAGTTCCACTACGCCGACGATTTCGAGGGCATCGAAATCCCCGAAGCCTACGAGAGGCTTCTTCTCGACGCTCTGAACGGCGATGCGTCGCTCTTCGCTCGAAGCGACGGCATCGAGCTTTCGTGGAGAATCATCGACCCCGTCCTCCAGGGCTTCCGGCGGGACGAAGCGCCTCCGCTCGAGATCTACGAGCGTGGAAGCTGGGGCCCGGCGGGCGCCGACGAGCTTCTCGGGCGCGACGGCAGGAGCTGGCAGAGTGGCTGCGGCCAGCACTAGCATCTACCTCCGGGTCTTCAAAGACCTGGAAGAGCTGAGCGCTGCCGCGGCGGGCGCGTTCGCCGACGCCGCGAGGGACGCGGTTCGAGAGCGAGGCCGGTTCTCGGTGGCTCTCGCCGGCGGGGGAACTCCGCGTACGCTCTACCGCTCCCTCGCCGCCGGCTTTCGCGACTCGATCCCCTGGAGCGGCGTCCATCTCTTCTGGTCCGACGAGCGGTTCGTTCCGCCGGAAGATCCGGATAGCAACTACCGGATGGTCCGGGACTCGCTCCTCGATCGGGTCCCCGTCCCCGAGGGGAACGTTCATCGCCCCGAGACGGAACACGACAATCCCGAGGAGTCCGCGCGCCGGTACGAGCGCGCGCTGCGCACCTTCTTCGATCCGGAGCCGCCGCGATTCGACTGGATGCTTCTCGGCCTCGGTGAGGACGGCCATGTCGCGTCTCTCTTTCCCGGCGCCGAAGCACTCGAAGAACGGAGGCGGCTCGTCGTAGCCGTTCGGGACAGCCCGAAACCGCCCAGAGTCCGTTTGACGATGACCCTTCCGCTGATCAACCAGTCCAGGGAGATTCACTTCCTCGTCTCGGGACGAGGGAAACACAGGATCCTCTTCGACATCCTGAGAGGCTCCGTGAACGGGCTTCCCGCCCGGCGCGTGCAGCCGGAAGAGGGGTCGCTCCATTGGTGGCTGGACCGTCGAGCGGCCGCGCGCGAACAAGAGTGACCCGACGGGGAAGAAAGGCATCCAAGGAAGAGAGGCAGCGTAGGGTATGAAAAAGAAAGACCGAGCTAGGAAGAGCGCCGTGGCCGAAGCTCCGCAGTTGGAGCACGAACTCCGTGAGAGGATCACGCGGCGTGCTTACGAGATCTATCTCCAGCGGGGCGGGGAGCACCGCCGCGATCTCGACGATTGGCTCGAAGCCGAGCGGGAGATCCGCGGAAGCGAGAAGGAGTGAGAAGACCGATGAAGAAGAAAACTATCGAGAAGCAGGCCCCGGGAGATGGGCTCCTGAAATGCTGCGCCCAGGCTCTCGGCATCTCGAAGAAGATACTGAAAAGAGCGGTTCGCGAAGTGAAGCTTCGGGCGGTGGCCGAGAGGATCGCGCGCGAAGAAATCGAATCCAAGTGGGGCGAGATCCTGGACCGCACGAAGCGAGCCGAGTAGTCCGATGAGAACCCGAAGACAAAGAGCGCGGATCGCCGCGGCTCTCGCTCTGTTCCTTCTGGCCGGGCCGATCGCGGCCTCGGTTCTCGCTCAGACATCGCCTCCCCCAAGCCGGGCGGCGCTCCTCGAAGCCAAGCGGCGAGCGAAATTCCAGGAGATCGTGCCGCCCAGCAGAAAATCCGTCGAGACCGGACTCACCCGGTTCGACCAGGCGATGCTGTTCTTCGGGAAGGTGCAGCGCGGCTGGCACGGGGTGCGTATGGCCGGGGGAGATTTCCCCGCGGGCGCGGGCTTCAACTACGGCGTCGGATTCACCGACAACGCGTTGGGCGCCGTCTACGAAGACCTGGACATGCCCAATCGTCTCGACCTGAACTTCGTCGCCGCCTCCAGCACCCGAAGCTACCATCAAGTGAGCGGCGATCTGGCCTTCCGAAACATCGGCGGCTCCATCCTGAACTTCGCCGCCCGGGGCGATTGGCACGAGCACCCCGAGGAAGACTTCTTCGGCCTCGGCACGGACACTTCGGAGGACGATCGGACGAGCTACCTCGAGCGCGGACTCGAATTCGGCGGAGATCTTTGGCTCGAGCCCGTACGAGGCTTGCGGCTAGGTGGAGGCGCCGCGTGGACCAATCCGCGGATTGGATCCGGCGAGGATCCCCGGTTCCCCTCGACCGACGAGCTCTTCGACCCGAGCGCGATCCCCGGCTTCCAGGCCCAGCCTGAGTACGTGCGTTTCGGAGGCACGGTCTCCTTCGACTGGAGAGACGAGCCGCTGCGGCCGAGGGCGGGCGGCTACTACGGCGTCAAAGTCAGAAACTTCAAAGGACAGGAGTTCGACACGCTCGATTTCCGGCAGTACGAGGCAGACATACAGCAATACGTGCACTGGCTGAATCGCTTCCGCGTCCTGGCGCTCCGGGCGAACGTCGTGATCTCGGACGCGGACGCGGGGAAGGACGTGCCGTTCTTCTACATGCCCACTCTCGGCGGCGGCGAGCGTCTCCGCGGCTTTCGGGAGTTCCGCTTTCGCGACCGCAACAGCATCTTGATGAGCGCCGAGTACCGCTGGGAGGCATGGTGGGCTCTCGAGATGGCGCTCTTCGTCGATGCTGGCAAGGTCGCCGCCGAGAGGAGCGATCTGGATTTCGATAACCTGGAGGCGTCGTACGGGCTGGGTTCCGGTTCCACAGCACCGACGCGGTCTCGCTTCGATTCGACCTGGCCTTCAGTCGAGAGGGATTCATCCCCTTGTTGAGGTATACCCATGTGTTCTGACCGCCGGCTTCGTTCGACCGCGGTCCTCAGCTTTTGCGCGCTCGCTCTCACCGCTACCGCTTTCGCCCAGAAGGTGGAGGACGTTGCTCGCCGGTTCTTCCCCGACGATCCGCTCTGGCAGGATTCGGATGCCTTGGACATCCCACCGGTGGAAGAGTTTTCCGCTCCTCAAGGATTATGACTTCGTCGAGAACAGCTTCGGCGATCCCGCGAGCTTCGATGGCCCCGCGGTCGACGTGAACACCCTCGACGAGGTCCCCGATTCGAGCTGGTTTACCAACCGCCTCGGCCGCCGCGAGATGAGCCTCGAGGAGATTTTGAAAGGGCCTCTGGAACGCCACCCGGATGGCTTCGGCGACGTCGATCTGAATCTCCTCCATCGTCGGCTGGGTCGTGGGAACGTAGCGGGACTCCCAGAATTGCGGCGACTCCGGGTCGTTGATCAGACGCTTGAGAATGTCCTCGAACGTGAGGATCGCTTCCTCGGCGACGATGACCGATTCCTCGCGCGCCGCGACTTCCGCCTCGGCCTCGGTCACGTCGATGGGCGCCATCGTTCCCACCTCCACCTGGATGCGGTTGTTCCGCAGAAGGTCCTGTGCGAGCTTGAGCGACTGGCGCGCCACCTCCAGGTCGCGAATGCTGAAGACCAGATCGAGGTATCCGATCGAGACGTCGCGCACCGTGTCCATCACCTGGACTTCGAACGTGTGGTGCGAAATACGCTCTGAGTTCTGGGCGACGAGAATCTGCTGTTTGTTGGGGTTGAGGCGGAAGTTCTGCACCAGCGGCTGCACGACCTGGGCGCTCAGCGCCGCATCGTAGAGCGGGTTGAAGCCGGAAAACGCGCTGTTCGTCGTCTGGCGCAGGTTCTGCCAGGAGACGTTGTAGTTGCCGCCGGTCGTGAGCTCCTGGTTCCAGGCGAGGCTGAAGTTGGTTCGGGTGCTCGCGAGGACGTTCGCGCCGATGAGCTGGTTCTGCGCCGGAGTGCGGCTATCGAGGTTATTGAAGCTCGCCGAGACGCTTGGCTGGTAGACGCCCTTGGCGGAAGCTACCCCCTCGGCCTGGACCTGGGTGTCGAGTCGGGAAACGACCACGTCCAGATTGTTCTCGAGGGCCATCTCGATGGCCTGCTGGAGGGTCAGCTGGATGCCGCCGGGCTCTTCCGTCGGATTCGGGTCCTGGGAAGCCCTGGACTCCTCGGGAACGGCCGTGCCGGCGAGGAGGAAGAAAAAGAGCGGACGAACAAGGACGAAGGGGATCTTGGATTTCATGCGTGTCGTAACCTCCTGGAACCTCGTCCTCGGGCGTCGGTCGCGCAGCTTCCACGAGATCCCGGTGTCCCCGACCGTAGCTCGCTCTGCGGTAGAGCGGAGTGACTGGCTTCACAGCTATGCCGGTTCCAGAGCTCGTGACCGGCCGCGCACGGCTACCTCCTCGATCTTTAGGACGAACCTTGAGAGCGGCCGCACCAATCGGCGGGAGTCACGGGGCGGCTACGAGTTGCACATCGAGAGGGCAAGATCTAGGGGGACATATTCACGGGGCCGAACTCCTCGACCGAGAGGAGCGGTGGACGATCGGCGTCGCCCGAGTGGAGTCTCCCGGACAGCCGGATTCTCTTCCCGAGAAGGTCCGCGCGTTTTTCGAGAGCCTCAACCTGCGATCCACCGTCGAGCGCGAAGGAGCGCTTCAGCCCCGGAACCTGAAGCTCGAGGAAGCCTCCTCCTTCGACCAGGGTCCCCTCGACCGTCACTAAGACCTCGGACGCGGTGAAGCCCGCGTCCTCCATCGCTTTGGGAATCAGGACCGGGTCGAAGGATTTCCCGGGCTCGGGAGACACCTCGGCCTCGCCCTTCACCAAATCCACGTCGGCACGATGAACGCCATCCAGGCGTTCGAGGGCCTTTCGGGCCCCTCGGACTCAGAGCCCTCAGATCATGCCGTCGATTTTGACTCTCGCCGTCAATACTTGAGCCGACGCCGCGAGGGAGCAAAACAAGCTCACCGAGACCAGGAGAAGCCAGACCTTTGAATGCGAGAAGGCTCTCACTTTTATATCTCCTCAGGAATTCGAGCGCTTTTTCTCAATCACGCTCCGTGCCTAGAACAGGTAGCGGAATCCGAAGACGAAGCTCGATTCCGGCTCGGGCTGCACCCCATGGAGCACCTTCACCACGGGGATGGGAAGGGAAAGCTCCACGAGCAGGCTATCGCTAACGAAATACTGAATCCCCGGCGAAATCGAAAGCACGGTCCCGCCGCTGTCTTCGATCTCACGGTCTCCCTCACGGGCGCGGTCCTGCGAGGCGCCGTTCAACTCCAGCACCAGATAAGCGCCGTGACGAAACGCGCGATCGTAGAATCTCCGAAGCCAAGAGGCGTTGGGGGGAGGATCGCTCCGGGAGATGACGAAGTAGGCCGAAGCCGCATCGAACCTCGAACGGTTTCCGACCGAGACTCCTTCCTCGCTCTCCGCCGCGAAGGTGTGCTCGAAGTCGGCGCTTAGCACGAGCTTCAGGTTCATCGCCTTTTCGAAGACGAGCCCGCCGGTGTACTCGACTCCGGACGCCGAGAACCGGCTCGCTCCCGTCGGCGCCTGGAGGCCGAAGACCCCGGAGAGCCGCGTCAGTCCTCCCGGACGGTTTCGGCGATAGAGCCCGTCGTACTGGACGAAGAACCGCGCGTCGGCAAGGCCATTCGAGCTTTCTCGCCTTTCGCTGCCGTCCACGTGCGTGGACGCGTCCACGCTCACGAAGGGCTGGGCCGCGATGAACGTCCACTTCGGATGGAACCCGTACACCACGGCGAGCGAAGGCACGTATTCGGTGACCTCCGCCCATTCTCCGTCCGTCCGCAGGGAAGAGCGACGGATTTCGACGGTCGAGCGGACCAGGGTCGCGCCGCTGAAAAGGGCCCTTCCGCTCGGCGCGAGTATCGTCTGCCCTTCCAACCGCGCGCTTGAAGCTCCCATTCCGCAGACGAGAGCGAGAAACACGATCCGCCGTCCCATTTTTTCCCGTTCAGCGGTCGAAATAACCCCGGGCTTTCATCCAATCGATTCCCCAGAGAGTCATCACCAGAGCGATGACGAAGAGGACGAGCGAGAACCAGAGAATCCAGCGATTGTAGCGAACGGAGACGTCGCATGCAGTCTCCCCGCCCCCCGCCGGGATGTCGCAGACCTCACCCGGGAGCGAGCGGCGAAAGTAAGCGAGGTAGAAGCCCAGGCCGAGCAGCGCCCCGCTCACCGGGAAGAGCCACAGGTCGTAGGCCCCGAACTCTTGCCAGCCGGGAATCGCGGCGAAAAAGGCGAGGACGCTCGTGAGGCCGAAGCCGAGAAGGACCAGAAGCGCCGGAAGCGCGCAGCAGAAAAGCGTGGTGAGAGAGGCGAAAAGAGCGCCGTAGGCCGAGAGGACTCCTTTCACGCTGGCGCTCATTATTGGCTCAGACCATGTAGGGCATGTCCGACGCGACGGTCGGGTAGGCGAAAATCATCTTCTTGACGTCTCGGGACTTCATCCCGGCTTGCATCGCCATCGCGAAAAGATTGATGATCTCTTCAGCGTGGGGGCCGATGAGGTGGGCCCCGAGGATGCGCTCGGTGTCCTCCTCGACGAGCACTTTGTAAGCGGAGCAGTCTTCGCCTACGCGGCGGGGGGAGTACCAGCTCGACGTCTCCTCGAAGTTCGTGCGGAAGCGGAGCCCGCGGCGCCGCGCCTCGTCTTCGTTCAGCCCCACGGAGGCGAGGGGCGGAAGCGTGAAGACGACGCTCGGGACGGGAGGGTATTCCGCCTTGAGGTGATTGCCCTCGAGGATGTTCGCGGCCGCGATGCGCGCCTCGAACGAGGCCACCGGAGTCAGGGGCGCGCCTTCGGTCGCCGCCGCGTCCCCCGCCGCGTAGA
>Ga0214473_10002675_pt1 | contig 21855 bp, 22 predicted proteins | sample RVTome_7_FD_203509 | JGI IMG/M metagenome (GOLD analysis project Ga0214473, IMG submission 203509) | Soil microbial communities from uranium-contaminated site in the Upper Colorado River Basin, Wyoming, United States - RVT98D197 | ecosystem: Environmental > Terrestrial > Soil > Contaminated >... | reverse complement strand
GATGGTACAATCAACACACTCCATCGTTATTAATATCATCGAGGAACCTCTTTTATGGATCCTGGTGTCATAAAAAGCATAATTTCCCTACTCGACAACAGTATTGATTATAAGGATGGGCGTGCGCGGGTGCTCGCTGAAGCCCAATTGCGCACTAAAATTGGATACCTAGCCCGCCTTTCCGCGCTGGGCAACCAAGCCGAACAGGCCTGGGCGCGTTATCTCACTCGGCTCATCGCCCTCGAACTGGGCGCCATCCCAGCCAGCATCCATGAGCTTTACCTGGCGCGCGGCCGTGGCGAGGTGCCAACCAATTTCACAACGCCGGCAATGAATCTGCGCGCCCTGCCCTACGATGCGGCGCGGGCCGTGTTCCGCGTGGCCCAAAAGGTGGATGCGGGCGCCTTTATCTTCGAGATCGCCCGCTCCGAGATCGGCTACACCGAGCAGCGCCCGGCCGAATATGCCACCCATATCCTATGCGCAGCCATTGCCGAAGGGCACCGTGGCCCGGTTTTCATCCAGGGCGATCACTTTCAGATCTCGCTCAAGCGCTACAAGGACGACCCGCGGAAGGAGGTAGAAGCAGTTGAAGCCCTCACCGCTGAAGCCATCCAAGCCGGATTTCTGAATATCGACATCGACACATCCACACTGGTGGATCTGGCCCAACCCAGCGAGCGCGAACAGCAGCGCCAGAACGCGGTGGTGTGCGCGCATTTCACTGCCTTTATCCGCAAGCGCCAGCCGAAGGACGTCATCATTTCCGTCGGCGGCGAGATCGGCGAAGTGGGCGGGCGCAATTCCACAGAGGGCGAAATGCGCGCCTACGTAGAAGAATACGGCGAGGCGCTCAAACGCCACAGACTAGGGACGCCCGGCCTCAGCAAGATCAGCATCCAGACCGGCACTTCGCACGGTGGAGTAGTGCTCCCCGATGGAAGCGTGGCCAAAGTAAAAGTGGATTTCGATACGCTGCACAAACTCAGCCGCATCGCACGCGATGTATATGGCTTTGCCGGTGCGGTGCAGCATGGCGCTTCCACCTTACCAGAGGAGGCCTTCGGTAAATTTGTCGAAGCGGAGGCTTGCGAAGTCCATTTGGCAACTAACTTCCAGAACATGATGTATGAGCGGATTCCCAAATCTTTACTCAGCGAGGTGTATGCATTCGTGGATGAGAAATTTGGAAAGGACCGCAAAGCCAACCAAACCGAGGAGCAGTTCCATTACGAGAACCGCAAGCGCGCCCTGGGGCCGTTCAAGGCTCAGCTTTGGGGACTGGATGAGAAAGATAAATCCATCATTACCCAGGCTTGGGAGAAACAGTTCGGGCGACTGTTTGAGTTGCTTGCCGTGGGTGGAACCCAAAAATACGTCGATCAGTTTATCCAAGCTCCCAAGGTGATGCCTGCTCGGGAGTTTTATTTTGGCAAAGAAGAGGAACAGGAAGAAGCCAAGGACCTTTCAGATTAGCCGTATTTCACCTCAATCCTTTACGCAATACGACGTGTATTGCGTTTGCGTTTAAAATAACTCCATGCCAGCATCCGACCAACGCGTTGACCCTAATGAAAAGTACCAATTTGTGGCGCGGGTTCTCGTCTTTCTCACTCGCGGCGATGAAGTTTTGCTTATCCAGTGGAAGCCTAAAAAGGGCGCCTGGGCAAATCTTTATAACGGCCTTGGCGGCCGCGTGGAACACGGAGAGACAGCTTTGCAAGCCGCCCAACGCGAAGTTCATGAAGAATGCGGGGTAAAAGTTGACAATTTGTGGCTATGCGCAATCCTTGTTATCGATGTGGGGAATTCGGAACTTGGCAAACTGGTGTTTATCTTTCGCGGCGAAACTGAGGCAAATCCCATCTCTTCAACAGAGGGGAGGGTCGCATGGGTGCAACGAGGCCAAGTGAACACAGAAACCGCGGTCGAAGATCTACCCATTCTGCTGCCGCGCCTGCTGGCGATTAAACGGGGCGACGCGCCGCTGTGGGGATTTTACGAATATGACAAGACTGGAAAACTGATCATTCGTTTCGAAGACTAAATTGCAAGATGTTGGGGAGAAGATGTTGTTGTTATATCGAGACGCTTAAGGAAATTCACAACAACAACTTGACTATTTTTAATTATTTTGGCGCGGCATTGGCTTGACAAACGGGAAAACACTAATTTTGCCACGTCGGCCACCGTCCACCCCCAATGACAAGTTAAGTCTCTACACGCTCATAAAATACCAGCAGCGTATTGCCATACTTGCGCTGATCAAACTCATCCAAATTTTTCAAATCCAGTTGTTCATATTCCTTGGGATCTATTTGCACGATCACCCAGGCATCTTCCACCAGCCATGCAGGCTTGGCATCCAGCGCTTGCAGGGCGCGCTTCCACAAGCCGTGATATTGCGGAGGGGCAATGAACACATAAGCAAAAGCGCGGTCCGGCACGCCTGCCAAATGGCTGAAGGCGTCGCCCTGAATCACCTGAGCCCCCTGCTCCAGCTTAGTCGAAACCAAATTGGCGCGGATGGTCTCGATGGCGGCGCGCTGCTTATCTAGGAAGCGCACAAAGCCGGCGCCGCGGCTGAGCGCCTCGATACCCACCGCACCGGTGCCGGCAAAAAGGTCCAAGAAAGCTGCGCCCGGCAGATCGAGGCGAATAATGTTGAACAGCGATTCTTTGGCGCGGTCGGTGATGGGGCGCGTGCTGTCGCCAGGCACCGAGCGCAGCCGGTGGCCGCGGGCGCTGCCGGCGTTCACGCGAGGGGAGCTCATTTTAGAAGGTCGCTGATTCGCAAGGTGGCTATTGTGATTTCATGATGACTATTTAACGAGCTAGTAGCTTGCCACGCTCGCTGCGCTCGCTCGCAATGACGGCGGGTGAGCAATGCTCGCTCCGCTTGCTCGCAATGACGAGAAAAAAGCGGGAGATTGCTTTCCCTCGCTTCGCTCGGGACAGGCTCTGAGCTTCGCCCTCCTCGCAATGACGGTGAAAATGTCATTTTGCAACGTCTTTGAAATTTTCCTGTTTGGCTTGGCTGAGGCGATAGGCCTGGCGCGCCTGGCCCAACTCCATGCGGCGGCGCTGGAAATCGTTTTCCGGCTGCAGGGGCGGCACGCGTGCCGGCTTGCCCTTTTCGTCCAGGGCTACATAAACCAGGTAAGCGGTGTTCGTGTGCCAGCGCTGGCCGGTGGTGGGGTTCTCGGCATACACCGAGACCTCCGCTTCCATGGAGGTTTTGCCCACATAGCTGACCTCGGCGCTCACAGTGACCAGGTCGCCGATCTTGATCGGCTGCTGAAAGATCATGCGGTCGATGGCCACGGTGACCACACGCTGGTGGGAATGCTTCATGCAAGCCAGCGCCCCGGCCTCGTCGACCAGTTTCATGATGTGGCCGCCGTGCACGTTCCCAGTAACGTTGGCGTCGGTGGGATTCATAAGCTGCGAGATAGAGACCCGCGAGGCGGAGACGGGCTGGGGTGATAATTTTTCAACGGGCATATCCTGAATTATAAGGTACTCAGCGCGAGATCACTCACTATTCGCCTGGTTTTAATTGTTTTAACTTTTAACGACGTGACACAGAGGTCGTTAAAAGTTGACAGAGACCACAATATGTCCTACTTACCTGGACCGCTAACCAACCAAAAGTTGTAATGTAACAAGCGCCACACAGGGTTATTAAAACTTTACAAGGCAATAGTTCGGGTTTTGCCTCAAGGCAAACATCCGCGTGGATGGCCTATTAATGCATAGAAATCGCAAAAAGGGCGAAATACTTGGCGGTGTGCAAGGTTAGTCGTGCACAAAACTTCACGCTTTTCTAAAGATGAAGCCGAAGGTTTCTCAAGCGTTGCGAAGGATTTGAAGATCGATTTGGTTGATATGGTTTCTTTAGCCGACTCTAATATCCGATTGCTGCGAAACGGTTCCTATCCTCCATACCGCGGTTCTGCGATAAAACTAGAAAACAATAAACACGTTCTTTACACCCGCGGCTCAGTGCCCTACTATCGGACATATCCTGGCATGTACATACCCCAGCCTCTTGATATAGAAATTCATACAGCAGAATCTTCGTATAATCAAATTTGCGAAGAGATTCTCGCCCTTACTAAAATGAATTGGAACAACACTCAATTTGACAGAAAATATCCGGTGACGATCGAATGTGCAAGAAATGTTGGCAAGATAATTAAATACCTCGGCCCAAATGAAACTCCTCAGCCTAATTATCGATATTATATGTAATGTGCTTTATTTACCAATTGAATTAAAACCAGTGGTTGAAACTCTTCACTCCACATCCCCGTAAGTCCAATAGCGATTGATGAAGAAATTCCAGAACAGCACAACCCCGATAGCGCCGGTTAACCAACCATGCTTCTATGGCTAAGCCTTTCCAGAGAAAACGGGGCGATCGCGGAACTTGTAGGAGTTTTCGTGCCGGCGGAAATAGATATCGCTCCAAGCCCCGTCATTTTTTAGGAACTTTTGGTCTCCCGCGCTTTGGTCATTGATCATATTGATAAAGGCGCGGTTTTTGTAGTGCTCGAACATGCGCACGAACTCGGTGGCCACCACGGCGGCCAGCCTCTTATTCCCGCGTACAAGAACGGTGTTTTCATCGTTCTCACGGCAGGAAGGCTTGCTGAAGTTGGCAGAACCTAAAAGCACAGCCGGGTTTGCGCCCCAGGGGTCGATGACCAGGGTCTTGGCATGGATCTTATGCGCCCCAAATGCGCGCGCATCCCAATTGCGGCCCATGTAAGTTTCCAGCCGGGTGGGGGTGAAGAACAGCGTGTAAAAGCGGTTTAGACCTTTAATCTTCTTTTTGGCGGTGGCATTCACCAGTCCATACTCCACGATATCCTGGTCATTCTTTCCCAGCGCCTCAATAATGCGCTTATCGAGGGCAAAGGGCGCGCTGACCAAAATAGCGCTCTTTGCCTGGCCGATCAACTCGATGGCTGCATCCACCACGTGTTCGCGCCGCACCGGGGAGAACATAAAGCCGGTCTGGGCGCCGAGCGGCGAGCCGGTTTGAGGGCTGCCTGCAATCACCTGCTCGATCAGATCTTGGGCGGCGATGTGACCTTGCCTTTGGCGTTCCGAGATTAAATTCTTTTTGACCGCCTGAAAATAGGCCTCGAAACAGTCCGCGGTTGCGCGGTGTTTGACGATCAGGCCCATATTGGTCTGCAAATAAAAACCGGCCTCGGTAAAGTTGGCCGAGCCCGTCCAAACCGCCCGCGGCTTGCCGTTCTTGAGGTGCACGACGAGTTTATTATGGCTGATCTTGATCTTGGTGCGCGGGGTGGCGACTGCTCTCAACCCAGCCTGGTCAATTACGTGATTAGATTCCTTTACAGTTTTCTGGTTAAGGTCCGGAGCATGATAGACCAGGTCGATAATGACACCCCGTCCTTGAGCTCGTTTGATGCAATCAGCCACCCCCTGGTCGTGGAATTCATAGATAGCGATGTGCAGTTCGTCGCCGGATGCAGCGCCATCAATAAAGTCGATCAGGGATTCGCGCAATCCGTTCGAGAGCCAACTGTAAGCGGCCCCATCGGCTACCTTGGCCGGTTCTACGTTTTGGAAATGCCGCATGTAGGCAGCCGCGGCGGTCACGCCACGATTGAAATAGATTCCAAGGTCATCGGCCACCAGCTGGGATGGGCGGATATTGAGAGTGAGCGGATCGCCTGCATTCAGTTCGCAGGGCTTGCCGGTCATCGGGAAAATTTCAAAGCGATAGGAAAACCTGGGGTCGAGAGTATAGTCGTTCCAACGGAATTGTTGAAATGGGGCGGCTCGCGAACTCACCAACTCACCACCGGCATTGTCGCATTCAAATCTCTTGTAATTGCCCAAATAGGCGGTTGAAATAACTTCCTTGGTGTCCGGGTCGAAGACATGCCGTTTGATCGAAAACCCCAGCAGGTTCTTGCGGTCAAAATCCTTGTCGACATCCCAGCCGAGGACCACTGAGTGCGTGCCGACCAAAGCCGCGGCCGAAAAAGGCCCGGATGTAGCTCTAATTACTGATTGATAGTTGGTTCTTACGGTAGGCATTTGTCACCCCCATGAAATGTTAGTCATTAAGTATTACAGCACGATTGCTATGAACGAAGCTATTAATCGCGTGCCCAAGCTAATTGGGTCTTATTCCACGTCCCCATACGTCCAATACCTGTTGATAAAGAAATTCCAGAACAGCACCACGCCAATGGCGCCAGCCAAGGCCAGGTTGTGCGCCACCACAACCGAGTCGAGCGAATAAGGCAATTTACGCCCATTGAGCAGATTAATAAAAATTGTGCTCAGGCCGGCGAAGATGGGCGTGCGGATCAGCAGGCCAATCAAATTGACGACGCCGTATTGGGCCATTTGGGTGCCGATGGCCTTGGAGCGCGAATCGGGAAAAGTCCAATGGCGATTGAGGATGAAATTGCTGGTCACCGCGGCGAGGAAGGAGATGACGCTGGCCAGAACCGCAGGCAAACCAACTAAAGTGAAAATTAAATTGAAGGTCAGAAAATCTACGCCTGCGCCAATAGCGCCGACGATGGCGAATTTGGCGAAACGTTTTTGCTCGCGACGGTTTCGGATTATGCTCATGGGTTAATGCAGTCTGTGCAGGGGATTGCCACGCTCGCTGCGCTCGCTCGCAATGACGGACAGGGGCTCGCTCTCAATGACGGACATGGCGAAGCGCTTTTGTTCGCGACGGTTATTTAGCAACCTCATGCTACCCTTCTCGTCATTGCGAGGTGGCGCGCAGCGCCGACGTGGCAATCTGCCCGCCTGGATTGACGCAAAGACGATCTAATTAAAATACTCATCGTAGAGGTCGTTTCAATCCGGGTTCAATTTGGTTATTAGATCAATCTTATTTTGGCGCGAGCCGGCTTTGATTTGCTTTTCGCGGGTGATGGCATCTTCCATCCGCTCTGCGGTTTCGACAAAGACTAGTTTATTGAGGTTGTAGTGACGAGTAAATTTACTGCCGGCTTTGGTTTTGTGCTCGAAGATTCGACGAGCTAAATCGTTGGTGACGCCAGTGTAGAGGACGGTGTGTTTCCAGTTCGTCATGATGTAAACACAGGGTTGGTCGTCTGGTTTCATGATGAGTGACTAATCAGCTAGTAGATTGCCACGCTCGCTACGTTCGCTCGCAATGGCGGACGTGGCGTTCGCTCGCGCGGGACTGGTTATCTGGTTTAATGATGAGTGACTAATCAGCTAGTAGATTGCCACGCTCGCTACGCTCGCTCGCAATGACGGACGTTGCGTTTGCTGGCGCAGGGTTGGTCATCTGGTTTCATGGTGGCTGTTTAATTAGCTTGTAGATTGCCACGCTCGCTTCGCTCGCTCGCAATGACAAACGGCAATGACGATGCTAACGAATCCCTAGCTGTTCCTTGAAATATTGGATTGTCTTCTTCAGCCCTTCGGTCAGCGAGACTTTCGGTTCCCAACCCAGTAACTTTTTGGCGCGGGCAATATCCGGCTGGCGGCGCTGCGGGTCGCCTTCGAGGAACTGGTGCTCCTGGAACACCAGGCCGGCTCGCTTGCCCACCAGGGCATCGATCTCTTTGGCGAACTGCTCGATGGTGATCTCATCGGGATTGCCGATATTTACCGGCTCGTGGATCTCGGAGATGAGCAGGCGATAAATGCCTTCGATCAGATCGTCCACATAACAGAAACTGCGCGTTTGCTGGCCGTCGCCATAGATCGTCAGCTTTTCGCCCCTAAGCGCCTGCTGGATAAAGTTGGCCACGGCGCGGCCGTCATCGATGTGCATACGCGGCCCATAAGTATTGAAGATGCGCACGATGGAGGTGTTGACCCCGTGGAAACGGTGATAGGCCATGGTGAGCGCCTCGGCAAAGCGCTTGGCTTCATCGTAAACCGAGCGCTCACTAATGGGGTCCACGTGGCCCCAATAGCTTTCCTTCTGAGGATGCTCAAGCGGATCCCCGTAAATCTCGCTGGTGGAGGCCAGCATAAAGCGCGCTTTGTTTGCAAAAGCCACGCCCAAGCTATTGTGCGTGCCCAGCGCCCCAGCTTTCATGGTTTGGATGGGCAGATTGGGATAGCCGATGGGCGAATTGGGATTGGGGCTGGCGGGAGAAGCAAAGTGCATCACCGCGTCCAACTTGCCGGGCACGAAAATGTAATCGGAAACATCGTGTCGGATGAAACTGAAGCGTTCGTGGCTGCTGAGGTGAGCCAGGTTTTCGGGTTTGCCGGTCACGAAATTATCCATGCCCACCACTTCGTGGCCCTCAACTAAAAGGCGATCGCAGAGATGGGACCCCAAAAAGCCGGCCGCGCCGGTGATCAGGATACGCATTTTAGTGAAACTCCGCTTTAGTCATGTCGGGTTAGTTATTTTTCGAGACGTATTATCATCCAGCTAGTAGATTGCCACGCTCGCTTCGCTCGCTCGCAATGACGAACAAAGTCCACCGCAATGACGGACTAAGGCCACGTTCGCTACACTCGCTCGCAAGGAGGCGCAACATTTGAGAATATTCTAGCGTCCCCCGCCCCTCAGCGCCACGAAAGCGCCGCCACTAATCCATCCCCGGTAACTTGATGCGCCTCCCCACTCAACACATTTGCGATCCATAAATTACCCTGGTAGACGAAAGCGATCATGGGACCGTTTTCGGCGGAGGGTGACCAAGCCACGCGTTGCGGGTGGAGGCCGGCGGCGCCTTGCGGCGGAAAAAGAGAAAGCATGTTGCCGCTCGGCGCGACGACCATCAGCTCGTAGGCACTGATATCACTTTGTGAAGGGGTGAAGGCGCGCAGGAATGCGACCTGGCCGCCATCAGGGTCTGGCACAGGTCCGGCGAACATGCCAATGTTTTCCGCGATAGTGCTGACATCGCCGCTGCCCACATCGATCGCCACCAAATTAAAGATCGGCGATTGCTCCTGAACTTCTAGACCCTGCTGTTCGGCATGCTCAACCGTGTAGAGGACGTTGCCATCTGGCGACCAGGATAGGCTGGGCATCCAAGCCCAATCGCTGCCTGTTTGAAAAGTGGGCAGCGGCAACTGCACATCCAGCTCAGCGCTGTTTACGTTTACCAAACCAACCGCGTCAGGCCGGGCAAAGGCCAGCTTCTCGCCATCCGGCGACCAGGCATAGGTGCTGCCCCACCAACTGTAAAAGCCCTCCTGGTTAGCCGCCAAGGCCACACTGGGGAGGCTGACCTCGCCGTCGTTGAAGGTGATGAATTGCAAATCGTTCTTCGCTTGCCAGCCCGGCGGGTTCAGGCTGGGCTCGACCGCAGAAAATGCAATGCGGGCAGGGGAAGCGCCCGGTACCCAGCCGGCATAATGAACGATATTGCCCACGCCCAAATCGATGATTTGCTGGGGATCCTCATTTAGGCTAGCTACCCACAACGTGTTGATCTCACCCCCCAGGCGGCTCTGGCGAGTGAAAAGCAGCCAAGCCCTATCTGGCGAGATCTCGAAGACGCGGCCATCCAGGTCGCCGGTGGTGACCACGGCGCGGCGCGAGCCGGTTTCAGATTCCAGCAGCCAGGCGTTCCCCGCCGATAGAAAGGCGAGCCGCCCACTGATGGGGATGGAACTGTAGGGCGACTGCGCGCCCACCATAATGATCTCTTCTACGGGCGCGGTGATTACGGTTTCGCGAATTAGCGTGCGCGAAACCAAGGCCCCATCCTCGTAAAGCAAACGATAGGTAGATTCCTGCAGGCCATTGACCCCGTTTTGAATCAGGCGCTGCTCCCCGGCAGCCAGCGATTCGTTTTGCAGCGTGCGCGATACGAACGAAAGCGGATTTTGTTCGACTTCAAATTCTTCTACCACGCGGATAACGCGAATCTGTTCTCCACCAACCAATTCGGCGAACAAGGTAGGTTCGCTGCGATCCAGCGGGCCTACCTCCACCCCGGCAGCTTCCAGCGCCTGGCGCACATTGCTGCCAGGAGGGAGGACTAGCTGACTGCTTTCGCCATCCACGCTGAGGATGACTGGAATTTGCTGAGAAGCTGTGGAGGGAGCGCAGCCAGCCGATATAACGAGCAAAATGAAAGGACAAAGGAGAAAAAAGACCCGCTGGTATAATCGCATTTCGCCCACAAAAAATCGCCAGAGACTGGCGACACTAAAGGACCTATAAAAATTATAGCATGGCGGCTAAAAGTAAATCTTCTCCCAGTTCAGCCGAATCACTCTCATTGGAAGCACGCCTCGAAGCGCTGCTCTTCGTGGCGCCCGGCGCGGTTTCAGTCAACCAGTTAGCGTCCGCGCTGGAGATAGCTCCGCGCGAAGTAGAAAAAACCCTAGTTTCACTTGAGGCGGGCTATGCGCAACGCGGCATTCGCATCCAGCGGCATAAAGGCGAGCTGCGCCTTACCAGCGCACCGCAAGCTGCCTCTCTGGCCGAGCGCTTCCTCGACCTGGAAGCTACCTCGCGGCTCAGCGCCGCGGCCTTAGAGTGCCTTGCGATCATCGCCTATCAGCAACCCATCACGCACCCACAGATCGACGCGGTGCGCGGCGTCAACAGCGACAGCGCCCTGCGCTCGCTGCTGACCCACAGCTTGGTAGAAGAAACCGGACGCACCGAAGGGCCGGGCCGCCCTATCCTTTACGCCACTACCCCCGAATTCCTGCAGCACTTTGGATTGGGCGCGCTGGAAGAGCTGCCCCCGTTGAATCTCGACGTACTTAAAGCCAAGCAAACCAGCTTCGTCGAATCGGAAGATTAGTCTCAGTAGCGCCCAGAGCTTTTCCATGGCCGAAGAACGCCTGCAAAAGATCCTGGCCCGCGCCGGCTTCGGCTCTCGGCGTGCCAGTGAAAGCCTGATCAGCGCCGGGCGCGTGAGCGTCAACGGCCAAGTTGCCAAACTAGGCAGCAAGGCCGACCCAGCTCGCGATGCCATCCGCGTGGACGGCAGGCGCCTCAACATTGCCCAAGACTTCGTTTACATTGCACTCTACAAGCCGCGCGGCGTCCTTTCGACAACCTCAGGCCCGGATGCGCGCCGTAAGGTAACCGACCTAGTTCCTAGTGGCGAACAGTTGCATCTAGTTGGGCGCTTGGATCTGGAAAGCGAAGGCTTGATGCTGCTCACCAACGACGGGGAACTCACTCAACGCCTCAGCCACCCGCGCTACGAGCAGGAAAAGGAGTATCGCGTGCTGGTGGCGCGCCGCCCCGATCAGGAGCAACTCGCAACCTGGCGGCGCGGCGTGGTGCTGCCAGATGGGGCACGCAGCCGCCCCGCGGATGTGCGCATAGAAAAGCTGCAAGGCAAAGGTACCTGGCTGCGCGTGGTGATGCACGAAGGCCGCAAACGGCAGATCCGCGAAATTGCCGGCTTGCTTGGTTTACCGGTGGTAAAACTGATCCGCGTGCGCATTGCCTCCTTGCATTTGGGCGGCCTCAAGTCGGGAGAGTGGCGGAATTTAGACGCTAAAGAGGTCCAGGCGCTCAAAGGCAGAGCCCCCACCGCGGGTAATCAACCGCGAAAAAAGGTGCGAGATGTTTAGCGGCTTGAAGAAAGTCTATTACGAATTTCCCCGCAAATTCTGGGTGGTGGCCGGTGTGGCCTTTATCGACCGTGTGGGGGGCACCCTGCTCTTCCCCTTCTTCGCCCTATACATCACTCAGAAATTCGGCGTGGGCATGACGCAGGCCGGCATCATTTTAGGCATATTCTCTATTTTTAGCTTATTCGGCGGCATGATCGGCGGCGCACTCACCGACCGCTTTGGCCGTCGCCGCTTGATCTTATTCGGGCTGGTGTTCAGCGCGGTCACCACGCTATCTCTGGGTTTGGTCAATGAGTTCACCTTGCTGTTCCCTTTGGGGGCGGTGATCGGTTTGTTTGCCGACGTGGCGGGCCCGGCTCATCAAGCCATGATCGCCGACATCCTGCCGGAAGACAAGCGCCAGGAAGGGTTCGGGGTGCTGCGTGTAGTGGGGAATATGGCCTGGATCATCGGTCCAACCATCGGTGGTTTCGTAGCCAACCGCTCTTTCCTGGCTCTTTTTATTACTGACGCGGTGGTCAGTTGCTTCGTGGCGCTGCTCTTCTATCTTTTCATCCCCGAAACGAAGCCCAAACCCCGCGAAGGCGAGAAACCGGAAACCATATTGGCGACTTTCGCAGGTTATGCAAAGGTCCTGCGTGACAGCGCCTTTGTTGCTTTCATCCTCGCTTCAATCCTAATGGGTTTGGTCTACATCCAGATGTATAACTCCTTATCCGTGTATTTGCGCGACCAGCATGGCATCAGCCCTCAAGGATATGGCTTCATCCTTACCTCCAGCGCTATCATTGTGATCTTCTTTCAATTCTGGACCACTCGCCTGACCAAGCTTAAACCTCCGTTCCTAATGATGGCCTTTGGCACACTTTTTTACATGGTCGGCTTCGGGATGTACGGTTTTGTGAACACCTTTTTCTTTTTTGTCTTGGCCATGGTGGTCGTCACCATCGGCGAGATGATCGTGGTGCCTACCGGCTCCGCGCTAGCGGCCAACTTTGCCCCGGAAGCGATGCGCGGCCGATATATGGCTATATTCGGCCTGGTGTGGTTGTTGCCAGCCGCCATTGGTCCGGCGGGCGCCGGCTATATCCTGGATAATTTCAACCGCAATTTTTTGTGGTACATCGGCGCGGGCCTCTGTGCAGTGGCGGCGTTTGGCTTTTATGTGTTGCACACTCGGTTGGGCGCGAAGGAACGTTTCGCCCCCGCTCCAAAGGAAGGCCAAGCGTTCGCCGCCAGCGAATAATAGCAGGGCCACATCTGCAGAGAAGAGAACTGAATCCAAAAGCCTGCAGCGCTCTTTCCTTGCCGAAAGCCGCCGGCCTAACGTACAATACCGCCACCCGCCTCAGCTTTTGAGAAAGCCACCTGATGCCAAAAGACCGCAGCCCCCAAGAAAGCTCCTGGCTGGACCGACCTTTTTTCTCCTCCATCAAACTGAACTGGGAAACCGGGCTCTTCGCCCTCATCCTGATCCTGGCCATCGTCACCCGCTTTTATCACTTGGGCGATCGGGTGATGAGCCACGATGAGACCACCCACGTCTATTTTTCGTGGCAGCTATACCGCGGCCAAGGCTATCAGCACTCTCCTCTCAGCCATGGGCCCTTGCAGTTTCATCTCCTCGCGCTGAGCTATTTTCTCTTCGGCGACAACGATTTCACCGCCCGCGCGCCCGCAGCCCTATTCAGCGTTTTAACCATTGCCTTCTTATGGAATTATCGCCGCTATCTTGGGCGAATCGGCGCCGTCGTGGCGGCGCTCCTCTTTCTCATTTCGCCCTATATGCTTTATTACGGGCGCTACGCCCGCAACGAATCCTGGGTGGCGCTGTTTGGCTTGATGCTGCTATGGGGCATTCTGCGCTACCTGGATCGGGGAGAGACCAAATATCTTTACGTTGTAACGCTGGCTACCGTTCTGCATTTCGTCGCCAAAGAAACTTCTTTCATTTACGTTGCTCAAGCGCTGCTCTTCTTGGGCTTTCTTTTCCTCTGGCGCATAGGAGAGCGCAGATGGGCGAAGCAAAACACGCGGCGCATATTCTTCATCACTCTGCTTTTGAGCATTTCCTTGTTGGTGTTGGCCGCAGGCGCGCAAACGCTTGCAGGAAATAATACACAGGGCGGTGTAAGCGGCACGGAAGTAGAAGAACCGGTTGTGGTCACTGAGGCCCAACCCAGCGCGCCCGCGTTGGTGTTGTCTCCGGTGGCGCTGGTGCTTGGCGGGGTCGGCATAATAAGTTTAGTCATTTCGCTATACCTGCTGGTAAGCGGCTACGGTTGGGGGCGCTTGCGGCAGGAGCGCAGCTTCGATCTCATGGTGCTGCTGTTCACCTTAGTCCTGCCCCATCTCAGCGGCTTCCCAATCCGCTGGCTGGGGAGGGATCCGCTCAACTATACAGACCCGGGCAATTTAGTCTTCATCGCCATTGTTATCGCCGTCCTGGTTATGCTGTCGGCCCTGCTGGGCTTGTTCTGGAACCGGCGCGTTTGGCTGATCAATTTGGCGATCTTTTACGCCATCTTCATCCCACTTTACACGACCCTCTTCACTAATGGGACCGGGTTTTTCTCAGGCTTGGTAGGTTCGCTGGGTTATTGGCTGGAACAGCAAGGCGTGGAGCGCGGCAACCAGCCCTGGTATTACTACTGGGCGGTGCAACTCCCCATTTATGAATTTCTCGCTGCAGCGGGCACCGTGCTGGCGGCCTGGATCGGTTATAGGCTGTTGCGAAAACCGAGGGATAAAAAAGAAGGCAAGGATACTGAAGGGCGCAATCTTAAACCAGCGGAAAGCCGCCGCCTGGCATTATCTCTGTTTGCCTTTTGGGCAGTCAGCGCCCTAGCGGCCTATACCATCGCCGGCGAAAAGATGCCCTGGCTCACGGTGCACATCGCCCTGCCCATGCTTCTACTCAGCGCCTGGGCTTTCGCCTGGTTGATCAAGCGCGTGGACTGGGCGCGCTTGGCGCAACCGCGCAGCCTGCTGACTGTCTTACTCATGGTGGTGTTCTTGTTGTCTCTGTTTAGAACCCTGGGTATTTTGCTGGGGGCACAGCCGCCCTTCGCCGGCCAGGAACAAATTCAGTTGCAGAACACATACCGCTTCATTTTCTTCGCGCTGCTCAGTGCAGCCAGTGCTTTCGGGATGCTGAGTCTGGCAGAGCTAGGGAAATGGGAAAAGGGGCAACCCGGTCGAGTTTTTCTATTAGTTATCCTAGCTGGCCTGGCCTTCCTCACTGCCCGCGCCGCCTTCCGCGCTTCTTATATCAATTACGATCTGGCCACGGAATATTTGGTCTATGCGCATATGGCGCCGGGGCCGAAAGAAGTGATGCAACAAGTGGAGGAAATTTCTCTGCGCACCACCGATGGTTTAGATCTGCAAGTAGCTTACGACAACGAAACTTCCTATCCTTTCTGGTGGTATCTGCGTAATTATCCCAACCAGCGCTTTTATTCCGATCAACCCAGCCGCGACCTGCGCCAGGCGCCGGTCATCATCGTGGGAGATGAGAACTACGGCAAGATCGAGCCGGTGGTGGGACAGGCCTATTATATGTTTGAATACAACCGCATTTGGTGGCCTAACCAGGATTATTTTGATTTCACCCGCAGCAGCCTCGGCTTCCAGTTCACCTCCGATACCGGGCTGCCCGCCGAAGAGATGTCCATTTTGGAATACATTAAACGCGCGGGGGTCAAGCTTTGGAGTTATTTGGGCGATGCTCATCTGCGCGAGGGCATCTACCAGATCTGGATGAACCGCAATTTCAGGCCTTATTTGGAAGCGCGCGGCCAAGACCCCAGCCTGGCTCAGTGGAATCCGTCGCGCAAGATGCGGCTTTACATCCGCAAGGACATTGCCGCGCAGATTTGGGATTACGGGGTGCAGCCGGCGCCCGAGGCCGCGGTGGCCGATCCCTATGAAGGCAAAGGCATTGAGCTGGCCGCCGACCTAACCATTGGCGAAACCGGCACGGAGCCGGGCAAATTCAACTCGCCGCGCGGCCTCGCCGTGGCGCCGGATGGCAGCCTCTACGTGGCCGATGCTAACAATCACCGCATTCAGCACCTGGCCGCGGATGGCAGCTTTATCGCCGCCTGGGGCCAGTTTGCCGACCAGAATTCGGGCAACGCGCCCGGCGGCAGCTTCAATGAACCCTGGGGCGTGGCGGTCTCGCCGGATGGCCGCTTCGTTTACGTGGCCGACACCTGGAACCACCGCATCCAAAAATTTAACGCCGACGGCCGTTTCCTGACCATGTGGGGCGTCTTCGGACAGGATGAGGGCGAGTTCTCCATGTGGGGGCCGCGCGATCTGGTGGTGGATAATGACGGCAACGTGCTGGTAATGGACACGGGCAATAAACGCATCAAAGTCTTCGACGCCGACGGGAAGTTTATCAGCCAATACGGTGAGTTCGGATTTGAGCCCGGCCAATTCGACGAGCCGGTAGGAATCGCCTTTGACCGCAATAGCAACCGCGTCTACGTGGCCGACACCTGGAACCAGCGCGTACAAGTGTTCACATATCTGAATGGCAACTTTGAGCCCATCCAAAGCTGGGATATCGCCGGCTGGTTCGGCCAATCGCTGGTGAACAAACCCTATCTAACCGTGGGCAGCGACGGCCGCGTCTACATTAGCGACCCTGAAGGCGGCCGCGTCCTGGTTTACGCGCCAGACGGTACTTTCGTGCACTTCTTCGGCGGCTACGATCAAACCACGCTGGAGATCGGGATTGCGCAAGGCGTGGCAGCAGATGCCGCAGGCGGCCTCTGGCTCAGCGACAGCCAAAACAATCGCTTGTTACACTTTATTTTAGAATAACTACCTAATGAATTAAGCGAGCACACGCTCCATTTGAGTGTGGTCTCCAAGGAACTTTTCTGCCACTTTGCGGGTTGCATTCCGCGGACTATCCAGATGGGCGCGGGCGAAGCGCAGGAGCGGTTTTGGATCGGAGACAACATCGAACATTTCATCAAAAGCTTTTAGAGCCAGGCCGCATGTAATCTCATAGCATTCACTTGTTTCATATCTGCCATGTTGTACGCGTAATATGCATTCTGCAATACGGTCGGCCAAATAGGGCTTCGCCGCGGCAATTCGCGTAACCCCTTTGATGACATTATTAGCCGTGATCATTACCGGCCCTTCAATCGGGGCACAATACTTATCCAGCAACTGGTCAATTTTGCGCAATTTATCCGCGGAGGCTAACCCGGCTAAAAGGTAGGTAGCCTCCCATTGAAAAATTCTATTCTTGTGGTCTAAGAGGTCAGCAAAAAAATCGAAATTGGCGTAAAGCAATTCAGGGCGCTTGTCGCTGAGGATGCGCAAGGCTTTTGCGCACCCATATTTCACCCGGGCCTTCTCATGTGCCAGGCCGCCAATGAGGACTGGGATGAATTCCGGCCAATGGATGCACTGTTTGGCCAGTCTTTCAGCGTCTATCTTCTGATGTTCTAGCTCGGGGTAGATCTCTGCAGGGTCCATGTTCCCTCCGTATCCACAGCCTCAGCCTACGGGAAGGATGTGCGGAAAACTAGGGTCTTTTGCCCCTCGCACACCCTGTTTTTTGTCCAGAATTTTATTTGACGTCTGATTCTAGATGCAGGCGATGAAGGACCCTGTGCAAAATGGGGGAGATAACGATGCCCGTAGTGATAGCAAAAACTAAGCCCGCAGCGATCGCATATATAGAGGCAAAAACCTTGCCTGATTCTGTGTTTATTGGGTCGACAGGCCCCATACCGCTAAGGATCATGGCTGCGTTCAACACCGCGTCCAGCCAGGGCAAATGGACAAAATAGTGATAACCCAAGACCCCGATGAGCAAAAACACCAAGATGACCATAAGGGCGATGCCAATATAGGCAAATACGCGAACGATAAAACCGCGTATGGAAAGCAAAGGCTTGGAACGGTGTTCAAAACGAATATTCATCTACTTTTCACCATCAAATGTCGTTGCTCGCCCACCGCATAGGCTTCACGTAGCCAGGCTTTGAACTCCCCATCGAATTCATCCAATGAACGAATCCGCGTGTACTGAGCATAATCGCTTCGCCCCAGGTGTTCCATCTTCCAAAATCTTGGGCTGGCAACTTTTCGCTTGAAGAAAAATCCGCAATTTAGGTAAGATTTACGCGGGCTTGCGCCGGCAAAGCGTACGCGCACCATAAAGATGGCCCGGCTCTTTTGCACAATGCGGGTTACCGGCCCGCATTCTCGCACCAATTTTTCGAATCTCCTGAACAATTCCAGAACTTGGGGTTCTGATTTAGCAAATAGATCTTCCAGCTTGAGACCCGTTACGCAAGAATGCCACAGGTTTTTGCTGATGAACTGCGCCCCACATTTGGGACAGGTCCACAGTGGAGGCAGGGTACTCTCATTCATTTTTTGCGTCTAGGGCTGTTTTTTTTATATCTTTTAGTTTGTTTTCTCTCACAGCGCTTTCGGTTATTTTTTTGCCGAAGCTCTTTCCTTTTTCTTTAAATAAGAAGTTATAAACGTCAACTGTTTTACTCTCTAGATTAAAGTTACCTATATCCACAAAATCCGTTGCATTTGGGTGCAAGCCAAAATATTTTTCTAATTCGAATAAAACAGACCCAATAATAGAAAAAAGGAGCCCAAACTCCTCAACTTTAATTGTTCCCATTTCTGTAAAAAAATCGGGTTTGGTCACTTGCCCGATATCGATATGGGCAACGCCTTTATTTCTAGATTCAACTACTTTATTTACAATTTGTTCATTATCAACTAATAATTTTTTACATTCAGCAATTGTTTCAGTTATTTCCTTATATTCTTTTTCTTTAAACTGCTGCTTTGAATTAATAATGCAGTTGAAAAGGTAGTTCAGACGAATCGAATCCCTATCGTCGACAAGGATATTTGCAAGTGTCAGAACCATTGTTTTTAATGAAAAGTTAGCGAGGGCACTGATAAAAATGTCTTCCTCCAAAAAAGGCTGCAATTTATAAGCCTTTCTCAACCCCATGAAAACTATATAACCTCCCTCGCCTTCAAGAAAATAGTTTAAAAGGCGATCATGAATTATAGCGATCTCAGCCCTGGTTTTATTCATACCATTAACTGAAAACAACTATTTGGGTGGCAACGAAGAAGCGTATTTCATTCCAACGTGAACCCATTCCTTTAATTCTTCGTCCGTTTCCACGCCGCGAGGTTCCACCAGCAACCAGCCCTTCATAGGACGACCGGAAAGGTCGAAAGTGCGCGTATACAGTCGTTTCAAGGTTTCATCATGATATTGCGGATCCACGCGCACGATTAAGTCGTTTTTGTTCACCCCCACGGCCATATTCCCTTTGAGCAGAAAGCCAATGCCTCCAAACATTCTTTTCTCTTCCAAATCTTTGTGCTCTCTGAGAACCTCTCGCAGCCTTTTGGCCAATGTCTCATCAACCGGCATTGCCACCTCCCGAACATTCGACCTACAAACTTAGCGATCTCATCGCATTCTAACACGCGCAAAAATTCGCAAAAAGACGGGTGGTATAATCGCCGCGGCTTTCGCCAGCAGCACATGAAGCTCCACGAATACATTGCAAAACAAATCTTCGCCAAATACGGCGTCCCCGTGCCACAGGGAAAAGTAGCGGCTACTCCGAAAGAAGCAGCCAAGATCGCAAAAAAACTGGGGGGCCGCGTTGTTATTAAAGCCCAGGTGCTGGTGGGCGGGCGCGGCAAGGCCGGCGGCGTCAAAGTGGTGCAGAAGGCCAAGGAAGCTGAACAAGCAGCCAAAGAAATTTTGGGCATGAGCATCAAGGGCCTGCCCGTACGTAAAGTCCTGGTGGACCCTGCCATAGACATCGCCACCGAAATTTATTTGGGCATCACTAACGACCGCGCCGCGCGCCAACCTGTGGTCATCGCCTCCGCCGCGGGTGGGGTTGATATTGAGGAAGTCGCCGCCACCACGCCTGAGAAAATCATCCGCGTCAACGTCAATCCCCTTCTCGGGCTGCAAGATTACAACATCCGCGATCTCTCCATAGGCATCGAACTCGACCGCACCCAATGGGACGCCTTTCACCATATCGCTAAAGGCCTTTGGGAAGCGTATCGCGCTTCCGACGCCACTTTGGCCGAAATCAATCCGCTGGTCATCACGCGCGGCGGAGAAATGCTGGCGTTGGATGGCAAAATGGTCATCGACGACAACGCCCTATTCCGCCAGGAACAATTGGCGGCCTTGCGCGACCTGGATGCTGAAGCTCCCGCCGAGGTAGAGGCGCGCAAAAATGGATTGACCTACATCAAATTGGATGGCGAGATCGGTTGCATGGTCAACGGCGCGGGGCTGGCTATGGCCACCATGGACATTATCAAGCTCTTCGGGGGCGAACCTGCTAATTTTCTGGATATCGGCGGTGGCGCCGGCGCGGATAAGGTATCCGCAGCTCTGCGCATCATCCTGCAAGATAAAAATGTCAAAGCTGTGCTCTTCAATATCTTTGGCGGGATCACTCGCGGCGACGAGGTGGCTCGCGGCATTCTGGAAGCCATGCAGGAAGTCAAGCCGAATGTTCCCATGGTCATCCGTCTGGTGGGCACCAATGCTGAGGAAGGCCGCGCCTTGCTGGCCGAAGCAAACATGATCACGGCCGAAACGCTAGCCGAGGCTGCGCAAACGGCGGTGCGAGTCGCCCGCGAAGCCGTCCCCGCGGGAGCATAGATGGGCATCCTGGCCAGCAAAGACACGCGTGTAGTGGTGCAAGGCATCACCGGGCGAGAAGGGCTCTTTCATTCGCAGCGCATGTTGGAATATGGCACCCAAGTAGTGGGCGGTGTGCGCCCCGGCAAGGGCGGCGAGTGGGTGCTGGATGGCAAAGTTCCGGTCTTCGATTCCGTAAAAGTGGCGGTAGATGCAACCGGCGCCGATTGCAGCATGATCATTGTGCCCCAATCCGCCGCGCCGGATGCGATGCTTGAAGCCGCCGACGCGGGCATCAGCCTTATCGTCTGCCTCACAGAGGGCATTCCCATTCAAGATATGATGCGCGTGCGCGCCTATTTGGATGTCAAAGGCGTGCGCCTGATCGGGCCCAATTGCCCCGGCTTGCTCACCCCAGGCCAAACGAAGATCGGCTTCATTCCCGGCGACAACGCCCTTCCTGGCAACATTGGCGTGGTTTCGCGTTCCGGCACCCTCACCTACGAAGTGCTTTACGCGCTTAAATTGGTGAGCCTGGGTTCAAGCACCACCGTGGGCATTGGCGGAGACCCGGTAAAGGGGCTGAACTTCATTGACGTGCTGCAGCTCTTTGAAGAAGACCCGCTAACCGACAAGGTGGTGTTGATCGGCGAGATCGGCGGAACGGACGAAGAGAAGGCAGCCGAATTTATCAACCAGAGCATGACTAAGCCGGTGGTGGCATTTATCGCTGGGCGGACCGCCCCACCTGGAAAGCGCATGGGCCATGCCGGCGCCATCGTCGAAGGCGGGGAAGGCAGCGCGGAAGAAAAGATCAACGCGCTGAGGCAAGCCGGCGTGCAGATTGCAGATCACCCGGAGCAGATCCCGGAATTGCTAAAAAATTAGCCTATCGCTGGACTTATAATTTTTTAGGAGACATTTGTTGCATGAAATCAAAGAACCTTTCCTTTGGCGCAATGCTTCTCGGCATCCTGGTAACAACTGGGATCCTCTTTTTTGTATGGCGCCAGATCCAGCCCTCGCGTGACAATTCCTCGGTGGTGGAGGGATTTTCGGAAGATTACGCAGGGACCCTGCCCTGCGCAGATTGCCCCGGAATTGAAACAGAGCTGAGTGTAGTCAGGGAAAGCGAAAATGCCACCGCAGGTTTTTTCCTCCTCACCGAAAACTACATGGATTCCGGAGAGCAACCTTTTGTAACTTATGGGGACTGGAAGATCACACAGGGCACAAAAACCGACAGCAGTGCGCTCGTCTATGAATTAAGCACTGGAAATCCAGATGAAGCCAAAGTCTATCTATTGATCGTTGACGAAAATCATCTGCGCTTACTGGATAGCGAAAAGGCAGAGATTGATTCGAGCCTGGACTATACGCTCACGAAGCAAGCACTTGCAGACATGGCCAACCCCGCTTCTCTCAGCTGTGCAGAACAGGGTGGGACTTCTGAAATCCGCACGGACAGCCAGGGCAACCAATACGGCATGTGTATTTTCCCCGATGGAAGGGAATGCGAAGAATGGGCTCTATTTAATGAGCAAACCTGTGTGGCCTATCAAGAATAATTCTGAGGACCCTATTGGGTTTTCAAGAGT
>Ga0214473_10002674_pt1 | contig 21855 bp, 18 predicted proteins | sample RVTome_7_FD_203509 | JGI IMG/M metagenome (GOLD analysis project Ga0214473, IMG submission 203509) | Soil microbial communities from uranium-contaminated site in the Upper Colorado River Basin, Wyoming, United States - RVT98D197 | ecosystem: Environmental > Terrestrial > Soil > Contaminated >... | reverse complement strand
AAGAACCACCCCTGGCGACGAGACGACGACTGGAGCAAACATCCAAAAAGGAGGATTTACCCGTATTAACCGAATAGGACATTTCTAAATTGCTAAGAATAGGACATTTCTACTTTGGTTTGACAAACCGCAATTTTTTGCTTGAAATATTGCCGGAAAAGATTTAATATCTTCTTGAAAAAATTATTAAGGACAATATGTTAAAAGATAAAGTTGAAGAAGTCCTTGAAAAAATCAGGCCCGGTCTCAAAGCCGAAGGCGGAGACATCGAGCTTGTGGATGTAAAGGACTCGGTCGTTTATGTCAGGCTTGCGGGCGCCTGCGCCACCTGTGCCATGTCCACGCTTACCATGAAAAACTGGGTGGAGGCCGCTATAAAGAACGAGTTGCCCGAGATCATTTCCGTAAAAGCCGTATGAAGAGGGCCTTAGGAGGCTTTTTTTTAATATTAGCGGCAGTTTTATTTCAGTTTCTTTTAGCTCCTCTCGCCCGGGCCTCGGAGGTCCGCGAGATAACATTTTCCTCCGACGATGCCGGGACGAGGGTTGTGATCGAGCTATCCGGTCCTGTGGTGTTCTCCTCGAACCGGCTAAAAGACCCCGAAAGGTTCTATATAGACCTTAAGGAGACGGCCTTGGGCCAGGTGAAAAAAGAATACGAGGCATACGGCCCGGTGAAAAAGATACGGATTGCCCCGTTCGATTGGAAGACCCTGAGGGTGGTATTCGACCTTGCCCAAGAGTGCAAAATACAGGTGTCGAGAGAAGAAGGGAAAATCGTAGTCCTCTTTGAGCGAACCACTCCGCCGGATGGCGCTGTCACGGTTTCCCATATAGCAAAGGCAAAGCTCAGGGCCTCCAATCCTCCAGCGCGCCCTAAATGGCGCGTGGTGCTCGATGCCGGACACGGGGGGCACGACCCCGGCGCTATCGGCAAGAACGGGCTTATGGAAAAAAACATGACCTTGAAGATCGCCCTTGAGCTTGCCCGAAAGCTGCGCAAGAACCCCGATTTCGAGGTGCACCTTACAAGGGACAAGGACGTTTATTTGACTCTCGAAGAGCGGACCCTGATAGCAAACAGATATTCCGCCGACCTTTTCCTCTCGGTGCACGTTAATGCAAGCCCCCGCCCCGCCGCGCGCGGCATAGAGACCTATTTTCTGAATTTCACGGACGACGAGGAGGCAAACAGGGTGGCCGCCAGGGAGAACCAGATAACGCTAAAGCGAATGAATGAGGCGAGAAACGAGCTTGGCTTCATCCTCGCCTCCCTTGAGCTTCAGGAGAAGAGGGACGATTCGCTGAAACTCGCCCATCAGGTCCAGAATTCGCTCGTTACTTCGATAGTGCCGTCCTGGCCCGACGTGCCGGACCTCGGAGTGAAACAGGCCCTTTTTTATGTCCTTGTGGGGGCAAAGATGCCCTCGGTCCTTGTAGAGGTCTCGTTCATCAGCAATGAGAAAGATGAAAAACTCCTCCAGGAACCCGGGTATATAGGGGAGGTTTCTAAAGGGATCGCGGAGGGGATAGAAAATTACCTGAAGGACATACCCGCCCAGCATGTCGCAAAAAGATAGCTTTCCCTCACCCCGTGCCCCTCTCCCATTTCATAGGAGAGGGGTTCAAGGTTTTGGATTCCCCCTCGCCTGCGGAGCGGGAGAGGGGGGTAGGGGGTGAGGGCTTCTACCCTTATCCGGGGGGGACTTGTCTTCGATGGAAGCGGCGCCCCGCCAGAAGTAAAGAATATCGCGGTTAAAGGGGGAAAAATTGTTTATATCGGAGCGGCATCCCCGGAAGCGGACGAGGTAATCCCGGCGGAGGGGCTTTTCGTCTCGCCCGGATTTATAGATACCCACGCCCATTCGGATTTCACACTCCTTGCCGACCCCGGGGCGGCCCGGGGGAAACTCTTCCAGGGTGTCACAACCGAGATAAACGGCAACTGCGGGCTTTCCGGCGGACCCCTTATGGGGGCGGCCAGGGACCGGCGCGAAAAAGACCTCAAGAACTATCAAATATGGGAACGCTGGGAGAGCCTCCGCGAATACCTGGAAATACTTGAGGAAAAGGGGCCTTATTATAATTTTGCCACCCTCGTCGGGCATGGGAACCTGAGGGCGGGCGTTCTGGGCTACGAGAACAAAGGACCCGATAGGGCCGAAATGGAAAAGATGAAAAAACTCCTCGCCGACTCCCTCGAAGCCGGGGCGCTCGGTATGTCCACGGGGCTTATTTATCCGCCCGGCATTTACTCCGCTGCGGAGGAGCTTATCGAGCTCGCCGCTTACGGGCATAGCATTGACCCGGAATTCATATACTCTACCCACATGAGGAGCGAAGGCGACAGGCTCATTGAAGCAATTTCCGAGGCAATAGAAATAGGCAGTGCCGCCGGAAAGCTCCAGATTTCCCATTTAAAGACCTCCGGGAAAAAGAACTGGAATAAGCTCGAAGATGCCCTCTCCCTTATCGAGAAGGCGAGGGATGAAGGCGCCCTTATTACGGCGGACAGATACCCTTACACCGCAGGGGCCACGGACCTTGATGCCGTCCTCCCCCAATGGATGTACGAGGGTGGAAACGAAGCGGAGCTTCAAAGGCTTAAAGACCCGCTTATAGCGGAAAGGCTTAAAAAAGAAATAGTCCGGGACCCGGATGAATGGGGGGGCGTAATTGTCTCCGATACAAGCCGCAAGGAGGACCGATGGGCCGAAGGGAAAGGCATAATCGAGATTGCCGCCCAACTCGGCACGGGACCTCTCGAAGCCGTTATTCATTTGCTTATAAGGGGAAGTCTTTCCGTGGGAGCCATCTTTCACGGCATGAGCGAGGAGAACCTGAGGCGTATTTACGGGCTCCCGTGGGTCATGGTGGGCTCCGATAGCTCGGCGCGGGCGTTCGAGGGCATCACGGCCAGGGGGAGGCCCCATCCGAGGGGATTGGGCACCTTTCCCCGTTACCTCAAAAGATATACAATAATGAAGGAAGGCGAATTAAATACGAAAAATCTATCTGAATCCATAAGGAAAATAACCTCCTTGCCCGCGACCGTGTTCGGTTTAAGAGAGAGAGGAATGGTAAAAGAGGGCTATGGCGCGGATTTAGCCGTCTTCGATTTCCGGGACCTGCGAGATAATGCCACTTTCGAGGAGCCTTTCAAAAAGGCCGAGGGGATCGTCCATCTTTTCATAAACGGCAGGAGCATCATCAGGGACGGGGCCCTGACGGGCCAAAAAGGGGGAAAGGTGCTCAGGCATGGGGTCTAAGAACATGGGGTTTAATAACATTGGGGTATAATGAGCGGCCCCTTATAGGGATAACGGGAAACCCCGAAGAGGGGAAACTCTCGATAAAAGAGGACTATTTCCGGGCTGTCTGGAGCGCGGGAGGCCTCCCCGTTGCGCTATCGCCCGATTGCGACCCGTATGAATGCCTCTGCCGCGTGGACGGTGTCCTCATACCCGGCGGCGACGACCTCCATCCCTCCTATTATGGGGAAGAGGAAACGGCTCCCTTGAAGCTCGTATCCCGGAAAAGGAGCGATTTCGAGACAGAGTTGATAAAAGACTCCATTAAAGGTGAAAAACCGCTCCTCGCCATCTGCTACGGCATGCAGGTTGTGAACGCGGCCTTGGGGGGAACGCTCTACCAGGATATGAAAGAGATCATCGGGGCATCCGACCACAGGGAGGGATTCCATTTTGTTGCCTTAAGCGGCGATAATCCTTTTTCTTCCGGGCGAGAGAGGGTGAACAGCTCCCATCACCAGGCCTGCAAGAAGCTTGCTCCGGGTCTCAATGCTTTTGCCCATTCGGATGATAGCGTGATCGAGGCCTTTTTCTTAAAGGGGCATCCTTTTCTTTTCGGCCTCCAGTGGCACCCGGAGCGAATCCTGAAGGAGAGGCTCTCAACTCTGATATTTTCCGCTTTCATAAAAGCTTCCGGGGGGAATGGGAAATGACCGCTCGCAACAGCAAGTTCTTTTATTTCTTCCTCACATTCCTTGTCCTTCTACTTGGGTATTTGAGCTATAAGGTCGTAAAGCCCTTTTTTGCCCCCATAGCCTGGGCCATAGTATTTGCCATAGTTTTCTATCCCCTTTATCTGGTGTTTCTGAAGTACGTGAAATTCAAGTCCCTGTCTTCGTTTTTTACGGTGATCGCCATAATCTTGATACTCCTGGGGCCCATTTCCTATTTCGCCTATATGCTTGTGAACGAGATAGCGGACATGGCCCAGCACCTCGAAGCCGGCCATTACAATATCGGCGATATCCTTGAGCACCCGAGTATTGCATGGGTCCTCGAGCGCATAAAAACCATCCCCCCCCTCGAAGACCTGAACGTGGAAGGGATGCTCATACAGACGGCCTCGAATATACGGTCGGTGGTGATAGGGAGCATAACCGTGGGGGCCAGGAACCTCCTCCAACTGGGGACTGATTTCGTAATAATGCTTTTCACGGCGTATTTTCTCCTCAAGGACGGGCCGGATTTCATCGGAAAGCTGAGGAATTATCTGCCCTTTTCGGACCCCCAGAAGGACCGGCTGGAGAGGCAGGTCAAGGACATGGTCATCTCGACCATTTACGGCGGCATATTGGTGGCAATGATACAGGGGGCGATCGGGGGCACGGCCTTCTGGGCCCTCGGGCTTCCGGGGTTCGTACTCTGGGGGGCGGCCATATTCATCTTCTCTTTCGTCCCCGTGATAGGCACTACGGCCGTTTGGGGGCCTGCCGCCATCTATCTTTTCCTCTCGGGCCAGGCCGGGAAGGGCATCATACTCACCCTTATAGGGGCCTTCATAATAGGAATGGTTGATAACCTCCTTAAACCCATTATAATTAGTGGTAGGACCAAGATGCACACCCTCCTTATCTTTTTCAGCGTCCTGGGGGGGATAAACGTCTTCGGGATAATAGGGCTCATCATGGGCCCCCTTACGGTTGCCCTGTTTGTTTCGGTCCTCGATATCTTCGGCAGGATAGAGGAAGGAGGCACTGATGCTAACTATTGAGGAGCTAAAGGAAATCGCCGCCATAAACCCCAATGGCGAATACTACGTGAGCCTTTATTTGAATGTGGACCCGGTCACGAACCCGGGGGGCGAGCACCTCATTCGCTTCAAAAACATGATAAAGGACCTGGATGAGAAGCTCGAAAAAGACATAAGGAAAAAGGTCTCGAAGGATATAGAGGAACTCGAATGGTATTTCATCGGGAACCAAAGACGGTTCAAGAAGGCCCTCTGCCTCCTGTCCTCAAAGGAGGCGGGCTTCTGGCGCGAATACAATCTGAACGTCCCCGTAAAGAACGAGGTCATAGTCGAAAAGACCCCTCACATACAGCCCCTTCTCAATATAATGGACAATTACGAGCGCTGTCTTGCCCTCCTCATCAGCAAGGATGCCGCCCGCATCTTTGTGGTCCAGATGAACGAGGTCCTGGAGTACGCGGAAATCCATACGCCCGACATTGTGGGCCGGCACAAGAAAGGGGGCTGGTTCGCCCTCGAAGAGGACCATTACGCAAGGCACAGGGATTTCCATGTGAGCCTGCATTTGAATGATGTGACATGGGAGCTTGCCGGGTTTCTCGCCAGGCAAAAGATTGGGAGGATCCTTGTCGGCGGGCCCGAGGAAACACTGGCTATGGCCATGGCGGAACTCCCGCACGAAATAAGGGAAAAGATAATCGGGACTTTTTCCGCCGGCATGTACGAGAGCCCCGCTGAAATACTTGCGAGGCTTGACCCCGTCCTCAGGGAATACGAGCGGAAGACCGAGGCGGAGGCCATAGAGGAGCTTATAACGAGGGTCAATAAGAACAAGCAAGCGGTGCTGGGCATGTCGGATGTGCTCCTTATGCTCAATGAGGGGAGGGTCCAGGAACTCTTTGTGGACGAGGGCTTGCGGGAGTCGGGCTCCTTCTGCCCGGCCTGCAACGCGCTCTCCCTGGAGCCGGGGAGTTGCCGTTATTGCGGCAACGAGCTGGAGCAGGTAAACTATTTTGCCGACCTTGTGATGCAAAAGGCCGCCCAGATGGGCGGAAAAATAGAGGTGGTGCCGGATAACGAAGAACTCAGGAAATCGGGCGGTATCGGGGCTTTTCTCAGGTATTAAGGGAGCAGCGCTCTTATTTATTTTATTGTTTGCCTTGCTGTTTTCATGCCGGGCCGACAACCGCGTCCCGGGATATGCATACTACAGGCTCGCCGCCGACCCATCCACGCTTGACCCGGCCCTCATAACAGACGTGCCGGGGGGCTCGCTTTCCGCAAAGCTCTATAACGGGCTTGTCCGCATCGGTGGTGACCTCCGGATAGAGCCCGACCTCGCCCAAAGCTGGTCGGTCTCGGAGGACGCCCTCCTTTATACATTTCACCTGAGAAAAGGGGTCACGTTTTCAAACGGGCGGGAGGTTGGCGCCGAGGACTTCAAGTATTCATTCGAGCGACTCTTGAGGAAGGAAACCGTTTCGCCGAACACATGGGTCCTGGACCGGCTAAGCGGGGCCGGGGAATTCATCCAGGGAAAGGCCGGAGAGGTAAAGGGAATAGGCGTTAAAGGCCCCTATACGCTTGAGCTAAGGCTTAAGGAGCCCTTCTCCCCGTTCCTGAACCTCCTCGCGATGACCGCGGCGTATGTAGTCCCTAAAGAAGAGGTGGAAAAACATAAGGAGGAATTCTCATCCCATCCGGCGGGGAGCGGCCCTTATGTGCTTGAAAAATGGAACCACGGCCGGGAGGTCGTCTTGAGGGCCAGGGACGATTATTTCGAAGGGAGGCCGCCCGTAAAGGGGCTCGTCTACAGGGTAATACCGGAAGAGCTTACGACCGTTGTGGAGTTCGAACTGGGGAACCTGGACGTTATCAGCATCCCGGCTTCCGTCTATGCCAGGTTCAGCCGGGACCCCAAGTGGCAAAGGCTTGTCTCGCAGGCGGACGGGATAAACACGTATTACCTGGGGCTTAATTGCTCGAAAGCCCCTTTCAATAGTGGGCGGTTAAGGAAGGCCGTTGCCCGCGCGATAGACAGGAAAAAAATACTTGAGACCTTCTTCGAGAACCGGGGAACGCCGGCATCCGGCCCCATCCCGCCCGCTCTGAAAGATTGGGCCTCACAGGGGGCTTATGAATATGATCCCGCCCTCGCAAGCGAAATATTGAAAGAGCTTGGGTACTCGAAAAGAAACCCTTTAAAGGTGAATTTTTATATAACCGCTCAGGAAGAGGTCGCCGATATGGCGGAGATAATCCAGGGCTACCTGGCACGGGTGGGCATCCGGGCGGAGCTAAAGCAGCTCGAATGGAACGCCTACAAGGAGAGCATAAACAAGGGCGAGCCGGACCTCTTCTGGCTAAGCTGGTGGGCGGATTACCCGGACCCCGAGAATTTCCTCTACCCGCTCTTCCATTCGGATAACCTGGGGCCCGCGGGGAACAGGACGCGCTACTCGAACCCGGAGGCGGACAGATTGATAGAGCTTGGGCAGAAGGCCCATACGACTGCGGAAAGAAATAAATATTACGAGAAGGCCGAGGGACTTATAATCCGGGACGTTCCGTGGGTGTCCTTCTGGCACAGGAAGGAGATCACGTTGCGTCAGCCGTGGGTTAAAAATTATAATATTTACCCCGTCTACAGCATGGATAAGGGAATGGAGGTCGGCTTATTTTAGACGCCCTGAAGGCATTGCTCCTAAAACTCCTTGAAAACCCGTTCATAAGGCCCTTCCTTGAAAAAGGCCCCGCGGAGAGCTTCGACGAACGGGTCGAGCGGATCGTGCCCGTCCTTTACATGTTCATTATAGTGCCCCTTATCCCCATAGCGTATCTGATAATCAGAAAGATTTACGCCTCGACCATTCAGAAGCCCCAGAAGAGGAGCCGGATGGAGGACCTGAGGATAGCCGCGCTTTCACACGAGAAACTGGGGGAATATGTCTCCGCCGCCGTCATCTACGAGACCGAGTTCAAGGACATTGAAAAGGCCGCGTCTTTGTACGAGTTGGGGGCGGATTTCGCCGGGGCCGCCCGCCTCTTCGAGAATTTGGGGCAAAAAAAGAAGGCCCGCGACCTTTACGAAAAAGCGGGAGAGCCGGGGCCGGCCGCGGACCTCTCGCTTGCGCTCGGCCTCCTCGAGGATGCGGCAAGGCTCTACCAGGCAAGCGGAAACCCGCTTGAGGCCGCGGAGTGCCTCGAGAGGGCCGACCGGAAGCTTGCCGCCGCCAAGGCCTACCGGGAGGCGGGGAAATACGGCAGGGCCTCGGAGCTTCTGGATGAAATAGGGATGCACAAGGAGGCGGCCGAGATGTTCTCCATAGTCCTCAGGGGAAAGGATTTGTCATTTGCGACTTTGGACGAATTTTTCACCTATGCCGAACTCCTCGAACGCGCGGACGACGAGATGGGCTCCCAGGAGCTTTTCCGGCGCATAGCGGCCCTTGACCCCAATTACAGGGAAGTGGGGGAAAAGATAAAAGCCCATGTAATGGAAGAAAAGGCCCGGGCCGTTACCGAAATTGAGGGCCAGCCTTCTCCTGATGCTACACCCGTTGCGGCGGATGAGCCGCTGGAGTTTCCGAGGAGAGCGGAAGAAAACTCCCTAAGAGCGCTCATCCGGAAGAGAGGGAGACTGGAGCCCAAAGAGTCCCTTAAAATATGGGTCCAGGCGTTAAAGGGAGTAAAAGAATATCAACATGCAAACGGGGCTCACGGGGCCCTCTCGCCCGAATGCATTTTGGTTGAAAACGGGGTTGCCCGTATAAAGAAAGAGCGAAAGAATTCGGATTACACGGAAGAAGGTCCGCTTGATCCCGGTTCGGATATCTATTCGATGGGTCTCATTCTTTACGAGATGCTAACGGGGGAGAGGACGGGAGTATCACTCAAAAACCTGCAATCCGTTTACGCGGACTTTCCTCTCTGGCTTTACGGGGTCCTTCAGAAATGCCTTAAGCCGAGGGGAGAGGGCAGGTTTGGCAGCATAGACGAGATATTTGCCGCCCTCAAATCGGCCTCCCAGAAGAAATGAACCCATTCATAAGAATTCGTCATGCCCGCGAAGCTTGTCCCCGCAGGTCGTAAGCGGGGAGAGGACATCCAGAAAGGCCCGAAAAAACCGGATTCCCGCCTGCGCGGGAATGACGACAGAGACTAAGGAGCCTGTCCAAGTAATGTAGCCGCAGGCTTTAGCCTGCGTTCATATTGCGCAACCTAAAGGTTGCGGCTACAACATATTGGGTCTTTTTAGTAAAAGAGGCTTCCCTCTCTATTTCAGCCCCTTCAATTTCCTTTTCGCCTCAATGCTCTCCTTCATCTTCTGCAGATTATTGGTCAATTCCCAGAACCCGTATTTGAAGGCGACGTAATCCGGCGCGCCGGTCATGGCGGAGGCATACCGGGCGGTCGTTGCATTAAAGAGCCACTGCTTTACCCAGTCCTGCTCAAGCCCCTCGTCGAACGGGTTTTTCTCGTCCGCCAACTTCTCCTCCCAGGCCGTCAGCAGAAGCTTTGTCGCCGCGAGCGTCATCCGGTCCGTTTCTTTGACCGTATTGGCGAATTTTTCAAAATGCATATCCACCCAGTCCCTGTTATGGCAGCCATGGCAGACGGCTTTCATCAGGTCCTCTCTCCGGGTTTGTTCGGCTTCGTCTATAAGGTACTCCGAGGCGGGCTCCCCGGCAAAGGTCGTGGGGAGCGGGAGGCCGTCCTTGTTTTTAATAATAGTCGTGTTGCCCTGTTTGGGCTGGGGATGGGAGTACGGGAGGCCGAAAATCCTCACCCAGAGCCGGGCCCCGAAATCATGGCTCCTTTGGGCCAGGGGCTCCCCGTCCGGCCCGAGAAGGAGCGAGTTGTGGCAAGTGGAGCAGGTCGGGGCAAGGAAGTCCTTGCCCGGCCTCCAGGGCACGTCCGTGAAATCCCATTCCTCGCTCTTGGAAAATAGAATGGCCCCGTGCTTGCTCTCCGCATATACGTCCCAGGCGGGCACATCGGGCTGGAGGTGGCATTGGGCGCATGTATAAGGTTTTCTCGCAATTTCAATCGAGAATGAATGACGGGGATGGCAGGCCGTGCAGGCTCCACGGGAGCCGTCGGGGTTCACCCTGCCCACACCCATATTGGGCCAATTCGTAAGGTCCGGGACCTTTATCTTCCCCAACTCCGTATCTATCTCTTTTAATCCCTTTGCCTCCACTTCCGTCCCGTGGCAGGCAAAACAGGCGTCCTGTCTCGTGAAATCGGAGGGCTCCTCCGTGGAGAGCCCTGTATCGGTTGCGGTCTTTACGCCCAGTATTGTCGAGTACAGGGTGTGATATACGGGATTTTTCTCCAGGTTGAGGAGGGCGTTACCTTTTTTGCTCGGGGTATACTGGCTCTCCTCGACCGGGTGGCATGTGGCGCAGTCCTTTGGCGAGACGACCACGTTTATCATGGACCCGAAGTGCTCGAAATTGTCCTTATGGGCTTCGGGATTCCTCGAATGGCATTCATAACAGCCCACGGCCGTGTCCTTGAGGGCCGGGTCGACTTGAGAGGCCGATATCCGGCGCTCGAGCGCGGGCTTTTTCATCCCAAGGCCCGGGGTGGTCTTCGAGTGCCTGCTCGTGCGCCAGTCCGCCACGATCCCCGGCGTATAAGTTTCGTGGCAGCCGATGCAGGCCATGGTTTCGGCGGAGATGATGGCTTCGCCAGCGGGCTTTTCGGCAAAAAGTTCTGAAACTGAGAAAAGGATTGCAAATAGGAAGAAAAAATATCGCATTCCGGCCCTCCCTTTATAGTTTATTCCTTAAAAACAGTATAATTAAAAACAGGGGAAACACAAACAGTGGAGGTTTTGGGAGTATGAGAGTATTTGTTTTCCTTTTCGTTATAGGACTTCTTTTTGGCTGTGCCGGTATGGAGAAAAAGGCTGCGGCGGAGGAGATCACGTGGTATAAGCTTTCCGAGGGGAAAGAGCTCGCTAAAGAGCAAAAGAAGCCCATGATGGTGGATTTCTATTACTCCGGGGAGTGCCCGAGGTGCAGGCTGATGGACGAAGCTTACGCAAATCCCGAGATTGCCCGCAAGCTGAACGCCGATTTCATCCCCATCCGGATCGAACTTTCGAGCGCCATTTCAAAAGAAGAGGACGAGCTGGGCCAGAAGTACGGGTACGGGCACGACTGCCTTCTTGTGTTCCTCGATTCCAATGGGGATGTGATCGAGGAAGCGGGAGAGAGGCTCTGCTTCGTCCAGCCGGTGGACGAGAAATGGTTCCTTGAGCACCTGGACCTCGTGAAGGAGAAGAACAGAGAGAAGTCCTCTTCCTGATGAACGAGAAAACGCGGGGAATTATAACGAGGGTCCATAAGCTCCTCACGGCGAGGGGGGCCTCCATCGCCGTGGCCGAATCGTGCACGGGAGGGCTTTTAAGCCATTACTGCACGCTCCTCCCGGGCTCAAGTCAATTCTTCATGGGCGGGGTGGTGGCCTATTCGAACAGGGCAAAAACGGAGATACTGGGCATTTCCCCCCAAACCATCCAAAAGTTTGGCTCTGTAAGCCCCGAATGCGCTTTGGAGATGGCAAGGAGGGCGAAAGCCCTTTTTGGCTCCGATTTCGCTCTTTCCACCACAGGCAATCTTGGCCCCGATGTGCTCGAAGGAAAGGAGGCGGGCCTCGTATTTATAGCCCTTGCGGGAGAGACCGAAAAAACGGGGGAGCTGCACCTGCGGGGCACGCGGGAAGAGAACAAGGAAGAGGCCGCGTACGAGGCATTGAAGCTTCTTCAAGAATCAATAAAATAATACCTGAAAGAAAAATGGACAAGACCGCTATAAAGCCTTTGCCCGAACACATCAAAAAAGAGATAGAAAAGCTCGTCGAGGACGTGAATTATCACAATTACCTCTACTATGTCCTGGACCGGCCAAAGATATCGGACGAGGAATTCGACAGGCTATACAGGCGTCTCAAGGAACTGGAGGACAAATACCGGTATGTCCTCCCGGACTCTCCCACCCGGCGGGTCGGTGCGCCCCCGGCCGAGAAATTCGAGAAGGTGCGGCACAGGGTCCCCATGCTCTCCCTCGAAAACGCCTTTTCACACGATGAGGTGAGGGAATTCGACCGAAGGGCCAAAAGGCTCCTGGGGACTGACGAGGATATTGAGTATACGGTGGAGCCCAAGTACGACGGCCTTGCCGTGGAGCTGATATATAAAAGCGGCATGCTCGATAAGGCCTCCACAAGGGGAGACGGCTTCGAGGGAGAAGACATTACCCGGAATATAAAAACAATAAGGGCCGTTCCGCTTAAACTTGCCCCCGCCAGGAAGATTCCCCGCGAAATCGACGTGAGGGGGGAAGTTTACATGAACATCGAGGAGTTCGAAAAACTGAACAGGGAACGGGAGAAGAAGGGAGAGCCCGCCTTCGCCAACCCGAGGAACGCCGCGGCGGGCTCCGTGCGCCAGCTTGACCCCAATATTACAGCCGCCCGGAGCCTTCATCTCACCTGCTATGGGCAAGGGATTGTGGAGGGGATGGAGTTCAAGACCCAGTGGGAGCTTATAGAGTGGTTCAGGGATGCGAGGCTCCCAATCCCCGTCCTCATAAGGCTCGTAAAAGGGATTGACGCCGTAATTCAGCTCCTCACCGAGATAGAGGAAAAGAGCAGGACCGCATTTCCTTTCGAAGCCGACGGGGCGGTTGTCAAAGTGAACGATTTCGCGTTGAGGCGGGTCCTTGGCGAAAAGACACGGGAGCCCCGCTGGGCCATAGCGTATAAATTCCCGGCCCACCAGGCCATAACGAGGATACGGGAAATGGTCGGGAGCGTGGGACGCACAGGGGTTATAACCCCCATTGCCATGCTGGAGCCCGTCCGCATCGGAGGGGTCACGGTCTCCCGCTCCACCCTGCACAACTGGGACGAGATAGAGCGCAAGGACATCCGGGTGGGAGATACGATAGTGGTGGAAAGGGCAGGGGACGTTATCCCGCACGTGATGGAGGTCCTCAAGGAAAAGAGGACGGGAAAAGAAAGGCGGTTCCCCATTCCCGGGCACTGCCCCGCGTGCGGCTCCGAGGTGATGAGAGAGCCGGGCGAGGTGGCCGTCCGCTGTGTGAGGCTCGATTGTCCGGCCCAGGTGGAGGAGCGCATAAGGCATTTCGCCTCGAGGGGCGGCATGGATATAGAGGGGCTCGGGGAGAAGAACGTCCAGATGCTTTACCAGGAAAACCTGATACGCCGTTTTGACGACATTTACAGGCTTAAAAAAGAGGACTTGAAAAGACTTCCCCGGTTTGCGGAAAAATCCGCCCAAAACCTGATAAATGCCATAGAGAGGAGCAAGCATGCGAGCCTTCAGAGGTTCCTCTATGCCCTGGGCATCCCGCACGTGGGGGAATTCGCGGCCAGGCTCCTCGCGAGGAATTTCGCGCGCATCGAAGGCCTCTATCATGTGGAGCCGGAGAAAATAAGCGAAATAAGGCTCCTCGGCGAAAAAATCGCAAACGCCGTCTCGAAATTCTTCAATGACCCCCAGAACCTGGAAACGATGGAAAACCTGAAAAAGCTCGGGCTCAAAATCGAAAACCCCGATTACGAAAAAGGCGGGGAGGCCGTGCACCCGATCGAGGGCCTCACGTTTGTGATAACGGGCGCGCTCCCGGTGCCGAGAAAAGAGCTTGAAGAGCGGCTCGAGGCCCTTGGCGGGCACATAGCCTCGGCCGTCTCCCGCAATACCGATTACGTCGTTGTGGGGGAAGAGCCCGGCTCGAAGCTCGTGAGGGCCCGCGAACTCGGCGTAAAGACCATCTCCTATGAAGAGCTCATGAAAATTGTCGGGGAGCGCGGGGCGAAACTCTTTTAAAAAAAATCTACTCTGAAAAAAGATTCTACTTTGGCGGGAGGCATCCGTCTCTCGGCAAGATATTAGCCCTTCTTCGGCTCTACAGCTTGCAAAGCCTAATTACGCCTGTATTCATGGTCCAGGGGTATTTTCTGTCAACTCAGGATCTCGCCATCGTTCCGGAAGACCTCCCGCCAAATTAAAAACATACTCTGCCCTGAATTTCCCGCTTGACGGCCGCCCCGTTCTCTAATACAATCCTCGGTTGTAAGGCATATAAAAGGAGGGGTATTTGAAGAACTGGTATGCCGTTTTCACCAAGCCGAGAAGCGAAGACAATGTGGCAAATCTGCTTTCCCTTGCGGGGATAGAGACCCTGAGCCCCAAGATAGCCCAGAAGAAATTTTTCGGGATGAGGATTGCGGAAACCGTGGAGGCCCTTTTCCCCTGCTATATCTTCGCGCAATTGGACCCGTATTGCGGCTTCCGAATGGTCAAATACACAAGGGGCGTGAGGTATATAGTCGGGGGGCACGACCCGGCTCCCGTCTCCGATGAGATAATCGAGACGATACGCATGAGGATGGCCGGCGGGGTAATAAGGATAGAGCCCGAGCCATTAAGGGTGGGAGACGAGGTCGTCATAAACGCCGGCCCGCTGAAGGGTTTTTACGGGATATTTGCCAGGTATACGAGGGCCTCGGAACGAGCCCTGATACTTCTAAAGACGATAAATTCCAGGCTGGAGATCGAATCGTGGCAAATATCGGGGGGGGTCCCGGCCGCTTAGAGGGGTTTCCCCTGGGGTTTTTACTTCAGGATTTTTGGCTTGAGGATTTTCGCTTGACAAGGGCCGTATTCGGCTCTACTATCGGTTGTAGGACTAAAACGCCAGGTTGCAAAAAAACAAGGAGGTGCACCATGAGAAAAGCCTTTTTTCTGCTTGTGATCGGCCTTATAAGCTTGATAGTACAGCCTGTTGTCTCATACTCGGCAACCGTGCAGGCTTTCGGCCAGTCGGTAGGAACAGGCGAAGCGGAAGTGAACATCGAAGGCGATAACTGGACGGCAGTAGGAAGATCTTTCCCGGTTGGAGCGGAAGGGAGATACAGGACCGGTGAGGGGAGGCTCACGTTTCTGCTTAAAGACGGCACCCGGATCGAACTCGGTGACAATTCGGCGATGGCCCTCAATTGCTCCAAGGGCAATTATACGGCCATCCTCGAAAAGGGGAAAATAGGAGTGAGCACGAACGGCGCTTCCTCCGTAACCGTGACCACGCCGGATTCCCTGAAGGTGGTCGTTTCGGAAAAAGATTCCATAGCAGGGGCATATTTTGACGGAAAGAAAACACAGGTTGTAAGCATCCTGGGCGACCTGAAGATAATTGAAGGCCCATCCGTAATGAGGCTTGCCTCGGGCAACAGCTATATCAAAGAAATCGGGGCCGAGCCGAGGATAGTGCCCGTCGCGAACGGGGACCAGACGGCGGAAGGAGAGAAGGACGATAATGATGATAGCATCCTCGAACTTTTGATCCCGGCGGGCATTGTAGTTGGCGGGATTGCCCTGGGAATCAGCTCCGGCGGCGATGACGATGGAGAAGTGGCGAGCCCTGCCGAACCTTGACCCTGAGGTGGAATCAAGCGCTCTTAACGGCTCCTTCTTTCATTTCCGCGCTCCTGCCGGCGGCTGCATCGGCAGGGGAAAGGAGAAGATGGCGAGTCATGGACCGAAATGGCGAAATCGATTCAAGGATTGAACAACCGGTCCGATTTTACTATAATTCATTCACCGACCGTGCTTGGGAACCGAGAGCACCTCCCGAGCGCATATGTAATGCGGGTCATTCGGGTGGCGCGCTCCGGCCAGACCCCCAAAAAACGCGCTCATCGAGGGCAAAAAAATAAATCAAGATGCAGGGAAATGAGAAAAGGACCGTTTCACTCATTATAGGCCTGCTCGGCGTTTTCATCATTTACAGGCTGGGTGCGGACGCCCTTGGGGATATCTTTCAGAAGTCGGAAGACCCCTCATGGGCCGCTATGTCGGCAAAAGTTGCGCCGGGCAGCCAGGCAGGCTGCTCCTCGCAGGCCCGGATAGAGCATTACGGCGCAAACCCGGACATTGGGAGGGCAATAGGTCTCTACCGGAAGGCCCTTGAACTGAACCCGTTCAACTCGCGCCTGTGGTATCACATGGCGCTTGCGTACGAGGCCTCCGGGGACAGGGGATTGGCGCTCCATTCCATCAAAAACTCATATCTCCTGAACCCCATGCAGGCCGAAAACAACCGGGATACCGGCATTTTTTACATGAATACCGCGGGGCTCGATGCGGCGTCATATTATTTCGGCAGATACCTGGAACTGGCCCTTCCAGAGGTAAAAGACTTCGACGCCTTCCATTCTATGCGGATACCCGTCGAGCATATAACTGAAAAGTTCCTTTCGGGAAACCGGAAGGCCACTTCCGGATACGCCGAATATCTTGCCGGGAGGAAAATGGCGGATGAGGGCGTCCGTTTCTGGCACGCGGCCCAAAAGGACCTGATAGGGGAAAAGGAAAAACTGCGCCTTTGCAACATGTTCCTGAACCATGGGAAATACGAGGAGGCCTGGTCCGTCTGGGGGCATATAGAGCCCGCGCCCTCCATACTCTCGGACGGCGGGTTCGAGAGAGAAACAAAGGGCGCCTGCTTCGGCTGGATGATAAAAAAGAGCGAGGGGGTCCGGGTCTCAAGAGATTCCGGGCAAAAAACCGAAGGAAATATGAGCCTCAAGATGGCTTTTCCGGGCAGGAATGTGAAGGCATATGTGCTCCAGCATGTACTCCTCAGGCCGGGGGCCGAATACGTCCTGGGCGCGGATTTGAAGACGGAGGGGATCACCTCGGCAAATGGCGTTTATATGGAGGTCTCCGGCCGGCACTGCGCCGGCTTCAGGCGTTCCTCCGATGTATATACCGGTACAAACGACTGGACGAGAATTGAGGTCCCGTTCCATATGCCGGCGGAATGCAGGGCGGCCCTTGTTTCTTTTAGAAGAGAGCTTTCGTCCAAATTCAATAACAGTATTGAGGGCGCCGCCTGGGTCGATAACGTGGAGCTTAGAGAGGGCACGGAGTGAAAGAGAGGGGAATAAGCTCCTATGCCCTGGCCTTGGTCGTCATTATTTCCGTCCTGCTATTTGCCTCCGTGGAGCCCTGGGCCTTTTTTGTCCCGGGCTCTTTGGTTGCCGTCCTGTTTTTTGTCTCTGCCCGGAGGGGGCCGGGGATCCTTGAGTTCAGGCGTTTCGGCCCTTTGCCGGGTTGGAAAAAGCTAATGGCCTTTTCAGTGGCGGGTTTTTTAGGGGTTAGCCTTTTGCAGGTCCTCCCGCTGCCGGTCCCCTTGCTGAAAGCGCTTTCGCTTTCCAAATACGTTTTCTTTGAAAGGATGGGGATACAAGGCCCCCGTGCGCTCTCCCTCTATCCTTATGAATCCTTGAACGAGCTGGTGCGAATGGCCCTTTATGCGATGCTTTTTTTAATGGCTTTTCGGGCGGGGAAGTCAAAGCCCGATCTCATGAAGGTCCTCTACGCGCTTGCCCTTTTCGGTTTCCTGCTCTCCATCTTTGCCATAATCCAGAAGGCCGCCTGGAACGGCAAATTATACTGGTTCAGGGAACTTTCGGAGGGTGCGAACCCATTCGGACCGTTCATGAACAGGAACCATTTTGCGGGTTTCATGGGAATGATGGTGCCCCCTGCCCTGGGGCTTGCCCTCGATAGCAAGAGGATGGAAAGGGCCCTTTTCTTCATCCTGCTCGCTCTTGTGATGAGCCTCGCTTTGTTCTATTCCCTTTCCCGGGGGGGTATAATCAGCTTTTCGGCCTCGATGCTGGTCTTCGGCTTTCTTTCGGCAAAAGGAAAATACGGGGGGAAGAGGGCCCTTTATGTGATTTTATTCCTGGGGGGGCTTCTCTTCTTTTTTTTAAGCCTGGGCATCTCGCCCGTCCTCGAGCGCTTTGCGCGGGACGGGGTGAGCGACAGCGGGAGGTTCCTTATCTGGGAAGGCTCCCTGGCCGCTTTCAGGGATTTTTGGCCCCTGGGGACCGGAAGCGGCACGTTCAGGTTCATTTATCCCGTGTATAATCCGGGGATGCAGGTGGAGTGCCTCCATGCCCACAACGACTACCTCCAGGCGCTGGTTGAGACGGGTGTCGCCGGGGGGCTCTTTGTTCTCATGTTCATGATTTCCCTTTCAATCTTGTTTCTGCGCTCTTTCTCTTCCGGGGCATTCTCCTATCTCTCGGCCGGCCTCGCGGGCTCGGTTTCCTATATGGCAGTGCACAGCTTTTTCGATTTCAACCTGCACGTCCCCTCGAATGCCTTTGCGTTTGCGCTCATTCTGGGGCTTTGGACGGGGAGCGCGGAAGGGGGGCCCGCAAAGTGATGACAGGCATCCCTTTTTACGATATACATTGCCATATCCTGCCCGGCCTTGACGACGGCCCCAAAGCTATTCAGGAGTCCCTGAGAATGCTTGAGATCGCGCGCGGGGACGGGATAAAGGTCATAGCCGCAACTCCCCACATGATGGACGGGGTCCATAATGTGAGCCCGGACTCTATAGCGGAAGCCCTCAATCAATTAAACGGGCTCCTGCCGGACGGACCGAAGGTGGTCTCCGGGGCCGACATACGCATATGCATAGACCTGATCGGAAAAGTGGAAAGGGGGGAACTGCCCCTTATAAACGGCGGGAATTATTTTCTCCTGGAGATGCCCTCATACGGGATACCCCCTCTCCCTGAATTAAAGAACCTGGTGGCAAACCTCAAAATGAGGAGGTTTGTGCCGGTGATAACCCACCCCGAGAGGAACTTTGTCCTCGCCGAGAACCTCTCTATAATGGCTGAACTCCGGAAGATGGGCGCTTTATTCCAGGTCACCGCAGGGAGCATAGTTAAGGCATTCGGCCCGTTTGCGCAGAAATCGAGCCTGAAAATGCTGAAAAAAGGGCTCGTGGATGTTGTCTCGACGGATGCGCACGATCCGGAAAAGAGGCCGCCCATCCTCTCCCGTGCCTATAACTTTGTGGCCGATAAATTCGGCGCCGAAATGGCATTCAAGCTTTTCTCGGAAAATCCCTTGAAAATAATAGAGAATGATACGATTGACCGGCAATTTTAGATAGACTATTCAAACAGTATTTCTGTCTAAAGATTTTTAGTCCCGGCCGATCTCATTTGTCTCTTGACAACTCTCACAGGGCGCACTATATTCTTTTTTGTACTCACAACCAAGAATAGCACCTTATATCTTGCAAGTGGCATTGGCTACCGGTCCAAAATAAGTATATTCGGCACGGAGGCGGCATGCCCTTTTCCAAATTAAGGAGGGTCCTCATGCCATATGAAGCCGGAATGAGAGTCCCTGTAAGGTCGGCTGTCCTTTTTGTCGGGGATGCGGGGCAGTCTCCCGGGGTGCCCGGTTCAATGCGGCTCGTTGGAGGAAGAACTCTATTTGAAAATCAATTAAATTTCCTGAAGGGAAACGGGATAACGGATTTGCACCTGATAATCGAGGGGGGTCCTTCGCCGGGAGTGCAATTGGGCTCGGCGGCTCAATTCGATATGGACCTGAGATATTACTCCAGGGAGGAGGGCCTCCTCAAAGAGCTTGAGAAGAACCTGAAAGGGGAATTCCTTTTCTTTCCGGCCCACCTCCTTTTTGATCTGGAGCTTTCCCGGCTTATAAACTTCCACGTGGAAAGAAAGCCGCTCGCGACCGTCCTCGTGCAGGCCGGGAAATCGGAGCCCGCTCAAACGGTCCGGCTCGATCCCGAAAAGAGGGTCATCTCCGTTAGCTCTCCGCGGGAAATGGACTACCGGGGGCTTGCTGGTCCGGCCCTTGTCCCCTTTTATCTGCTTTCCCCGCAGATATTCCGGCACCTTGAGGAAGAGGACTTCAATCCTTTTTGCCTGGCCCGTTGTCTGGCCGGGAAAAGCGGGCGGATATACGGCTATAAAACTGCCGAGTATGTCCGGGAGATCGGGGGCCTTGGGGACCGGGACGAGGCCGCCCTCGATGTGCTTTCGGGAAAGGTCCGGAGGTTTTCAAAAAAGCATAAAAGGCCGGCCATTTTCATCGATGCGGACGGCACCCTGATAGAGGACCCGGGCATGGGGGGGGCGCGCCTCCTCTCCTCTGCCGCCCCGGCCCTGAAAATGGTAAACGAGTCCGATTTCCTGATATTCCTCATATCGAACAAGGATGTGCTCGATAAGAAGATCCGGAGCCTCCGGGGGATATCGAGGCTTAATGAAGAAGTGGAGGACCTGCTCGCGGCCGAGGGCGTTTATCTGGATAACATCTATTTCTGCCCTCACAGTCCGGTTAAAAAACATGCGCTTGAGCCTTTTACGGATGCCTGCGGCTGCGCCCCTCCGGAAACCGGGCTCATACGGAAGGCCTGCGAGGAGTTCAATATAGATATCGAGTCGTCCTGGATGATCGGGGATTCGACAGCAGATATGGAATTCGGCCTGAGGGGGAAGCTCAGGACCGTGCTCGTCAGGACCGGCCTTGGCGGAAGGGACCGGAGGTTCGAGGTAGCACCGGAATTCGTTTTTGACGACCTTGGCCAGGCCGTTAATTTCATACTAAGGGACAGATATAATTATCTCTTCTTCGCCGATCAGGTGATAGAGGAGATAAAGAGCCGGAACGGGCACTCGCCCGTAGTTATCAAAGTGAGCGGGCCCTCGCTCTCCGGCAAAACGGCCTTCGTAAGGATTCTCGCCACGAGCATGCTGAGCGAGGGCATCCCGGGCGATATAGTTTCATTCCAGTTTGAACCCAGGGCCTGTTCACCCGCTCATCAGCAGCCCGATATAGTGCTTGAGATTTAACCTATCCCCTCTTTTTTAATAATTCCGCAATTTTATTGCATTTTCAGGCAATAATTCCAAGAAAAAGAGCAAAATCTGAGATTGACAACGTAAGTACCACTTCTTATAATTCAGCAGATTTTAGGAAAGTACCTTTTTTTAAAAAAGAGCTGCTGAAAAAGGCAAACACCGGGTAACTGGTGGGCGCAAAACTACCGGCCCTGAATCTTTCAGGACAGCGGGGTTGCCGGAATGCTTTTTCAGCAGTTTTTTTATTCAAGGCACGGGGAACCCGGCCTAAATCTGGGAAGGGGGAAATATGCAATTTTTCAGGGTTTTCTTGGTAGTTGTAATAATTGCCTTATTGCTGGGAAGCGCGGCTTTTGGTGAACCAGTCCCCCGGCAGGTCTATTACGAATATCTCACGAGGGTCGCACAGGGGGATTATACGGCCATTTTCCGCCTTTATGATGCCCAAAGCGGCGGAAATCTGCTATGGACGGAAACTGCCACCGTTACGGTCCAACAGGACACCATTGGCAACAAATATTGGGGCCATAACATAGGGAGTGTTAACCCTTTAACAGGCGTCGATTTCAGTCAGAAACTCTTCCTGGAAGTTGTCTTTGACGGGACCACTACCATGGAGGAGTTGGTGCCTGTCGCTTATGCGGTAAGTGCCCTGGAGGCAGCTACTGCCGACTCCGCACTTAATGCGGATTATGCAACACAGGCAGGGGATGCCGATATGGTTGACGGCTTTCATGCGGCCGACCTTCAGGGTGCAACAGGCCCTACCGGTTCTACCGGGGCGACAGGTGCTGATGGAGCACAAGGCCCTACCGGTTCTACCGGGGCGACAGGTGCTGATGGAGCACAAGGCCCTACCGGTTCTACCGGGGCGACAGGTGCTGATGGAGCACAAGGCCCTACCGGTTCTACCGGGGCGACAGGTGCTGATGGAGCACAAGGCCCTACCGGTTCTACCGGGGCGACAGGTGCTGATGGAGCACAAGGCCCTACCGGTTCTACCGGGGCGACAGGTGCTGATGGAGCACAAGGCCCTACCGGTTCTACCGGGGCGACAGGTGCTGATGGAGCACAAGGCCCTACCGGTTCTACCGGGGCGACAGGTGCTGAT
>Ga0214473_10002673_pt1 | contig 21858 bp, 24 predicted proteins | sample RVTome_7_FD_203509 | JGI IMG/M metagenome (GOLD analysis project Ga0214473, IMG submission 203509) | Soil microbial communities from uranium-contaminated site in the Upper Colorado River Basin, Wyoming, United States - RVT98D197 | ecosystem: Environmental > Terrestrial > Soil > Contaminated >... | reverse complement strand
CCCGAGGGTGTCCCCGTCCACACCCTCGTCGAGCGCTTCGGCGTCGAGCGCGCCATGTCGGACGCCCGTCGGGCCCTCGAGGACCTGGCGGCGGAGGTGGCGGAGCGGCTACCCTCGGGCGGATGAGCAACGCCATCGACCGATTCCTGGAGGCGGCCAGGGTGCTCGACCATCCGGTCGAGGTCCGTCGCTTCCCCGAGGGCACGAAGACGGCGGCCGACGCGGCCCGGGCGATCGGCTGCGATGTCGGGCAGATCGTGAAGTCCCTCGTGTTCGTGGCCGACGGGCGGGCGGTGCTGGCGCTCACCTCGGGGGCGAACCGGGTGGACGCCGCGCGGCTCGCGTCGCTCGTCGGCGCCGAGGTCGCCCGCCGTGCCACGCCCGAGGAGGCCCGGGCGGCCACGGGCTTCGCCGTCGGCGGCACCCCGCCGTTCGGCTACCCTGAGCCCGTGCGCGCCTTCCTGGACCCCGTCCTGCTCTCCTTCGAGGAGGTGTGGGCGGCCGCCGGCACGCCGGACTCGGTCTTCCGCACCACCCCCGAGGAGCTCCGCCGAACCACGAACGCCGAGGTGGCGGACTTCCGGGAAAGCTCATCGCGCCGGTAGGATTCGGGCGCGAGCGGGCTAGAATGGCGGTTCGAGACGAGCAACCGGAGGAACCGAGACGATGATCCAGCTGACCGAGAACGCCGCCGGCAAGGTGAAGGAGCTCCTCGACGAGGAGGGTCGGAACGACATCGCGCTCCGGGTGGCCGTGCAGCCGGGAGGGTGCTCGGGGCTCCGCTACGCGATGTATCTCGACGACCAGCTCACGGACAAGGACCAGGCCGAGGAGCAGTTCGGCGTCAGGGTCGTCGTGGACAAGATGAGCGTGCCCTACCTCTCGCAGGCCACGATCGACTTCGTGGACACGCTCGAGGCCTCCGGCTTCACGATCGACAACCCCGCCGCGCAGGGAAGCTGCGCCTGCGGGCACTCGTTCCACTAGCCTCACGAGCCGCTCGCCCGGTTCCTGTCACTCTTCGCGCCGAGGCGCGCTCAAGTCCCGCGTGCCCAGCCTGCCGATACTTGGAACGACCGCCGCAGACGCGGAGGGGGGTGGTCACGGGCCGTTCGGGCGGGCGCGCCCCACGGCCGGGCCCCCGCTTCCGCATCCCGGCGGGGCTATCCCCCAGGCTCCGGCCGCTGCCACTGAGGCAGCGGCCGGGCCGTCTGTGGGTCGGGACGGGACCTCAGGCCACCGCGTCGAGGGCCCAGCGGACGCCGTCGCGCAGCTCGGACAACCCCGCCTGGTCGAGGACGAGCGCCGGCGAGACCTGCAGGGCGCCCGTGGCGAGCGCCCGGGTCATGACGCCCGCCTCCCGGCAGGCCGCGATCAGCCGCCCTGGGAGCGCCGGGTCCTCGGCGATCGCCTCGGCCCGCGGTTGCACCGCGGCCATGACCCCCGTGCCGGCGCGGACCTCATCGACGAGCGGATGCGCCGCGAGCGGCGCGAGTGCCTCGGCGAGCTCGGCCTCGAGCGCGAGCGCCCGCTGCGGGAGCCCCTCGTGCTCGAGGATGTCCAGGTTCGCCAACGCGGCCGCGGCGACCGTGGCGTGGCCCGCGTATGTGTACCCGTGGCGCCACATGCCCGCGCCTGGGGCCCAGAAGGGCTCGGCGATGCTGGGGGCTGCGATGACCGCGCCCATCGGCAGGTACCCACTCGTGATCCCCTTCGCGCACGTGAGCAGGTCGGGCTCGAGGTCCCACCGCCCGCTCGCGAACCAGTCGCCCGCGCGCCCGAACCCCGTGATGACCTCGTCGGCCACGAACAGGACGCCCGCCTCGCGGCAGATCTGGCGGGCCTCGCGCAGGTAGCCCTCGGGCGGGGCGAACACGCCACCGGCGCCGACGATCGGCTCGCAGAAGAACGCCGCGACCCGCTCGGGGCCGGCGAGGGCGATCGCCTCGCGGAGCTCCTGGGCCGAGTCCCACGCGACCTTCACGACGTCGCCGACGAGCGCGCCGTACCCGGTCGCGTTCGCCTCGATGCCCGCGAGGCTCGTCCCGGCGATGTGCATGCCGTGGTAGGCGCGCTCTCGGGTCACGAACAGCGTGCGGTCGGGCTTCCCGAGGAGCTGCCAGTACCGACGTGCCATCTTCGCGGCGGTGTCGATCGAGTCGGAGCCGCCGCTCGTGAGGAACACCCGGCTGTCGGGCACCGGCGCGAGCGTCGCGACACGCTCGCACAGCTCGATCGCCGGCCGGTTCGACAGGTCGCCGAAGGTCGAGTACGCGGAGAGCTTGCTGAGCTGCGCGTGGGCGGCCTCGGCGATCCCCTCGCGCCCGTAGCCCACGTTGCAGTACCACAGGCCGGCGGTGGCATCCAGGTAGCGGCGACCCTGCTCGTCCCAGATGTACACCCCCTCCCCCCGGTCGACGACGATCTCGCCGTGCGCCCGGACGGCGGCCATGTCGGCGAACGAGTGCCAGAAGCTGCTCATGGAAGCGCTCACGCTACCAGTCGTGTGCCTACTCGGGGTCGTAGGCGAGGTTCGGCGCGAGCCAGCGTTCGGCCTCGCGCCGGTCCATGCCGCAGCGCTCGGCGTAGTCCTCGACCTGGTCCTTGCCCAAGCGGCCGACGTTGAAGTACCTGGCGGTAGGGTGCGCGAGATACAGGCCCGAGACGCTCGCGGCCGGCGTCATCGCGAAGTGCTCGGTGAGGCCGATGCCGGCCGCCTGCGCGTCCAGGAGCTCCCATAGCGTCCCCTTGCGGGTGTGGTCTGGGCACGCGGGATAGCCGAAGGCGGGCCGGATGCCCCGGTAGCGCTCCTGGATGAGGTCGTCGCTGCCCATCGCGGGGCCGGTCTCGTACCACTCGCGGCGGACGGCCTCGTGGAGCCACTCCGCGAAGGCCTCGGCCAGGCGATCGGCGATGGCCTTCACCATGATCGAACGGTAGTCGTCGTGCTCGGCCTCGAACCGGGCGGACAGCTCGTTGGCGCCGATGCCGGCCGTGACGGCGAAGGCCCCGAGATGATCGGGGAGACCCGTGTCGGCGGGGGCGACGTAGTCGGCGAGGGAGCGGTTCGGGCGGTCGTCGCCATGGTCGGCCTGCTGGCGGAGCATCGGGAAACGCGGGCCCGGCTCGAGCACCAGATCGTCGCCCTCGGCCTGGGCGCGCCAATACCCGTAGACACCCCGCGCGATGAGCCGTCGGTCGCGCTCGAGCTCGTCGAGCATCTCGTTCGCGTGCTCGAGGAGCTCCCGAGCGGCGTGGCCGTGATCGGGGTGCTCGAGGATCGCGGGGTAGCGCCCCCTCAGCTCCCAGGCGGTGAAGAAGAACGTCCAGTCGATGTAGGGCCGGAGCTGGGCGATCGCCGGCTCGACGACCCGCGTGCCCAGGAAGGGCGGCGCGGGGAGATCCTCGGGGCGCCAGGCGATCGGCGTCCGGTGTTCGAGGGCGACGCGGTAGGGGAGCAGCGGCTGGGCCACGCGCTCCGCGTGGAGGGCGCGAAGGCGGTCCTGTTCGGCGCGGTTCTCGCGGTCGAGCTCGGTCCGGCGCTCGCCGTCGAGCAGGTTCGAGACGACACCCACGACCCGCGAGGCGTCGACCACGTGCACGACGGGCGGCGTGTACTCGGGCGCGATCTTCACGGCGGTATGCTGCCGGGAGGTGGTCGCTCCGCCGATCAGCAGCGGCAGGTCGAGGCCACGGCGGTCCATCTCGCGCGCGACGTTCACCATCTCGGAGAGCGAGGGCGTGATGAGGCCCGAGCACCCGACGATGTCCGCGCCCTCGCGCTCGGCGGTGTCGAGGAGCACGTCGGGCGGCACCATGACGCCCAGGTCGACGACCTCGTAGTTGTTGCAGCCCAGCACGACACCGACGATGTTCTTGCCGATGTCGTGCACGTCACCCTTCACGGTGCAGAGCACCACCTTGCCCCGCGAAGAGCCCGTGGTTCCCGTCCGCTCCTTCTCCTCCTCCATGAACGGCTCGAGGTACGCCACGGCCTTCTTCATGGCACGCGCGCTCTTCACGACCTGCGGCAGGAACATCTTGCCCGCGCCGAACAGGTCGCCGACGACCTGCATGCCGGCCATGAGCGGGCCCTCGATGACGTCGAGCGGACGGTCGTAGTGCTTCCGCGCCTCCTCCGCGTCCTCGACGATGAAGTCGTCGATCCCATGCACGAGGGCGTGCTGGAGGCGCTCCTGGACCGTGCCCTCACGCCACGTGAGGTCGAGCACGCGCTTCGTGCCCTCGCCCTTCACGGTCTCGGCGAACGCGATCATGCGCTCGGTCGCATCGGAGCGCCGGTTGAAGATGATGTCCTCGACATGCTCGAGGAGATCGGCGGGGATGTCCTCGTAGAGCGCGATCTGGCCGGCGTTGACGATCGCCATGTCCAGGCCCGCCTGGATCGCGTGGTACAGGAACGCCGAGTGGATCGCCTCGCGGACCCGGTCGTTGCCGCGGAAGCTGAACGACAGGTTCGACACGCCGCCCGAGATCTTCGCGCCCGGGCAGCGTTCCTTGAGGATGCGGGTCGACTCGATGAACGCCTTCGCGTACTCGCTGTGCTCCTCGATGCCGGTGGCGATCGCGAGGATGCACGGGTCGAAGATGACGTCCTCGGGCACGAACCCGACCTCGTCCACGAGCAGCCGGTAGGCGCGCTCGAGGATCTCCACCTTGCGGTCGACGGTGTCGGCCTGACCGGCCTCGTCGAACGCCATGACGACGACGGCCGCGCCGTAGCGCTTCACGCGCCGTGCCTTGTCCAGGAAGTCGGCCTCGCCCTCCTTCAGGCTGATCGAGTTCACGACGCCCTTGCCCTGCACGCACTTCAGGCCGGCCTCGATGACCTCCCACCGGGAGGAATCGACCATGATGGGGACCTTCGCGATCTCGGGCTCGGTGGCGATGAGGTTCAGGAAGGTCGTGATCGCCTTCTCGCCGTCGAGCAGGTCGGCGTCCATGTTCACGTCGAGCATGTTCGCGCCGCTCCGCACCTGCTCGGCCGCGACGTCGACGGCGCCCTGGTAGTCGCCGGCCTCGATGAGCTTGCGGAACTTCGCTGAACCCGTGACGTTCTGGCGCTCGCCGATCATCACGAAGCCGGTCTCGGGCGTGATCCGGAACGGCTCAAGGCCGGAGAAGCTGGTGAGCCGCTGCGGGGCCGGCAGGCGGCGCGGTGGCAGCCCTTCGAGCGCCTGCGCGATCGCGCGGACGTGCTCCTCGGTCGTCCCGCAGCACCCGCCGAGGATGTTGCCGAGCCCGGACTCGGCGAACTCGCGCAGGTACTTCGAGGTCGTCTCGGGGCGCTCGTCGTAGCCGCCGAACGCGTTCGGCAGCCCGGCGTTCGGATGGCACGACGTGTAGACGGGGGCGATCCGCGAGAGCACCTCGAGGTACGGGCGCATGTCGGCGGCGCCGAGCGCGCAGTTCACGCCGACGCTGAACGGCTCGGCGTGCTCGACCGAGAGCCAGAACGCGTCCACGGTCTGGCCCGAGAGCGTCCGCCCGCTGCGGTCGGTGATCGTGACCGAGATCATGAGCGGAACGTCGAGCGCGGCGTCCTTCGCCGCGGCGATGGCCGCCTTCGCGTTCAGCGTGTCGAAGATCGTCTCGATGAGGAGGAGGTCGACGCCGCCGTCGCGCAGGCCGCGGATCTGCTCCGCGTAGGCCTCGACCATCTGGTCGAACGAGACGGTCCGGTAGGCCGGCTCGTTGACGCGCGGAGAGAGCGAGAGCGTCTGGTTCGTCGGCCCGACGGAGCCGGCGACGAAGCGGTCGGGTCCGAAGGCATCCGCCGCGCGACGGGCGATCTCGGCCCCCGCTCGGTTGAGCTCGTGGACCTCCGACTCCAGGCCGTAGTCGGCCTGCGCGATCCCCGTGGCCGTGAAGGTGTTCGTCGTCACGATGTCGGCCCCCGCCTGCAGGTAGGCGCGGTGGATCTCCTCGACGACGTCGGGCCTGGTGAGGTTGAGGAGGTCCGGATCGCCCTTCACCTCGCGCGGGTGGTCCCGGAAGCGGGTCCCTCGGTAGTCCTCGTCCGCGAGGTCCCGAGCCTGGATCGCCGTGCCGTAGGCGCCGTCGAGCACGAGGATCCGCTCGCTCAGCAGCTGCTCGAGGCGCCCGCGCATGGGACCGAAGGTACCCCGCCGCCGCGGGGCTGACCATCGGTGGCGGCCGGGCTGGGGCCTCGCGCCGCGGTCGGGTAGGCTTCCGGCGACCGTGAGGAGGCACCGTGAGCGATGACGTCTTCGATGGGCTCGCCGGGGTCGTGCCGGTCGCGATCGCGACGGCGGGCGTGAGGGGCCGGGCGGCCGCGGGCGGCCCCCGCAGCGATCGTCCGCTTTCGAAGGACGACGTCGACCTCCTCGCCGGCGTGCCGCTGTTCGCGGGGCTCTCGCGCCGCCACCTGCGCCGGATGGCCGAGCGAGCGGACGTGACCTCGTTCCGCGATCGCGAGTTCATCGTGAAGCAGGACCAGCCCGGGGGGACGTTCTACGTCGTCCTGGAGGGGGAGGCGAGAGTGCTGCAGAACGATCGGACCATCGGCACGCTCGGTCCCGGTGACTTCTTCGGTGAGATCTCGCTCCTCGACGGCGGCCCGCGCACAGCCGACGTCGTCGCGACCACGCCCGTGGCCGCGATCAGGATCTTCAAGAAGGCCTTCGACCGTATGGTCGTCGAGGAGCCGGGGGTGGCCGCCAAGATCTTGGCGGTCGTCGCGCGGCGGCTCCGCGACGCGGAACGATCCTTCCGCAGCTGATGCTCGCGGTCGCGGTGCCCTACAACTGGTGGAAGTTCCTGCACGTCGCGGGCGTGCTCGCGTTCGTCCTGTTCCACGGGGTCTCGATCGTGGTGGCCCTACGCCTTCGCAAGGAGCGCGACCGCGCTCGGATCGCCGGGCTGCTCCAGCTCTCGGGCTCCTCGGTCCTGGGGATGTACGTGGGCCTCGGGTGGTTGACCGTGTTCGGCACGGTTGCCGGGATCGAGGGCGGGTCGTGGAACGACGGCTGGTTCTGGCTCTCGATCGTCATCCTCGTCCTCGTCGTGGCCGAGATGTCGGCCGTCGCGAGGCCGTACTACCAGCGGGTCAAGGAGGCCGTCGAGGTCCGCCCGAGCGGGGTGCCTCGCAAGAGCGACGAGGAGCTCGACGAGATCCTGCGCTCGCGGGTCGGCCTCGTGAACACCTGGATCGGCTTCGGGGCGCTCGTTCTGATCGCCTGGCTGATGATCTTCAAGCCGTTCACGGCCCTCTAGAGGTCGGTGGGCGGCAGCGGCCTCGCCGCGGGCCCGTTCACCACCTCGCCGGTCGGACCGAACCGCGACCCGTGGCACGGGCAGTCCCACGTCTTCTCGGCCGTGTTCCACTTCACGGTGCACCCCATGTGCGTGCAGCGCGCTGCGAGCACGTGCACGACGCCCTTGCGGTCGCGGAACACGGCCACCTTGTGATCGCCCGAGGTCACGATGCCGCCCTCGCCCTCGTCGATCTCCTCGAGGCTCTGCGCGACGGTCCGCGCGATGAGGACGTCGGTGGCGGCGTACTCGGCCACCGAGAGCGGGACCGAGCCGATCAGCATCGCCCTGGCGCCCGCGAGGCCACGGTTCCCCACCACCACGAGGTCGAAGCCCCCCTCGATCGCCTCGGCCATGATCTCCTGCGCCGCGTCGCCCGCGCGCATGGAGGTCGTGACCTCGACGCCCTCCTCCTCGGCCATCGTGGCCACGGTGTCCCGCAGGACGAGCTCGCCGGTCTTCGGATGTCCGACGAACACGAGGGAGACATCGGCCTCCAGACCCTTCGCGAGCGCGAAACCCTTGCGGGCGGCTCGGTCGGCGGTCGCGGAGCCGTCGGTGGCGACCAGCAGTCGGTGGTAGGGGGCGCCCTCGGGCGCCGGAGCGACCTCACGCGCCCGGGTGAGGAGCACGTCGCACGGCGCGTGGGTCGCGATCTTGCGGACGACGCTGCCGAACACCTGCTCACCTTGGAACAGACCTCTGCTGCCGAGCACGATGAGCTCGGCGTTCGCGTCCTCGGCGGCCCCGAGGACGGCGGAGCTGGGGTCATCGCTCGAGGTGACGAGGGCGACCTTCACGCCCTCGGCCTCGGCGATGGCGAGGGCGCGCGAGATGGAGGTCTCGGCGCGCGAGGCGTCCTCGTACGCGTGGACGATCGTGAGCTTGCTCTTCGTCGTTCGCGCGAGCGCGGCGCCGATGCGCTCCGCGGTCTCGGCGGTGGTGGAGCCGTCCGTGGCGAGCAGGATCCGTTTGTACATGCGGGTCTCCTCGAGCGCGCACGGGGGCACGCGCGGGGCATCTTACCGACCGGGCCCCGGCCTTGGTCTCGGTCCCGGTCCCGGTGCCTCAACCCTCGGCCGAGGGTCGCGCCCGGAAGGCGCGAGAGGCCTCGAGGAGCGCGACGAGATACAGAGCACCTCCGACGACGAGCCCGACGACGTGGAGGGGTCGTGGGGCCTGCGGGATCCCCGCCGCGGAGGCCTGGACGAGCGCCAGGGCGTTCGCCGCGACGTAGGAGGCCGCCAGCGCCGAGAGCACGATGAGCGCGATGAGCCGGGGGATCCGGTCGCCGCGGTACTGCCACAGGCCGGCCGCGCCGAGCGCGGAGCCGCCGAGCGCCGCCAGAGTCGCGAGCCAGAAACCCAGCTCCGGCAGCTCCATGCCGCCCGTTCGCTCCACGTAGACGCTGCCCGTCACCAGGCAGGTCGCGGCCGACAGAGCCGCGAGGACCAGCGTGGCCCGTCCGTCCCCTCGCACGCCTCCACGCTAGCCGGGCGACCGGCGGCCGAGAAGGACGCGAGCCCCGATGTCGCGCCTTCGCGACAGCGTCGTCACATCGCCGCTACGTCAGGCGAACGAGGGGCCCTGCCGCAGCGCCGTCTCGAGCTCCTCGAGCGCCGCCGCGTCGAGTCCCACGTCCCCAGCCGCGGCGTTCGAGCGGACGTGCTCGGGGTTGCGGCTGCCCGTGATGGCCGAGGTCACGCCCGGCTGTGCGACGTTCCAGGCGAGGGCGAGCTGGCCGACCGTGCAGCCGACTCGCTCCGCCAACGGCCGCATCGCCTCGACGACGGCCAGGCTGCGCTCGAGCTTGCCGGGCGCGAACATCTTCTCCCAGAAGTCCCACTGGTCCTTCCCGGACCGGAAGTCGGTCGCGTCGAACGTCGTCCCCGGCCCGATCGCACCCGTGAGGAGCCCGTACGCGAGCGGTCCGTACGACAGGACGCCCGTGCCGTTCTCGCCGCACCAGGCGACGAGCTCGCGGTCCTCGAGCTGCAGCATCGAGAACTCCTGCTGCAGCGAGTCCACGTGGCGGATGGCCTCGCAGCGCTCGATCCGCGCCCGGCTGAAGTTCGAGACGCCGATCGCGCGCACCAGACCCTCGTCCACGAGCGCGGCCATCTCACCCCAGGTGTCCTCCATGGCGACACCGGTGTCGTCCGGCCAGTGCAGCTGGTAGAGGTCGATGTGGCCCGTTCGCAGTCGGCGGAGGCTGTCGATGCAAGCGCGGCGGACCTGTTCGGGCCGGAAGCCGGTGCCATCGGGCTCGGGGGCGACCTTCGTCGCGATGAGGACCTCGTCCCGGTGGCCGGTGACCGCGAGCGCCACCATCTCCTCGGACCGGCCGTCGCCGTAGACCTCGGCCGTGTCGATCCAGTTGATGTCCGTGTCCAGGACGGTCCGGATCGCCGCGACGATCTGCTCCTTCGGCGGGGCGTCGCCCCACTCGCTCCCGGCTCCGGCCTCCCAGGCGCCGTACCCGACCACCGACAGCTCCGGGCCCTTCGCTCCAAGCCTGCGTGTCTGCATCCCCCGCCTCCTTCGCTCGACGCTCACACGGTACCCGCGAGACCCCTTCCTCGCGGTGGCAGGCGGTACGCTAGTTATCTGGAAGGTTCCCAACCTGGGAGAAGGAGGCGGACCGGGCCCCGCTCGGCATCAGGATGTCCAAGCAGGTAGAAGAGAAGGAGCGCGTCGTCATCCGGTTCGCCGGCGACTCGGGTGACGGGATGCAATTGACCGGCGACCGATTCACCAGCGCGACGGCCGTTCTCGGGAACGACCTCGCGACCCTCCCCGACTTCCCCGCCGAGATCCGAGCCCCTGCGGGTACCGTCCACGGGGTCTCGGCGTTCCAGATCCAGTTCGCCTCCCGCGAGATCATGACCCCGGGCGATCACCCGGACGTCCTCGTCGCGATGAACCCCGCCGCTCTGAAGGCCGAGCTGGGGCTCGTCGCGAAGGGCGGCACGATCATCGTGAACGAGGACGCGTTCACGCAGCGCAACCTCGAGAAGGCCGGGTACACCTCGAACCCGCTGCAGGACAGAGCCCTCGATGGCTACCACGTCTACCTCGTTCCGATGACGTCGATCACCGTGCGTGCCGTGGAGGAGCTCGGCTTGGCACGCAAGGAGGCCGAGCGCTCGAAGAACATGTTCGCCCTCGGCCTGGTCTCGTGGATGTTCGGGCGACCGGTCGATGTCACCCTGAACTGGCTGCAGGCGAAGTTCGGCGACAAGCCGCAGCTGTACGACGCGAACGTCGCGGCGTTCAAGGCCGGCTACAACTTCGGCGAGACGACCGAGCTCTTCGCCACGCGCTACGAGATCAAGCCTGCCCCCGCGCAGCCCGGCACGTACCGGAACATCTCGGGCGCGGCCGCGCTCGCATGGGGGCTCGTCGCCGCGGCCGACCGGAGCGGGCTGCCGTTGTTCTACGCGAGCTACCCGATCACGCCGGCCTCGGAGCTGCTCCACGAGCTCTCGCGGCTGAAGAACTTCGGCGTCATCACGCTGCAGGCCGAGGACGAGATCGCCGCGGCGGGGATCGCGCTCGGCGCGTCCTTCGCCGGGAACCTCGGCGTCACCGGCACGAGCGGGCCCGGCATGGACCTGAAGGCCGAGACGCTCGGCCTCGCGGTGATGCTCGAGCTGCCGATGGTGATCGTGGACGTGCAGCGTGCCGGACCGTCGACCGGCCTGCCGACGAAGACCGAGCAGGGCGACCTGCTGCTCGCGCTGTTCGGTCGTCACGGCGAGTCTCCGTTGCCGGTGCTCGCGGCCCGGTCTCCGGCCCACTGCTTCGAGGCCGCCATCGAGGCGGCGCGTATCGCGGTGACCTACCGGACGCCGGTGATCCTGCTCTCGGACACGTTCCTCGGGAACTCGTCCGAGCCGTGGCGCATCCCGGACGTCGCCGACCTGCCGACCATCGACCCGGCCTTCGCGACCGGACCGAACGCGGGGCAGGAGTTCATGCCGTACCTGCGGGACGAGAAGTTCGCGCGGCCGTGGGCGGTGCCCGGCACGCCCGGACTCCGCCATCGGATCGGCGGGCTCGAGAAGAACGAGTCCGGCGCGATCAGCTACGACGCGGACAACCACCAGCGCATGACGGACCTGCGTGCCGCGAAGGTCGACCGCGTGGCGGATGATATCCCGCCCCTCGAGATCGACGATCCCGACGGCGACGCGGAGCTCCTCGTGCTCGGGTGGGGGTCGTCCTACGGGACGATCCACGCTGCCGCCCGGCGGATCCGCGAGATCGGCCGCAAGGTCGCGACGGCGCACCTGGTGTACCTGAACCCGTTCCCCCGGAACACGGGCGAGGTGGTGCGCCGGTACCGCACGGTGCTCATCCCCGAGATGAACACGGGGCAGCTCGCGATGTTGATCCGGGCGCGCTACCTGGTGGACGTACGGAGCTACTCGAAGGTGAAGGGCCTGCCCTTCTTCGCGGAGGAGATCGAGACCGAGATGCTGAGGGTGATGGACGAGTGAGCGACGCCGAGACGGACCAGACGGCGGGCGACGGTGAGGGCGCCGTGGAGACGCTGACGAAGAAGGACTTCGCGAGCGACAACGAGGTGCGTTGGTGCCCCGGCTGCGGGGACTACGCGATCCTCGCGACCGTCCAGTCCTTCATGCCGGAGCTCGGCATCGCGCCCGACGACACGGTCTTCGTGTCGGGGATCGGGTGCTCTGGCCGGTTCACGTACTACATGGACACGTACGGCATGCACGGGATCCACGGGCGCGCTCCGGCGATCGCGACGGGCATCGCGACGGCCCGGCCGGACCTGAACGTATGGGTCGTCACCGGCGACGGCGACGCGCTTTCGATCGGCGGCAATCACCTGATCCACGCGCTCCGGCGGAACGTGAACCTGCGGATCCTCATGTTCAACAACCAGATCTACGGGCTCACCAAGGGTCAGTACTCGCCCACGAGCGAGGAGGGCAAGGTCACGAAGTCGACGCCGTTCGGCTCCGTGGACCATCCGTTCAACCCGATCGCCCTCGCGCTCGGCGCGGAGGGGACGTTCGTGGCTCGCACGATCGACAACGACCGCCAGCACTTGACCGAGGTGCTCCGGCGAGCGGCCTCGCACCGCGGGACCGCCTTCGTCGAGATCTACCAGAACTGCAATGTGTTCAACGACGGCGCGTTCGACATGCTCCGCGAGAAGCAGCACGGGATCCACAACCAGATCCGGCTGCAGCACGGCGAGCCGATCGTGTTCGACGAGGGCACACGATGCATCTCCGTCGGCGAGAACGGCCGGCTCGTGATCAGCGAGGTCACCGACACCATGAAGGACCGGATCGTCGCGCACGATGAGCACGGTCGTCCGTCGCTCGCGTTCGCGCTCGCGCACACGGCCGGTCACGGCCCCACCGAGCCGACGTGCATCGGCGTCTTCCGAGAGGTCGAGCGCCCGGTCTACGGCGAGGCGATGACCGCGCAGGTCCGCGCGGCGACCGACCGGCTCGGCGTCGGCAGCCTCGAGAAGCTGCTGCGCTCGGGAGACGTCTGGACCGTCGAGTAGCGACCGGCCGAACACCACACGGGCGCCAGACCCGGGAGGTCTCAGGCCTCGGGGAGGTAGCGCGCCATGGCCTCGTCGGAGGCAACCTCGATCCGCCGGAGCTCGTGGGCGAGGCCCGGGAGCTCCGCGAGGAAGCGATCGATGTCCTCCTCGGTCGTGTCTCGTCCCACTCCGATGCGGAAGCTCGGGCGTCCGGGTACGCCCATGTGCTCGAGCACGGGGGACGGCTCATCGGGCGCGCCGGAGCAGTTCGAGCCCGCAGCGACGCGGAAGCCGCGGTCGTCCAGGGCCATGCTGAGGATCCCCGCGTCCAGATCGGCCACCGAGAAGCACACGAGGTGCGGCGTCCGCTGGGTCCGATGCCCGTGCACGTCGACGCCGGAGATCTCGGCGAGGCCGTGACGCAGGCGATCCGTGAGCCCCCACTGCCGGGCGGCCTGGTCACCGCTGTCGTCGAGCGCGGCACGCAGGGCGGCCGCCATCCCTGCCACGCCCGGGATGTTCTCCATGCCGGAGCGCCGGCGCCGCTCCCGATCGTCGCCGCACGGGTAGGCCGCGACCGGGACCCCCCGCCGGACGTAGAGGGCGCCGACCCCCGACGGTCCGCCGAACTTGTGGCCCGAGAGCGAGAGCAGGTCCACCTCGAGCGCCGACGTGTCGACGGGTAGGCGCCCGACGGTCTGGCAGGCGTCGGTGTGGAACAGGACGCCTGCCTCCCGGCACAGGCGGGCGGCCTCGGCTACCGGCTGCATGGTCCCCGTCTCGTGGTTCGCATGCTGGATCGACGCGAGGAGCGTGCCGGGCTTGCGCACCTCCGACGCGAACACGTCCAGGTCCACCTGCCCGTCGCCGTCCACCGGCACGAGCACGGACTCGAAGCCGTCCGTCTCGAGCGTGTGGAGGACGCCGCCGACCGCCGGGTGCTCGATCGAGCTCGCTACGATCCGGTGCCCGATCTCGCGGACCGGGCGCACCCCACCCCAGATCGCGAGCGCCACCGACTCGGTCCCGCCCGAGGTGAACACGATCTCGTCCGGCTGGGCGGTCAGGGCCTCGGCGATCTGTGCCCGAGCGTCGTCGAGCAGGCGACGCGCGGCGAGGCCGTTCCCGTGGAGCCGCATCGGGTCGCCGAACGCGTCGAGCGCGGACACGAGCGCCTCGCGCGCCGGCTCCGAGAGCGGCGTGGCGGACGCGTGATCGAGGTAGGTCGGCGTGGTCATGGGTCGGTCCCCGGCATCCGGGACGGTGCGCCCATGATAGCCGCGCCCGCCCCGGCCCCGGGCCGTCGCACGCACGAGCACGCATGCGGACGTTGGTAGGATGCCCGCCGTGAAGGTCCTGCTCGTGTCCCCCGACCCGGAGTCGCGCGAGCTCATGGCGCTCGCGGTCGCCGGCATCGAGCGTCGGCTCGGCGCCCCGCTCGAGTTCCTCGAGGCGACGAACGGGGAGCGTGGTCTCCGGGTGGCCTTCCGCGAGCGACCCGATGCCGTCGTGGCCGACGAGATCGCCTCGCGCGCGGGAGCGTTCTCCCTCGCGAAGGACCTCCGCGGCGCGCCCGAGCCCTATCCGGGCGCGATCGTGATCCTGCTCGAGCGGCGCCAAGATGCCTGGCTCGCCCGGTGGTCGGGCGCCGACGCGTGGTTCGTGAGACCGGTGGACCCCTTCGAGCTCGCCGACCGGCTGCTCGAGCTCTTGGCGACGGAACAGAAGGAGACGGCGTGAAGATCAAGGGGACGTGCAGGCGCTGCGGGCGGGAGTTCCTCGTCGAGCAGGTGCTCCGCAACGGGGGCGAGTGCCCGTGGGACGGCAAGCCCTTCCAGCCGGACTACGCCGTCGTGCTCGTGGACTCGCTGCGCGACGCCGAGCAGGCGGGGAGCACACTCGAGAGCGCCCTGGAGAAGACCGCCGACCTCGAGCCCGACTTCGTGCTCGACATGGACTCGGTCCTCGCCCGACTACGGGAGCACCTCGAGCGCCTCGAACGGCTGCACGCGCACGGCAGCACCCGGAGCTGATCGATGTGACCGCCGCGCCGAACCGGTATGCGGTGGACGTCCGGCGCGACGGGGGTTGGGTGGTCGCGATCGTGGATCCATCGGGACGTGATGCCTCGCTCCGCGCGTGTCGCGACGAGACCGAGGCGCTCACGTACGCCTCGACGGTCCGCCAGCACATCTTCTGGCTCTCCGAGGAGAAGCTCCGCGAGTACTACCGGCTCCCCGAGCCGGGTCGGGAGGCGTGAGTGGGCTTCAACGCGATGCAGCCGGGCAAGGTCAAGCGAGGCGACCTGGTCTATCTGCTCGCGGCCGTCATCGTGATCGGCGTGCTCATCGCCTGGGCCCTGTCCTGAACCGACCGGTGGGGCCGCTCAGTCCTCGTCGAAGCCGATCGAGAACAACCGGTCGAGGTCGTGCTTCGAGTACACCTGGAACGCGATGAGCGTCTCCGTCCGCACGACACCATCCACCTTCGCGATGCCACCAGGGATCACCACAGCGAGGTCGTCGTGCTGGGGGACCCGCACGACGGCGACGAGGTCGAACTCACCGGCGACCGAGTAGACCTCGGACACGCCCTCCAGGTCAGCGATGGCCTCGGCGGCCTCGGGGATCACATCGATCTCGCACTGAACGAGGACGACCGCGTGCACCATCTCCGTCTCCTCCCGTCCCGCCCTCGACGCCTACCCGGCCCGCTCCAGCACGACCGCGGTTCCCTGGCCGCCCGAGACGCAGAGCGTCGCCAGGCCGAGGGCGTACCCCATCTCGCGCATCTCGTACGCGAGCGTGAGCGCCACGCGCGTGCCCGACAGCCCGATCGGGTGGCCGACCGAGATGCCGCCGCCCTTCGGGTTGAGCTTGTCGCGCTCGAACTTCAGCTCGCGCTCGCACGCGATGACCTGAGCTGCGAAGGCCTCGTTCACCTCGATGCAGTCCATGTCGGCGAGCGACAGGCCGGTCTTCTCCATGACCCTGCGCGTCGCTGGAACCGGGCCGATGCCCATGATCTCGGGCGGCACGCCGGCCGAGGACATCCCGACGATCCGCGCGAGGACCTCCCGGCCCTCGGCCTTCGCGCGGGACTCGCTCATCAGGACCATCGCGCCGGCACCGTCGGTGAGGCCGCTGGCGTTGCCCGCGGTGACCGAGCCCTCCTTCCGGAACACCGGCGGGAGCTTCGCGAGCGTCTCCATCGAGGTGTCCGGGCGGGGGTGCTCGTCCTCCTCGACGACGATCGTGCCCTTGCCCTTGGGGCTCGGCGCCTCGACCGGGAACATCTCGAGCGCCCGACGCGCCTTGTTGGCCTCCGCCTTCTGCTGCGACTCGAGCGCGAACCCGTCCTGCTCCTCGCGCGAGATCCCGTACATGTCAACGAGGTTCTCGGCGGTCTCGCCCATGAGGACTCCCGAGAGCGGATCGAGCAGTCCGTCCTTGTACATCGCGTCGTACGCCGTCGCGTCTCCGAGGCGGTAGCCGAAGCGCATCCGGTCGAGCAGGAACGGCACTCGGGTCATGTTCTCCATCCCGCCGACGACCACGACCTCGGCCTCGCCGGTCATGATCTGCTGCGCGCCGAGGTGGATCGCCTTCATGCCGGACGCGCACGCCATGTTCACGTTGAAGGCGGACACCTCGATCGGGATGCCGCTCTTCACGCTCACCTGGCGTCCGGTGTTCGGGCCGTTCCCAGCCTGGCGGGCGTGGCCGATGATCGTCTGCTCGATCTGCTCGGGTTCAACGTTCGCCCGGCGCAGCGCCTCCTTCACCGCCAGCACGCCGAGCTCGACCGCGGGGAGCTCCGAGAACCCGCCGAGGAACCTGCCGATGGGAGTGCGTGCGCCTTCGAGGATGACCGCGGTTTCCATCGTGGGGCTCCTGTTCGCCGTTGCGGCCAGTCTATCGGGGGCCGCCGCTCGGGCATCAGTGCGGAACGGGGCGAACGGTCACTCCGGGGAAGGTCGGTCGGACCGTCGATCGGCCGAGCGGAGGGCGCCGAGCACGCGGTGGAGCGCGGCCCCGCCGTCGATCGGCTCGGCGAGCGGGGGGTCGGCCGCGACGAGCGTCGTCGCGTTGCTCCCGAGCCACGAGCGGACGGCGGCGACCTCGTCCGCGCGGTTGCGGGGGCAGGGCAGCGAAACCTCCTCCTCGTCGTCACCACGAGCGAGCGCTCCGCCCCGCAGCCGGATCGGGCGTCCCACCGTGTCGCGCAACTCGAGGGCGCGGGCGCCCAGCAGCCAGCCGTCGGTCCGGGTGCGAACGAGCGCCTCGGCGAGCGCGCGGAGCCGATCGCGTGCGAGCGCGGCCTCCTCGAAGCGTTCCTGCTCGGCGAGGTCGCGCATGCGTTCCTCGAGCGCTCGGAGGAGCCCGCCCGGTGAGCTCAGGGAGGAGAAGAGGGACCGGACGAGCTCGTCGTAGCGCTCGGAGCTGACGCGGCCGTCGCAGGGGGCGAGGCAGCGCCCCATGTCGGCGAGCGCGCAGGGTGCGAAGCGCGTGGAGGCACGCATGGTCGTCGTGCAGCGGCGGATCGGGAAGGCCTCCTCGAGGGCCTCCTTCGCCAGGTGCGCGTGCTGCGAGGAGGGGAACGGGCCGAGGAACGCGCCCGAGCCCTTCGGCTCGCGCACGACCTTGACCCGAGGGAAGGCCTCGGCGTCGTCGACCTTCAGGTAGGCGTACCGGCGCCAGGTCTTGCCGCGGCGGTTGTACTTCGGCTCGTGCCGGCGGATCAGGCGCGCCTCGAGCACGAGCGCCTCGAGCTCGGAGCCGCAGGGCACGCCCTCGACCGCGGTGGTCTCGGCCAGGAGATCCTCGACCTTCTTCCGCGGATCGCCGTAGAAGTACGACTTGACCCGACCGCGGAGGTCCTTCGACTTGCCGACGTAGAGCACCCGGCCGTCGCGACCTTTGAACAGGTACACACCCGCTGTCCGGGGCAGGTGGTCGGCCAATCGGATCTTGCCGAAGTGCGGCCGCCCTCTGGCCTGCACGGCGAGGTGCAGGTCCCCGAGCGTGACGATCCCGAGCCGCCCGCCGAGGTCGAGGAGCCCGTGCAGCACCTCGGCGCACGCCTGCGCGTCGGCGAGCGCCCGGTGGTTCGGGCGCACGGCCGTGCGGAAGTACTGCGCGAGCGTCCGCAGCCGCACGTTCGGCACGTCCGGCCACACGACGCGCCGGGCTAGCCGCGCCGTGCAGACCGGAGGCGGAGGCAGCGGGTCGAAGTCGAGGCGCTGCAGGGCGACGTTGAGGAACGTGAAGTCGAAGCGTGCGTTGTGCGCGACGAAGACGGTCCCGTGCGCGAACTCGGCGAACGTGGGGAGCACGGCCTCGATCGGTGGGGCGCCGGCGACCATCACGTCGTCGATCCCGGTGAGGTGCGAGATGTACCGGGGGATCGCCACCCCGGGGTTCACGAGGGTCTCGAACACGCCGAGGCGCTCGCCACCCCGGTAGGTCAGGGCACCGATCTCGGTGATGCGCGAGTCGACGGGGGAGCCGCCCGTCGTCTCAAGGTCGACGACGCAGAACGTCACCTCCTCGAGCGGGATGCCCTCCTCGAGTGTGGTCTGCACGGCTTGCGCGAGCACCGCCATCTCCCCGCGGGGCCGCGCGGAGGCAGCACCGTATCGAACATCTGTTCGGTCGTCAAGGCGAGCAGTCGCGGGGAGAGGCGTCACGGGGGTCATCGTGCCGGCCGGACGGGAGCGCGCTGTCGAGCACGTCGACCCGACCGGGGCGGTCGCCGAGGGCGCGGACGTCGAGCGTGTTGACGTCGAGTGCGCGCTCGTGCGCCTCGACCCCGAGCACCGGGGAGGTGCTCGTGCTTCGCTACTCGCTCGACCTGCCCGGCGAGGAGGTCGCCCGGCTGCTCGGCATCTCGCCTGACGCGGTCTGGCAGCGCTTGGCGAGAGCGAAGGACGCGTTCCGCCGGGTGTGGGAGGACTGATGGCCGACCCTGAGGAGCTGCTCGGCGCCCTGCCCGAGGAGTCGCCCCGCCCGAGATCGTGCTCGCGGCCGTCAGGGTGTTCCGGTACCGAGCCCTCGCGGCGGTAGCGATCGCCATCGCCCTCATCGTGGGAGGGGTGTACACCCAACGCCTGCAGGAGGGGAGTCGATCCCTGGTGAAGGCTGCCAGCGCAGGGTACGAGGGCAGGGGCTACTCGGGCCCGACCGGCGAATACCGCACGGTCGACGACATCACGCTGGTCGTCTGGAGGCCGTTCACGGCCCGTCCTCGGGAGGTCGGCAGGCCGTGTACGTGCACGTCATCGGCTGGGATCAGCGGGGGCGGAACCTCACGCTCGAGCTCGGCGGCGCGAGATCCGGCGGGGTCCCGGCGCGGGAGATCGAAGCCGAGAGTGAGCCTCAGCAGGCGGAGGATCGGAGCCTGATGGAACTCTTGTTCAGCGTCGAGCGGCGGGCCCTCGGCCCTCTGACCTTCAACGTGGTGGTGGAGTGGTTCCGAGGCAACGGGCTCGAGGTCCTCACCCGAGTGTCGTTCGAGATCCCGATCGTGGAGGGCTGTGATGCGCTACTCCGTGGAAGACTACCGACCGCCCGAGGACGCGCAGCTCGCCGCCGCGGCGGTGGGCGCGGCGGCGGGACTCCTCCTCCGGCGCCGCAACCGTCGTCCGGTCGCGATCGGCGCGCTCGTCGGCTGGCGCGCGCGCCGAGGCCGGACGCTCAGGTGACGTCGCGGGTTCCGAACACGACGCCCGCGAAGAGCAGAGCCAGGAGGGCGACGGTCGTGAGGTAGAGCCCGGCGCCGAGCGTCGAGCGCGCCAGGTACGGAAGATCCGACGACCTGGCCAGCAGGAAGCGGCTGGCGTTCTCACTCACGAGCCACTCGATCCATCGGGGGCGGAACCCGCGTACGAGGTTCTCGACGACCACGAAGTACGCGAAACCCACACCAAGCGCCCCTGCCGTGTTCCGTCCGACGGCCGCGAAAGCGAACCCCACCGCGGCACCGAACGTGCCGAGCGCCGACGCGCGCAGCGCCACGCCAAGGCTCTCGACGAACCAGGCGCCGTCGACGCCTTCGGTCGAACCGCGCACGGCGGCGTCGAAGGCGAGCATCCCGCCGAGGAGGACCTGTATCACCATCGACAGGAGGAAGATCGACGCGAGCGCCGCGATGATCTTCGCGGCGATCACGCGGTCTCGGCGCGTCTCCCACGTGAGGAGTGTGGTCACCGTGCCGGCGTGCCACTCCGCGCCGATGAACGAGGCGCCGAGCACCCAACCGACGATCGTGACGATCAGGCTCGTGCCGAGGAAGACGTCGGGGAGCGACGTGAGCTCGAAGCGCACGTTCCAGAACGCGATGCCGCCCCCGAAGGCGATCCCGAGCAGCTCGAGCACCACGAGCACCCACAGGAGCCGCCGCGACCAGAAGCGTCGGAGCTCGGCGGCGAGCAGTCCGTTCACCGCTGGTCCCCCTCGGTGAGCTCGAGGAACACGGTCTCGAGGTCGGCCTCCTCGACGCGGAGCTCGGAGAGGTAGAGGCCGCGCTCGGCGAGTGTCCGCGTGACGAGGGAGCTCTTGTCCGGCGGCAACGCGACGAGCAGGCGGTCGTCCAGAGCTCGAGCGTCGATCCCGGCCTCGGCGAGCGCGCGGAGGCCGGCCGACACGTCGTTCAGCCGGACGACGAGCTCGGCAGCCCTGCCACCGGAGAGCACCTCGCCGACCGGGCCCGACGCGACAGCGCGACCGCGCGACAGGATCGCGACGCGGTCGGCGACCTGTTGGACCTCGGTCAGGATGTGGCTGGAGACGAACACCGTGCGGCCCTCGGCGCCGAGACGACGGATCAGCTCGCGCACCTCGACGATCCCCGCCGGGTCGAGCCCGATCGCGGGCTCGTCGAGGAGGAGCAGCTCGGGGTCCTTAAGGAGCGCCGTCGCGATGCCGAGCCGCTGCTTCATCCCGAAGGAGTACGTCCGCACGAGGTCGTCTGCCCGCTCCGCGAGCCCGACCTGCTCGAGGACCTCGCGCACTCGCGATCTCCCTACCCCCGCGACCTTCGCGAGGAGCGCGAGGTTCGTGCGCCCGGAGAAGCGGGGGTACGCCGCCGGCGTCTCCACGATCGACCCGACGCGACCGACGACCGCGGGCAGTCCGCCCGGCACGTCGGCGCCGAGCAGACGACCCCGTCCGCCCGACGCTCGCACCAGCCCGAGCAGGCAGCGGATCGTCGTCGTCTTGCCGGCGCCGTTCGGACCGAGGAACCCGAAGACGCCGCCCTCGGGCACGGAGAGGTCGAGCCCGTCGAGCGCGACCGTCCGTCCCCCGCGCAGCCGCGGGTACTCCTTGCGGAGCCCGGCGACCTCGATGACGTCCATACGCGCAGCGTAGGCTCGCCTGCGGATGCGTGCAGTGGGGGCACCACGTCGGTCCTCGGTGTGGTTGCCACCACGAAGTCGCCTGCGACCGGCCTCGGTATCACCCGGACCCACCGGACCGGTAAGGTCATGGACGAGCGCCGAGGTGCGCTCGAGGGGGTGAGGGCGATGGCTCGCGTGATCCACTTCGAGGTGCCGGTGGACGATCCCGACCGTGCGCGGGCGTTCTACCGCGATGTACTCGGCTGGGAGATCACGAGCTGGGGTGGGCCGGTCGACTACTGGCTCGCGACGACCGGGCCTGACGACGAGCCGGGCATCAACGGTGCGCTCACTCGCCGGAGCGAGGCGTCCGCGTGGATCCACGTCGGCGTGGACTCGGTCGACGACGCGATCCGCAGGATCGAGGAGGCCGGCGGGTCCGCGCTCACGCCGAAGATGCCGATCCCCGGCGTCGGGTACATGGCGTACTGCCGCGACACCGAGGGCAACTCCTTCGGCGTGTACGAGGACGACCCCTCGGCCGCCTGAGGCCCGCCGTGCGCTTCGGCATCAGCGTCCCGAACATCGGCGACCTCGGCACGCTGATCGAGCTCGGCGTCGAGGCAGACCGCACCGGCTGGGACGGGTACTTCCTGTGGGACCACATGCGGTTCATGAAGGAGTTCCCGGC
>Ga0214473_10002672_pt1 | contig 21863 bp, 20 predicted proteins | sample RVTome_7_FD_203509 | JGI IMG/M metagenome (GOLD analysis project Ga0214473, IMG submission 203509) | Soil microbial communities from uranium-contaminated site in the Upper Colorado River Basin, Wyoming, United States - RVT98D197 | ecosystem: Environmental > Terrestrial > Soil > Contaminated >... | reverse complement strand
ACCAGCTCTCCGGCGGGATGCAGCAGCGGTCCGGGCTGGCCCGGGCCCTGGCCATCAACCCGAAGATCCTCCTGATGGACGAGCCCTTCGGGGCGGTGGACGCCCAGACCCGGGAGATCCTCCAGGATGAGATGCTCCGCATCTGGGAGGTGGAGAAAAAGACCATGGTCTTCATCACCCACTCCATCGACGAGGCCATCCTGCTGGGCGACCGGGTGGTGGTGATGAGCCCCCGCCCGGGGCGCATCCGCGAGACGCTCACGGTGCACCTCCCGAGGCCCCGGGACATCAACGCCATGCGCGGCGAGCGGGAGTACCTGAAGCTGCGCAACCACATCTGGGACGTGCTGCGCGGCGAGGAATCCGAGGCCGCCCGCGTGGGGGGCCGGTGACATGGCCGTCCTGACCAAGGCCAACGCCATCCGGGTCGCTTCCATCATCCTGACCCTGCTCGTGTGGGAATACGTGGGCCGTCGTGTCAATCCGATCCTCTTTACTTACCCCGTGGCCATCGTCGGCGCCTTCTACGAATTGATCATCACGGGCGAACTGTTCGGCTTCCTGCTGCAGAGCCTCCAGGTCCTGATCTACGGGTTCACCGCGGCGGTGGTCATCGGGATCCTCCTGGGGGTGATCGTGGGGCGCTTCGCCGCGGCGGAATACGCCATTGACCTGCAGGTGAGCGCCCTCTACTCCACGCCCACGGTGGCCCTGGTGCCCCTCATCGTGCTGTGGCTGGGGTTCAAGGTGCCGGCCAAGACCTTCGTGGTCTTCCTCTTCTGTGTCTTCCCCATCCTCATCAATACCCAGCAGGGGGTGCGGGCGGTGGACCGCGGCCTGCTGGAGGTGGCGCGGTCCTTCTGCTCCAGCGAGCGCCAGCTCTGGAAGGACCTGGTGATCCCCTCGGCCCTCCCCTTCATCGTGGCCGGTATCCGCCTGGCCATCGGGCGCGGGCTGGTGGGGATGGTGATCGCCGAGTTCTACACGTCCATCACGGGTCTGGGCTACATGATCGTCCGCTACGCCAACAACTTCGAGACGGCCAAGCTCTTCGTGCCCATCGTGGTGCTGGCGCTGCTGGGCATCCTGCTGACGGAAGCCGTGAAGCACATCGAGGCCCGCATCGCCCCGTGGCGGCGCCTCCGGGAGGAGGCCTGACGCCTCCTCAGGGGCCGGGGGTCGGGGACTGGGGGGAACCGGGGGAATGATGGTAATGAAGGAGGCCACGGCGGGCAAGATGGCCGGAGCAGCCGCCGCGGACCAGGCCGCAGCGACCAGGGGGGATTGGGGCTGGCTCACGGCCCGCCTGATCTCCCTGGGCATCGTCCTGGGCGCATGGGAGATCTACGGGCGCTTGTTCCTGAGTCCGGCCGTCTTCACCTACCCCACGGCCATCGCCCGCGCCTTCTTCCAGTTGACCGTCTCGGGGGAACTGGCGGCGGCGGCGGCCCAGAGTTTTATCGTCCTCTTCATCGGGTGGTTGTCGGGCATCCTCCTGGGGATCCCCGTCGGCCTCCTGATGGCGCGCTTCCGCCTGGTGGAGCGCTCCCTGGATACCTACGTGAACGCCCTCTACGCCACCCCCACGGTGGCCCTGGTGCCCCTCATCATCAACTGGTTCGGGTTCACGACGCTGGCTCGGATCGTCATCGTGTTCCTCTTCGCCGTGTTCCCGGTGCTCATCAATACCTTCCAGGGCGTCCGCAACGTGGAGCCGAACCTCATCGAGGTGGCCAGGTCGTTCTGCTCCAGCGAGTCCCGCCTCTGGGGGGATGTGGTGCTCCCCTCGGCCCTGCCCTACATCGTGGCGGGTCTGCGGCTGGCTATCGGGCGGGCGCTGGTGGGCCTGGTGGTGGCGGAGCTGTTCACGGCCATCGCCGGGTTCGGGGGGATCATCGAACGCTCCACCTCGGCCATCCGGTACGACCGGATGATGGTCCCCGTCGCCATCCTCATGATCGTCGGCGTGGGCCTCACGGAGGGGCTGAGAGCGCTGGAACGGTGGCTGGCGCCCTGGACGGCGCGTCGGGCCTGAGCTCGCGGCGCCCCGCGACCGGGCGCAGCGAAGGGAGGAGGGCATGCGGCGCAGGAAGCCGTGAACCGTCTCGGCGGGGTCTAGGGACCCCCGTTCGACCTGGACCATTCGGTTCCTTCGACAGGGGCCGGCAGGAGAAAGGATAGCGAACATGAAGCGTCGTATAATGGCCCGCGGGCCATGGCTTGTGGCATCGATCCTGGGGCTCCTCGTGACGGCCGGGTGGGCCCGGGCGGCGGAACGGATGCACATCGGTATGCCGGTGGAGCCGCCAAACCTCGTCCACCTCACCGCGTGGCTGGCGCAGGACCTCGGCTACTTCAAGGAGGAAGGGCTGGACGCGAAGATCACCGGGTTCCGGGGCGGCGTGGCGGTGCACCAGGCCCTGGTGGCCGCCGGGAGCGACCTGGACACGGGATACATCCCGGGCCCCCTGCTCTTTGCGGGCATCGCCAAAGGCTCCAAGATGAAGGCGCTCTGGTCCATGTCCGCGAAGAACGAGGCGGTGCTGATCGCGGCCCCGGACATCAAGAATATCAAGGATGCGAAGGGGCGGAAGGTGGGCATCGAGGGGGTCGGCGGTTACTCCCACATCGGCTTCCTCTCGGTGGCCGAGCCCGCCGGCCTCCCCGACAAGGACGTGACCTTCGTGCGCACCACGCCCCCCCAGCGGCTGCCCTTCCTGCTCCAGGGGAACGTGGACGTGGTCGTGACCCACGTGGAGGAGTTCTTCCGCCTCCAGCGGGAGAAGCCGGTGAACGAGCTGGCGCGGATCTGGCGCACGCAGCCGCACTACCTGTACGGCGCATTCCCCGCCCACGAAGACAAGCTGAAGGAAAAGCGCGATGCCTTCGTCAAGTTCACCCGGGCCATGATCAAGGCCAACCGGTTCGCCTACGGGAACAGGGAAAAGACCCTGGACATCGCCGAGAAGTATACGAAACAACCGCGCTGGGCCCTGGAGAAGGCGTACGACGTCTTCATCGAGGAGCACATCTGGACCGTCAACACGGGCCTGCCCCGCAAGACCGTGGAATGGACCAACGACCTGAACGAGAAGATGAAGCAGTATGACGGGCCCAAGCCGAGCGCGGACAGGCTGGCGGACTACAGCGTGGCCCAGGACGCGGTGAAGTCGCTCGGCGGCCCGTTGCCGGCCCCGCACGACCCCGATTACTAGCACCGAGCATTGAGCGACGAGGCATGAGCGGCTGAAGGCTGTTGGGCCTCGCTCATGCCTCATGCCTCATCGCTCATGCCTTCCGCGGAGTGGACATGTCCGGCGATGACTGGGTCACGACGGCCATAGGGAATTGGGCGCCGCGGTTTACCGCCAACGGCGTCGACCCCAACGACCTGGAGGTGCTGCGGGCGCGCATCACCCGCTGGGCCGACTGGTGCAGGGAGTGGTCGGCTGTGGCCGCCGTGCACGAGGCCATCGGCGACGAGGCGCTGGCGGCCGGCCGCACGCTGACCGCGGGGCGGGCCCTGGCCCGCGCGGCCGTATACTACCAGTTCGCCCAGTTCTGCTTCTCCGAGTTCCCGGACCAGAAGGATGCGGCCCAGGCCGGCAAGGTGGCCTGTCACCGCCGCGCCCTGCCGCACCTGGCGCCCCCGGCCGAGCGGCTCGAGATCCCCTACGAGGGGGTGATCTTGCCGGGCAACCTCCGGCGGCCCGGCGGCGCCACGCGCCCCTCCCTCGTTCTCATCCTTCCCGGGCTGGAATCCACCAAGGAAGAGTTCACCCTCTTCGAGGAGGACTTCCTCTCCCGCGGCATGGCCACCTTCACCTACGACGGGCCGGGCCAGGGCGAGGTGTGGCCCCGGCTGAGGATGCGCCACGACCACGAGGGCTCGGTCTCCGCCGTGTTGGATGCGCTGGGCCGCCGAACGGATATTGACGCGGAACGGGTGGGAACCGTCGGCGTGAGCATGGGCGGCTACTTCTCCATGCGGGCCGCCGGCTGCGAGCCGCGGCTCCGGGCGGCTGTGGGTCTGGGCGGGCCCTACGACCTTTCGTTCTGGGAATCGCAGTCGCCCCTGATGCGACGCAACCTGATGCACGCCTTCGGGGCCGAGACGGTGGACGCGGCGCGGACCCTCTTCGCCCGCGTGAGCCTCTCCGGCGTGGCATCCCGCGTCCGCTGCCCTATCCTGGTGGTGCACGGCCGGCAGGACAGAATCTGCCCGCCGGAACATGCCGAGCGGCTCGTGGCCGAGGCAACCTGCAAGAAGCGCCTGGCCATGTACGAGGACGGCAACCACGTATGCAACAACATCCCCTACAAGTACCGGCCCTTGGTGGCCGACTGGATGCGCGAGCAGCTCACCACCTGAACCGAAAGTTCCCGGTTCCCCGTTCACGGTTCCCGGTCCGCACACGAGTGTTCGGTGAACCGGGAACCGGGAACTGGGAACCGCGAACCCTGCGAGGAAAAGGCGAGGAGGGGACATGCGGCTGAAAGAAAAAGTGTGCATCGTCACGGGCGGGGCAACGGGGATCGGGCGGGCCTACTGCCTGGGGCTGGCGGCCGAAGGCGCGCGCGTGGTCGTGGCGGATATCGCCGACCCGTTGCCGGTGGTCAAGGAGATCGAAGCCCGCGGGGGGCAGGCCCTGGCGGTGGGATGCGACGTGTCCAGGGAAGAGGACGCCCAGCGCATGGCCACGATGACCCTGGACCGGTGGGGACGGATCGACGTCCTGGTGACCAACGCGGCGGTCTATGCCGTCCTCAAGCGCCGGCCCTTCATGGAGATCTCCGTCGAGGAGTGGGATCGCGTGATGGCCGTGAACCTGCGCGGCCTGTTTCTGTGCGCGCGGGCCGTGTTCCCCGCCATGAAGGCGCAGGGCAAGGGGAAGATCATCAATATCTCCTCTGGGACCTTCATGAAGGGCATCCCGTTCTTCATCCATTACACCACGTCCAAGGGCGGCGTGGTGGGGTTCACGCGCTCGCTCGCCCGCGAGCTGGGGGACTACGGGATCCGGGTGAACGCCATTGCCCCCGGCTTCACGGAAAGCGGCGAGAACATGAAAACCATCACCCCCGAGCTGGCGCAGGGCCAGGTGCAGGAGCGGATGATCAAGCGCGCCCAGAAGCCCGAGGACCTCGTCGGAACCTGCGTCTTCCTGGCGTCCGACGACAGCGACTTCATGACGGGCCAGACCATCCTGGTGGACGGCGGCGGCTCCGTCCACTAAAGGCCCTTCGCTGTTCACGGTTCCCGGTTCGCGGTTCGCAGGCGAGTGTTCGATGAGCCGGGAACCGCGAACTGTGAACAGCGAACTGCGACGAGCGAAAGCGAGGAGCGGCCATGCGACTCAAGGACCGGGTGTGCATCGTGACGGGCGGCGGGATCGGCATCGGCAGGGCGTATTCCCTGGGCTTGGCCGCTGAGGGCGCGCGGGTGGTCGTGGCGGATGTCGCCGACCCGATGCCCGTGGTCAAGGAGATCGAGGCCCGCGGCGGCCAGGCCCTGGCCGTGGGATGCGATGTCGCCAAGGAAGCGGATACGCAGCGCATGGCCACCATGGCGCTGGACCGCTGGCGGCGCATCGACGTGCTGGTGAACAACGCGGCCATCTACGGGGTCCTGAAGCGTCGCCCCTTCCTGGAGATCCCCGTGGAGGAGTGGGACCGGGTGATGGCGGTGAACCTGCGCGGCCTCTTCCTGTGCGCGCGGGCCGTCTTCCCCGCCATGAAGGCCCAGGGGAAGGGCAAGATCATCAACATCTCTTCCAGCACCTTCTTCAAGGGCGTCCCGAACTATATCCACTACACCACCTCGAAGGGCGGCGTGGTGGGCTTCACCCGGTCGCTGGCCCGCGAGCTGGGCGAGCACGGCATCCGGGTGAACGCCATCGCCCCCGGTTTCACGTTGAGCGGCGAGAACGAGAAGAACCAGACGGATGAGGCGAAGCAGGCCAACATCAAGATGCGGATGCTCAAGCGCGCGCAGGTGCCCGAGGACCTGGTGGGCACCATCGTCTTCCTGGCATCGGACGACAGCGACTTCATCTCCGGCCAGACCCTCGCCGTGGACGGCGGCGGCGTGGTCCACTAGAGGCGGGGGTCGGGGGCTGGGGGTCGGGGGTCAGAGGAGAGCAAAGGAAATGGCGGGAGGGGCGGCGGACAAGGCGACGATGATGGCGGCGCTCCCGGTGCGGCCGGGGGAGGACCCGTTCGTCGTGGCCATGGGCGGGTTCTACCGCCGGTGGTTCAACCTCGTGGACGACCTGCGTCCACTGCTGGACACCGTCGCAGCCCTGAAGGGGACCGAGGACGAGGATTGGGTGCCCGCGTGGAGCGCCGTGGCCGCCCGCCTCGAGAAGGAGGCCGAGGCGGCCCTCGGCGGCGGCGACCGCGCTGCCGCCCGCCGCGCATTCCTGCAGGCCAAGACGTACTACAGCATCGCCCGCTTCCCGTGCCCCTACCACTCCGGGGCTGCCTTCTGTCCCGCCGAGATGGGCCCCCTCAAGCGCCAGGCCTACGAGAAGTATCTGGAGTGCTTCCGGCGGGCCGCCGTCTTTTTCGACCCTCCCCCCGAGCCGGTCCACGTGACCCGGGATGGCCGTGAAGCCGTGGGGTACCTCCGGCTCCCGGCCGGCGCTTCGACGGCGCGGAAGGTTCCGGCCGTCCTGGTCATGTGCGGCGGGGACATGTACAAGGAGGACCGCCAGCACTATGCCGAGGGCGCCCTGGCCGAGGGCATGGCCGCACTGGTGGTGGATGCGCCGGGAACCGGCCAGACCACATTCCCCCACGCCCCAGAGTCCATCGTCGCCTGGCAGGCCGCCCTGGACTTGCTGGCCGCGCAACCCGAGATCGAACCGGGGCGGATCGGCGCCTTCGGCGTGAGCCGCGGCGGCCTCTGGGTGATGCGTTTGGCCGCGCTCGATGCGCGCGTGAGAGCCTTGATCTCCATCGCCCCCGCCGGCGTCGGCTACTGGGGCCTCCCCGAGGAACGCGCCGCGTGGCGGAAGACACTCGATGACCGCGGCCGCCACTGGTTCGGCCCCCGGGGAACGCAGTTGCCCCACCGCCCCGTCACCGAGGACGAGCAGCGCGCCGACTTTCTCCGCTGGTCCCTCAAGGACAACGGCCTGCTGGACAAGATCCAGGTGCCGATGCTCCTCATCAACGGCAAGCAGGACCACCTCTCCCCCATCGGCAACCTGCATCTGGCGCTGGAGAGCGGCCCCCCCACGGCCCGCGTGGCCCGCGTCTACCCCGACGACGGCCACATCGCCGCCAAAAACGAGCGCGAGTGGGGCCCCGCCGCCTGGCGCTGGCTCCGCACCCAACTGAATTCTTGAAGCCATACGGGAGGGATTGGGAGGAACCATGCAGAAGATCCGGGTGGCGGCGGTGCAGCCGCAGGCCTTCTGGGGGCCCGAAGAGCACAAGAACCTCGATCGGGCCGTGGCCTATGTGAATGAGGCGGTCCAGGCCGGGGCGCACCTCATCACGTTTTCCGAGGGGTATCCGGGGCCATCGCACGGTCCGCTAGACGATTCCGGGGGACCCATCGCCGTGATGTGCGACTTGGCGCGGAAGCACCGGGTGCACATCGCTGCCAGCGACCTGGAGCCCAACCCCGAGATCCGCGACACCTACTACCTCACCCTCAAGTTGATTGCTCCCACCGGGGACATCCTGGCCAACTACAAGCGGACCCAGCCGGACCACATGTACCTGAACGAGTACCTGCACGGCGGGCGGATGCACGTCCTTCCCGGCAACGAGATCATGGTGGTCCCGACGGACCTGGGAAACATCGGGCTCCAGATCTGTTCCGAACTGTTCGTGCCCGAGATCGCGCGCATCCAGATGCTCAAGGGCGCCGAGATCATCATCTCCCCGGTCAACGGCCAGCACAGCAAGACGCGCCCCCGTCTCGCCGAGACGTGGCGGTGCGTGGCCCGCGCCCGCGCGGCGGAGAACCTGTGCTACGTCATCGTCACCCAGAACATCTTCCGGGAGGGCGCGCAGGGGGTCGGCATCATCGCGGGGCCCGAGGAGGCCATCGCCGCCTCCCACGACCCGGGGGTGATCGTGGGCGACCTGGACATGGAACGCCTCCGCTGGTTCCGCACCCGCTACTACGAGCCCGAGTTCTTCGAGGAGCCCAACGAGGCGAAGCCCATCACGCGCTGCCGCCCCGGCCAGATTCACGACCGCCGCCCGGAGATGTATGGCCTGCTGGTGCAGCCCCAGGAGGACGCCTTCAACTACACGTACTACAAGGACGGCCTGGAAGCCTGGCGCAAGGAGTACGAGAAGGTGCGCGAACGGCCCCGGCCCCGCCTGCTCGGCGGCTGAGCCGGCTGGGGGCGGGTTCCCGGTTCTCAGTTCCCCGTTCCCGGTTCCTTCCGGACATCCTGAGCGGCCAGCCGAACCGGGAGCCGCGAACCGGGAACCCGACGGTGAGGAGGATTCGATGGCGAAGATCGTCAACACGTACGATGTGCCGCGGCTGAATTCCAAGCACGATAGCCGCTACCGGTACGAGACGGTCCAGCCGCACGTCCTGGGGCTCAAGCACATGCGGGGGGAGATCGTCGTGTATCCGCCGGGCAGCGCGGGCGCCAGCCATTGGCATGAGGGTACGGAGCACCTCTTCTACGTCACCGACGGGCGCGGCACCCTCTACCTGAACGACGAGCCCCGGGAAGTGAAAATGGGCGACTTCATCGCTGTCTTCGACGGGGAGCGGCACTGGTTCAAGAACCATACCGACGAGACCTTCGCCTTCCTGGAACTCTTTTCACCCACCGAGTACAAGACGACCTGGGAGAAACCGGACTGCAAGTGAACGTGGGTCCCGGCCGCCCGTGAGGCGGCGCAGGGGTCGCTCTAATCCGGAGGAGCATCATGACGCGACGCCGTTTTTTCCTTCCGGCGACCTTGCTGGTCGCCGCGGCCCTCTGGAACATCCCTGGCGACTCAGCCGGGGCCGCCACCAAGGTGAGCTTCGGTAATCCCACAACGCCGCCGAACCTGATCCACATCCCGCCCTGGGTCGCGAAGGAACAGGGGTTCTTCGCCGAGGAGGGGCTGGACGTTGAGCTCGTGACCTTCGAGGGCGGGGTGTACGCCATCCGGAACGTCGTGAGCGGGGCCATCGATGTGGGTACGGGGGCCGGCGCCTCGGTCGCGGTCTCGGTGGCCCGGAAGGCCGGGATCAAGGTCATCCACGGCATGACCCCGAAATTCGGCTCGACCATGACTGTGCGCTCGACCCTCATCAAGAACCTGCAGGACCTGAAGGGCAAGAAGCTGGGCGTCCAGGAAGTGGGCGGGTTCGCGGATATCCTGACACGGATGGTGCTGCGGAAAGCCAACATCAAACCGGAGGAGGTCACCTTCGTTGCCATCGCCTCCGCGGACGTGCCACCCCTGGTGGCGGGCGCCATCGACACCGCGATCCTCCACGTGGACCAGATGATCCTGGCCCGCCAGAAAGACCCCACCCTCCAGCCCCTGGTGAAGTTCTGGGAGCTGGAGCCGGACCAGCTCTTCTCCATCGTGGTGGCTCAGGAGAAGAAGATCGCCGAAAACCCTGCGAAGTTCAGCGCCATCGCCCGCGCCCTGATGAAGGCGACGCGGTTCATGTACGCCAACAAGGCCAGGACCGTGGAGATCGGGATGAAATACGCCCAGATCCCGCGGGACGTGGCGGAACTGGCTTACGATGAGCTGGCCAAGGGCAGGGTGTGGGCGCAGAACGACGGTGTGTCCCGGCAGAAAGTGGAGTACACCATCAACCGGATGGTCCAGGTAGGGAACATCAAACCCGAGGAGCGCCCGAAGTACGAGGACTACGTGGCCGTCCCGGTGGTCGAGCAGGCCATGAAGGGCCTGCCCCGCGTGCCCGACTTCGACTGAGCGCCGGTACCCAGGCAGGCCGGCACCCGAGAACGGTGCCGGCCTGCAGATCTTTGACTGTGGACCTTGGACATTGGACCTTCGACAGGTAATCCGATGCCTCACATCCTGATAAAGAACGGCTACGTCGTCACGGTAAACCCCCAGCGCGACGTCTTTCCCGGCGGCTTCGTGGACGTCGAGGACGGCAAGATCGTCGCGGTGGGTCCCGGACCCCAAACTCCGGCCCCCGGCCCCGGCGATGAGGTCCTCGACGCCTCGGGGTGCATCGTGCTCCCGGGCCTCATCAACATGCACCAGCACCACTGGTACACCCTGTTCAAGGGGCTGGCCGATGGCTACCTCCTGGAAGACTGGATCACCGGCTTCGTCTTCCCCATCGTCGCCAATCTCTCGGACGCGGCCATGCGGGCCTCCAGTTACGTGGCCGCCATGGAGATGCTGGCCACGGGGACCACCTGCTCCCTCAACCATTCGGTGACCACCACCGCGCCGGCCACGGTGCGCGCCACCATCGAGCCGCAGGTCGAGGTGGGTATCCGGCAGGTGTATGCCAAGGAGCTGCGCTGCAAGACCCCCGGCAACCCCCACCATCCCCTCGGCCTGCGCGAGTCGTTGGCCGCCTTCGAGGAGGAGGTCGGCAGGTGGGAAGGCGCCGCCCACGGCCTCGTGCGCATGGCCATGGTCATCGAGTCCAACGCCCACTGGGTGGCGGCGGGCATGAGCACCGAGGAGATGATCGGCGAGGGCTATGCGCTCGCCAGGAAGCTCAACCTGCGGATCACCGATCACGTGGCCGGCGGGACCTTCTCGCTGGAGAAGGGTTTCCTGAAGTACCTCCGCGAGACGGGGCGGACCGACGTGCGCTACCTGATGCAGCTCGGCCTCCTCGACCCGCACTGGATTCTGATCCACGGCATCCATTGCACCGAGCTGGACATCGAGCAGATGGCCCGCGTCGGGTGCAGCTTCGTCTATACGCCCACCAGCGAGTCCATGCGGGGAGGCGGTATCGCGCCTTTCGCCAACGCCCACCGCGCGGGGGTGAACGTGGCCTTGGGAACCGACGGGCCCATGGTGGACTACTCGGTGGACATGGTGGAGCAGATGAAGGCCTGCTCGCTGATGCAGCACGTACGGCACCTGGACCCCACGCGGATGCCCGTCGAGCGCACCATCGAGATGGCCACCCTCAACGGCGCCAAGGCCCTCGGCCTGGATGCCGAGCTGGGGTCGCTGGAGCCCGGGAAGCGGGCCGACATCGCGGTCTTCGACATGAAGAAGCCCTACGTCGGCGTCCTCCACCGGCCGATCTCCACCTTCGTCGCCGCCGGCAAGGGCAGCGACGCCAGGGCCGTCCTGGTGAACGGCCAGATCGTCTATCGCGACGGCCGGTTCCCGCGATATCCCGATGGCGACCGCGCGATCGCCGAAGCCGAACGCCTGGGCCGAAGCATCATCGAGAAAGCCGGCCTGGCCCACCGCCTCTCGCCTGCATGGCGGAAGTAGCCAGCCGCCATCGGAGGACGACACCATGGGAGACACGGTCCAGGAGCTGAAGGAAAAGCTGGCGCTGGCCTGCCGCGTGCTCATCAATGAAAACCTCACCGACCGGGGCAAGGGCCACCAGTGCGTGCGCGTGCCGGGGAAGGATCAACTCATCCTGCCGGGGCACCTTCACGACGTGGGCCGCGGGCTGGAAGGGATCACGGCCGACGACATGGTGGTGATCGACTTCAACGGCAAGGTCCTGGAGGGCAAATACCCGGAGTCCATGGGTGAGTATTACTTCTACGTCTCCGCCTTCCACCGCCGGCCGGACGTGCAGAGCTGCCTGCACATCCACCCCTTCTACGCGAACCTCATCGGGATCGCCAAGCAGACGCTCCTCCCCGTCTCGCGCGACGGCTGCTTCTTCGCGGACGTCGTCTCCCTCCACGAGGAATTCCCCCTGTACGTCGGGGAGCCGGGCCTGGGCGACCGGCTGGCGAAGAAGCTGGGCAAGACCGGCAAGGCGGTGCTGCACCGGGCCCATGGGGCCTTCGTCGTCGGCCGCAGCATCGAAGAATGCCTGATGAACGCCATCACCCTCGAGAAGGCCGCCCAGTTCCAGGTGTGGGCCTCCATGATGGGCAAGCTCAAACCCTTCTCCAAGAAACAGCTCAAGGGCTTCAACACCACCTACGCCGGGCACATCTTCGCCGAAAGCTTCGCCTACTTCGCCAACAAAGTGAAATGACACCCGTCGCTCCTCTTGCGGTCCCATGAACAGCCGAACAGCCGAACTGCCGAACTGCCGAACGCTGTCGGTGTAGGGCGGATGGACGTCATCGTCGAGGAGGTGTCGAAGGTCTGGGGCGGCGGGAACGGTGCCGAGTTGGTGGCGCTGGATCGGATCACCCACCGGTTCCTCTCCCGGCGGTTCTCGTGCATCCTCGGCCCCAGCGGGTGCGGCAAGAGCACGCTCCTGCAGATCGTCGGCGGGCTCGAGAAGGCCACGGGTGGCCAGGTGCGCGTCGTGGACCCGGCCAGCAATACCGGCCCCCGCTTCCTCGGGGCGGACTCGGTGATGGTCTGGCAGAACCTGAATTTGTTTCCGTGGCGTTCCGTCCTAGACAACGTAGCCTTTGGGCTCGAGGTGCGGGGCGTGCCCCGCCTCGAGCGTCATGAGCGCGCGCGGGCCCTGATCGCCTCGGTCGGCCTGCGGGGATTCGAGCACAACCTGCCGCGCCAGCTCTCGGGCGGCATGCGCCAGCGCGTGGCCCTGGCGCGGGCCCTCATCCTGGAGCGGCCCATCATGCTGATGGACGAGCCCTTCGCCGCCCTGGACGCCCAGACGAAGATCGTGATGCAGGAAGAGCTGCTCCGCATCTTCGACGAGACCCACAAGACCGTCCTCTTCGTCACCCACGCCATCGAAGAGGCGATCCTGCTGGGGGACCAGGTGATGGTCATGACGGCACGGCCCGGCCGAATCAAGGAGATACTCCCCGTGGATCTTCCCCGGCCGCGGTCCTTCGAGATGGTGAACAGCAAGACCTTCGGCGAACTGTTCGACCGCGCCTTCCACCTGATCCGGGAAGAAGTCATGAAGACCATGCGGCAGGAAGCCGTCGTGGCCGGGAGCTAGCCGCATGGCCTCCCGGCGGATCGCCGCCCTGGCGCGGGAGCAGGCCTTGCCCGTGCTCACCGTGGTAGGATTCCTCGTGGCCTGGGAAGCCTTCGTCCGGGGCCGGGGGATCGCCCCCATCTACCTTCCCGCACCCTCCTCCATCGCCACCTATCTCTTCCGCATGATCGCGGACGGCTCCATGCTGTTTCACCTGGGGGTCACCCTGCTGCGCATCGTGGCCGGGTTCCTGCTGGCCGCCGTCGCGGGGGTGGGGGCCGGCGTCATCATGGGCATGTCCCCCACGGTGGCCCGGATCGCCGATCCGTGGATCGCCGCCCTCTACCCCCTCCCCAAGATCGCGCTCATTCCGCTCCTCATCATCTGGCTCGGCACGGGCGAGGCATACAAGATCGTCATCAGCGCCGTGACGGCCTTCTTTCCCGTCGTGATCAGCACCTACGCGGGCATACGCCAGGCGGACCGTGGCTTGATGAAGGCGGCGGAAGACCTGGGCGCGAACCGTCGCCAGATCCAGATGAAGGTGGTGATCCCGTCGGCCGTCCCGAGTATCTTCGCCGGATTCCATCTGGGGATGGGTGTCACCATCATCCTGGTGGTGGCGGCCGAGATGATCGGCGGCTCGGGCCGGAGCGGGATGGGGTACCTGCTGATCAATGCCGGACAGGTCATGGAAACGGAGAAGGTGTTCGCCAGCCTCATCGTGCTGGCGGTCGTCGGTGTCGTCGTCACGAAGGTGCAGCAGTGGATCGACGGCCGGGTGGCTCCCTGGGCCGTCGTCCGACACGAAGGCTGACAAGGAGGACGCCATGAAGCGCGCCGTGGGCATGTTGTTGACGCTGACCGTGATCGCCGTTGCGCCAGGGATGTGGGGATTTCCGGACCGGGCCGACGCCAGCCAGACGGTCCGCGTCGGCGAGGGCCCATTCATCACGGGGGGCGGGTTCTACACGGCCCGCGCCAAGGGCTATTTCGAGAAGATGGGCCTCGCCATCGAGACCAAGACCTACAACGACGGCGTCTTCGCCGTGCCCTCCATGATCTCGGGCGAGATCGACATCGCGCTGATGACCGCCAACGCCAGCCTGTTCAACAGCATCGCCAAGGGCGCGCCGCTGGTCATCTTCGTGGACCGCGGCCACAACCGCCCCGGCCGCGGCTACCTGGCCGTGAACGTGCGCCAGGAGCTCTACGACCAGGGGATCAAGTCCGTGAAGGACTTCGCCAAGCTGAAAGGAAAGAAGGTCGGCGTTGGCGCCCCCGGGAGCATCAACCAGTACAATACGGCCCGCGCACTCCAGTCGGCCGGCCTGGACCCGCGCAAGGACGTGGAGTGGATCATCAACGTGCCCCAGCCCGATTTGATGAAGATGCTGGGCCAGAAGCAGGTGGATGTGACGGACCTCGCCTACCAGTTCGGGTTCTTCGCCCAGAACAACAAGTGGGGCCCCATCGTGGCCAACGGCGACCAGATCGAGCCCAACAGCCAGATTGCCACCTACGTGGTCCGCAAGGAGTTCCTCCAGAAGAACCGAGACGTCCTGGTGCGCTGGACCATGGCCTACCTGCAGGGCGTGAAGGAGTTCAACGCCGCGGCGGCCGAGCCGGACAAGCACCCCGACATCGTGGACATCCTGGCCAAGAACACCGCCCTCAACAAGCCCGAACTGGTGAAGGCCATCGCCCCCTTCTGGTCCTACACCAGCGAGGATGGCATCCCGCAGGTGGATTCCATCATGCGGATGCAGGACTACTGGGCCGACTACTTCACCTACGTGGAGAAGAAGGTCACCCGCGAGCAGCTCTTCGACCTGAGCGTCGCCAAGGAAGCCAAGGACCGCCTGGACCGTGAAAAGCCCTTCGGCCGGTAGCCCTGCACCACGGCGAGACGCGGGGGGCTTGGACAGTTCCGTGACCGCAGCGATTCGCAAAGAGATTCTTCAGTGTGAGAATGTACCGGGACCCGGCGGGTCCGTCGGCCACGCGGTGAAGGCGGGGCCGCTGGTGTTTCTTTCCGGGCAGCTTGCGTCGGATTTCCGGACGGGTGTGGCGCCGGAGGCGCGCGTGCCGGAGGGGCTGCCGCACCACCGGAACGCCATGGCCGTGCAGTCGGAGTACGTGTTCCGGAATATCGCGACCATCATGGAGGCGGCCGGGTCGTCCGTCGAGAACGTGATCAAGGTCCAGTCGTACACGCCAAACCTTGATGAGATCAGCGGGCACCTGGCGGTGCGCCGCCGGTTCTTCACCAGGGTCTCGCCGGCCAGCACCGCCATCGAGTGCAACCTGGTGGTCCCCGGCTGCCACGTGGAGATCGACGCCATCGGCGCCCTGCCCGGCGTTGCCCAGGCCATCAATACCGATCGGGCGCCGCGTCCCCTGGTCCCCTATTCGCAGGCCGTGAAGGCCGGACCATTCCTCTTCCTGGCCGGCGTCCTGGCCAGTGATTTCAAGACCGGGGTGGCCCCCGCGGCGCGGACGAACCCCGACTTCCCGTGGTTCGACTCGCCCATCCGGCGCCAGACGGAGTATGTGCTGAGGACCATCGCCACGATCCTGGAGGCGTGCGGGAGCGGGCTGGATCAGATCGTGAAAGCCCACGTTATCCTGACGGACATCCGGGACTTCTTCGGCTTCGAGGAAATCTGGCGGCGGTTCTTCCCCCGGGATCCGCCGGCTCGGTCTGTCTTCCAGGGCGGGCTCGTAAACCCAGGGATGGTGGTGGAGATCGACGTGATCGCGCTCGCCCCGGATGCTGGCCTGCGCAAGGAACCCATCCGCACCGGCCGGGCCCCGGTGCCCGCCTTGTGCGAATCGCAGGCGGTGGTGGCCGGCCCTTGGGTGTTCCTTGGAGGCCAGATGGCCACGGACTGGAACAGCGCCATCGCCCCAGAGGCCCGGATCGATCCGAACTTCCCGCGCTACCGGTCCCGCGGCACGGCCCAGATGGAGTACATCGTCAAGAACATGCAGACCATCCTGGAAGTTGCCGGGACATCCCTGGATCACGTCGTGAAGCTGTGGGCATTTCACACGGACCTGGTGGATCTGGCCGATGCCCTGGAGGCGCGCCGTGGCGCATTCGCGCAACCCACGGCGGGGACCACGGTGCACACCGCGGCGCTCCCGATCCCGGGGTGCGCCGTAATGATGGATGCCATCGCAGTGATTCCCCAGTGACTTGACCCCCTCGCCCGCTCCCTCTCCCCCCGCGGGGGCGAGGGGCAAGAAAGGGAGAGCGGAGGTTGGGGTGGGAGTGACCCACAAGTCACGAGAGCCGAGGAGGCCGTGATGCGATCTGTAATGACGCGACGGGAGTTCCTGGGAACGACGGGAGCGGCGGGCTTGGCGATAGGCCTTGGGACCCAGCACCTGCGGCGCGGCCCGCGTGCGGCTGAGGCGGGCGAGGCGCGGCGGCTGACACCCTGGAAGCACGCCACCATCCCGCCGCGCGCGGACTCGATGTTCCAGCTCATGGCGCAGGAGAAGGGCTTCTTCAGGGAGGCCGGGCTGGACGTCGAACTGCTCTACTTCGAGAGCGGCATCACCGTGGTCCAGGCTGTGGTGGCTGGCGACGCCGACACGGTGGACATCGCGCCCTCTTCCACCTTCGTCTCCATCTCGCGGGGGGCGAAGATCAAGGTGGTGGGCAGCACCGGCTGGGCCGTCCCCTACGTGCTGTACGCCAAGGGCGACATCAAGAGTCTCAAGGAGCTGGCGGGGCGCAGCATCGCCATCTCACAGCCCGGGGCCTTGGCCGAGGTGCTGGCCCGGGCCATGCTGGACAAGGAGGGGCTCGACGCCAAGACCATCGGGGTGCAGTGGCTCGGCGTGGGCGGGGATGCGGCCCGCTTCCAGGCCCTGATGGCCGGCCGCGTGGACGCCACCATCGACCACATCGAGTACATGCAGCGGGCCCAGCAGGCGGGCCTCCGGGTGCTGGGAACCACCGGGGAGCTGCTCCCCCACTACATCCGGTTCGCCACGGTCGCCTCGGAACGCGCCCTGCGGGACCGCGCCGACGATCTCGTGCGGTTCTGCACCGCGCTGACCCGCGGCATCCGTTACTCGATGGAACACCGGGACGAGACCATCGATCTCGGGGTCAAGGTTGCCAAGCGCGACCGCGCGGATGTGGCGCGGACCTACGACTGGTTCATTCAGAACAAGGCCCTGCAGCCAGACTTCTATTTCCCGCCCGAGGGGATCAAGTTCATGCAGGAGCTGAACGTGAAGCTCGGGACGCAGACGCGTGTCGTCCCGCCCGAAGACGTCGCCACCTGGGAGGTGCAGACACGGGTGCTAGCGAGCCTCGGCCCGCACCGGAAGTAGGCCGGGGAGGGGCGCGGAACGGCCATGAAACGGGCGCCCGCCGCGGCATCCCCGCCAGCGCGTACGGGCCGGGAGGACGCCGGGAACTGCGTTGGGCCTTGGACGCTGGACATTGTGGAGTGACCCCGCACATGCGGCAGGAGGGAGTCCCATGACGAATCGCAGGTGGCTGGCTATGATGCTGCTCATGGTGGGCGCGGCGGCACTCCCCGCCGTCGCGCTCGCCCAGGCGAAGCCGAAGGAGAAAGTGACCTTCCAGCTCGCCTGGATCCCCTACGGCAAGTACGCCGGCTACTACCTCGCCAAGGAGCTGGGGTACTACGACGAGGTCGGCCTAAACGTGAACTTCATCCGCGGCCACGGCATGGCGGACAGCCTGAAGACCCTGGCGGCCGGGCACGCCGAGTTGGGCGAGGTGAACCAGATGGGCAGCGTCGGGGGCCGGGCGCGGGGGTCGTCGGTCCGCGAGGTCCTCATGTTTCACGACAAGGCCATGGAGGTGTTCTACTGCCTGGAGAAGCACAACATCCGGAAGCCCAAGGACCTGGAGGGGAAATCCATCGGCGGGCCGGTGGGGGCCGGGGCGCGGACTCTCTTCCCGGCCTTCGCCGCCCTCAACGGCGTGGACCCCGCCAAGGTGAGCTTCGTGGACATGACGCCGGATGCCATGGTGGCGGCCGTGGTCTCGGGCCGCGTGCACTGCGCCTCGAACTTCGTGACGGAACGCCCCACCTACGCCAAGGCGGCGGCCCAGGCGGGCCAGCAGATCACCGGCGTCGTGTACTCCGAGTGGGGGCTGGACCTGCACGCCAACTCCATTGTGGCCACGGACAAGATGATCCAGGAGAAGCCGGACATGATCCGGCGCTTCCTGCAGGCGACGGTGCGCGGCTGGGTGGCCGGCATCGAGCGGCCGGACGACGCGGCCCGGGCCTTCGTGAAGAGCTTCCCCGAGTCGACATTGGAGCTGGTGCGGGACCACTGGCAGATCGCCGTGGAGCACATGCTGACCCCCGCCGCGCACGAGAACGGCCTGGGCTGGATCGACCCGGCCAAGAAAAAGCGGACCATCGAGGTCTATACCAAGTACATCCCCCTCCCCCGCGAGGTAAGCCTGGAGGAGATCATGACCAACGAGTTCAACCCCCGGATCAAGCCCCCGAAGCGCTGACGCCGGCGCTCCGCGGAGCGGCTCGATCCTCTAGTCTCCGGCCTCTTCCCCGCACATCCTCACCCCCGCAAGGGGGGAAGGGTGCGGGTGAGGGGAACAGAAGCTGGATCGACCTGCGGTATGGCGCGGCCCGCGGTCCTGTGATATCCTTTTCGGTCCGGGCGGGTTGCGTATGCCGCGCAGGCCCCCGGAACCGGCGGTGCGGCCGGGAATGGTCGGGCCGCCCCGCGGCCCATGGGATGGTGGGACCAACAGCGAGGACGATGATGGCAGAGACGATGGAAGGATTCCTGACGGCGGAAGCCACCCTCTCGGCGCAGAAGGCCCAGGAGATGTACCGGCTCATGGTGCGGATCCGGCTCTTCGAGGAGCGGGCCCGGGACCTGTACACGCGCAACGTCCTCCGCGGCGCCCTGCACCTCTATATCGGCATGGAGGGCGTGGCGGTGGGGGCCTGTTCCGCCCTGCACGAGGACGACTACATCACCAGCACCCACCGGGGCCACGGCCACTGCATCGCCAAGGGGGGCCAAACCGAGCTGATGATGGCCGAGCTCATGGGTAAGTCCACCGGGTACTGCAAGGGCAAGGGCGGGTCCATGCACATCGCCGATATGGGTCGGGGGATCCTGGGGGCCAACGGGGTTGTCTGCGCCTCCCTCCCCATCGCCGCCGGGGCTGCCCTCTCGTCCCGCCTCCTGGGCCTGGATCGCGTGGCGGTCTCCTTCTTCGGCGACGGCGGCGCCAACATCGGGCCCTTCCACGAGGCCATGAACTTCGCGGCCATCTGGAAGCTGCCCGTCATCTTCGTGTGCGAGAACAACCTCTACGCCATCTCCACCAAGTTCGAGCAGTCCACGGCCGTACCCAACGTGGCCGACCGCGCCGCCGCCTACAATTTCCCCGGCGTCGTGGCCAACGGGAACGACGTCGTGGATATGTACTCCAAGGTCGGGGGGGCGGTGGACCGGGCGCGGAAGGGCGGCGGGCCCACCCTCATCGAGGCCAAGACCTACCGGTTCGAGGGCCACAATATGGGTGACCCCCAGAACTACCGGTCCAAGGACGAGGTGGAGAAGTGGCGGAAGATCGACCCCATCCTCCGCTTCGAGGACTACATGCGGGCCCACGAGCTGGGGAACGATGACGCCTTCCAGCACATCCAGGCCGAGATCAAGGACGAGATCGACCGGGCCGTGGAATTCGCCCGCAACAGCCCGGAGCCCTCCCTGGACGAGGTGATGACTGACATCTACGCCGACTGAAAACGGGCCGCGCCGCCCCCGTCTCTGTGTCGAGCCCTTTCCCTGACATTCGGGCGATTCGGTCCGATCCGCAAAGGTGGGAACCAATCATGGCAGAGAAAACGTACGCGCAGGCGATCAACGAGGCGATCCGCGAAGAGATGCGGCGGGATCCCAAGGTCTTTCTCATGGGGGAGGACGTGGGGGTGTTCGGCGGCGCCTTCAAGGTGACGGTGGGCATCCTGGACGAGTTTGGCCCGGAACGCGTCCGCGACACGCCCATCGCCGAGCTGGGTATCATCGGCCTGGCCACCGGCGCCGCACTCACCGGCACCCGGCCCATCGCCGAGCTGATGTACATCGACTTCGCCACCATGGCCATGGACCAGATCGTACAGCAGGCGGCGAAGCTCCGGTACATGTTCGGCGGCAAGGCGCGGGTCCCCCTGGTGATCCGGACCCAGCAGGGGTCCGGCCGGGGGAACGCGGCCCAGCACTCGCAGAGCCTGGAGGCCTGGTTCTTCCACATCCCCGGGCTCTATGTGGCGCAGCCCGCTACGCCGGCGGACGCCAAGGGGATGCTCAAGACCGCCGTCCGCAACGATAACCCCGTCATGTTCATCGAGCACAAGCTGCTCTACCCGGTAAAGGGAGAGGTGCCGGATGGAGAGTACCTGACCCCCCTGGGCAAGGGAGACATCAAGCGCCCCGGCAAGGATGTGACAGTGGTGGCCACGTCGCGCATGGTGCACTTTGCCCTCCAGGCAGCCGAGGCGCTGGCCAAGGACGGGATCGAGTGCGAGGTGGTGGACCCGCGCTGGCTGGTGCCACTGGATTCGGACATGATCATCGAGTCGGTCAAGAAGACCCACAAGTGCGTCGTGGTGCACGAGGCGGTGGAACGCGGCGGCATCGGGGGCGAGATCGCGACCCAGATCATGGAGAAGGCCTTCGGGTATCTGGACGCCCCCGTGAAGCGCGTGACGGCGCCCAACGCGCCCATCCCGTTCAACGAAAAGCTCGAAGCCAGCATGATCCCATCGCCGGAGCGGATTGCCGCCGGCATCCGATCCGTCCTGTAGGGTTCAAGAGGGTCACGGCCCCCATCGCAGTCCTGCGGAGCATTGCATGGTGACTGAAGTCTTTCTGCCCCGGTTCGGACAGACCATGGAGGAGGCCAAGATCCTCCAGTGGTTCAAGAAGGAAGGCGAAGCCGTCCAGCAAGGCGAGCCCCTCTTCGAGATCGAAACGGACAAGGTGAACCAGGAGATCGAGGCCAACGGCACCGGCGTGTTGCGCAAGATCCTGGTCCCCGTGGGCACCAGCGTGGTGGCGGGCACCACCATCGGGATCATCGCCGGGACGGAGGAGGACATCGGCAGGCTCCTTGCTTCGCTCGGCGGGGCCGCTCCCGCGTCCGCCCCTGCGCCCGCCGCGGCCGCTCCCGCACCGGCGACCGCTGCGCTTTCTGCCGCCGCGGCACCGCCCCGTGGTGCGGCGCCCTCCGCGCCACCCGCGATGCCGGCGGCCGCGGCGCCCCCCGGCGTCGCCCTCGCCTCTCCCATCGCCAAGCGCCTGGCCAGGGAGCACGGCGTGGATCTCCGCGACGTCGCCGGGTCGGGCCAGGGCGGCTTGATCCGCGAGCGCGACATCCTCAAGTTCCTGGAGGCCCGCGCCAAGGTCCCCGCGGGCATCGCCGAACGGGTGGTGGCGCGCCCGGGCCAGACGGTGCGCATGACGGCCATGCAGAGGGTCGTGGCCGAACGGCTCACCCGCAACAAGCAGGCCGCCCCCCACTTCTACCTCTCCATGGACGTGGACATGGGCGCCGCGGTGGCGTTCCGCGAGAAGGGCCGGGCTTACTGGGAGGCGCGGGGCATGCCCGTGCCCTCCTACAACGACTTCATCGTCAAGGCGGTGGCGCTGGCGCTGAAGGCGCACCCGCTGGTCAACTCCAGCGCCGACGGCGACAGGATCGTCCTCTTCGAGGACATCAACGTGGGCATGGCCGTGGCCCTGGACGACGAGGCGCTGGTGGTGCCGGTGATCCGCCAGGCGGACC
>Ga0214473_10002671_pt1 | contig 21864 bp, 21 predicted proteins | sample RVTome_7_FD_203509 | JGI IMG/M metagenome (GOLD analysis project Ga0214473, IMG submission 203509) | Soil microbial communities from uranium-contaminated site in the Upper Colorado River Basin, Wyoming, United States - RVT98D197 | ecosystem: Environmental > Terrestrial > Soil > Contaminated >... | reverse complement strand
CGTACGCCTACCACGGGCTGCAATCGGTGGGGGGGTACAGTCCCGCCAAACTGAAGATCTACCAGACGATGCTCGACTCCTGCATGTACGAAGGTCCTGATCCCGCCTTTCCGCTCAACATGAACGTGGTGAATATGCTGAACGTCGAGTACCTGGTCGCTCCCGGGGCGCTCCCCGAAGGGAGATTCGAGCTCGTGAACGCAGACCAGGCACGCCGCCTCCTCACCTACCGGAATCCTTCCCGCCTTCCGCGGGCGTACTTCGTCGACACGGCCATCACCGCAACGACGGACGGCGCGACTTTTGGCGTGCTGAACGATCCGGCATTCAATCCCGCGCACGCAGCCGTCGTTGCCACATCCCTGCCCGGGCCGATCCTTCCGGCGGATCCGGCGAAGCCCCCCGCCATCACCTCGTACAGGTCGCGGGAGATCCGCATTGCAACCGAAGCGCACGGCCCGTCGCTGCTTGTGCTGAGCGAGGTGTTTTATCCTGCCGGGTGGAAGGCGTTTGTGGACGGGAGCGAGACGGAGATTTACCGGACCAATTATCTGCTGCGGTCAGTGTTCGTGCCCGCCGGGAGGCACGAGGTTGTGTTTTCGTTCGACCCGCCGCTTTACACGCTCGGGTGGACCTTGAGCAATGCGGGATGGGGCGTCGCAGGGATCTGCCTGCTCATCGGACTGGCGAGGCTTCCCGCCGTCCGACGGCGTTTCCGGGGCGGACCCGCCGGCAACGCGGCACCGCGCGGTTGACAATGTGGGACGGCTTGGGTATATTTCCAAGCCTGCGTAGCACGTTTTACGCGACTTAACAAGGAGAACAACACCCATGGCGGACATCTCATTGGATGCACTCGGAATGGTGGAGACGAAGGGCCTGGTGGGGTCAATTGAAGCCGCAGATGCAATGGTGAAGGCGGCGCGGGTGCAGTTGATCGGCAAGGAAGTGATCGGCGGCGGCTACGTGACGGTCATGGTCCGCGGCGACGTCGGTGCGGTGAAGGCGGCCACCGATGCCGGCGCGGCGGCGGCGCAGCGCGTCGGTGAGCTCGTGGCCGTTCACGTCATTCCGCGTCCGCATGCCGATGTTGAGATGATACTCCCGAAACGGCCTCCTGCAAAGTAAGCCATGCTTGAATACGCCCTGGGACTGGTTGAAACACGCGGCCTCGTCGGTTCGATCGAGGCCGCGGACGTCATGCTCAAGACCGCCAACGTCCGCCTCCTGGGAACGGAGTACATCCGCAATGGGCTTGTCACCGTGCAGATCGTCGGGGAGGTTGCGGCGGTCAAGGCCGCGGTGGATGCCGGCGCCGCAGCGGCGGGCAGGGTCGGCCAGCTGGTCTCACAGCACGTGATCCCCCGGCCGGCCGACGATGTGGAGCCGATCCTGCAACAGCCCCGGGTTGCCGCCCCAGAGGGGGAGGATGAGGGCGAGGGCCTGGAAGAGGACTTTGATTTTGTCGCCAGCACCGACGACGACGAATACCTCTCCCAGCTCGACGCGATGACGGTCCATCAGCTTCGCACGCTTGCGCGCAAGACCGAGGGGCTCCGGATCCAGGGGAGGGAGATATCCATGGCAAACAAGGAACTGCTGATACACGAGCTTATGAAACAGCGGACCGGGGGCTGACCGCCGGCGCCGCTTCCCGACTCCATTGGTGATCGCTGATGGGGTTTTTTATTTTCCCGACCGCCGATGCAGAAGCGCAACCTCCACATCGTGATCATCGCCGCGCTCTTTGGCGTGATGGCCTGGGCGTCGGTAAGTCTCCGCGATCAGTATGTGGTCACGGTCACCGCTCCTTTTGTCCTCGAGAACGTTCCTGAAGGCTGGGCGGTCCGTTCCCCCCTGCCCCACTCCATGCAGCTCCGCTTCCAGGGGGACGGCTGGCGCCTCGCCACGATGCTGATCGGGGGCGTCCCCCGGCTCGTGTTTTCCGCCGGCACCCTCCCGCCCGGCAACCGGCCGATCAGCTATAACGACGTGGCCGAGCGGGTCCTCCTGACTCCCGGCATTCAACTCCTTGACGTGAAGCCCGACTCCGTCCGGATCGACCTGGACCGGTCCATCCGCAGGCGCGTGCCAGTTGTCCTTGACTGCATTGCCAGTTTCCGCGAGGGGTACGGCCAGGTCGGTCCGACCCAGGTGGCGCCTGACAGCGTCACCATCACGGGCGCGGAATCCCTGCTCAGGAACATTGATTCCTGGAAGACCGAGCACCGGGCCTTCGAGAACCTCCGTGCGCCGCTGGACACGCCGGTGCCCCTGGCGGCTGCGGGGACGCACGTGCTTGCGTTTTCCGAATCCTCAGTGCGGGTGAGCATCTGGGTGGAGCCGTTCGCCGAAAAAGTATTCAACGGCATACCGGTGGATGTCAGCGGGGTGCCGCCGAACCGGGAGGTCATTCTCATTCCTCCCCGCATCGAGCTGGTCGTGCGGGCGGGCATCAAGCAGCTCTCCTCCCTCGCGCAGTCGGATTTCCACGTCTCCACCACGTATGCGCGCATCGACGCCGATTCCACCGGGGCGGTCGAGACCGAGGTCGCGTCCCCTGCCGGTGTGCAGGTGGTCAGCAAGCGGCCGGAACACATTCAGTACATCGTGAGAAAGAGACTATGAGGCTCTGCATCAACATCGACCATGTGGCGACCCTTCGCGAAGCCCGCGGGGGGATCGAACCGGACCCCGTTACCGCGGCGCAGATCTGCGAGCTTGCCGGCGCTGACGGCGTCGTCTGCCATCTCCGGGAAGACCGGCGTCACATCAACGACCGGGACCTCCGGATTCTGCGGGAGACCGTGAAGACCAAGCTCGACCTGGAGATGGCTGCCACGGAGGAGATCATTGCGATCGCGCTCGAAACGCTTCCGGAACTCGCCACGCTGGTGCCCGAGCGGCGGCAGGAGCTGACGACCGAGGGGGGTCTGGACGTGCGGGGACACAAACGGGAAATCCGCGACGCGGTCGCGCGGCTGCAGGAGCGGGAGATCGAAGTGAGCCTCTTCATCGATCCGCTCATGGAGCAGATCGAGGCCGCAAAGGAGACCGGGGCCGACAAGATTGAGATACACACGGGGGACTATGCAAACGCGCGCACGGAGGAGGAGCAGAGGGATCGGCTGGCGGTCGTCCGTACGGCGGCGCACGCTGCACGGGAGCTCGGCCTTGGCGTGAACGCCGGTCACGGCCTCAACTACCTGAACATCATTCCCTTCCGGGAAATCGTCGAAATTGAGGAGGTGAGCATCGGCCACGCAATCCTGTCGCGTGCCGTGTTTGTCGGCCTGGAACGTGCCGTGAAGGAGATGCTGACACTGGTCCGCTAGGCGGGCTCACCCGGTCCCCTGCCCGCGCGCGGCCGCATCACCCCCGCTGCTCGAGCTTCCGGATTTCATCCCGGATCGCCGCCGCCTTCTCATAATTTTCCTTCTCTATCGCCTCCTTGAGCTGCTGGTGGAGCAGCTCAAAGCGCGTCACCTTCACCGGCGGCTGCTGCTGTTTGGGCTTCTGTTGCTGTGCGGATGATCCCTGCTGCTGCTGTTGTTGATCCTCTTCCTCTTCGTCCGGCACGAACGCCGCCTCGTCCATCACGCTCGCCGCCACGTAGATCTGAACGCCGTAGCGGACCGCCAGCGCGATCGCGTCACTGGGACGCGAGTCGATCATCTGGCTGTCGAGGTTCAGCTTCGCATAGAACGTGCCGTCGCGCAGGTCGTCGATCACGATGTCCGTCAGCTCCGCGCCGAAGGCGGCAATGATGTTCTTCATCAGGTCGTGTGTCAGCGGACGTGGCGGCTTGATCCCCTCCATTTCCAGCGCAATGGACTGCGCCTCGGAAGCGCCGATGATGATCGGCAGGCGCCTGGTGCCGTTCACCTCGCGGAGGATCAACGCGTACGCGCCACCGCTCGCGGGGTTCGTCGAGAGCCCCAGAATATCCACCAACACTTTGTCCACGTTCATCTCCGCCGGCTATGACAGCGCCCCGCTCCAATGAGATTCGGGAAAAAGGGGGAGAAAAGCAATATTATTTCCCGAGCGTTTTCTTCAGACCCTGTGTGAGCGCCGGCAGAATCTCGAATACATCGCCGACGATTCCGTAATCCGCGACCTGAAAAATCGGCGCGTCCTTGTCCTTGTTGATGGCGACGATGAACTTTGAGGATGACATCCCCGCGAGATGCTGGACGGCCCCGGAGATTCCACAGGCGATGTACACTGTGGGAGAAACCGTCTTCCCCGTCTGTCCGACCTGCTCATCGTGCGGCCGCCAGCCGGCATCGACCACCGCCCGCGAGGCACCCACGCCCGCGCCCAGGGCATCAGCGAGCGCTTCGATCAGCGTAAAATGTTCCGGACCTTTCAACCCGCGTCCGCCCGAGACGATGATGTCCGCCTCGGTCACGTCGGGCCGGCCCGTCGCGACTTTCATCTCGCGCACCACGGCGCCGAAATCCGCCTGATCGAATGCGACCGCGAATTTCTCAACCTGTGCGGACCCTTCCGCGGGCCTGGCAGAGAAGACGTTCGGCCGGAGCGTGAAGATCCTGACCGGGGTGGTGATCTTCACGTCGATCAGCGCTTTCCCCGCGTACACGGGACGGGTCGCAATCACGTCACCCTCGTCCACCTTGAGTGCAACGCAGTCGGATGCGAGCCCTGCCTCCAGTTTCACCGCCACCCGAGGTGCGATGTCCTTCCCCATCTGGCTCGCGGAGAGGAAGATCATTCCGGCCTCTTCCTTCCGGGCTGTTTCTGCAATCGCCCTGGCAACGGCGGTATTGGCGTGGCGGGCCAGGGCCGGATCGTCGACCGCGATGACGCGGGCGACGCCGTACCTCCCGAGTTCCGGTGCGATGGCCGCGACGCCGCTCCCGACGACAAGCGCGGCGATCTCCGCGCCAAGGGCCTTTGCCACGCCGCTTGCCGCCTGAACTGCTTCGAGGGAGGATTTTTTGAACAAGCCTCCCCGCTCTTCCGCGAACACGATGATTTTCATTGACTGCCGTGGTCTGGGTTGTTGGGTCAGATGACTTTCGCTTCTTCGTGCAGCAGCCGGATGAGCTCCGGCACTGCCGTGGCGTCCGTACCGACGATGCGGCCCGGATTTTTCGCGGGGGGTTTCCGCAGCGCGATCGTGGTCACGCGTACAGGCGCCGGCGCAGCGGGTTTTTCGTCGATCGGTTTGCTCTTGGCCGCCATGATTCCCTTGAGGGACGGGTAGCGGGGTTCGTTCAGCCCCTTTTGAGCAAGGAAGAGGGCGGGGAGCCGGGTTTCGACGACTTCATGGCCGCCTTCGATTTCCCGTTCACACACCACGGCGCCGCCTTCCTGTACATCAATCTTCACCACCACGGCGACGGAGGGAAGGCCGAGCATCTCCGCGACCAGCGTCCCGACCTGCGCGTCGTCGAAGTCGATCGACTGTTTCCCGAAGAGGACGACGTCGGGCGCCAGCGGCCTGATTTCGGCCGCCAGGGCATGCGCGACGCCGAAGGAGTCGCGGACCGCATCATCTTTCAGCAGGACCGCTCTGTCCACCCCCATGGCGAGCGCTTTGCGCAGAGTCTCCTTGTGGGCCTCGGGGCCGACGCTGATGGCGATCACTTCCCCCTTCATTCTGTCGCGCATCCGCAGCGCTTCTTCGACGGCGATCTCGTCGTAGGGGCTCAGCATGTAGTTGATCCCGGTCCGGTCGATCGAGAGGTTATCGGGGCCGACCTTGATGCGCGTTTCAGTGTCCGGCACGTGGTTGATGCAGACGACGACCTTCATGAATCCTCCTGGTTGTACCGCGCCGGCGCGCGGAAGTGCGCCGAGCATTAGAATATACGGCCGGAGCGAAAAAAAGGCAAGGTTTCGTTGACATTGGCAGAGAATTTGCGTACGATGAATCTTCGTAGGAAAATTCGAATCGTCCAGGGAGTTGAGCAGGAAGGGTCAATGGCACAGCACAAGTCAGCGGAAAAACGCGCGCGTTCCTCCAAACGGCGGGAAGCGCGGAACACACAATGGAAATCCCGGATGCGGACGGACATCAAGCGTCTCCGGACGTCCACGGACAAGGCAAAAGCGTCGGCCGATCTGAAGAAGACCGTGAAGCTGCTCGATCAGCTCGCGGCAAAGGGAGTCATCCATCGCAACAAGGCGGCAAACCTCAAATCAAAGCTGACCACGCTGGTCAACGCCCTGAAGTAACCGCCCCGGCGCCCGTCAAATGCAAAAGCCTCTTTGAAGAAAGAGGCTTTTCTGTTTCTTCCCCCGGGGCTGCGCCGTTCACATATCGGCTTCGTGCGAGCGTTTCAATTCCTCCAGTTCATGCTGGCGTTTCTGGTACCGCTCCGCGCTTCCCGGCCGCTGGAGCGCGAGCTTGCGATAGGCCTCGATCGCCTCGTCATAGGCACCCTGACTCGCATAAATCTCCGCCAGCGTTGCGGTGACAAACCGTCCGCCCGGCCCGGCGCTTTCGACCACGACCTGCACTTCGGGCGTTCCCGGCGGGGGGGGCTGGATGCGCCGCGGAGCCTCTTCGAGCTGTTGTATGATCTGCTCGACCGACGTGGAGCGGGAGGGGTCCGGGGCGGGGCCCACGAGCTCATCAAACGACAGCGTATCCTTCGCCTTCTGCAGGCGCGCCTTCTGTTCCTCCGCAAACGCCGCAAAACCCTGCTCCTCGCGTTCCTCCGCGTTCTTCACCAGCTCGCCGACCACCGGGTTGTCGGGAAAAATCTCAATCACCTGGCGGTATTCGAGCATCGCCTCCACATGGCGTCCGAGCGCATCGAAACATCTCCCCAGCATGAGCCGGCCCGTGGCGTAGCGCGGAAACGCGCGGGTCCCCACCGAGCAGACCCGCAGGGCGGCCTCGACATCGCCCGCTTCCAGCAGCCCGGCCGCCACCCTGGCGAACCAGGGAGTTGCCGCCCCTGCGGGAATTTCCCTTTCCATCTCCGCCGCCATAACGCCGCTCCCCATGCTATTCCGGGTTTACCTGGCGGGCAAGCCAGGCATGCTTCAGGGACATCGCCGACACGAGCGAGAATCCGAGGAAGAACAGCAACTGGAACGGCACCGCCGCAATTTCAAGGAAGTAAATCGACGACACGACGCCGAACAGGCAATAGACCGCGAGGACGATTTCCAGCACCACCGTGGCGCTGATGCTCACAGGGGCGTACTTTTTTCCCTTCCACGAGTCTTTTTTGTTCATGATGCTGTACTTCGGAGTCCGGACAAAATCGCTCTTCTTCCTGAACAATCCTTCGATCACCGCGCGGCTGTTGTTCACGGCAAAACCCATGCTCCCCGCCATGAACAGCGGGAAGAGGAAGAGCCGCCGCTGCCAGTCGGGGTAGACGTCTTTCTGCGAGAAGAGGTAAAAGAGGAACGAGCCGATGAACGCAAACACGAAGACCGACATGAACGTGAAGTATGAATCGTATTCACCGGAGTGCTTGAGGAACACCAGCGGCACGTTCAGCACGCCCGCCAGCACGATGAACGGGAAGACGAGATTGTTGGTGAGATGGAACGTCGCGTGAATCTTGATCTTCAACGGGAGCCTGGACTTCCACACGGACGGGAGGATCTTCCGGGCGGTTTCAATCGCTCCTTTGGTCCACCGGAACTGCTGCGATTTGAGCGCGTTGATCTCCGAGGGAAGTTCGGCGGGCGAGGTGACGTTGTTCAGATACTTGAATTTCCAGCCCCGGAGCTGGGCGCGATAACTCAGATCGAGATCCTCGGTGAGCGTATCCGCCTGCCAGTTCCCCGCGTCCACGATGCAGCATTTCCGCCAGACGCCGGCCGTGCCGTTGAAATTGATGAAGAAGCCGACTTTGTTCCGCACGGCCTGCTCGATGACGAAATGCCCGTCGAGGGCCATGGCCTGCGTGCGCGTCAGAAGTGAGTAGTCGGAATTGATGTGTTCCCACCGGGTCTGCACCATCCCGACCATTGGATCCATCATAAAGTGCGGGATGGTCTTCAGCAGGAAGTCCGGCTTCGGCACGAAATCGGCGTCGAAGATCGCGATAAAATCACCCCGGCACGACAGCAGTCCCTCCTTCAACGCGCCCGCCTTGAACCCCGCGCGGTTGGAACGGCGGACGTGCTTGATGTCGTATCCCTGCGTTCGGTACCGCTCCACGACCTCCGCAACAACGCCCACCGTCTGGTCGGTGGAATCGTCAAGGACCTGAATTTCGAGCTTGTCCTTCGGATACACCATCGCGCAGGCGGCCTCGATGAGGCGTCCCGCGACGTAGAACTCGTTGTACAGCGGAAGCTGTACCGTCACGACGGGATACGAGCTGATGGCATCGGCCGACGGCTGGCGGGTCCGGCGGAATTTCAGATAATAGTAGATCATGATGAACCCGTGCGAACCGAAGATGAACAGCACGGTAAGCGCCCCGATGTACGTCGATAGTATGATTTCTTCCATGGTCGTGGAGTGTCCTTACCTCAGGTTGTGATCATTCGAGAATCCAATCCTTGCCGCCCGCTCACCAGCCCGATACCGTTTCCAGCAGCACGTCTTCCGTTATCTTTTTGAGCGCTTCCTGCAGTCCTGCCTGCCGCTGCGACAGGCCCCCGCCTGAATCGTAATCCCCCCAGTTCGAAAAATTCTTGTCCCAGAGTTTCTTGCGCTGCTTCATGTCCTGAAACGCGAAGCGGACGGTCACGGTGACGCGGCGCCGCGTCACCTGTTCCCCCTGGGTAACAACGGCCGGCGCGTCGCTGACGGAAAGGACGGTGCCTTCCAGGATCGAATCCGACGTGCCGCGGTCGGAAACTTCGAGGCTGTTGTCCGCGGTAAAGAGCTGGATCAGTTCCGTGGTGAACTTCTCACGAAGTCCCGGCTCGCCGAGTCCGGACTGGTCATCCACAAGCGGGATCGCCACTGTTTTCAGGTGGGGCGGAACCGACGCACCCGTGAACGAGTAGGCGCACCCCGCGAGGAGACACGCAACGATACAGAGTCCGAGAGCGCCTGTGGCCATCCACGCGGGGGTCATCCCAGTCCGTACTCCTTGATCTTTCGGTAGAGCGTACGTTCGCTGATATTCAGCGCCCGAGCCGCCATGCGGCGATTGCCCTTCGAACGTTCCAGCGCCTCGGCAATCATGCGGTGCTCCATTTCCTCGAGCGACAGTTCCGTGCTTCCGGCCCCTTCCCGCACGATAACGGGACCTTTTCCGCCCGCCTGCGTTGCGTCCAGGGAATTCCGCTGCGCGTCGAGCATCGCCTTCAACTCCATGATGTTCCCCTTGATGTCAAGGAGCGCACGGAGGATCAACTCACGTTCCGCCTGTTCCACGGTCCGGGAGACGTGCACGGGGAGATTCCGGTCCTCCGGACGAGGCTCGGGGGAGTAGTTCCGGAGGTACTTGCGGACGTCGTCCACCTCCAGCCGGCGCCCCTTTTCCAGCACGATCATACTTTCGGCCACGTTCCGCAATTCGCGCACGTTCCCCGGCCAGTGGTACGATTTCAGAAGGTCCATTCCCTCGTCGGCAATCCCCTGGAAGGCGATGCCGTTTTTCTGCGCGACCTCGTCTGCGAACTGCCTGAACAGCACGGGAATATCCTCCGGCCGGTTCCGGAGCGGCGGCACGCTGATGTTCACCGAGCGGAGCCGGAAGTAGAGGTCGGCGCGGAACATCCCGTGCCGCACTTCTGCTTCGAGGTCCTTGTTGGTTGCTGCGATCACGCGGACGTTCACCCGGCGCGGCGCCGAGGACCCCACGCGCAGGAACTCGCCGTTTTCCAGCACCCTGAGGAACTTCACCTGGGAGCCCAAGGGCAATTCCCCGATTTCGTCGAGGAATAACGTGCCGCCGTCCGCCAGCTCAAAGTATCCCTTCCGCTGGTCCGACGCGCCGGTGAACGAGCCTTTCTCGTGACCGAACAGCTCGCTTTCGATGATCCCTTCGGGGATGGCCCCGCTGTTGACCGTGATCATCGGTTTGGCGCTCCGCTTGCTCAGGAGGTGGATCGCCTGAGCGATCACTTCCTTGCCGACGCCGCTCTCGCCCGTGATCAGTACGGTGATATCGGTCGGGGCGACCTGCTCGATCGTCTCGATAATCCTGCGCATCTGCATGGACTCCCCGACGATGCCATGGAGGGGCGCAGGCGGATTCGATATCAATGCAGGACTGTGCATTTATTTCGTGGTAACGATGACATCAACGTTGTGCTTTTTCTTGATCTCCGCGCCCTGTTCCCGCGCTTCATCGGCGGTCCCGAAACTCCCGACGATCACGAGGAAGAGCTGGCGCCCTTCCTTTACGCGGTTGATCACTTCCACCGGATACCCGAGTTCTTCGAAGAACAGCTTTTGCCGCTGCGCATTTGCGGCGGTCGTGTAGGCGCCCACCTGCAGCGTAAACGATTCGCCGGGCACCGCCGGCGCGCGGGCAGGAGCCGCTGCCGTATCGGGCTTTTCTTCCGCAAGGAGCGCCGTATCCTTTTCCGTCGCGGCGTTCAGAAACGGCGACGCGGGGTAGTTCTTCCGGAGCTGGGCCATTTTGATCTCCGCGGTGCGGTAGAGGCCGAGACTGTAATAGAACTGATAGACTTTGTGCAGGGCGTCGTCCGCCCATTCGCTTGATGGAAAGTTGTCCACGATGCTCTGGTAGATGCGGACCGCTTCCGCCCCTTCCGTCGTGGTCAGGGCCTGCAGATACAGGACGCCGGCGTTGTTGGGGTATTTCGCGAGGAGCGACGGGATCTCGGGCCTGACGGCCTCCACCTGCCCGCTCCGGATCATGGCAACGTACCTGGCGACATCGGCTTCCGCGGTCTGCGCCCTCAGCGCAAGCGGGAGACACACGAGAAGCGCCACCGCCGCAGCGTGTTTCATGCAGCATTCTCCCTGAGTGAGTGATTCCTGGTGCGCACGGGTTCCCCCGCGCGCGCGCCGAAGAGCGTCGCTGAATTCACGCGCTCGATCCGGACATCGAGCTCGTCTCCCGGCAGCTCGTCGACATGCGGAAAGACCACCGTCTTGTTCGTGCCGGTCCGGCCGGTGAAATCATGGTCGGATTTCCTGCTCGGTCCCTCGACGAGGATGCGTTCCGTGGTCCCGATCATCCCGTTGTTCAGTTCAAGAGCAATTGCGTGCTGGAGTCCGGTGATTTCCCAGACGCGGGCGCCCTTCTCCTCTTCCGGCACGTCATCCTTAAGCGCCCAGGCCTTTGTGTTCTCGCGAGGTGAATACTTGAACGTGTACGCACCGTCATACCGGACGGTCCGGATGAGCTCGACGGTCATCCGGTGTTCTTCCGGCGTTTCCGTGGGAAAACCCGAAATGATGTCCGTGCTGAGACTCACCCCGGGAATCGCCTTCCGGATCTTCTCCACCAGGCGCAGATAGTGATCGACCGAATACGTGCGGTTCATGATCTGGAGAATGCGGTCGGAACCGGATTGCACCGGAAGGTGAACATACTTGCAGGCATTCGGTTCGCACGCTATCGCATCAATGAGCCGGTCCGACATATCCTCGGGATGCGAGGTCGTAAAGCGCACGCGCAGGGAGCGGTCCACTCCTGCGACCGCCCGGACGAGTCCGGCAAAGTCGTTTGTCCCGTCATGGTAGGAATTGACGTTCTGCCCGAGGAGGGTTACTTCTCTGAACCCGCGTGCCGCGAGGTCGCGTACTTCCGCGACAACGCTCGCAAGCGGGCGGCTCCGCTCCCGGCCGCGCGTGAACGGCACAACGCAGAACGAGCAGAACTTGTCGCACCCTCTCATGACCGAGAGCCAGGCGGCGACCCCGCCGGTTCTCAGGGGAACGATGTCGTCATAATTCTCGACGCGGGAGAGCCGCACCGCGATTCCGGCGTCCCCCCGGCGGGCGCGGTCGATGAGTTCCGGAAGCCTGCGGTATTCATCGGGGCCGACCACGAGGTCCACAAGCTCTTCTTCAAGCAGGCCGGTCCGGAGCCGTTCCGCCATACACCCGAGAATCCCAACCAGGAGTCCGGGGTTCCTCCGCCGGTAGGTGCTGTAGAGGCCGAGCCGCCCGTAGATCCGCTGCTCGGCATTATCGCGCACCGCACAGGTGTTGACAAGTACAACATCCGCCTCGGCCATGTCGGCAGTGAAGGCATACCCGTGACCGTCCAGAATTCCGCCGACGACTTCGGAGTCGGCAACATTCATCTGGCAGCCGTACGTCTCAATATATACCCGTTTGGGGGGTGCAGAAGGTGACATAATAGGTCTCGAGCGGTGCGCCAAATCTACCCAGAACGTGACAGAAAATCAATGTACGCTGTTCCGAATCTTGGTTAATTCTTTTTAATTATGGGGTTTTGCGATCAAAAACCTGTCTAAATGCCAATTCGTCATACCGGACTGTTCAGCGCGTTCTTTGAAACCGGCGCGCCTTTTCTTATCTTTGACAGAATCAGACCCCTCATTCTACCCAAGAACCTTCGCCATGCTTCCCTCAGAACTGATGAACGGCATTATTGCCAAAGCTCAATCGCTCAAGAAGACCATAGTGCTTCCCGATGCGACCGACGAACGCGCCATTAAGGCCGCCCGGACCCTGTTGGACCAGGGGATCGTTACCCCGATCCTTGTCGGCAACGCAGGTGCCATCCATGAACAAGCCCGGAAAAGCGGCACGCCGCTCAACGGCCTCCGGATAGTCGAACCGGAGAGTTCCGATAAGCTGAGCGATTTTTCCCACGTGTTTTTCAACCTCCGGAAGGCAAAGGGGCTTCAATTTACCGAAGCTCAGAAGGCGCTGACACAGCCGCTATTCTTCGGTGCGATGATGGTGCGTGAAGGAATGGCGGACGGAAGTGTTGCGGGGTCGCTCTCCACAACGGGGGATGTGCTGCGTGCGGGGATTCAGGTCATCGGTCTGGCGGAGAATATCACCATCGTTTCGAGTTTCTTCCTCATGGTTTTTCCCCAGCAGGTGTTTTCCTTCGCAGACTGCGCGGTTGTTCCCGACCCCACGCCGGAACAGCTGGCCGACATCGGCATCTCCACTGCGGAGAATCACCGGCGGCTTACCGGAGAACAGCCCCGCGTCGCGATGCTGTCGTTCTCGACCAAAGGGAGCGCGGCGCATCCGCTGGTGGAAAAAGTGCAGCAGGCAACGGAGATTTTCAGGAAGAAGCGCCCGGACCTGACCGTGGACGGCGAGGTGCAGCTCGACACTGCGATCGTGCCGAAAGTGGCCCATGCGAAGGCGCCCGAGAGCCCGCTTGGCGGCCGGGCGAATGTCCTGGTCTTCCCGGATCTGAATGCCGGGAACATCGGCTACAAGCTTGCCCAACGCCTGGGAGGAGCCGAGGCGATCGGGCCGGTCGTCCAGGGCCTGCGCAGACCCGCCTTCGATCTTTCGCGCGGTTGCAGCGTCAGCGACATCGTGAATGTCGCCGCCATCAACGCCGTTGTCGGCGCCGTCTGAGTCCTACCGTTTGCGCGCAAGGCTCACAATCCACGCTCCCGCCAGCACGACCGACGCTACGCCGACAATGGCCGGCGACGAGGGGAGATCAAACAGGAATGCGAGGTACAGCCCCACGGGGGGGGCGCAGAGCCCGATCAGGACCGAGACTACGAAGATGCCGGTCACGCGCCGGACGAGCAGCATTGCAGCGACCGGCGGAATGACCAGGAATCCGAACACGAAGATGTCCCCCACCATGTGGGTCGCAAACGAGATGACGACCCCTGCAATCAGATAGAACCCCACTTCCCATCCCGCGGCATTGAACCCCTGCGTGCGCGCCGTTTCCGCGTCAAAGGAGATGTATGTAAACTCCTTGAAGAACAGGAGGTGCACCGCACTCGCGGCCGCAAACGCCCCCGCCATAAGGTAGAACAATCCCGGGGTGACAAACAGGATATCTCCCCTCAGAAGGTTTTCTATTTCCGACGCCTCCACCCTGGCCGCTTTCTGCATTACCAGGATCCGCACCGCAATGGACGTAACGAAGACTATGCCGAGCACCGCGTCCTTCGGCACCTTCTTCCCCGTCAGCATCCGCGAGACAATCACCACCGTTCCCAGCGTGATGATGAGGGATCCGAGCGTATGGGGAACGGGGAACAGGGGAAGGAATGTCAGCGCCAGCCCCATGACCGACACCTGCGTTAACACTGCCCCTAAAAACACCACCCGTTTCGCAACGATATACACCCCGAGGAACGCGCACAGCGTGCCCACCATGATGCTGCCGTAGAGGGCATACGGAAACTCCTCAAGGATCGTCCTGACAATTTCAACGCCAGTCATCGTCACCCCCCGCCAGAATCACCATCCGGCCGCCGACCCGCCGCACGTCGACCGGCATGCCGTAGAGCATCGAGAGATTCGGCCCGGTGAGAACCTCCTCCACCGTCCCCACCTGAAAGAACCCCTTCTCAACGATGGCCAGTCTCCCCACATGGTTCGCCACATCGTCCAGCAGGTGGCTGACCATGATCACCGTGAGCCGGTCGTTGCTGTGCAGCTGCCTGATCAGGTCGAGGATAGAGATGCGCGACGAGAGGTCCATGCCGTTGGTGGGTTCATCGAGCACGAGGACGTCGGGTTCCGATGCGAGCGCGCGGGCGATCAGCGAGCGCTGCTTCTGCCCTCCCGAAAGCTCCCGGAACGACACGCCGCGGAGATCACGGATGCCCACGTGGTCCAGGCTTTTCCGCACTGCGGCGCGGTCGGCCTCGCCGGGGCGGCGGAGGATCCCCATCTGACGGTAGCGCCCCATCATCACGATTTCCTCCACCGTGTACGGCAGCACATAATCCACGGTGTCGCGCTGCGGCACATAACCGAATCTCACCCTGGACCCAGAGGGCATCACGACCCGGACGGTCCCCGCAAGCGGCTTCAGTGTGCCGAGAATCGCCCGTACGATCGTCGTCTTACCCGCACCGTTCGGCCCCGCAAACCCGAAGTACTCACCCGCATGGACTTCAAAGGAAATATCCCTGAGGACCGGCGTGCGGCCGTACCCGAGAGTTACTTTCGTAAACCGGATGACAGGTTCCATCGTCGTTTCCTTAGCGGAGGACCTCCGCGAGAGCAGCAACATTGTAGTCCATAAGGGCGATGTAATCCACCGCCTGCGCCACACCTCCGACCGAGGTCGGGAGCACGAGCACCGTTGCCCCCGTCGCCCCCCCGATCTGCTCAGGGGCGGAGAGATCGTAGAACGGCTCGACGACGATTGCTTTGATGCCTGCGGACCGGACGAGCCGGATGATCTCAGCCGTGTGACCCGGGCTCGGCACAATCCCGGGTTTCGGCTCGACCTCGCCCGCAACCTGCAGCTGCAGCCAGTCCGCAAGATACGACCAGCTTTTGTGAAATGTAATGATCTTGCTTCCCGTAAACGGTTTCATGATGTTTTCCCACGTTGCAATTTTCTCGTCAAGTCGCTTCAGATAGGCCCCGGCATTGGAACGGAACAGAGACTCGTCCGCGGGCGATGCCTTCGCCAGGGCCGCAACGATCCCGCCGATCATCGCCCGGACGTTCCGCGGGTCGAGCCAGTAGTGAGGATTCCCGAAACGGTGAACATCCCCCTTGCTTGCATCCACTTTCCCGGGGATTTCAAGCTTCCGGACATCCCGGGAGAGGTCCACGACGTCGAGCGAAGCGTTCCGTGAGCCGTCCACGATCTGGGGGGCCCACATCTCGAGTTCCATGCCGATGGTCAGGAACAGATCGGCTGACTTCAGCTTCATCATATAGCTCGGCTTCACCTCCACGAAGTGGGGATTCTGATCCCCCCGCACGATGAAATCCACTGTTACCCTGTCGCCCCCCACCTGCCGCGTGAAATCAGCAAGGTCCGGGAGCGTTGTCACCACCCTGACGGCGGGCGATGCTGTTGCTGCACAGAGGGCCAGGAGGAAACTCATCAATCGTTTCATGGCTGTTGCTCCTTCATTGAAATTCGTCGCGATCAGAACGGGTGCGCCTTGTGCGGCCCCAGCGAAAAGACGGCCTGCAGGGTGATGCTGTTGACCGAGCGTACATCCTCGACCGGCGTGCCGGCCGGAGAAACTCCGGGCGACCGGTCTGTCACGTTAGCGGCCTGCACGCGAAGCCCGAGCGTCTCTTCCACCGGGTAGTAGCCGAAGAAGACGGCGGCGCCGCGGGACCGGACATCGGCGCTGGATGGTGACTGCGCCCAATCGTACCGCGCGCCGATGCTGAAGACCTTCAGAAACTGGTAATCGGCATACACGTACAGGCCCGACGTGGTGATCGACCGTTTCTCCGGGTTCCCTGACGCATCGAGGAATGGCGTGCCGGAGGCATCCTGGTGCGCGTGCCGCGCGTTGACCAGTAACTCGCCCTGCACGACAAGGGAGGTATATGTGTCCGGCCGATATTTATATTTGCAGTCGGCATTGGCGTACCAGAACCGGTCGCGTTCGTACGGATCGTGGATGCCGGTAAACCCGCTGACGCCGATCTCCAGGTCGCTGAAGTCACCGAGAGGAAAAAAGCCCATGAGGCGAGCGGAGTTTGCATACGCCGGTTTCCGCCCGCTGGTGTCCGGCATCCCCGCCGCACCGGCAACCGCATTCCCGCGTAACAGGTCGACAGTCAGTTTTGTGTACACGTCTCCGGTCGGAAGGAGCACGCTGACACTTAGGCCCAGGTCGTTCAGCCCCTCCTCTCCGAGGAACCGTTCCTGGACGAGGGGAGCCGTGGCGAACGGCCAGGCATGCGGATGGACAAGGTTCAGCTTGCCGAATTCAGCGCGATACTTTCCGAAACGGACATTCAGGTCAAGCGGGAGTCCCCGGAACACGGTGGCATACAATTCTTCGATGCCGAGCTTCCCCGCTTCCACGTCGGGTCCGGGGAGCGTCAGGATGACGTCCGCCCGGGAGAAGGGGTTGAGGTACGACTGGACCGCGACCTCCAGTTCTTCAAACTGGAAATCGGGCTGGCTGAAGATCCGCTTCCCTTCTGCAAGCTTTTCACCGTCATCGGTACGGATTATGAAGCGGGGGATGACACTAATGTCCGGGTTGAGGCTCGTCTGCGCAATGCTGATGCCGACGGGGCTGCTGAACAGAAGCAGCGCAACAATGAGGCACGCGGCCCTGATGACGTGCATGAATCCCTCCTGAAAGAGTTGTTGAAAGCCTTCCCGGCAGTTGCGGCGCGGCATCCGGCGGGGGGAATCAATCAGGCAGGAGGGGCACGGGTGTGGCACCGGGGGCGATCGGCTGAACGTGTGTCGTCCCCAGCGGCCGCCAGGGTGCCAAGAAGGATGCTGGACGGGGCGGGGACCACCAGCGGTGCAACGGCCAGGAACGCACGATGGGATAACCCGGTGCAGAGCATACACGGGTGAAGGCCGTCCAGCGGGACGTGATGCTCCTGATCGCCGCACCCATGGGGGGCAACGACCGGATCAGGAGAAAGACGGAGGGCAAGTGGCTTGTTATGGACCGCCTCACCAAGGAGTCCGGCCGCGACATTCGCCAGGAGGAACAGGCCCACCACCGTGTCACGGCACTGCTTCATGCACGATCCAAGTGTGATTACAGGAGGAATGGGCTCAAGTGGCACAATATACGCTCGTGGGGCTCCAGAAGCAACGCAAGCCTGCAGGGTGTTGAATTACTCACCCGTTTGTGGTATCATGCATGCACAGCATTTTCCCCCTGCTTTTTTCCATCCGCTCTTCGTTTCAAATTCCATTACAAGCACGCAAAGGATCCCATGAAAAAGATCATTGGTCTTTCCATAGTTCTTGTCCTCGCTTTCGGCCTTTTTGGCGGCGGCCGGTGGATGGACGAAGGGATGTGGCTGCTCGACTCGATCAACAAGCTGCCGGTCGCTGAGATGAAGAAAAACGGGCTCGCGCTGACCCCGGAGCAGATCTACAGCGCCACCGGTCCGAGTCTGAAGGATGCCATTGTTCTCCTTGGCGGCGGCACCGCATCGTTCGTTTCCGCCCAGGGTCTGATCATTACCAACCATCACGTCGCGTTCGGCGGCATCCAGTCGTTGAGTTCCGTCCAAGACGACTATCTGAAAACCGGCTTCTGGGCAACGACGAGGGGCGAGGAGCTTTCAACGACCTACACTGCGCAGATTGTCGTTGGCATGAAGGATGTGACTGCCGACGTTCTGAGCGCCGTGAGCGACACGATGACCGCTGAAGCGCGCGCAAAAGCAGTGCAGGCAGCCATCGCCAGGATCGAGAAGGCGGCAAAGGGCACCACGCAGTACACGTGCCGCATTTCGGACATGTACAGCGGCGGGAAATATTATCTCTTTACCTATGAGGCGTTCGCCGACGTGCGCCTGGTCTACGCACCTCCCAGCGCCATCGGCAACTACGGCGGCGAAGTGGACAACTGGATGTGGCCGCGCCATACGGGCGACTTCTCCCTGATGCGCGTCTACTGCGGACCGGACGGCAAATCCGCGAAGTACGCAAAGGAGAACATTCCCCACACGCCAAAGGTCTTCCTCCCCATCTCCGCCCAGGGATATACGGAAGGGTCATTTGCCATGATCATGGGCTTTCCCGGCCGCACGTACCGCTACCGGGAGGCTGCCGCCGTTCAACTGGCGCACGACGAGACGCTGCCCACCACCATCGATCTGTACAAAACGCGGATGGACATCATCGACGCCGCGGGGAAGAAGGACCGGGCGCTCGAGATCCGGTTTGCCAGCCGCGCACGCGGTCTCGCAAACACCTACAAGAATTACCTGGGTACCCTTGAGGGGATGCAGCGGGCCGATCTTCTCTCCCAGAAGCGCAGCGAGGAACTCCGGTTCGCCGCGTACCTCAAGAGCGCTCCCGAGATTGCCGCCAAGTACGGCACGCTGCCCGGCGATCTGGAGCGCGCGTCTGCCGAACTCAAGACGTTCAACCGGAAGAGCATCGTGCTCATGAACCTCGCCACGGGCGTCGACCTTGTCCGCCTTGCCGCGCGCTTCAGAACGTATGCGGGCCTCTACCGGGATTCCGCGGGCGTCAGTCTCACGCCTTCGGCGAAGGACCGTGACGGCATGCGCGAGTTCATCGGTTCCGTCCACAAAATCTTCGATCAGACCGTCGACAGGCAAACGCTGTGCGCCCTGATCCTCAAAAACCTCGAGATGCCAATGGAGCAGCAGGCCGGCGCGTTCCGGGAGATCGCCGGATCGCGGACGGGCGCAGACCGCGAGAAGAATGTCCGTGAATTTGTCGACGACCTGTACGACGAGACCCTTATGACGACGCCGGCCGGTTGCGAGAAACTGCACAAGGGCGGGGCCAACGCGATCAACGACGACGCATTCTTCGAGTTTGCTGCAACGATCGATGCCGAGCGGGCTCCCCTGACGGCGAAGGTGGCAAAGTTCAATGCGATGATGTCGCGTCTCCGGGCGCGATTTATCGAGGCCTGGCTGGGGTGGAAAAAGGGGGACGTGGTATATCCGGATGCCAACCGGTCCATCCGATTCACCTACGGGACCGTCAGGCCCTATTCGCCCCGTGACGGCGTCGAGTACAGGCACTACACAACGTTGACGGGTGTCCTTGAGAAGGCGCAAGCAGACGATCCGTTCATCGTTCCGGCGAAGTTGAAGGATCTATGGCGGAAAAGGGATTTCGGTCGGTACGCCGATTCGCGGACCGGCGAGGTGCATGTCGCATTCCTGGCCGATCTCGACATCACGGGAGGGAATTCCGGAAGCCCGGTGATCAACGGCAAGGGCGAGCTCATCGGCTGTGCATTCGACGGCAACTGGGAAGCGGTCGTCGGCGATTACTATTTCCAGGAGCGGTTTAACAGGACCATCAGCGTTGACAGCCGGTACGTCCTTTTTGTTCTCGATAAATTTTCTGGTGCCGAAAACATCCTGAAGGAACTGGTCATCCGGTACGGGCCGCCACCCATCGGGTGAGCCGGACATCACGCGCGCGGGGGCGAACCGCCGGGTCGCCCCTGCGGTTCTACGCGACGCCTGAGTCACGCAGTACCGCCGGCGGGTGCATGTACGGCATCCGGCCGCCGGCGGTGCAGATTTTTCCCAGGATGACGCGTTTGCGTGCTCCGGTGACACCGGGCAGGTTTGTGGGACGCCCCGCCATCGTCTCATGCGCCAGCACGGCGAAGCAGACCGCCTCCTTTGCTTCCGCGGCGATCCCGAAATGTTCCACTGGCCGGACCGCCGCGCCATCGAAGTATCGCTTCAGTTCATCCATCACGTAGGCGTTTCTCGCTCCCCCGCCACTGACGATCACCTCGTCGGCCACCATGGTCTTGAGGACAAACCGCTTGTACCCTTCGTAGACCGCGAACGCGGTGAACTGCGATGCCGTGGCGATGATATCCTCGCGCGCAAACCCCTTTGCGCGTCCGAGCAGGGTGCTGACAAACTCCGCGCCGAATTCTTCACGACCGGTCGATTTGGGGGGCCGCGTTTTCAGATACGGATGCCGCATCAGCATGCTGAAGAGTTCCAGCGACACATCGCCGCGTGCGGCGGTGCGCCCCTCGAGGTCAAACGGCTTCCCGTAGAATTCGTGCATCAGTGAATCAACGACCATGTTGCCCGGTCCGGTATCGAATGCGAAGACGTCCTCCGGCCTCGAGTTTTTCGGAAGCACCGTGACGTTGGCAATGCCGCCGATATTGAGCAAAAGACGGTTCCTCGTTCTGGAGCGGAAGAGCAGCCAGTCGAAATAGGGAACGAGCGGCGCCCCCTGCCCGCCCAGCGCCATGTCAGCCACGCGGAAATCGCCGACGGTCGTCACCCCCGTCAGTGCCGCAAGCGCCGACGGGTCGCCAATCTGCAGCGTCGTCCGTATCTTCCGGCCGAACATCATCGCCGGCCGGGGGAGATGCTGGATCGTCTGGCCATGGGAGCCGATAAGATCGAGTTCGCCGATGGTCTTCTTCCCGGCCCGGACCACTGCGTGAACAGCGTCGGCGTACAGATGCGCAAGGAGCATATTCAACCGGGCAATCTCATCGACCCGGCTCGTACCGGGGCTGGAATTCTTCAGTATCAACTTCCTGACCCCGCGCGGAAAGGGAGTCCGGACGCATGCGAGCTGCGTAAAACGGGTCGACGGGCCGGCGCCACGGATGCGAACAAGGACCGCATCGATGCCGTCGAGCGACGTGCCAGACATCAGGCCGACAACAAGGTGTGAGGATTTCATGGCATTTGAATGATTGTAGGGGCGACCCGATGGGTGGAGAATGTGCGGGCAGGTGCGTATCTTTGATCCATGGATGAACCGCTGCTGCTCGGCTCGCATATGTCCATCAACGGGGGAATGCACACGGCCTTTGAACGCGGGGCGATGGCCGGATGCGCGACGATGCAGGTATTCACAAAGAACGGAAACCAATGGAAAGGGAGGCCGTACAGCGCGGAAGACATCGAAAGTTACATATCTGCCGCCGCGAAATCAACCATTGCCCCTGTCATTGCGCACGCCTCGTATCTCATCAACCTGTGTGCCACGAACCCCGGAACGCTCGATAAGTCCCGCGCAGCGTTTCAGGACGAACTGCACCGCTGTGAGTCGCTTGGCATCACGGGCCTCGTGTTCCATCCCGGGGCGCATACCGGCCGGGGGGAGGCGGACGGGATACGCCTGATTGCTGAATCCCTCAACATGGCCCACGCAGCCACTCCCGGCTTCCGCACCCTGAGTCTCCTCGAGACGACGGCCGGCCAGGGGACTGCCCTCGGATACCGGTTCGAACAGCTCCGGTCAATCATCGATCTTGTCGACGACGCTTCGCGCATGGGGGTCTGTCTTGATACCTGCCACGTCTTCGCGGCGGGGTACGACATTACCACGGAGGCGGGATGGGATTCAACCATGA
>Ga0214473_10002670_pt1 | contig 21866 bp, 19 predicted proteins | sample RVTome_7_FD_203509 | JGI IMG/M metagenome (GOLD analysis project Ga0214473, IMG submission 203509) | Soil microbial communities from uranium-contaminated site in the Upper Colorado River Basin, Wyoming, United States - RVT98D197 | ecosystem: Environmental > Terrestrial > Soil > Contaminated >... | reverse complement strand
CTCGCTCCTCGCGGCCGAGGTTCCGGACCACAGCGTGACCGACCGGCTCTCGCGGGCGCGCGCGGGAGCTGAGCACCGAACGATTTGAATCGTTACGGCGAACTCGGGGTTGGCGGAGCGGGGTTTTGGGGCTGGGATCAGGGTTCTCCCGCGGGATCGCCGCCGGACGCGCGCGCGCCATTTCCGTTGACGCCCCGGCGGGCCCGACGGATGCTCCACCGGGGCTGTGCTTCAGAGCGCATATAGCTACGACCATCGTTCGGTCGAGTGTCTCCACTGCGGCGCCGTCGTCATCGGGCTACCCGGGTCCCAGGGCGACTGCGACCAGTGCGGCAGCACAGCGGAGATCGTCGTTCGAGCGCGTGACGGGGAACCGCCCGCCCAGGGCGTGGAGCAGCCGGACCTTTGGGAGCAGGTGGCCCGGTTCGACCCGAAGGGACCGCTCGTGGCCTGGCTGCCGCCGGCGTTGTCGAGGGCGGAGCTGATCGCGAGCGACCCGCGTAACCGTGACGCGGGGATCTCGGCCCTCCGTCGCGAGCTCGAGGAAGCGCGGCAAGCCGCCGAGGCGAGCGCGTCCGTGGATGCCGGCGACCGTCTCTTCAGGATCTCCGTCGCGCTCGCACGCGCCTACGAGGCGGCGGATGAGCACCTGAGCTGCCGCGCCGTCCTCGAGGCGTCGCTCGACCGACTCGGGCGTCGCGAGCAACGCGACATCGTCCGCTGCAGCCTCGCGCGCAAGGCGCTGCGAGCCGGCGATGTCACCTCGTACCACGCATGGCTCGCCGACTGCGACCCGAGCCCGAGCACGATCGAGGTGGACGGGGAGCTGCGGTGTGCGCGGGCGCTGCTTCCATTCCGCGACGGCAGCTGGCAGCCGGTGCTGGATGCACTCGGCCGCTCGCACAAAGAGGTCCCCCTGGCCTTCACCATCGCCCCCCTGGGCCACTGTCTGCGGGCCCATGCCCTCGCGGGACTGGGAGACCACGACGCCGCCCGGGCCGAGATTCGCCACCTCGCCGCGCGTGTTCCGCTCGGCTACGTTCGCGTGAAGCACACGTGGGCTCGCTATGAGGGACCTTCGAGCCCTTACGCCGTGCAAGTCGCGCGCTCTGCGTCTCCAGCGCCCACGCCGCCGTCCGGTCAGCCCGCCGTGCGGGTTCCCGAGCCCAAGCGGCTGCCCTGGGTTGCCATCGTCGTCGGGACGCTCATCGTCGCCGCCGCGGTGGCGCTGGGTATCCATTACGGGACGGGCTGAGGTGCGGTGAACCGGGTGGCGCTCAGGCCGCGAATCGTCGACAATGTGTGCTCGGAGGAGATCCCATGACCGCCCTACGCTCGTTGTGCCTGATCTGCCTGCTCGGGGGCTGCGCGGCTGAGACCGCGCCGGATCGGGGGGACGCCGCCGACGTCCTCGATGTCGGTCCGGGTGGGGCGGCGGACGGCTCATTCCCCGTGACCGAAGCCGTGCTCGACGAGTACTACGAAGGTTCGGTCGAGGCTCTCCCCGCTGGTACCGAAGTCACGATCGACAACCTCCGTGGCCGGATGGACGTGCTCCGGGTGTGGCTCGAGGCCGGGCAGACCTTCGCCGCGGTGCTCGTCGCCACCTCCGGGGACCTCGATCCGAATCTCCTCGTGAAGGATCCCGAAAAGCGGACTCTCGTGGACGCGCGCGATCAGGGCCTGCTGCCCATGGTCTCGGAGCGGGACAGCGTGGTGGTCCTGACGGCAGAGGTCGCAGGGAACCACTACCTGTTCGTCTCGGGCGAGCAGCTGCAATCCGGGGGCAGCTACCGCGTGATCCTCGTGTCACTGTCGGAAGCCGCCGGCGTGCCCCTCGACGTGACCGATGCGGGCTCACGCGGGCTCGCGCAGGCGCTCCGGGAGATGGAACCCGAGCTCGTCACCCACGAGAGCGCGGGGCACGTCCTCGAGCTGAACGACGGAACAGTCGTCGCGGACTACTCCACGGGTGACGTCCCGCTCGCGGAGCGCGCCGAGATCAACCGCTTCGTTGCGGGCGTGAACAGCACCCGGTCCGAGCTGTTCCGCTACTTCACTCATGGCGGCACCGACGAAGACGCGGCGCGCGTGGGCCGGATCTGCTCCAGCGTGTGGGCCGCAGTCCGTCAGTCGCTCTAGACCGTCAAAGCGAGAGCGATCTAGTCATCGGGCCAGGGCCCCCCGTGGGGCACGAGCGGCGCCGGGCCCTCGCCGCGGTAGAGCGGGTAGTTCGACGGGATGTCGAACGCGGTCGCCTCGCTGACAAGTTGGCAGAGCCGCGGCAGTGCGTCGAGGCTCTGGCCGCCGAGCAGCCCCATGTGCGTGAGGCTCACGAGCAACAGGTCGAGGGGCGTGTTGCCGACGCGCTCACCGATGCCCACGACGCAGCCGTGTAGCCTGTCCGCGCCGCACTCCATGGCGCGCAGGGAGTTGCCGAGGGCGAAGCCGCGGTCGTTGTGCCCGTGCCAATCGATCCCCACGTCGACGCCCGCGCCTTCGATCACGTCGCGCGTGAAGCGCACGACGTTGCGCGTGCCGTCCGGAGTCGCGTGGCCGACGGTGTCGCACAGGCACAGGCGGGACACGCCCTGATCGATGGCCGACCTGAACAGGTCGTAGAGAGCGCGGGGATGGGAGCGGGTGGTGTCCTCGGTGACGTAGGTGGTCGGCAGCCCTTCGCCCACGGCGAAGGAGATGGCCTCGGCCGAACGCTTGCGGATCAGGTCCACCGACCAGCTCTCGGCGAGCTGGCGGATCGGAGAGGATCCGATGAATGTCAGCACCTCGACCTCGATGCCGACCCGCTGGCTCACCTCCACGATGGGCGCGAGGTCGGAGATGACCGTGCGTCCCGCGCAGCCGGGTCGGATGGACAGGCCGTTGTCGGCGATCTCGCGGCACAGCGTGAGCACATCCGCCATGGCGCGCGGACCGGCGCCGGGAAGCCCCACGTTGACCGAGCCCACACCCAGCTTGTCGAGCAGGTGCACGATCTCGATCTTCTCTTCGATGGTGGGATCCACGCCGGAGGGCTTCTGGATGCCGTCCCGCAGCGTCTCGTCGTGTAGGCGGACGCCCCGCCCCGTCGCGGGCGCCGACCAACCAGCTGAGTTCCAGTCGAACATCTCGTGCGACCGCCGGTCCCGGAGGCGGGACATCGGTCGCAGCGAGGATCGTAGCTCCCGCGCACCCGGTCAATGGCCGAGCCGCGCGGAGCGAAGGGTCCGAAGGATCACCCGGGTTCGGGGATCCGATCGAGCGTCAGAACCGTCACGAAGGGCACGACGCCCGGACCGTCGTCCGTGACCACGACCCGGCGGGCTTGCAGATCGAGGTCGACCGTCGGATCGCCGTCTTCCCGGGTGTGTCCATCGTCGACTGCCCGCGTCGGTGTTCCATCCCTTACTTGGCACGGCGCATAGCCCGCGCGCTCGGAAGGATCCGGGTAGAGCACCACGCCGTCGCACACGACCCGCACCAGGCAGTTGAACTCGGACGTCATGACGGGCAGCACACGCACGTCGCAAAGGGAGCCGACGCCCACCGGAGCCTCGCCGCTCACGCTGGCGACGCGCGCTGCGCGCGTGGTCGCGTAGAAGTGCGGAGTTACGCCGCTGTCGGGCCCACCGAGGCTCCGCTGCGAGGCCTCGAGCTGCGGGTCGCTCCGACTCGCCGCCGGTCCCGAGCCGAAGGCCACGCCGCCGTCGGTCGGGTCGCCCCACCGCGCGTGCTCGCCCCGGCTACCCGGGTCGCCCCACCACAGCCCGTCGCCGTTCGGCTGCCCCGATGCATCCCGCGCCTCCTGCTGCGCGTCCTGCTCCTGGTCCGCCGTGCTCCGGGCTACAACCCAAAGCAGACCGGCCGTCCCGAGGGCGCATCCGAGGGCGAGCAGCTTGATAGCGGGGCGAATGGGGGCGGGGGGCTCGGTCATCCTGGTGTGTACAACGCTCGGTGGGCTCCGATGCTTTCACTGGGACGCTCGGCGTCGCGGGAAGTTCCCTGGGGGCCGGGGGGAGGATGCCAGGGAGCGTCAGCCCGGGCGGCGGGTGGAGCGGTGGCGCCGCCCGGGCGTTGTGTGCGATAGGTGGCCGCATGTGTCCCGCGCCATTGCTCCAGAGGCTTCCGCCGGCCGATGCGGTCACGCCGGACGCGCTGCTCGAGGCGTTCCTCGACTACACCGCCGAGCTCGGGCTCGAGCTCTATTCGGCTCAAGAAGAAGCGCTGCTCGAGATCTTCGCCGGGAACAACGTGATCCTGAACACGCCCACCGGGTCGGGCAAATCCCTTGTCGCGGTCGCGATGCACTTCCGGGCTCTCGCACTCGGGGAGCGTTCGATCTACACGGCGCCCATCAAAGCGCTCGTGAGCGAGAAGTTCTTCGCCCTGTGCCGCGAGCTCGGTCCGGACGAGGTCGGCATGATGACGGGCGACGCGGCCGTGAACCGGGACGCGCCTGTCCTGTGCTGCACCGCCGAGATCCTCGCCAATCTCGCTCTGCGTCATGGGGAGCGCGCTGACGTCGATCACGTCGTCATCGACGAGTTCCACTACTACGCCGATCGGGATCGCGGCGTGGCCTGGCAGGTGCCGTTGCTGACGCTCCCGCGGTGCACGTTCCTGCTCATGTCGGCGACCCTCGGCGACACCGCGCGCTTCGAGCATGCGCTCGACGCGCTGACGGGTCGGCCCACGCGGCTCGTGCGCTCTGCGGAGCGGCCCGTGCCCCTCGACCATCAGTACCGCGAGACGCCGCTGCACCAGACGATCGCGGACCTGCTCTCAGAGGGCCGGGCGCCCGTGTACATCGTGCACTTCACGCAGCGCGCGGCGACGGACCAGGCCCAGAACCTCATGAGCGTGGACTTCCTCACGAAGGACCAGAAGCAGGAGATCAAGGATGCGCTCGGCGGGTTTCGCTTCGACAGCCCCTTCGGCAAAGAGCTTCGCCGGTACGTGCTTCACGGCGTGGGCGTTCATCACGCCGGCATGCTGCCCAGGTTCCGGCTGCTCGTGGAGAAGCTCGCCCAATCCGGTTTGCTGAGGATCATCTGCGGGACGGACACGCTCGGAGTGGGCGTGAACATCCCGATCCGCACCGTGCTGTTCACGCAGCTCTGCAAGTACGATGGGGAGCGGACGCGGTTGCTCAGCGTGCGCGAGTTCAAGCAGATCAGCGGACGCGCCGGGCGCAAGGGCTTCGACGAGCGGGGCAGCGTAGTCGCCCAGGCGCCCGAGCACGCGGTCGAGAATCGACAGGCCGAGATGCGCGCCGCGGGCGACGCCAAGCGGCTGCGCAAGCTGGTGCGCAAGAAGCCCCCCGAGCGCGGGTACGTTCACTGGGATGGCCAGGTGTTCGAGCGCCTCATCCGCTCGGAGCCGGAGCCGCTCTCGTCGAGCTTCCAAGTCTCCCACTCCATGCTCATTCAGATGCTGGAGCGACCCGGAGACGGCTGTGCCGCCATGAAGGATCTCCTGCGCGGCTGCCACGACGGCCCGACCTTGAAGCGGCGACACGGCAGAACCGCGATCAGCATGTTCCGCTCGCTCCTCGGCGCGGGCGTCGTCCAGATCCTGCCCGAGGCCGACGAGGAGGGCCGGCGCGTTCGCGTGAACGCGGACCTGCAGGAGGATTTCTCGCTGAATCACGCCCTGTCTCTCTACGTCGTCGAGACCATCGAGGCGCTCGATCCGTTTTCCGAGACCTATGCGCTCGACGTCCTGAGCCTGGTGGAGGCCATCCTCGAGGACCCGATGGCGGTGCTCTTCAAGCAGGTCGACCTGCTCAAGGGCGAGCTCATCGCGCGTCTGAAGGGAGAGGGAGTCGAGTACGACGAGCGCATGGCCCAGCTCGAGCTCGTGGAGAATCCCAAGCCGAACGCCGAGATGATCTACGAGACCTTCGTCGCCTTCGCGGGAAGGCACCCGTGGGTGGGCGCGGACGACATCCGGCCCAAGTCCGTTGGCCGGGAGATGTACGAGAACGGCGCCACCTTCAACGAATACGTACGGGACCTGGGCCTTCAGCGCTTCGAAGGCGTGCTCCTGCGCTACCTCTCGAACGTCTACAAGGCCATGGTCCAGAACGTGCCGCTGACCGCAAAGAACGCGGCCGTGGACGACCTGACGGCGTGGCTCGGGGCGATCGTGCGCCAGGTGGACTCGAGCCTGCTCGACGAGTGGGAGCGCATGCGTGATCCAGAGCAGCTGGTTCGGGCGGTTCCCGAGCCGGAGGGGCTCCCGGAGCAGCCGGACATCACGACGGACGAACACGCCTTCACGGTGCTGATCCGCAACGCGCTCTTCAGGCTGGTGCTGAGCCTGGCCCGGCGCCGGTACGACGAGGCGGCGACGCTGTGCGACGCCGGGGACGGCGACGAGCCCTGGGATGGCGCGCGGTTCGAGGCAGCCCTCGCGTCCTATTGGGAGCAGCACGGCGAGATCCGCTCGGACGCGTCCGCCCGGAGCGCCAGGCACTTCGTCGTCGAGCACGGCGACGCGCGGTGGCGCGTCCGGCAGACCCTCGTGGACCCGGCGGACCATCACGACTGGCACATCGAGGCGGAGGTGGATCTCGCGCGCTCGCGCGAGGAGCAACGGCCCGTCGTCGTGCTCCGTTCCGTCGCCGAAGCATGAGCCCCCACGCAATTCTGGGGACAGGTAAATTTCTGAACCGGACCGGGCTACGGGCTTCGCTCCGCGACGAGCGCGTAGACCGCGGCGGTGCCCCCGCCGCCGGAGACGCTCACCCGGTAGCTGCCCTGAGCGTCCACCGACAGCGTGGCGGTCCCGGCGACCACACCGGCCCGCTTCACCCCCGCCGGTCCCTCCAGCGTCAGCACCAGCGGCGCAGTTGCTCCCACGACCTCTACGGACACGGTCAGCGACCCGCGAGCGTCGAGCTCGATGGCATAGTCGTCGACGTCGCCGGGGCAGAGCACCAGTCCCGCGTAGCGGTCGGCTCCGATCGGCCAAGGCGAGGGCGACTCGAGGCGGTCGTCGGCGCAGCCGTCGGCGTCCATGCCCGTGTTGCTGCGAGGCGGCGCATCGCCCACCGAGTCGCCATAGGCGATGATCTCACCGACGGCCCAGAGCGCAACCTCGGAGTCGAGATCGACTACGGCGCCCGCCGCGTCGCGCTCGGCTTCCCTCTGGATCGTGACCGGAGTCGCGGGGTGGTTGCGAATGGCATAGAAGATCCGCACCACATCCTCGGCCCCGATCCGCACGCACCCATGCGACACGTAGCTTCGAATGAGCGCTCGCGTGATCGGGCCGTGGAGCCCGTAGGTGTTCGAGCCGCGCGAGTTCTTCGCGGTGATCCGAATGAACGGGTAGCCGCCGAAGTAAGCCGGCAGCTTGCGTCGGGCGGTGTACCACCACGCATCGGACGTGTCGGGGCTCGTCGTGAAATGCCCCGTTGGGGTGATGCTCACGCCGGCCGAGTTGAGCACGCCGACACCGATCGGATAGACCTCGGAAAACCCGGTAACACGATCGAAGAGGTGCAGCGTGAGCTGATCGAGCGATACGATGATCTCGGGGGCGACGAGCTCGGGCACGTCGGTCGGCATCTCGTAGTCGGTGCCGTCCGCTTTCCCCACCTCGAGCGCCGCGTACGGGTTCTCCTCGTCGAAGGCGACTCCCTCGAAGTACTGGTCCTGCTCCTCGACGGGCATCGCGCAGCCCGCCGCGATCCCGAGCAGGGTCCAACAGGCGGCTACGGTGGTCCGAGCGTTCACAGCGTCCTCGGGACCACACATTTGCAAGTCCTGGTCCAGGCGGGATGGCCAGAATTCGCTACGATTTCGGGCCGTCGCACCGGCGGATGCGCACGCCCCGGCTGGCCTCCGCGGTGGTCACCGCAGGACCGCGAGCGGCCCCGCCTTCCTTACGGGCAGGCCCCGTCGATGCGCCCAACGCCGAGTGCCGCGACCGCGACCTCGAGCGCGTCTTGATCACCACGCGCGAGGACAGCTGCGCACGCACCGGCGACGACTACTGGTGGCGCGGGCGGATCGACGACGACTGCGTCTGCGACTCGGACTGCACGACCGCGGGGTGCGGTTTCGAGATCTGCTTCGATCTGCGGCAGGAAGCGTGCGGCGGTACCTGCGACTGCTTTGCTCCGTTTGGCGGAGCGTGCGGCTGCGTGAGGGGACGGTGCGTGGCACGACGTACGCGATCCTTCGATCGAGTGCGCCCTGGCGGGCGAAATGTGCATCGAGCGCCGCTGCTGCGACGGTTCAACGTGTCGCGCCGGGGTGTGCTATCCCCTCGCTGGCGGCTGATCGGGGTCGCCCCGCGTGCGCCGGGCCTCGAGCCTTCCTTCACCTCATGCGCGAGAGGAGCGCCGCGTAGCCTTCGCGGTAGCTCGGGTAGGCGAAAGCGTGACCCGACGCGAGGAGCCGATCGTTGAGGCAGCGCACGCCTCGCGCAACGCCCGGTTCCGGGTCGGCGGAACGGGGAGGTTTCCCGAGGCGGGTGCGCATCCACGCCGCCGCCTCGTGCTCGAGGACCGGCGCGCCGTCGGTGACCACGACCTCTCCGGGGGCGGATCGAAGATCGAGCAGGTGATGGAGCGCGCCGACGGCGTCGTCGCGGTGGATGAGGTTCAGCCAGCACGGCGCGTCGCAGGCCTCTCCCGCCGTCACCTGGTCGAGCAGGCCGGGCCGACCCGGACCGAAGACCCTCCCGAGCCGCACGACCGTCGTAGGAATCGCGCCCTTCTGTGCGAGGCGTTCGCCCTCGAGCCGGTGCCGCGCGAGCGCGCTCGTGCCGGACACGGCCGAGTCTTCGTCTACCCACGCCCCTTCCCGGTCGCCGTAGACTTCGACGCTCGAGGCGAAGAGCAGGCGACGGATCGACCCTCGCTGCGGTTCGAGGGCGCTGAGCAGATACCGCAGCCCGTGCACCCAGGCATCGGCGCGCGCCGCGTCGTCCTCCCGGACGGGCCCGATCAGATAGACCACGGCATCCACGCGTGGCAGGTGACGCAGCGTATTGGGCACGAGCAGATCCGCCTCCACGCCGTGCAGGGTCATCGGCAGCCCGGCCGGGTTCCGGCGCAACGCCCACACGACGTGACCCCGCGTGGCGAGTCGAAGTCCTAGGGCCGTCCCCACATACCCGCAGCCAACGATGAGAACGTGGCCCATCACGCCCGAAGATCGCGGACCGCGTCGGTCGTCTCGACGAGACCGTAGCGACCGCGGTCGTCGCGCGCGAGACGCCCGAGGGCTATTGTCGGGTCGTGGGTGAAGAAGAGACGCCCTCTTCGTCGAAGCAGATCGTCGAACAGCACGCGCTTCTCGTCGACGAGGAGCTCCGGGTGGCGGTCGTAGCCCATCGTGATGGGCAGGTGCACCCACGCCGAGCCCGGCACCAGATCCGCCGCGAAGAGAACCGGACCGGACGGCATGTCCACCTCGGTCAGGAGCAATCCGGGCGTGTGACCCTCGCTCACGTGGAAACGAAAGCCCGACCCGAGGTGAGATGGGTCGTCCCGGTCGACGAGGGCGAGGCGCCCGCTCTCCTCGAGGAGCCGGTTCAGGATCGGCACGAAGGACGCCCGGTCCCGCGCGTGGGGGGCGGTTGCCCTATCCCACGCCGTCTGGCTGACGACATACCGCGCGTTGGAAAAGAGGAGCTCCGGCTCGGCGCCGTCGGACCAGGCCGCGAGCAGCCCGCCTGCGTGGTCGAAGTGCAGGTGGGAGAGAACGACGACGTCCACGTCCCGATCCGAGAGGCCCTCGTCGGCCAGGGACTCGCGGAGCACGTGGCCCGGCTCCACGACCCCGTATCGCTCGCGCAGCCGCGGCTCGAAGAACGCGCCGACCCCCGCCTCGAAGAGCAGGACCCGGCCGGCGTCGCGGACGAGCATGGAGCGGCAGGCGAGGGGGATCCGGTTGCGCCCGTCCGGCTCGATCCAGCGGGACCAGACCTCCCGGGGCGCGTTGCCGAACATGGCGCCCCCGTCGAGCCGTTGGGAATTGCCTTTCAAGGCGGAGATCGCGCGATCCGCCATGACGCCGGGGGGCTACTTGGCCCGGTAGACGATCATCCCGTGGGTGAGGTCGTACGGGGACAGGGCCACCGTGACGCGGTCTCCCAGAATGACGCGGATTCGGAACTTGCGCATGCGGCCGCATAGCTGGGCGCGCACCTTGGCGCCCGCATCGGTCTGCACCTCGAACTGCCCGCCGGCGAAGACCTGGGACACCAATCCGTCCAGCTTGACGTGATCGTCCCGCTGGTTGTCGGTGTCACGGTCCCTCCTGTGCCTCTTTGCCACAAACGCTCCTCGTTCAGTCCGCCCCGGGCGCGGTCGGCTCCATACCACTATTTGTCCGGGTTGGGGTGACCTTTGTTCAGGGACCCGCCGGACGACGCGCCATTATGCGGGCTCCGGAGAGAGTTGCAACCGCTCGGGGTTGCGCGGCGCCCTCCGGACGGGCCGACGTGGACTACTGGCGGGCCGCGACGGCTCCACGCGCCTCGGCGATCAAGGCGGCGAGCACGTCGCCCTCGAGGACCTCGAGCTCGAGCAAGCGCTCCGCGACGCGGTCCAGGGCCACGCGATTGTCGCGGAGGAGGCTGCGGGCCTGTTCGAGGGCGGTGTCCACGATCCGCCGGACCTCGGCGTCGATCGTGTCCGCCAGCCGCTCGCCCACTTCGCGGGAGACACCGACATTGCCGTCGCTGCTGGAGAGGAAGACGGGCCTTCGCGTTGCGCTCACGGAGATGGGCCCCACGGCCTCGCTCATGCCGAAGTCGACCACCATGGCGCGGGCCAGATCCGTCGCCTGCCGCAGATCGTTCTGCGCGCCGGTCGAGGGCGTGCCGAACACGATCTCCTCGGCGGCCCGCCCGCCGAGCGTATAGACGAGCTTGGCCTCCAGGGCCTCGCGCGTGGCCAGGTAGCGCTCCTCGATGGGCAGCTGCAGGGTGAACCCGAGGGCGCCGAGGCCACGCGGCACGATGGAGATCTTGTGGACCTCCGTGTTGTCGCCCGCCAGGGCGCCCGCCAGGGCGTGACCCACCTCGTGGTAGGCGACGCGCTGCTTGTCCTGGTCGCTGAGAATCCGGTTCTTCTTCTCGAGCCCAGCGACGACGCGATCGATGGCGTCGCCGAAGGCCTTCATGTCCACGGTGTCCTGATCGCGCCTGGCGCTGAGCAGCGCGGCCTCGTTGACCAGGTTGGCGAGGTCGGCGCCCGCGAAGCCCGGGGTGCGCCGGGAAAGCGCCTCGAGGTCCACGTCTTCGGCCAGGGGCACGCCCCGGGCATGCACGCCGAGGATGGCCAGGCGGCCGGCCCGATCGGGGACGTCGACGAGCACCTGGCGGTCGAATCGACCCGGCCGGAGCAGCGCCGAATCCAGGATCTCCGGGCGGTTCGTCGCGGCCATGACGACCACAGCCTGGCGCGGGCTGAATCCGTCCATCTCGACCAGGAGCTGGTTCAGAGTCTGTTCGCGCTCCTCGTGGCCGCCCGAGGCGATGCCGCCGCGCGAGCGGCCGAGGGCATCGAGCTCATCGATGAACACGATGCAGGGCGCGGTCCTCGCGGCCTGCTGGAACAAGTCGCGCACCCGGGCCGCCCCCACGCCCACCAGCATCTCCACGAATTCCGAGCCGCTGATGGAGATGAAGGGGACCTTGGCCTCGCCCGCGACGGCACGTGCGAGCAGCGTCTTGCCCGTCCCGGGCGGGCCCACGAGGAGCACGCCCTTGGGGATCTTGGCGCCGAGCCGCAAGTACTTTTCGGGGTTCTTGAGGAAGCCGATGACCTCGAGCAGCTCCTCCTTGGCCTCGTCCACACCCTCCACGTCGTCGAAGGTGACCTGCGACTCCCCCTCCTCGATGACGCGCCCGCGGCTCTTGCCGAAGGCGAGGACGCCGCCGGTCTGCCCGCCGCCGCGAAGCTGCATGCGCCAGATGAGATAGAGGAGCCCCAGGAAGAGAGCTGCGTAAATGATCCACGCCACGATGTTCCGGGGCAGTTAAGCACTCGGACGACGACTGGGCAATGGCGGGTTTTGCCGATCGCGCCGATCGGTGGGGAGCCGGCTCCGGGCGCGCCGTGCCTCGCTGCGCCGGGGCTTGTCACTCAGATCCCCTCCCCGCATGATGTCGGCGTGGAATTCACGGTCAATGGCACGAAGCACGAGGTGAGCATCGCCGAGGGCGAGACCCTGCTCGAGACGCTCAGGGAGCGGTGCGGGGTCACGTCGGTCAAGGACGGGTGCTCACCGCAGGGTCAGTGCGGCTGCTGCCTCGCGCTCGTGGACGGTCAGCCGAAGGTGACCTGTGCGACCTCCGCCGAAAAGGCAGCCGGCAAGTCGGTCGTGACGCTCGAGGGATTGCCGGCCGAGGAGAGAGAGCAAATCGCGAGGGCCTTCGTGGCGGCCGCGGGTCTTCAATGCGGGTACTGCATCCCGGGCATCGCGCTCCGAGCCAAGAGCCTCCTCGACAAGAACCCGAGCCCCACGCGCGATGAGATCGCGAAGGGCATCGACGTGCACCTGTGCCGCTGCACGGGGTACACGAAGATCCTCGACGCCGTCGAGTACATGGCGCGCGCCCGTTGCGGCGAGCCCATCCCCGAGCCCTCTCAGGATGGGCGCGTGGGTCAGCCGTATCAGCGCTATCGCGGCAATGAGCTCGTCCTCGGTTTGCGTCCGTACGTGGCCGACATGAAGCGCGAAGGGCTCCTGCACGGCGCGCTCGTGCTCTCCCCCCACGCTCGGGCCCGGGTCCTGGGCATCGACACGGCGCGCGCGCTTGCCCACCCGGGTGTCCGAGCCGTTGCCACCGCCGCAGATGTGCCCGGCGAGCGATGGTACGGCCTGCTCTACGACGACTGGCCGGGCTTCGTCGCGGTGGGCGAGGAGACCCGCTGCGTGGGCGACGTGCTCGCCGCCGTGGCCGCGGACGATGAGCGGACGGCGCGGGCAGCGGCGGCTCTCGTCGAGGTGCGCTACGAGCGCCTCGAGCCCGTGCTCGATCCGGCGCGGGCCATCGAGCCCGGCGCGCCGCGTGTGAACCCGCATCACGACAACGTGCTCGGCCGTTCCCTCATCGCTCGGGGCGACGTGGACGCCGCGCTCGCCGCGAGCGCGCACGTGGTGACCGGGACGTGGCGCACGCAGCGCATCGAGCACATGTACCTCGAGCCCGAGTGCGCCCTCGCCGAGCCCCTGGCGGGGGGCAAGCTCGCCCTGTTCACACAGGGGCAGGGCATCTTCGACGACCGGCGACAGGTGGCGCGCTTCCTGGGCATGCCCGAGGAGGACGTGTACGTGGAGCTCGTCCCCAACGGTGGCGCCTTCGGCGGCAAAGAGGACATGTCGGTCCAGGCCCAGACGGCCCTGCTGTCTCGGATGACCGGCCGGCCCGTCAAGGTGCGGCTCTCACGTGAGGAGTCCATCCGCATCCATCCGAAGCGCCACCCCATCGAGATGAAGTACTCCGTGGGCTGCGACGCGCAGGGGCGGCTCACGGCCGTGAGGGCCCACATGCTCGGCGACACTGGTCCCTACGCCTCCGTCGGTGGCAAGGTGCTCGAACGCGCGGCCGGCCATGCCTGCGGGCCCTACCGCGTGCCGAACGTTCGCGTCGAGGCCATCGCGGCCATGACGAACAATCCGACCTGTGGCGCGATGCGCGGCTTCGGCGCGAATCAGGCGGCGTTCGGCATCGAGGGCTGCATGGACTTGCTGGCCGAGAAGGTGGGCCTCGACGGCTGGGAGATGCGGGCGCGTAACGCGGTCGTGGTCGGTGACGTCTTCTCGACCGGGCAGGTGCTCGAGAAGTCGGTGGGCATCGTCCGCACGCTCGAGGCCGTCAAGGACCGCTACTACGAGGCGCGCGCGAGCGGGAAGTCGGTGGGCATCGCGTGCGGCATCAAGAACAGCGGCATCGGCAATGGAGTTCAGGAGTGGGGCAAGTGTCGCCTGGTCGTCGAGGGTGACGGCACGGTGTCGCTCTACAACGGCTACACCGAGATGGGCCAGGGGCTGCTGACGGTGCTCATCCAGTTCGCTGTGGAGGTGACCGGGCTCCCCGCGTCAGTCTTCCGGCCGAAGGTCGACTCGACCTTCGCCCTCGGCTGCGGCCAGACGACGGGATCGCGGGCGACCCTGTTCGGCGGCCGGGCCGTCGAGAGCGCAGCTCGTGGCCTGCGGGTCGACCTGGACGCGGGAAAAACGCTCGCTGATCTGGTGGGCCAGGTGTACGCCGCGGACGTGGTCATCGAGGACACGACGCGCCTGGGCGACGACGTGCCGAAGATCAAGACGCACACGGCCTTCGGATACGCGACCCAGCTGTGCATCCTCGACGCCTCCGGACGCGTCGAGCACGTCGTCGCTGCCCACGATGTCGGCCGCGTCGTGAATCCGGCGCTGTGTTCGGGCCAGATCGAGGGTTCGATCCACATGGGTCTGGGCTACGCGCTGACCGAGGAGCTGCCCTGCGAGGACGGCATGCCGGTCACGTTCAAGCTCCGGGAGCTCGGCGTGCTGCGTGCGCGCGACATGCCAACCGTCGAGGTGATCCTCGTCGAGGAGCATGAGCCGGAGGGGCCCTTCGGTGCCAAGGGCGTGGGCGAGATCGGCCTGGTGCCGACGGCGGCCGCGGTGGCAGGAGCGCTCCACGCCTTCGACGGCGTGCGCCGCTTCACGCTGCCGATGAAGAACTCACCGGCGGCCAAAGCCATGAGCGTCGGACGTATCCGTCGGGAGAGGGGGGATTGGCGATGAGCCGGGTCATTCTCGACGGGGGCGAGGGACTGCCCACGTACGTCGTCGTCGGCGAGCGCGTGGTCGACGTATGCGCCGAGCCGGTGGAGGCGCGGGTCGGGGACAAGCGACTCGACTGCGCGTGGGACGAGCACGTCACGGTGCGGCCCGGCAACATCAACGCGCACACGCACGTCTACAGCGGCCTCGCGCCCTTGGGCATGCCGGCGCCGCAGCCTCCGCCGCGCGCTTTCCTTCAGATCCTCGAGCGCGTTTGGTGGCGGCTCGACCGCGCGCTCGATCGGGAGACGCTGCGGGCCGCGGCCAGACTGTACCTGGCTGAGGCGTTGCTCTCGGGCACGACGGCGATTCTCGATCATCACGAGTCCCCCGAGCTCATCGAGGGGTCCCTGGACATCCTGGCGGACGCGGCCGAGGAGCTCGGCATGCGGTTGGTGACGTGCTACGGGGCCACCGAGCGAAACGGCGGCCCCGAAGAGGCCAGGCGCGGTCTCGACGAGTGCGCGCGGTTCGTTCGCGAGCGACGGAGCCGAATCGTGCGCGGCATGGTCGGGCTGCACGCGTCGTTCACGGTGTCCGACGCGACCATTCGGCGCGCGGGCGAGCTCGCTCACGAGCTCGAAGTGCCAGTGCACGTCCACGTCGCCGAGGACGCCGCGGATGTGGCCGACGCGAGGGAGCGTGGCTACGAGGGGCCGCTCGAGCGGCTGTTCGCGCTGGGTTGCGCACCGCCGGGATCGATCTTCGCCCACGGCGTGCACCTCCAGGAGCAACAGGTCCGGCACGCGGACGAGGCGGGCGTGTGGCTCGTGCACAATCCGCGCTCGAACGAAGGGAACCGCGTGGGCTACGCGCGCTTCCTCGCGGCGAGCGCGCGGGTCGCGTTGGGCACGGACGGCTATCCGGCCGACATGCGGGCCGAGCGGGCGGCGCTCGCGCGCATCGGCGGCGAGCACGGCGATCCGTGCGCGGCGGACCCGTGGCTCATTGAGCAACGCGCCGCCGGCGGATTCCGGTTGATGGGCGAGCGGTTCGCGGGGCGCTTCGGGTCGCCGGTGGGCCCGGGGAGCTTCGCGGACCTGGTCGTGTCGTCAGGCGACGGCCCGCCCCATCACGTCCTCGTCGCCGGCCGCGTCGTGGTCGACGAGGGAATCCTGATCGGCGCCAACATCGCGGCGATCCACGCCGAGGCTGCAGCGCAAGCTCCCCGCCTCTGGCAGGCGATGGGCGCGCCCTGAGCGCGTCCGCAAGGCCCTCGAATCTTCAACTCGGCACGCAACCACGTCGGCGAGCGGCCGAAAAGTCACCGTGGCGTTGGCTGCGCAGGCCGGGACCGTCGAGCTCACCGAGCGCCTGGCGACCCGGGTGCTCCAGGTGGTCGAGCGGTGGCGCGCGCACGAGCGCCACACGCTGGGAGGTCAGCTCGCCCGGGCAGCGCTGAGCGTGTCCTGTAACCTCGTGGAGGCCACCTCGCGGCGCAGTGCACGCGAGCGGCTGCGATTCGTGGAGATCGCCGACGGGTCGCTTCGGGAGACGGGGCACCTGCTCGACGTGGCCCGCCGGACCGGTTTGGTCCGGCTCGAGGTGGCAGAGGAGCTGGGAGAGCTGCACGCCGGGGCGAAGCGGATCGTCGCCCGGCGACGCGCAGCCGAGGCGCGGGCCGTGCGGGGCGCGGCGAAGGACGCCCGGCGGGCGCCGGCCGGGTCGGCGTTGCCCGGGCGCAAGCCGGCCGGTCGCATCCCGCATCCCGTGTCCCGCGCCCGCAAGAAGAAGCCCAACGCGACGCAGCTGCGGCTGCGGCCGGCGGATCCCTTCGAGCTCATCCGCTGGCTGGCGCGCAGCCAGAACGACCCGCGCAAGGCCGTGGCCGAGCTGGTCCAGAACTCCCTCGATGCGGGTGCGCGCCATGTCGAGGTGCACCGGCAGCGCGTCCGGCGGCAGCTCTGCGTGGTCGTCCGCGACGATGGGGAGGGCGTGCTGCCCGAGCTCGAACGCGAGGAGGCGCTGCGCTACCTGGCGACGCACGTGGGGCACTCGCGCAAGCTCGGCCTCGATCCGGCCGAGCGGGCCAGGCGCGTGGTGGCCGGCAAGTACGGCGTAGGTCTGCTCGGCTTCTGGTCGGTCGGCCGGCACCTCGAGCTCCGGACGCGCGTCGGCGGCTCCCGGGCCTTCGTCCTGCGCCTCGGCGAGGACTCACCGCAGGCCGAGATTCTGCCGCTGCCGCTCCGGACCGATTCGCCCGATACTTACACGGAGGCGGTCGTGCTCGACGTGCACGCCGCGGCGCAAAGGGCGCTCGGCGGCCGGCGCCTGTCGGACTATCTGGCCGCGGAGCTTCGGGGGCACCTCCTGGCGCGCGAGGTCGACCTCACCGTGCACGATCACGTGGCGCGGGGCCTCGCCCAGAAGCGCTTCGACGTCGTCCCGCGCCGCTACGCGGGGGAGCCGCTGTCCCTGCCCGCCGAGGTGGAGGTGGATGGCCACGCTCCGCTTCGCGTCGAGCTTTACCTCGCGCGCGGCGCCGAGCGCCCCGCGGTGCAGGTGGCGTGCGGGGGCACGCTGGTGGCGGACGACTTCTCGGGCCTCGACGCACTCGGTGTGGTCCACGAGCCGTGGGTGGGCCGCGACATCACCGGCATCCTGGACTTTCCGTCGTTCAGTGTGCCGCCCGGGACGCGACGAGGCGTTGCGCCTGACTATGCGGCGGCTGCCTTCGTCGAGGCGCTCGGGCGACTCGAGCCGTTGGTGCACGCCGAGCTCGATCGACTCGAGGCCGAGCGCCGCTCCTCGGCGGACCGCGAGGTCGTCCGCGAGCTGCAGCGCGCGCTCCGCGGACTGCGGCGGCGGCTGCCCCGGTACGACCTGCCCCACATCGAGGGTCGGAGCGAGCCGGACGGCGCAAACGGTCCCGGCGCACGCCTGGATGCAGAGGGCGCATCCGACGGGAGCACGGCGACGAGTCGCGCCGACGACCTCCCGCTCTTCCCGCCGGGGCCGCTGGCGTCCGTCCGCATCGTCCCCGCGGAGGTGGCCATCGCCGCCGGAGGCGAGCGACGTGTGCGCGCCGAGGCCCTCGACCGCGACGGCCGCGCCGCCGAGGAGGCCCTGTATGCATGGAGGGTCGCGGACACCTTCGGCGTGGGCGTTTCACTCCGCGGCGAGGGAGCCCGGGCCACGATGAGCGTCCGTGCCGGAGCTCCGGTCGGTGCCACCGCCGAGCTACACGTCGAGGCCAGCGCCGCCGGGCTCACCGCCGACGCAGCGGCGCGCATCACGGTGGTCGAGCCCGACGACGATCGCGCCGGTCTCGGGATCCCGGAGCCCTTCCTCGTCGGCGACGTGGGGGGCTCCTGGCGCAGCCGCATGGCCGGCGAGCGCTGGGAGGTCAACGAGGCGCACGAGGACTACGTCGCGGTGCGCGGCGACACAAAGGCGCGGGTCCGCTATCTGCTCGCGCTCCTCGCCCGCGAGATCGTCCTGCGCACCGCCGGCCGGCCCGAGGTGGCCGAGCCCCTCGACGGCATGGTGGAGATCCTCGCCCACGCCGAGCGCAACCTGCGGGGTGCGTGATGCGGCGGCGGGCCTTGCCGTGCGGCTCGTGGTATGATGAAATCATACCCATGGCAAAGGCAGCCAAGATCGCCATCACGCTCGACGCGGACCTGCTGGCCGAGGCGGAGCGCCTTCGTACGCGGACCGCCGAGTCGCGTAGCGCCGTGTTCGCGCGCGCGCTACGCATGATGCTCCAGGTAGAGAAGCGGGACGCGGAGGTCGCGCGCTACCTCGAGGCCTACGCGGAGCAGCCCGAGACCGACGGGGACGTCGAGGCCGCCCGCCAGCTGGCGCGTGCGGCGCTCTCGCGCGTGCGCTGGGACGAGCCGTGAAGCGCGGCGAGATCTGGTGGGCCCACGTCGACAAGCGCAGGCCCGTGGTCCTCGTGTCGCGCGACGAGGCGTACCGGGTCCGCAAGCTGGTGATCGTCGTCCCGGTCTCCACCACGGTCCGCGGGTACGCGGTCGAGGTGAAGGTGGGCCGTCGCGAGGGGCTTCCACGCTCCGGGGTCATCAACTGCGACTGGCTCGTCACGGTGCCGAAGGACGCCCTCGTCGAGCGCGCCGGGGCCCTCTCCGCCCAGAAGGTCGAGCTCATGGATCACGCGCTTCGCTTCGCCCTCGCGCTCGCGGTGTGAGGCAGCCCGCACGGGATCCGCCCGATTGACCGCATCATGTCGTGATGTCACATTCATGAAGTCATGACATCACCTACCCAGATCACCATCCGGAATGTCTCGCAAGAGCTGGCCGAGCGGCTCCGGGCCCTGAGTAAGGCGCGGGGCGAGAGCCTCAACGCCACGGTGCTTCACCTGCTGAGGGACGCCGTCGGGATCCGGCAGCGCTGCGACCGCCTGGCGCGATACGCGACCTGGACCGGCGAAGACCAACGGGCCTTCGAGCAGGCGTTGGGCGAGCAGCGCGTCGTGGACGAGGAGAAGTGGAGGTGAGCGGCGCTCGGGTCGTGCTCGACACCTCGGCGTACTCGCACTTCCGGCGCGGGCACGCGCTGCTCGTCGACCGGATGGCGCGCGCCGACGTCGTGCTCGTTCCGACCGTGGTCATCGGGGAGCTCGAGGCGGGCTTTCGATGCGGCTCCCGCTACGCCGAGAACGATCGCGGTCTCTCGGAGCTCCTCGAGGAGCCCTTCGCCTGCGTGGTCGACGTCAACGCGGGCACAGCCCGGGCGTACGGGCGCATCTTCGCCCAGCTGCGCCAGGCCGGCACGCCGATCCCCACCAACGACATCTGGATCGCGGCCTGCGCGACCCAGCAGGCCGCGCAGCTGCTGACGTTCGATCGCCACTACGGGGCGATCGCCGACCTCGACGTGCGCACCTTCGCGCCGGCTTGACGCAAGGCCACGGCTCGCCTCCGAGCGACCGCTGAGCCGTGCGCGCTACTCCACGGGCACCCAACCCTCGAGATCGGCGATGCGATACCGGCGCACGCCGTCGAAGGGCGCGTAGCCGTGGCTGACCAGAACGTACAGCCACTCGGGGCCGAGGTGCAGGATGGACCACAGCCACCCGCCGCGCCACGGCACCTCGATGTGCAGGCGCTCCATGCGCTCGAGGTCGACGAGCTCCATGTCGGTGTAGCGCAGGACGTAGCCGAGCATCCCGCCGGTCAGGACGGGGCGGAAGCCGGTGATGCGGCTCGGGTAGCGGGGGCGGGAGACGATGCGGGAGGGCATCCAGCGCGACGGGTCCATCGAGCCGCCGGACCGCGCCGCGAGCACCTGGGTGTGGTCCTGGCGACCGTCCAGAGGCGACGTGTCCAGGTTCTCGATCCACGTGACCCAGGTGCCGTCGGTGCGCAGGCAGCTCATGTCCCGGTCGTCGGCGACCATGATCGTCTCGTTGGTGGTGCTGCCCGGCCGGCGCCGCCGCACGCGCGCCCAGCCCGGCATCTCGAAGGGCGAGCCCGCCCAGTAGAACGCCCCCTCCCACAGCATGCCGCCGACGTTCATGACGTCGCCGGTGCGGGCCGTGGCGATGTTGCCGACGGGCGCGCCGGCCATGGAGCCGATGTAGACGGCGCCCGCGTGCCCGTGCAGGATCACGCTGTCGCCGTCCCAGAGGAGCTCGTCCGGCAGGTTGCCGACCGAGGCGATGTCGTCGAGCCCGAAGCGGACGATCGGGCGGTCCTGGTGCTGGATCGCGTCGATGCGATCCGCGAGGACCACGACCTCGAGGGGCCAGCCGGGCGCCTCGCGCTCGAAGCCGACCGCGACGCGGTCGCCCACGACGGCGATCGTGTTGACGCTGCACTGCTCGGGCCAGGAGGCCCACGGCGGCTTGATGCGCCAGGCGGCCACGGGCGCGCCGTCGAGGCGGTAGATCCCCCACGTGTACAAGGCGCCGCTGAAGTCGCGGATGGAGAACGGCACGCCGAAGGCGACGAGGTCCGTGTCGCCCCAGGTCTGACCGCCGATCATCTTCCCGAGCGGCACGACCAGGTTGCGGTTGTTCCGGTCGCGCGGCCAGTCGGTGACCAGGTCCTCGCAGCCCGGCTCGGGCGGGTCGCAGGGGGCGAAGCGGATCGGCGGCACCACGCTCGAGGCCTCGCCGCGGGGCCGCCAAGCGTAGCACCCCTCGGGCAGGAACGGCACGCGCTCCCAGCCGTCGGGGAAGGGCAGGAGCCCCGCGGCGTCGGGCCACGCCGCGTCGCGCCCGGCGTCGCGCGCCGCATCGCGAGGGGCGTCGGTGCGGACGGCGTCGCGCCCGCCGTCCCGGCCCGCGTCGGCGCCGGCCTCGACGCCTCCGTCGACGCCGTGGCTCGGCGGCCCGCAGTCGCACGCCGCGAGCGCGGGCAGCAACGCGAGAACGAGCAGGTGGCGTGTAGCGTTCACGACGGGCCTCAGAAGCACCCGTCGAGGGGATCGTGCCGGCCGCGGGCGGGCAAGAGGTCAGCCCGGGCGACCCCGAGCGGCTCGACGGTTCCGTCGCGCCGCTCGACGAGGATGGAGAGCCCGCGCGCGCTCGCCCGCGGGGCGTCGAGTAATCTCCCCGCGCCGGGCAGGAAGCCGAGCACGCGCGGATGGCCCTCCGGCCGGAGCCGGAGCGACAGCACGAGGTGCCGCCGGGCCCGCTCGTGCGAGGCGACGAGCCACAGGTCGCCGTCCGGCGCCGCCGCGAGGCCCCAGGCGTCGTGCCGGCCGCGCCGGGGCCGGCTCGCGAGGACCTCCACGCGCGCGTCCGTCAGATCGATCCGCAGCAGCCGCACGCGCCGCGCGCGCGGCCGCTCCACGTCGAGCAGGAGGAGCGCTCCGCCCGCGGGGTCCAGCGTCATGGCGAGCACCTCTCCGGGACGCGCCCCGCCCTCGAGCGGGACCTCGCTCCAGTGCTCGGTGGCCATGCGGTACATCCACAGGTCGCGGCGGGGCTCGCCGCTCTGTGCGCCCGCGCCGCCGGCGATGAACACGAGACCGTAGCTGCCCCAGTACGCCGCGCCGTGGCCCGTGCGCGCGCCCGGGCCGTGGGGGTTGCTCCCGACGAGGGCCGGCTCGATCCACGGCGGCGGCTGCGGGTAGGGTTCGGGCGAGGGCTCG
>Ga0214473_10002669_pt1 | contig 21882 bp, 20 predicted proteins | sample RVTome_7_FD_203509 | JGI IMG/M metagenome (GOLD analysis project Ga0214473, IMG submission 203509) | Soil microbial communities from uranium-contaminated site in the Upper Colorado River Basin, Wyoming, United States - RVT98D197 | ecosystem: Environmental > Terrestrial > Soil > Contaminated >... | reverse complement strand
GTCCACGCCCCGAACCGCCCCCTCACCAGGCACCAGAAACGATTGGGCAGGCAGTATTCCCATGCTGCGGTAAAGTTCTTTTCCGTCTGTCGCCACATCGGCTGGAGGGTGGTAATCGAAAACTGGAGTGGGCTTGGCGGCCTGGGGCTTGGTTTGCGGTGCGGGACGGTTTTACAATACACATCCACTTCAAAGGGGCCGCCGTCGTATTTCTGCTTTTCCCCAAGCTCAAAAGCAAAATTGCCAGTTCCATCGGTGTCAGTCTCCGCAATAAGAAACGATTGCTTTGCCTTGACCTGTTCGTCACTCAGGATGGCAAAGGTATCCTTCGCCTGAGCTGCTGCAAGAGCAGTGACGTTCTGGTCCTTGCGGGCCCGATAAAGCCGAACGGTTACATTGGAAAGTGGTTCCGGACACTCCGGACAGATAAACCCACAAATTCTTCCTTTGAATATGTAACTCATGGTGATCCCTCCTTTGATTCGGATTGGTATGTTGAATCTTTGGGATGTCGGACGGATTTATTGAATTTTCGTTTACCTCCTTTCCTTGTTCAGGCGATTGTCCTGTGGACTGTTTGGGGGGTCTCCCCCGGCAATGAATGAATCGTAACTCTTTTTGCTGAGTCTTAACCGGGTGAATAGTCTGTTTGGATTACGAGTGGCGACATCAAAGGCCGCTTTCCCTCTGGTTACGCCAGTTGCTGCAACATGGTCGTCAGGTTTGGATAGCACCCTTAACATCGAGGATAGTGAGAACCGCCTGATTCCTCCCGACCCCGCCCCCACGAAGAATTCAGGTTTACCGGATCGTATAAAAGGTACAACATTCACCGTATCAGGTGAATACGTCCTTGTCAATTCTAAAATGAACTTGTGAAAATTATCCTTATCCTTTGCCAGTTAAATCAGTAAAAAAATCAAAGAAAAGGTGTGCAGGTTGTCACAAACAGAACGTTACCTATTTTTTAGCTCGCGAAGGCAGATCCTTCTTGAAAAAAACAAAGTGGATTATTACGTTTCAACTAAGGATAGATAGATGGTTGGTTACTCTTTGGAAAGGAGGAAAAGGACATGAAAAGAACACTGCTCACCGCTATAATCGTTTTGGCATTTGTTCTTGTTTATGCGTCAACAGAACTCATGGCATGCGGGATGAAGGGGAAACCTCAGGTGTCAAAGCTCATAGGAGCTGCTGTGAAGAACCCGGAAGGGGATGAGGTCGGGGTCATCACCGATGTTATGACAGACCCCGAGAGCCAGGCTGCTTTCGCGATTATTGCCTATGGTCCCGAGGACCTATATGGCCTGGGCCGGAGGATGATTGCACTTCCCTTTGCGGTCCTCTCCTGCGGCGGACTGGACTGCGTCGTCAACGTCGAGAAGGAGAGACTGGACGCTGCACCTTATGTTACGTCAAAGGATGATTTTACGGAGCGGACAATGGCGGAAGGCGTCTACCGGTACTTTGGACTCCAGCCTTACTGGACAGAGGAAGAGAGCTACGAGATGGCTCCAGATGTTTTCCGGGGGTATGAGGAGTATTAGACCGTAATTCGTTAGAAAATAGATTCCCCCCGGGCATGGAGTATTACATAAACGTTTCATTTCATCTTTGAGATAACTGGATTCCGGCGCTTGCCCCGGACCTGATCCGGGGTTCGCCGGAATGATGAAAAGGGGGGACATTTCTGAACCGGCTTGATAGATGACGAAAGGGGGGGTTGATTTGGCTTAGAAAATCGTATAAATTGGTACAAATGGACAAGGTTGCCTTTCTCTTCTGTGTTCATAACCATCAACCTGTCGGAAATTTTCTCCATGTCTTAGAAAATGCACTGGAAAAAGCCTACCTTCCTTTTATCAAGATCCTCAAAAAATACGCTTTTATGAAAGTCTCGGTTCACTATTCAGGAATCCTCTGGGATTTTTTTGAAGAAAAACATCCGGAATTTCTGGAATCTTTAAGAGAGTTAGTTGAAAAGGGCCAACTGGAGATGATGACGGGAGGCTATTACGAGCCGGTTCTGGCAGTTATTCCTGACGAGGATAAGGTTGAGCAGATCCAAAGGCTGACCCGAAGGATTCACAAGGAGATTGGGGTTTCCCCTCAGGGAATGTGGCTGGCAGAGAGGGTCTGGGAGTCTCATCTTCCGAAGTTTCTCGTGAAAGCAGGCGTCGAGTATATCACCGTTGATGATTATCACTTCAAGAAAACCGGTCTGAGAGAAGAGGATCTGCATGGTTACTACCTGACCGAAGAGGAAGGAAAGGTCCTGAAAGTCTTTCCGGGGAGTGAGATTCTGAGATATATCATCCCTTTCCATCCACCCGAAGAGACCCTGCAGTATCTCTCCACGCTCCGGGAGAACCCAGGTGCCGCGATCTTTGCCGACGATGGAGAGAAGTTCGGAATCTGGCCCGGGACCTTCAAATCCGTCTATGAGGAGGGTTGGCTGGAACGCTTCTTCCAACTGATCGGAGAAAATTTGGACTGGATAGAACCCATGTTCCTGGGGACCTATGCCAGGCATCGAACTCCTCTCGGGAGGGTTTATCTCCCCAACTCCTCCTATATGGAGATGGATGAATGGAGCCTTCCTACGGAGGCCATGGTGGAATATGGAAAGGTCATCGAGAGATTGAAGGAATTCCCGGAAGAAGGGCAGATCAGGAGATTTATTAAAGGGGGATTCTGGAGAAACTTCTTCGTCAAATATCCCGAATCCAATGACATCCACAAGAGGGTCCTCCATCTGCGAGAGAAGATTGGGAAAGGAGGAAAGGAGACCCTTCCGGAGGATCAGGATCCTTTGGTCTACCTGTACAGGGCACAGTGTAATGATGCCTACTGGCACGGCGTCTTTGGAGGGCTCTACCTTCCTCACCTCCGCCACGCGCTTTACGAAAATCTGATTCGGGCCGAGGCCCTTTACGACCGGAAAAAACACGCGGAGAAGGCGGAGAAGGGATGGGTTGACTTTGAGAGATTGGACTTCAACGGAGATGGAGACGAGGAGATCTTTCTGAAGAATCCGGAAATGGTTCTTCTTTTCACCAGCCGGGGAGGCGCTCTTTTGGAGATGGATTATCGGCCAAAGGCATTTAATATCCTCAATCCCCTCACGCGGAGAGAAGAGGGCTACCACCGCAAGTTACTCGAAGGAAGGATTGAAGTTCCTGGAACTAAGCTGGCGGATGGAATGAGCGATTCGAAGGAACCTGACCTGACTCAGGGTCTTCAATTCGACCGATACCGAAGGGCCTCTTTCCTCGACCATTTCTTCGGCGGGCCAATGGATTTTAAATCCTTTCGGAACAGCCGCTATGAGGAAGAGGGCGATTTTATAGGAGGACTTTACGATATTGAGATCGATAAGCAGGAGCAGGGTGGGAAGATCCTTTTTGCTCGATCAGGGAGCCTCCGAAGAAATGGGAGAACCTTTCCCTTTAAGGTGGACAAGGCTTTTTCCCTGTCGACGGATGGAACAACGCTAAAGGCTGACTATCGGATCACGAATCAGGGCAATGAAAGGAGAAGAGCCGATTTCGGTATCGAGTTCAACATCAATCTTCTGGCAGGAGATGCAGCGGATCGTTACTATCACATACCGGGACACGACCTCGAAGATCGAAGGCTGTCGAGCACCGTTGAATGTATCAATGTTTCAGAGGCCCATTTAATCGACGAATGGGTCGGGATCGATGTAACCCTGAAAATGGGCAGAAGCTGCATTCTCTGGCGGTTTCCTGTTGAAACCGTCTCCCTTTCCGAAAGCGGGTATGAAAAAGTTTTTCAGGGTTCCTGTTTACTTCCCTTCTGGCCTTTGGAATTGGAACCGAAAGGCCAATTCGAGGTCACCCTGGAATTGGGGATCTATCCCTTTCAAAAATAGAAGAACTGATACCCATGGAACAATGGAATGCTGGAGTAGCGGAAAACGAAATATGAACTACTGGAATGATGGAATAATGGAATACTGGGAAGATCCTGAATGAGATAATATAAAACCATAATAGCCTTTAACCCAATATTGATAATCTTGTAAAAAGTCGGCACTCCGGTGGAAACCGGAGTCCAGACGTCGTCCCGGCGAAAGCCGGGAGCCATCTTAATATACTGGATCCCGATTTTCATCGGGAACCCGGGATTCCGGCTTTCGCCGGAATGAAGATCATTACACTTTTTTCGAATTTTTACGACTTCATCAATATTCCAATATCCCAATATTCCATCCTTTCAATATTCCGATGATAGATGCTTATGCCTAAAGTTTCCGTGATCATCCCCACCTATAACCGTCTCCCCCTGTTGAAAGAGGCCGTCGATTCAGTGCTGGCCCAGGATTTTGAGGATTTTGAATTGATCGTGGTCGATGACGGCTCCACGGATGGAACCGGAGAGGAGATCAAGCGATACGGAGGAAGGGTCAAACTCCTTCAATATCCGGAGAACCGAGGTGTGAGCGCCGCCAGGAACAGAGGAGTCCTTTATTCAAGAAGCAAATATATCGCTTTTCTCGATTCAGATGACCTCTGGGTAAAGGGAAAATTGAAGGTCCAGGTCGGTTTTCTGGACGAGAACCCCCATTTCCCCATGTGCTACACCGATGAGATCTGGATTCGAAAGGGGAGAAGGGTCAATCCGATGCTCAAGCATGCCAAATATTCGGGCTGGATCTTTGAAAAGTGCCTTCCCCTTTGCACCATCAGCCCCTCATCAGCGATGATGAGGAGAACACTCTTTTCAAAGGTCGGTCTCTTTGACGAGGCCCTCCCCGTGTGCGAAGATTATGACTTCTGGCTGAGGGTCTCCGTCCGATTTCCAATTTTTTTTATCGATCGGAAATTGATCGTCAAGCGAGGCGGGCATTCTGACCAGCTCTCGCAACGCTCATGGGGAAATGATCGCTATCGGGTGATCGCATTGGAAAAGCTCCTTTCGGAACCTTATGTTGAGGCAGAAGAGAGAGGGAGGATCTTCGAAGAGATGAAGAGGAAATGCCAGGTCCTTTACAAGGGATTTCTGAAGAGGGGGAATGAATCGGAAGGGAGGCGCTACCAAGAGATTATGATGAGATACGGGATAGAGATATGAAAATTGCGGATTGCGGATTGCAGATTGCGGATTGTAAGAAAATACCTTTGTCACAGATTGATCTGGCTGATGAGACCTTTTCGGTGAACTTTGGGGCGGATCTCCGAAGGCTGCGGTCTTCAATCGGAGAAATAGGGTTAATCGAGCCGGCTCTTCTCAGGGAGAAACCGGAGGGATACCAGATTGTCTGCGGGTTCAGAAGGGTTTCCATCCTCCGTGAATTGGGCGATGTTGAGGTCGAATCAAGGGTCTTCGGGGAGAAAGAGGTTGATCCTTTCAAGCTGTTTACCATCTCCCTCCATGAGAATCTGACGACCCGGGGATTTAATGCCGTTGAGAAGGCCGTCGCCCTGGATAAGCTGGTCCACCATTTTCAAATGGATCGGAGGAGCGTGATCAAGACTTTCCTGCCCTTGTTCTCTCTGGAGACCAACGAAAAGATATTGGACACTTTCCTTGTTCTTGCCCGGATGGAGGATGAATTAAAAAGATATGTGTTGGAAGAGGAGGTCTCTCGCTCCAATATCCGGCTTTTTTCGACCTTTAAGTCCGAAGATCGAATGGCCATCCTTTCCCTCGTGCTTTCTCTGAAATTGAGTGAGAACCGTCTGCGGGAGGTCCTCACCTTCCTGCATGAGATCGCCCAGAGGGACCGCCTCGATGTAAAGGAGGTCGTTCATCGTCCCGAAATAAACGCCATCCTGTTCGAAAAAGAACTCACCCCCTCTCAAAAGACGGAGCGCATCAGAAAGATTCTCTGGGATCTTCGCTATCCCAGGATGCATCTGGCCGAAAAAGAGTTTGAAAAGAAGAGGAGGGTCCTGAGTCTGCCCCCCGGAATGTCGCTTCACCATTCCCCTTTTTTTGAGGGAGAGAAGTTGAGGGTGGAATTTCAATTCGAGACACTGGAGGAGTATCGGTCTGCCCTTGAGGCTCTATCGCCTCTCGCAGATAAGAAAGAGTTTCAGGAGATGATGGAAAGTCAGGCAGAGGGCAGAGGGCATAGAGCAGAGCGCAGAGCGCATCGCGTACAGAACAAAACAACCCTATAATCTATGCCCTATGTCCTCTGCTCTATGCGATTGTTGTGAGCATTATGGTTCCTTCCCAGATTCAGAAAATCTACCTCGATGAAGAGGCCGAAGAGGATGGGGCCGCAAAGGATCTTTTGAAAGGCCTCCCTGGTATTCCTGTAGAAAGGATTCAGGACAAGAGGGCTCTGATCAGAGAGTTCTCTTCCATGGCCGATCCCATCGGGACAGGTAAAAAGATCCTCTTCGTCACCCGCTTTTATGGAAGGCGTTTGAAAATCTGCCCTGGGACTTCTCATCATCTCTGTTGCGGGTACCATGTGATCAACACGGTTACCAACTGTCCCATGGACTGCTCTTACTGTGTCCTTCAGGGGTACCTGAACAATCCTTTTCTCACCCTTTATACCAACTGGGATGATCTCCTCCATGAGATCGAGGGCTTCCTGGCCGGGAATTCGGGGTCCCTTGTCCGCCTTGGCACAGGGGAACTCTCTGACAGTCTTGCACTGGACTCGATCTTTCCTCTCTCAAAGGTGCTTGTCCCTTTTTTTGCGGAGAGAGAGAATGCGATTCTCGAATTGAAGACAAAGTCTGTCCAGATCGATCAACTCCTCAATCTAGGCCACCGTGGAAAGACGGTGATCTCCTGGTCGCTCAATCCGGCCAGGATGATCGAAGAAGAGGAGGTGGGGACATCCTCTTTGAAAGAACGGATCGATGCAGCAGCCAAATGCCAGGAGAAGGGTTATCTCCTGGGGTTCCATTTTGATCCCATGATTCACCATGAAGGGTGGGAGGAAGGATACAGAGAGGCAGTCCATTCTCTCTTCAACCGGGTCGATCCCAAAAGCGTAATATGGATCAGCCTTGGTGGATTTCGTTATCCAACCCAGCTCAAGGCCATTGCAAAGGAACGCTTTCCTCAAACGAGGGTGTTCCTGGGGGAACTGTTTCCGGGGAGGGATGGCAAATTCCGTTATCTAAGCGAAATCCGGGTTGAGATGTACCGAAAAGTGGCGGGATGGCTGAGGGAGGTGGATCCCGGCCTTTTTGTCTACCTGTGTATGGAGAGCAGAGAGGTGTGGGAAAAGGTTTTTGGCTGGGCGCCGGAGAGCAGCCGCCATTTGAGCCAGTTGTTTGAGGAAAGGGTGAAGGAGTTCGTGAGCATCACAAGGAGGTTACAACGATGAAACTGAAAGGCAAAGTTGCATTAATTACCGGTTCCACCAGAGGAATCGGGAAAGAGATGGCTATCGGATTTGCCAAGGAAGGGGCTGATGTCATCATCAACGGAAGAAATCCGGAAAAGGTGGAAACCGTGGCAAAGGAAATCGAAGGGCTGGGTGTGCGGTCCACGGCGGTTGTCGCGGATGTTTCTGTCTCTCAAGATGTAACGAGGATGGTGGAAGAGGGAATCAAATCCTTCGGGAAAATCGACATCCTGGTGAATAATGCCGGTGTAAACCCTTTTATCCTGGGAGCAGAAAAGATCAAAGAGGAGGGCTGGGACCAGGTGATCGATATAAACCTGAAAGGCGTCTTCCTCTGCTGTCAGGCTGTCGGAAAGAAAATGATCCTGCAAGGAGGTGGAAAGATCCTCAACATTTCCTCGGCAGCGGGAATCCTCGGGGAGCAGGGTTTCTTGCCCTACTGCGTAAGCAAGGCAGGCGTCATGGTACTAACTCGAATCCTGGCCTATGAATGGAGCAGGTATAACATCCTCGTGAATGCAATTGCCCCCGGTCTTGTTGCAGGAGGGATGAATACTCCTATCCTTGATAAAGAGGTCCTCGTCTCCGGATTGAGCCGGCAAGTTCCTCTCAAAAGGCTCGGGACCCCCGAGGAGATTGTGAGGGTTGCCCTCTTTCTGGCCACTGATGATTCCAGCTATATCAATGGAACCACGATCGTAGCGGACGGCGGGATGACCGGTTACAACCCCGTAGGATTTCTCGACCTGGTCGCCGAGATGAAAAGAAAATCTTCGAATCCGTAAGCTGATAGGGCCCTTTGCGGATGCACATCGACAAAGGATTGTCGATATGAGGTGATGGATTCTTGAACGTAGGGCAGGCGTCCCGCCTGCCATGTCCGGCCGGCGGGGACGCCGACCCTACGAAATAATTTCTCCTCGAAGAGACCCCTCTTTAGGGCGGAGTCCCGGAAGAGATCTTTAGTACAAGGAGGTCCCTTTGGTTACTCTATCCATTATCGATGATGAAGGGCGAAAGCGAATTCTGGAAGCTTCTTTCAGGGTGTTGGAGGAAACAGGAGTTCAGGTAGACCATCCAGGAATATTTGAAAAACTTTGCGAAGCAGGATGTCGAGGGGATGAAGAGAGAACCCGCATCTTCTTCCCCCGGGGCGTAGTAAAAGAAAAGCTGGCCCTCTGTCCTTCAAAAATAGTCCTGGCAAGCCGGAAAGGGGATCAGATGATTGCCGAGCCAGGAGGGCCTTCATTTTTCTATTCCGGAGACGCCTTAAATTTCAGCCGCGGAAAAGAAACACGTCCGATCACTGAGAATGATTTCCGGGATTTCTGTCGTATCGTGGATTCTCTGCCTTTTATTCAAGGGGTGGTCAGCGTGAATATCGGGGAGGTTCCTCCAGGAGCCAAAGACTTTGTGGCATTCCGGGTCATGCTGGAGAACAGTTCCAAGCACCTCAAACCCAATATCTTCAGCCCTCAGGGAGCTTCAATTATTGTCGAGATGGCTCATGCTGTCCTGGAAGAGATGGGGGAGGACTTTCGATCCTGTCCGATCATCACGGTGGGACACACCGTCTGTTCGCCTTTGCGTTGGATTAAGGAAGGCCTGGAGGCCTTTTCGCGCACCGCCGGATACGGGATACCTGCCCAGATCGCCTCCGAATGTATTGCCGGTGCGACTGCCCCGGTTACTTTGGCAGGGACCCTGGTGCTCGCTAATGCTCAAGCCCTTTCCGGGATCGTGATCAATCAGGTTCTTGAGCCCGGAAGGCCTTGCATCTATAATTTGGGATTTTCCCATGTGATGGATATGAGAACCGCCGAGCCCACGACAGGGGCTCCTGAAAATGGGCTCCTGGGTGCTGCGGGGGCAGCTTTTGCCAGAGATCTCCATCTTCCAAGCTCAGCGTGGACCTGCAGCGATTCGGCCTGCGTCGATTCCCAGAGCGCCTTCGAGAGAGCTCTCGTGGGATTGGTTCAACTTCTGGGAGGGGCCAACATCATATGGGGTGCGGGGAACCTGGAATCGACCCGTGCGATCTCGTTAGAGCAGGCGGTGATTGATAATGAGATCTTCGGGGCGGCTTTTCGCATCCAGAGGGGGATTGAGGTCAATGAGGAGAACCTTGCTTTGGACCAGATCCACGAGATGGCATCCCAAGCGAATTACCTCAGCTCGGACTTCACATTGGAACACTTCCGGAAGGAGCTGGCCACCTTCAAATTAGTGAACCGCTACAGGCGCAGCGTCTGGGAGAGGGGAGGAGCACACTCCCTTGAGGAAATGGCAACGCAGGAGGCGGAGAAGATCCTGAAGAACTGGAAACCGGAGTGCCTTCACTCGAAGGCCCTGGAAAAAGTCCGCGCCATAGAAAAGAGATGGCTCGAGAAGTTAGGAGGATGAAAGGGGAAAGGGAATGATAACATCTTTGATAGAGCAATTGAAATTGTCAGTGATTGAAGGGAGAATTGCGGAAGCCCCGAAGATCACGCAGAAGGCTATAGAGGCCGGGATCGATCTTCAACAGATCGTTGATCAAGGGCTCATCGTCGCCATGGATAGGATAGGAGAGAGGTTTACCAGCGGAGACCTGTTCATCCCTGAAATGCTGCTCTCAGCGAGAACGATGGAGAGCAGCATGAACGTCCTTCGCCCTCTCATTGTCGGAAGCCAGATCAAGCCAAAGGCTGTGGTCGTCTTCGGAACGGTTGAGGGAGATGTTCATGACATTGGCAAGAATCTGGTGATCATGATGATGGAGGGCGCAGGGTTTGAGGTCCACGATCTTGGCGTGAATGTAGCGCCAGAGAGATTTTGCGAGGCCGTGGAATTGAGAAAACCCACCCTTTGTTGTATGTCTGCTCTTCTCAGTACAACACAGGATGCCATGGGGAAGACCATCGACTTCTTCGAGAAGAGGGGCATCCGCGGCCAGGTTAAATTCATGGTCGGCGGGGCCGCTATTACAGAATCTTTCGCTGTCGAGATCGGCGCAGAGGGCTATGGGCCGGATGCTCCTTCCGCTGTCTTGAAAGCCAAGGAGCTGCTGGCAGGCTGTTGAAAAACGCCCCTGCCTACCGGCAGGCAGGCATCTGTCCCGCGGCGCCTTGTCCCGCCCGTGGCGGGAGGCATTTTTGATCAGCCTGAGAAAAATGGCCTCTTTTTGAAATAGAATCAAATACGGAGGGAATTTACGACTTGACAAGTAGTGATGAGTTTGAGAATATAAGCCCATCGTTGTAAGAGGACAAAACAAGGGTTCAATTCATAGAAAGGAGGGTTTCTTATGAAGAAAGTGAATCGTCGGACTTTTCTTAGGTACTCTGCAGCTGTAGGCGCCACCGCCGCGATTTCCGGGGTTCCAACCCTTTTGCGTGCCCAGGCTCCGGAAATTAAGATTGCTTCAATCCAACCCGTGACGGGGGTCATCGCGGACATCGGGATTGCGATGAGGAGAGGAAATCAGTTTGCCGTCGATGACATCAATGCCAGGGGAGGCATTAAATCGATGGGGGGAGCGAAATTGAAACTCCTGCTGGCCGATACAGAGGCCAAGGAGGAGGTGGCCCGCTCCGAGGCGGAGCGAGTGATCAAAGAGGGAGCCATCTGCCTGGTGGGTCCGTTCTTGAGCGGCAACGCCATGGCCATTGCCACCCTGTGTGAACAGAGGAGTGTGCCCTTTGTGATGGATGTGGCGGCAGCAGATGATATTACCAGAAAGGGGTTTAAATATACCTTCAGGGTATTCCCCGTCTCCACCAATTTCGCCAACAATATGCTCCTTTACATGGGGCAGATCATGAAGGAGAAGAATGTCAGTAAGTTCAGGGCCGTGGTGACCAATACCGGAGATCTCTTCGGCCGTGTCCAGGCAGCAACTTTCATCCGCTTCTTCAAAGAAAAGAAATTTCCCGTCGAGGTATTAGCGCATATCGAATATCCTCTTGGGATTCAGGATCTCTCCGCAGAGGTTTCGAAGATCAAGGCCTTGAAGCCAGACATTCTCATTCCGATCACGAGGCCTGGCGATGCCAAATTGATGATTCGTGAACTTTACAAACAACGGGTGGAGCTCCAGGCGATCATTGGATCGGGACCCGGGCTCTATGAACCTGAATTCATCCGGGACATGAAGGTGCTCGCCGAATATGTGATGGATAATGTCCCCTGGTATAATCCACAGGGGAAGATGTACAAAGAGGTCAATGAGAAGTTTTCGAAGTTATTCCCGGGAAAATATATCGACACCAATTCAGGATATGCGTATTTAGGGGTAGCGGTCATTGTCGATGCCCTGGAGAGGGCGAAATCGACGAAGGCCGAAGATCTTGTTGCGGCCTTAAGGAAGTCCTACTTTAAACAGGACCTGATGATTGGAGGGGCAGTCACCTTCGATGAAAGAGGCGATAACGTCAACGCCGACTCCGCCATGATCCAGATTCTCGATGGCGGCCCGAAAGTCGTCCTGCCTGCAAAGGCTTCCAATGCGAAGTATGTTTTCCCCATGCCTAAGCAGCTCTGGGAACGGGGCATGTAATCATTAACCTATGAACCTCAACCTCACCCTTCAACTGGCCCTCAGCGGCTTTCTGTTGGGAGGGGTCTACAGCCTGATCGCTTTAGGCCTCTCCCTCATTTTTGGCGTCATGAAAGTCATCAACTTCGCCCATGGCGAGATGATGGTCTGGGGGATGTATGTCGCCTACACCATTCTCGTGTGGACGGGAATTGACCCTTTCTTCTCCTTCCTGGTAAGTGCCGCCATCCTTTTCTTGCTTGGCTACCTCCTGCAGAGGATTGTAGTCAACCGAATTCTTGACTTTCCAGAAGCAATGCAGGTCCTTCCTTTGGTGGGGATGGCCATGGTTTTCGAGAATAGCGCCCGAATCATCTGGGGTCCGGACTACATCAGTCCTCAAAGCCGGTTTTCCCTTAGCTCCATTTCCATGGGAAGTCTGACCGTCGATACCCCGCGCCTCCTCGCTTTTTCTCTGGCCATTGTGATCACTCTTATCGTTCTTCTTTTTTTGAAAAAGACGGATACGGGTAAGGCGATTCGTGCTGCTGCGGACAATCGAACAGGCGCACTTCTTGTCGGGACGAATGTCGATAAAGTTTATGCTGTCTGCTTTGGAATTGGAACAGCCTGTGTAGGCGCAGCAGGAGGTCTCCTCGTTCCCATTATGCCTCTTTCTCCCCATATCGGAGCGCCCTTTACTATGATCTCCTTTATCATCGTCATTCTGGGTGGAATGGGCAGTTTGGCGGGCGCTATGGTCGGAGGGTTTATTATTGGAGTGGCCGAATCAGTGGGACCGGAGCTCATCACAATCCTCTTTCATGGCATTGGATTGGACCTCGACTTCCCCAATACCATGAAGCAGGTCGTCAGCTTCTTCATTCTTATCGTCATCTTATTATGGAGACCCCAGGGATTATTCGGAGGCAGGAAAGGATGAAGAAACTCTATATCCTCCTCCTTATTGGCCTTCTTGTCCTTCTTTTGTTGCCCAAGTTTGTCAGCTCCTATGTATTAGGTGTGTTCGTTCTCATCTTTTTTTATGCTTATCTTGGGCAATCATGGAACATTCTCACGGGTTATACGGGTATGATCTCGTTGGGCCACTCCCTCTATGTGGGGATCGGGGCCTATACGACTTATCTCCTGACCCTTGCCCTGGGATTGAGCCCCTGGATCGGGATGTGGGTCGGAGGCCTTGCGGCTGGATTGATCGGCTTGGTCATTGGGTTCTTCGGATTCCGTTTTGGCGTGAAAGGAGTCTATTTTGTTCTGCTCACCATCGCCTTTGCAGAAATCGGAAGGTTGATCTTTCTTCATCTAAAGATCTTCGGTTCCTTCCAGGGCCTGTTTATCACGCCCAATTTCTCTTTCGTCAACTTCCAATTTAAGGAGAACGTTCCTTACTATTACATTGCTCTGGGTTACGTGATCTTCTCTCTCATCGTTGTTCGGTTGATTGAAAGATCAAAAATCGGTCGATATATGGTGGCCTTGCGGGAAGACGAGGATGCTGCCGAGAGTCTCGGGGTGGACGTATTCAAATATAAGATGATCGCTATCTTTATCAGCGCCGCCATGACTTCTCTGGCGGGGACTTTCTACATGAACTATCTCTATTACCTTCACCCTGGGACGATGATGTCTATTGCCTTCTCCATCGAGATCATCCTGAGGCCCATCATCGGCGGGATGGGAACGGTGCTCGGGCCGGTGATCGGTTCCTTTCTGATCACTCCCCTGGCGGAGCTTTCACGATCTTATTTTGCAAAGGCGGGGTATGAAGGGCTCCATCTGATCATTTACGGATTCTTGTTGGTCGCTGTCGTGCTCTTCTTCCCGAAGGGAGTCATCGTTTACATCAAGAAAGGACTGGGGCCGGGTTTTATTTTTAGGGTACGCCACTAGCCCAAAACAAGGGCTCAAATAAGGGAACGATGAGGATCGGACGGGTTTGATGGAAACCGACCGGGTCAAGCTTGCTTATCATGCCCCCTTTCCGCCTTTTGCTTTAACTCAAGAAAGAGGGTCTGAAGGGTTGGCCATCGATATTCTTTCCCAGGCTCTTGCCCGAGTTCATCTTCGGGCCCTTTTCATCCCAGCGTCCATGCAGAAGACGGAAGTCCTTTTGCGAACCAGTGAGGTTGATGGAATTGCTTTTTGGGCAATCGACCCTGAACGCCAAAAGAATTACGATTTCAGTGACCCGTTTATTATTTCGGGAGGGGCACTCTTCATAAAATCTCCAAACCAGAGGTGCAAAAGTTTTAGAGATTTGGAGGGCAGGAGGGTCGTTACCCCAGGAACTGGGCCCCTGGGGAGATATATCCGTGAAGAATTTCCAAAAGTGAGACTCCTTCTGGCGGAGGACTATGCCGAATCATTGAAGGCTGTTCTGGAAGGAATAGCGGATGCCGCGGCCCTCAATATTCATGCAGGGACCTATCTGTCCAATCAGATGTTTCCCGGTCGTTTCACACTGCCGGAAGAGGTTTTCCTTGAAGTCCTGCTTGCTGCGGCCGTGCTGAAATCGAGACAGGCCCCGTTTTTAAGGCGGCTCAACGAAGGGTTGGAAAGGATTCGGCGAGATGGCACCTACAAGAAAATCACTGGCAGGTGGCTGGGCTAAGAACCCAGGACAACCCAATAGATCTATCAGTTATTGGAGGTTGAGTTGTCTCTCCTGGAATTAAGAGATGTCTGTAAGAATTTTGGTGGTTTGAAAGCGGTCTCCAAGGTTTCTTTCGGCTTGGAAAAAGAGGAAATCTTAGGCATCATCGGACCCAATGGTGCGGGGAAGACCACGCTTTTCAACACCGTCACCGGATTTTACAAACCTGACGGAGGAGAGATTCGGTTCGAAGGAGAGAACCTCATCGATCTCAAACCCCACGAGATCTGTCAGAAAGGGATGGTGAGGACCTTTCAAATCGTCAAGCCCTTTCTTCAGCTTTCGGCTCTGGAGAATGTGGTCATCGCTGCCCTGAATCGAACGAAGCATGTCCAAGAGGCAACTGAAAAGGCACTCAAGACGATCGAATTTGTAGGATTGAAGGATAAGACAGATACGCTGGCGACCGGTCTCACGCTTGCTCATCGAAAACGTTTGGAATTGGCGAGAACCCTGGCCACAGAGCCGAAACTTCTCCTGCTGGATGAGGTGATGGCCGGGCTTACCCCCACCGAAGTCGATGAGCTGATTCGACTTCTGAGGGAGGTGAACCGGCAAGGAATTACCATTCTGTTGATCGAGCATGTGATGAGGGGGGTGATGGCCCTTTCGAAACGGGTCATCGTCCTCAATTATGGAGAGAAGATTGCCGAAGGAGTGCCTGAAGAAGTGGTGAAGAATCGTCAAGTGATCGAGGCTTACCTGGGAGAGGAGTTCGTCAGTGCTTAAGGTCGAGAAGATCGAAGTCTTTTACGGTGATCTTCAAGCTCTGAGAGGCGTGTCCCTCGAAGTCAATGAGGGCGAGATCGTTGGCATCGTTGGTTCCAACGGGGCCGGGAAATCCACCATCCTCATGACGATTTCCGGGGTTCTGAAGCCCAAGCGGGGAGAGATTCACTTCGGGCAGGAACCGATCCATCGCTATCCCTCTTCTGCGGTGGTCGCCCTGGGGGTTGTTCAGATTCCGGAGGGCCGACAGCTCTTCCCGACGCTCACGGTTGTCGAAAATCTGGAGATGGGATCCCAGTTTCCAAAGGCAAAAAAGATGAGGAAGGAGACGATGGAGTGGGTGTTTAAACTTTTCCCGAGATTGGAAGAAAGGAAGAATCAGTCGGCCGGGACCCTCAGTGGAGGAGAACAACAGATGCTCGCGATCGGAAGGGGATTGATGTCCAGGCCCTCGCTTCTGATGCTTGACGAGCCCTCACTGGGACTTTCTCCCATCCTGGTCAAAACCATATTCGATATCATCAAAGAGATCAATCAGCACGGAACGACCGTTCTTTTAGTGGAACAAAACGTCTTTCACTCTCTTACGCTCTCCCATCGGGGCTACGTTCTGGAGAATGGCTCCGTCGTTCTGAACGGGACCGGCCAGGATCTCTTGAGAAATCAACACATCCGCCAAAGCTATCTGGGTTTATAAAATTCTATTGACAAATTTGCTTAAAGGCGATAAGGAACTTATTTATTAAATCCAACATAAGGGGGTAAGAATATGAAAAAGGGAATTATATTAATTGGGGTTATTTTGATTTTTGTTTTCATGGCAATCACGAGTGATGCGCGCTATACCAAAAAGCCCATCACTCCGGACGATCTCTCCGCCATGAAAGGGAAATGGCAGGGGGATCGGGTCGCAAAAGATATTAGAGCTTCGGGTAATTTCCCGGTCGATTTGGAAATCAACAATGACAAACTTCCTCTTCAAGGGAAACTGACCCTCCATAGGGTTATGAAAGCGGGACAGCAGGAGAGGACAGAGATCATCGGTTTAAAGAATAGCGAAATCAAGGAAGGAAATCTGGTGATTAAAGGGCAGAGTGTTGAAATTGAACTTTCCCTCTATACGGATGATGGCAAAATGAAACTGGAGGGAGATTATCAGTTTCAGAATTTGAAAGGGACCCTGACCGTTTACAAAAAATAGAACTGGGAACTTCGCTTGCACTAAATTTCGAAACTTTTTTGACCACGGATGTTGCGAATCTCTAATCCCCCCTTTCTCCCTTGATTAAAGGGGGATCAGGGGGGATTTTAGTCAGGATCGATCGTATGAAAATTAAGGTGCCACAGCTTCTCTGGTATGAAAATACGGAAATGGATCTCAACTTTCCTCCATCCTGGTCTGTCTTCTTCTGCCCGATGAAGGGAGGGGAAAAGAAAAGACTCTTGCCCGAGGAAATGGAGAAGGCTTTTCTCAACCCCATTGGCTCACCCCCGATCGAGGAGCTTGCGAAGGGGAAGAAGGAGATTGTTATCCTTTTTGATGATACGGCCAGGCCGACTCCCGTTTCCCAAATCGCTCCCTTTGTGCTAAGACGTCTGGAGAAGGCCGGGATTTCGGACAGCCAGGTCCGGTTCATCGCAGCCCTTGGGGCCCATGGTGCACAAACGGCCCATGACTTCAGAAAGAAACTGGGTGAGGAGGTCCTGGACCGGTTTCCTGTCTACAACCATCATCCTTTCGATCATTGTACTTACCTCGGAAAGACAAGTTGGGGAACGCCTGTCTCCATCAACGAGGAGGTAATGGCCTGCGATTTGAAGATTGGAATCGGGGCGATTGTTCCGCATTCTTTCTCCGGCTTTGGAGGAGGTGGAAAGATCATGCTGCCCGGCGTGGCCCATATCGATTCGATATCGTATAACCACGGAGCACTCATTCGCAACCATCCCGACTGTGTCGGTGTGGGGAAGATCGAGGGAAACATCCCTCGCCTCGACATCGAAGAGGCTGCGCGGATGGCAGGACTCGATGTGAAGATCGATGCCATCCTTAACCTGAGAGGAGAGATCACCGGGCTCTTTGTGGGAGATCCGATCCTCGAGCACCAGGAAGGGATGAGACTGGCAAAGGACATTTATGCAACCCTCCCGGCGAAAGAGATGGACATCGTCGTGGTCAATGCCTATTCCAAGCCGAATGAATGTGCCATTGCACCTTTCATCGGAATTCCCTCGCTCAAAGAGAGCGGAGGCGATCTGGTGATCATCTCCAATGAGCCCGGAGGGCAGGTTGTCCATTACCTCTTCGGAGAATTCGGAAAGTGCGGAGAGGGAAGGCTTCAGCTTCCTCAACCCCTGCCGACGAAGGTGAAACGGTTCATCATCCTTTCACCTTTCAAGGATCATGTGGGAGCCTGTTTCTTCGGGAGAGAAACGCCGATTCTCTGGGTGAAAAAATGGCGGGAAGCCCTGGATCTTCTCGAAGCAGAATGGGGAAACAGAGCGAATGTGGCCGTTTATCCGGACGGCACGATCCAGTACTTCCAGTAAGCAGAAAGCAGTGGGCAGAAGGCAGAAGGTCCGCCTACGTTGGAACTCCGGCGGGCAAGCAGCTTGGCCTACGAAGCCATGGCGTAGTAGGCAAAACAGTGACCAGATAATGACCTATTATCCATGACCAATGACTGTTGACTAGCGACCAACGAACATCGACTATTGACCAGTGATCCTTGAGCGCTGAGAAGGAGAGTGCCGTGGCTATCGTGTTTAGGGACGGGAGAATCATTACGGGAACAGGAGAGGTGATCGAGAAGGGTACGGTCGCAATCGACGGTAAGATCTTCACCTTTGTGGGACCGACCAACAGACTTCTTCCCTCGAAGAAGGATACCGTCTTCAATCTTTCAGGAAAGACGATCCTTCCTGGCCTGATCGATTCTCATGTCCATCTCTGCTTGGATGGCAGCCCGGATCCCCTGGCGTCACTTTCCCGAGATTCTCTTCCGACCAGCACATTGAAAACGGCTCTCCATGCGCGACTCACTTTGGAAGCCGGTGTCACCACGGTCCGGGATTTAGGAGGAAAGGACTATATTGATGTCGCCATTCGTGACGGGATCGAGACAGGACTCCTTCAGGGACCGAGAATGATATGCGGCGGAAAGCTGATCTGCATGACCGGCGGCCAGGGCTGGCAATTTGGCAGAGAGGCTAATGGCACAGACAGCGTTCGGGAGGGCGTCAGAGAGCAGCTGAAGGCCGGAGCCGATGTGATCAAGCTGATGGCGACGGGAGGCATCATGACGAAAGGTCTGGATCCGGGTGCCACGCAACTCACCTTGGAGGAGCTGAGGGCAGGTATAGAGGAGGCCCGTAAGGCAGGGAGACGGACGGCTTCTCACGCGCAGGGTGCGGAAGGCATTAAGAATGCCCTCTTGGCGGGGATCGATTCGATTGAACACGGGGTCTTCTTGGACGATGAGGCCATTCAATTGATTTCGGAAAAGAGGGCTTACTTAGTGCCCACGCTCAGCGCCCCCTACCATATTCAACGGGAAGGGGTCAAGGGGGGTATCCCTGCATACATTGTGGAGAAGTCGAACGCAGTGATGAAAAGCCACCTCCAAAGCATTAAGAGGGCCTATAAGGCAAAGATCCCCATTGCGATGGGAACGGATGCTGGAACGCCTTTCAACCGCCACGGGGAGAATCCAAAGGAGATGGAACTGTTAGTGAAGGTGGGACTCAGCCCGATGGAAGCTATCGTGGCGGCAACGAGAACAGCGTCGGAAGTCCTGGGCATGGAAAAGAGGATTGGAACGATTGAAAAGGGAAAACTGGCCGATTTGATTGTTCTGAACGGGAATCCCCTTGAAGATATCGACCTCCTTCAGGAGAAAGACAAAATATCGGCCATCATGAAGGAGGGCCACTTTTTCAAGTGCAAAGGGGAGTGATTTAGGAGTGCATTAAGCCATTCGCGGCCTTAAAAGACTGGAATAATGGAACGATGGAGCCAATGTTCCAGTATTCCAACATCCCAATATTGAGGAGATCTGAGAGGGATTGAAGATGGATCTGTATGAATTGATGATGAAGAGGAGATCGGCCCGGGTTTTTAAGGATCAGGAGATCCCTGACCCGGTGATAGAGCAACTGATCGATGTGGCCAATTACGCCCCGTCTGGAGGAAACATCCAGCCCATTTCCATCATCCTGGTACGAAGCATTGATGGAAGGAAGAAACTGGCTGAAATTGTTGGAGATCAGCCCTGGGTGAAAAACGCTCCTTTATCGATGATCTTTTGTCTCGATTTCTACCGGGTCAAGAAGTGGGCTGAGTTGTGCCAGACCGATTTTAGGGGGGAGCAGGCCCTGAACCACTTTCTCATCGCCTATGCAGACCTGATGGCCGCTGCGCAGAACGTAGTGATCCTCTGTGAGTCCCTCGGCCTCGGTTCAGTCTATATCGGTTCGATCCTCGATGAAATCGATGGTGCCAGGGATTTTTTTGAGATGCCAAATTATGTTCTCCCCATGATGGTCCTGTCGATGGGTTACCCGAAATCAATCCCCCAAAGGATCCCTAAATTGAAGAAGGAGCACATGGTCCATCGGGAAAAGTACAGAAAGCCCGGGGATGAAGAGATCTGCAGGGCCTTTGATGAGAAATATGGCCCCATGGACGAGTCGATTGAAAAATACTTGGAGAAGGCCTTCGTAGAGGCCCTGGAGGCCGATAAACAGGAGTCGTCAGAATACCTGGAGCGGGTCAAGAAACAGATGAAGCGGCTCGACATTCAGAACAGCGCCCAATTCCTATTTAAGTTGAGATATCCGACCGGGGTGATGGTTCGGATGAATGAAAGAATCTTCCGATCGATCAGGAATGCGGGCTTTGAGATCTTTTAGGACAGGACCGGGTGGGGGGATATCTCCAAAAATGTAGAATGCGGACATTTAATCTAATGGCGATGAGTCTCTCTAACTTGTTTATATTTGATGGTATTCGCGGCCTTGTGTGTGAAACTGAAGAAGGTTACCGCTCTACATTTTTTCCGACATCCCCCCGCCCGGTCTTTGGATGCACAATTTTTTCACAGCTTCCCTTTTCCAAAGGGAGAGGTTAAGGTGGAGGTTGTCATTGGCGGAAAAATTCTTGAAAAGGAGGAATGGGTATGAAATCAAAAGAAAAGATCAGGGGATTTATTGTTACGCTGTTGATGATTGGCATGGTTGCATTCATATCTTCTCAGGCCCTGGCAGCCAATGTCTTAAGAATAGGGATTGGAATTGATGCGGATAATTTTAACCCCCATGAGCAGACCACAATGCTGGTGGCGAACATTTGTGATTTGATGTACGAAACGCTTTTCTATCAGAATGAAAAAGGCGAAGTGGTGCCTATGCTTGCGACAGAGAAGTCCATCTCGAAGGACGGTCTGGTTTGGACCTTCAAGTTGAGAAAGGGGGTAAAATTTCATGATGGGACTCCGTTCACGGCAGAGGCTGTGAAAGCGGGACTGGATCGAGCCCTCGATCCAAAGATGAGGGTTCCTCTTCGGTTCACGATCGGGATGATCGATAAAATCGAGGTGGTAGATGATTATACGGTCAAAGTTCACCTTAAGTTTCCCTATGCCCCCCTCGACCGCGTTTTTTCGTTCACGATCACCGCCCCTTTTTCGCCGAAAGCGATTAAGGAACTCGGAGACAAGCTTGGAGCTCAACCCGTGGGGACAGGCCCCTTCAAACTGAGCGAATGGGTCAAGGGGGACAGGATCGTTCTGGTAAGAAATGATGATTACTATGGCAAGAAGCCCACTCTCGAAAAAATTATCTTCAAAGTCATCCCAGAACATGGGACGCGTACGGCCATGGTGAGGGCGGGTGATGTGGATATGATCCTCTTGCCTCAACCTCCTGATGTGGCTGCCCTGGAAAGGGATCCCAATCTGAAGGTCATCAAGGCCCAGAGCACCCGTTACCTCTATATGGGGATCAACACCCATAAGGAGATCTTCAGGGATAAGAGGGTCCGTCAGGCCTTCAACCATGCGGTGGACAAAGATATGATTGTGCAGAAGATCCTCCTTGGTCTGGCCGATGTGGCTGATGCCCCCATGCCTGAGACACTTTTCGGATACCATCGAATCGGGAAATATGAATATAATCCGAAGAAGGCAAAAGAACTTCTGGCAGCCGCCAAGTTCCCTATGGGCACCAAGATCTCGATGATCACGCCAACGGGAAGATATATGTTTGACAAACAGGTGTCCGAAGCGATTCAGGCCTATTTAAGCGATATCGGCATTCAAGCCGAGTTGAGAACCTATGACTGGCCTACCTTTATGGCGATGGTCATGAAGCCCGTTGAGCAGAACGAATTTCAATTGTGGCTGGGCGGCTGGGCGCCCATGATCCTCGATGCTGATTTCATGCTCTTCGGTATGTTCCATTCCTCCCAATGGCCGCCGAAGGGGACTGCGGTAGCATTTTACAAGAATGCGGAGGTGGATAAGCTGATTGAGGAGGCCCGGATGTCCCAGGATCCGAAGATCAGGAAGAATTCTTATCAAAAGGCATCCACCCTGATCTGGGACGATGCGCCCTGGATCTTCC